>Ga0070684_100000946_pt1 | contig 20697 bp, 20 predicted proteins | sample KBSC723LmetaG_FD_65653 | JGI IMG/M metagenome (GOLD analysis project Ga0070684, IMG submission 65653) | Corn rhizosphere microbial communities from Kellogg Biological Station, Michigan, USA - KBS C7.2-3L metaG | ecosystem: Host-associated > Plants > Roots > Rhizosphere ...
GTGATCACCCGCAAGGCCTACGGCGGCGCCTACGACGTGATGGGCTCCAAGCACATCGGCGCCGACTTCAACTTCGCCTGGCCGACGGCGGAGGTGGCCGTGATGGGCTCCGACGGCGCCGTCAACATCATCTTCCGCAAGGAGCTCAACGGGGCGCCTGACGCCGACGCCCGCCGCGCTCAGCTGGTGGAGGAGTACACGGATGCCTTCGCCAACCCGTTCACCGCCGCCGAGCGCGGCTACGTGGACGACGTCATCCAGCCGCGGCGGACGCGGCCGGCGCTGATCGCCGCGCTCGACGCCTGCCGCACGAAGCAGGTTGCGGCACCCGTGCGCAAGCACGGCAACATCCCCTTGTGAGCGACCCGATCCGGATCACGCCGCAGCCCAGCGCCGCCGAGCGGGCCGCGATAGCGCAGGCACTACGGTCGCTCGGCCTCGTACAATCCTCGCCGCATGTTCACAAAGGTGCTGGTGGCGAATCGGGGAGAGATCGCGATCCGCATCTTCCGGACGCTCCGGGAGATGGGGATCGGGTCGGCGGCGGTGTACTCGGAGGCGGATCGTGACGCGCCCTTCGTCGCCTACGCCGACGAGGCGTATCTGATCGGGCCCGGCCCGGCCGCCCAGAGCTACCTGATGTCGGAGACGATCGTGCGCACCGCCCTGCGGGCGGGCGCCGACGCGGTGCACCCCGGCTTCGGCTTCCTGGCCGAGAACGCCGGCTTCGCCCGCGCCTGCGCGGCCGCCGGGCTGGTGTTCGTGGGGCCGCCGCCGGAGGCGATCGAGGCGATGGGGTCGAAGATCAGCGCCCGGGAGACGATGGAGCGGGCCGGGGTGCCGGTGATCCCGGGCACGAACGAGCCGGTGGCGAGCGTCGAGCAGGCGCTCACGATCGCGCAGGAGATCGGCTACCCCGTGGCGGTGAAGGCGTCAGCCGGAGGAGGCGGCAAGGGCATCGAGGTGGCCGAGGACGACGGGGAGCTCGAGCGGGCCTTCGAGTCGGCCCGCCGGCAGGGCAAGGCCTACTTCGCCGACGACACCGTGTTCATGGAGCGCTACCTCCAGAGCCCGCGACACGTCGAGGTGCAGGTGCTCGCCGACTCCCATGGCAACGTGATCCACCTCGGCGAGCGCGACTGCTCGATCCAGCGGCGGCACCAGAAGATCCTCGAGGAGACGCCGTCCCCGGCCGTCGGCCCGGAGCTGCGGGAGCGGATCGGGCGGATCGGGATCGAGGCGGCGCTGGCGGTCGGCTACGTCAACGCCGGCACGGTCGAGGGGCTGCTGACTGCGGACGGCACCTACTACTTCCTGGAGATGAACACCCGGCTCCAGGTCGAGCACACGATCACCGAGGAGGTGACCGGGATCGACCTGGTGCGCGAGCAGCTGCTGATCGCGGCCGGTGAGCCGCTGTCGCTGACCCAGGACGAGGTCGAGCTGCGCGGGCATTCGATCCAGTGCCGCATCAACGCGGAGGACCCGGCGCGCGACTTCGTGCCCACGCCGGGCCGTGTCACCCGTTACCGGGAGCCGGCCGGGCCGGGCGTGCGGATCGACTCCGGCGTCGTCGAGGGCTCCACGATCTCCGACCTGTACGACCCAATGATCGCCAAGCTGATCGTTCGCGACCACGACCGGGACGCCGCCCGCCGGCGGATGCTGCGGGCGCTGTCGGAGTTCGAGATCGGGGGCGTCAGCTCGCTGATCCCGATCCATCGCGCGATCCTCGGGCACCCCGACTTCATAGCCGGAAGGACGATGCACGACTTCGTCGAGGGCGGCGGCTACGCGGCGGCGCTCGAGCCCGAGGAGGGTGCTTCACTCGACGGCAGGCTGCCCGCCGAGGCGGAGCTGCGGACGGTGGTCGCCGAGGTGGACGGGAAGCGCTTCGAGGTGGCCGTGTCCGTCCCCGAGCACCCCGGCCGCACCCGCCTGCGTGCCCGGCGAGCGGCGATGGCCGACCGCGAGGGCCGCCAGCATGGCGCCCACGATGTGATCCGAAGTCCGATGCAGGGGACGGTGCTCAAGGTGAACGTCGGCGAGGGCGACGAGATCGCGGCCGGGCAGGTGCTGGTGGTGGTCGAGGCGATGAAGATGGAGAACGAGATCGTCTCCCGCCAGGCCGGCGTGGTGGAATCCGTGGGCGTGGCGGCGGGCGATCAGGTGGCCAACGGCGCCGAGCTCATCCGCCTGGCGTAGGCGGTGGACGGCCTATCGGCCGTGGCACTTCTTGAACTTGCGGCCGCTGCCGCAGGGGCAGGGGTCGTTGCGGCCCACCTTGCCGCCGCCCAGCACGGTGTCCAGCGAGGGCAGGCCGCCGGGAGCGTCTGCCATCGAGCCGATGTCCCGGGCGGAGCGGATCCGCTCCAGCTCCCGGTGATCCTCCTCGTCCAGTGTGAGCGTCAGCTCGACCGGCTCGGGATCGCCCAGCAGGCCCAGGTCGTCGAGGATCGCGGTGGCGTCCTCGACCGTCAGCCCCTCGGCCGTCGGGGGCAGATCGATCCGCGACGGGCAGACCAGCCTGAACCGCTCCCAGCGCTCGCGGTCGGCGTCCGACGGGCCGCGGGCCAGCCGCCGGCGGAGCCCGCTGCGGGCTGCCGAGCCGCCCGAACGGGCCTCCAGCGTCTCCATCAGCTCGAAGGGCAGCCAGGCCGCCCATCCGGAGTCGATCAGGTTGCTCACCGGCCTCACGATACCGGCTGGCCGCTAGGCGCCCCGGTCGATGAACGAGGCCTGATGGGCCAGCCGGTTGGCCCGTGCCAGCTCCGGCTGGGTGGCGGCGCCGCAGCGGAGCAGCAGCCCGAGCTCGTCCTTGAGGTGGGTGCGCATCATCTCGGGTCCGTCCGTGGCCACCGTCCAGCGCACCCCGGCGCCGGACAGGCGGCGGACGGTGGCCGCCAGCGCCGCCTCGCCCGGCAGTGCCTTCGTCAGCAGGTTCGACGAGGGGCAGATCTCGAGCACGGTGCCGTCGTCGGCCAGCCTGCGGACGAGGTCAGGGTCGCGGACGGCCAGGATGCCGTGGCCGATCCGGTCCGGCCGCAGGGTCTCGACCACCTCCCACAGCTCCTCGACGCCCATGTCACCGCCCTCCTCGCCGCAGTGGATGGTCACGCCCAGGCCGGCCGCCCGGGCCCGTTCCACGAGCGGGGCGAGTGCGGCATAGTCGTAGCGGGCGCCGCCCGGCCGGGGCCCGGCGATGTCCACCCCGACCACTCCCCGCCGGCGGTAGCGGAGGGCCTTGTCGATGATCACCTGGTTCTGGTCGGGCGTGAACGTGCGATCCATCATCAGGATCAGGCCGGTACGTACCTGGGGATACTCGAGCTCGGCTCGGTCGAGGCCGCGGGCGGCCGCCAGGATGGTGTGATCGAGGTCGCGCTCCCCGCCCCGGTTGCGCTTCATCGGGTTGAAGCGGAGCTCGAGCGTGGTGATGTTCTGCGTACGGTAGGCACCCGAGACGGCGCCGTGCACGGAGCGCTCGACCGCGATCGGGCTGGACTGAATCAGCTCCGTCCAGTGGTAGATGCCGTCCAGCGCATCGAGGTCGTTGACCCCGTGGGGGTCGGACACCGTGACCAGGCGGTCGAAGTCCCAGTAGTCCTTGACCGGCAGGCTGATCCCCTGCTCGTGGGCGATCGTCCACATCACGGCGGAGTCGACGGCGCCGCCGAGGTGGGTGTGGAGCTCCGCAAGGCCCTCTGCGGCGATCTGCTCGATGGGATGCGGACGGGATATCACGGCTCGGCGGATGGTATGCGGTGGCGCCGCGGCCGGTCCGCCGCTTCAATACAGGCATGACCTCAGCCACCGGCACGCGCCTGCTCCACAACTACATCGGCGGATCGTGGGTGGCGTCGAGCGGCACCGAGCAGCTGGACGTGACCAACCCCGCCACCGGGGAGGTGCTCGCTCGCGTCCCGCTGTCGACCCGCGCGGACGTCGAGTCGGCCGCGGCCGCCGCCCGGGTGGCGCTGCCCGAGTGGCGCAGCCGCTCGGCGATCGAGCGGGCCCGTTGGCTGTTCCGCTTCCGGCAGGTGATGGAGGAGCGTCAGGACGACATCGCCCGGCTGGTCACGCAGGAGATGGGCAAGACGTTGCCCGACGCGCGGGCCGAGGTGGGGCGGGCGATCGAGATGGTCGAGGCCGCCACGGCGGTGCCCCAAACCATGCAGGGCCGGGTGCTCGAGAACGTCGCCACGGCGGTCGACTGCGAGACGATCCGCCAGCCGGTGGGAGTCTGCGCGGCGATCGTGCCGTTCAACTTCCCGGCCATGGTGCCGTTCTGGTTCCTGCCGTTCGCGATCGCCTGCGGCAACACCTTCGTGCTCAAGCCGTCCGAGCAGGTGCCGCTGACGCAGGAGCTGGTGTTCGGCCTGATCCACGAGGCCGGCGGCCTGCCGCCTGGCGTCGTCAATTTGGTCAACGGATCGGTCGACGTCGTGAACGGGCTGCTCGACTCGCCCGCGGTCGACGCCGTCTCCTTCGTCGGCTCCGCGAAGGTGGCGAAGTACGTGTACGAGCGGGCCGCGGCCGCCGGCAAACGCGTCCAGGCGCTGGGCGGCGCCAAGAACTTCATGGTCGTGATGCCCGACGCGGTGATGGACCGGACGGTGTCCAACATCCTGGGCAGCGCCTTCGGCGCGGCCGGCCAGCGGTGCATGGCCGGCTCGGTCGTGGTCTCGGTGGGCGACGCCCGGCCGCCGTTGCTGGAGCTGCTCGAGGCGCGGACACGCGAGCTCTCGGTGGGCGACGGCCTGGCCGATGGCGTCGACGTCGGCCCGGTGGTGTCGTGCGCGTCGCGCGACCGGATCCTGGAGTGGATCGACAAGGGCGTGGCGGCGGGGGCGACGCTGCTGGTCGATGGCCGTGGTCCGGCCGCCCATCCCGGCGGCTCGTTCGTCGGCCCCACGCTGCTCGACAACGTCACGCCGGACATGGAGATCGCGCAGGAGGAGGTGTTCGGGCCCGTGCTCTCGGTGATCCACGCGGAGTCGCTGGCCGAGGCGATCGCCATCGTCAACAGCAGCCGCTACGGCAACGGCACATCGATCTTCACCGAGTCGGGGGCCGCCGTTCGCACCTACCGCCACGACGTCGAGGTGGGGATGATCGGGGTCAACATCGGCGTCGCCGCGCCGGTCGCCTTCTTCCCCTTCTCCGGGTGGAAGGGCAGCTTCTTCGGCGACCTGCACGCGCATGGCGCGGACGCCATCGAGTTCTTCACCCGCAAGAAGACCATCACCTCGCGGTTCTTCTCCAGCGGAGACTCGGGGCCGTTCTTCGTCGAGCAGGGCGGAAGTTAGGAGTCGGCGCCGATGGGCGACGTCCGGTAGCTCTCCTTCAGCACCGACAGGTAGCCGAACGACTCGGTCGATCGGACGCCCGGCACCTCCGCCAGTTCCGTCGACATGAAGTCGAGCATATGCTTGTTGTCTCGGCAGACGACCTCGACCAGGTAGTCGTAGCGCCCGGTGCAGGCGACCAGGTAGGTGACCTCGGGGTAGTCCATCAGCCGCCGGCCGGCCGCCTCCATCTCGCTCTTCTCGACGCTCACGCCGAGCAGGCAGACGACCTCGAACCCTAGCTTCAGCGGGTTCGTCACCGCCATGATCTGCATCACGCCGTCGGCGGTCAGCCGGGCCACACGCTGGCGCACCGACGCCTCCGACACGCCGAGGTCGGCGGCGATGCGGACGAATGGCCGGCGGCCGTCGCCGACCAGGGCATCGACGATCCGGTGGTCAAGGTCGTCTACCATCGATTCGTACGATATTCGTATCGAACTGCAGAGTCAATACGAATTGCGTAAACTGTGGGCAGGGCTCGCCCTGCCCGCCTCGATCTTTCCCCAGGAGAGCCAATGAGCATCACAGAACGGCCGCTTCTCACCACCGATCTGGACGGGATCTTCCGGCCAGCGTCGGTTGCGATCTACGGCATCTCGGAGCGCACATCGATGCGAATCGCGGAGAACATGACCGTTGAGGGCGTCCCGTTCTACGGCATCAACCCGACCAAGTCCGAGGCCTGTGGCGTCACCTGCTACCCGAGCATGGCCGACCTGCCGGCGGCCCCCGAGATGGTGGTGATGGGCGTCGGCCACGGCCGGATCGAGGCGGCGATCGACGACGTGCTCTCGGTGGACGGCGTGCGCGCGATCATCACCCCCGGCCTGGGCAACGAGGCGGGGCCGGAGGGGCCGCCGATCAGCGCATCGATCAGCGCCCGCGTATCGGCCGCCGGCATCGCCATGGTGGGCCCCAACTGCATGGGCGTGGCCACTCCCGGCCATCCGTCGCCGTGGATCGGGACGCTGACCGCCGATTTCGTCGGCGGGCCGGTGGCCACGCTCGTCCACTCGGGGTCGATCGGCGAGATCCTCGTCTCGCTGGGCCCGCGGATCGGGTTCCGCACTGTGGTCTCGGCAGGCAACGAGACGGTGACCGACATCGCGGACATGACGGCGTACTTCGCCGACGACCCCGAGTGCCGTGTGGTCGGTCTGTTCGTCGAGGGTGTCCGCCGGCCGCAGGCCTTCGAGGCCGCGCTACGGCGGATCGCCGAGCAGGACAAGGTGGCCATCGTGCTCAAGGTGGGGACGTCGGAGATGGGCGCGCAGGCCGCGCTCGCGCACACCGGAGCACTGGTTGGATCCGACCGCAGCTTCTCCGCCATGCTGCGCTACTACAACGCCATCCGCTGCGACGACTTCGGCACCTGGCTGGAGCACCTCGAGGTGTTCTCCCGCAAGCGGCCGCCACGGGGCGCGCGGATCGGCGCGGTGACCAACTCCGGCGGCGAGGGTGAGTACTTCGCCGACAAGGCCGAGCAGGCCGGTATCCCGCTGCAGCTCTATTCGGCGGAGCTGCGGCAGCGGATCACCGAGGAGTTTCCCAACTTCGCGCACGTCGGCAACCCCGCCGACTGCTGGGCGATCGACGACGACCGGGTGGTGTTCCCGCGGGTTTTCGAGATGCTCGCCGAGTCGGACGAGTTCGACGTGCTGGTCTCGAACATCGACCACTCCAACTGGCTGGTCGGCACCGAGCGCGAGCTGGCCCGCAACATCGCCGACGATCTGCGGCGGGCCTGTGACGGCACCGACATCTTCCCCTGCGTGATCACCGTCACCACCGCCTGCCCGCCGGCCGACGACCTGCGCTGGTCCCGTGAGCACGACATCCCGCTGCTCAAGGGCACGCTGCCCGGCCTTCGCGCGCTGGCGTCCCGGCTGGCGCACCGCCACCGGACACCTCCCGCCCGCGACGTGGCCGCGGCCCAGCCGATCGAGGGATCCGGCGCTCTGCCCGAACTCGACTCGGCACGGATCGCCGAGGGCTACGGCGTCCCCTACGTGCGGGCCGAGCGCTGCGCCGACCCCGACCAGGCCGCGGCGGCGGCCGATCGGATCGGCTATCCGGTGGCCGTCAAGGTCGACAACGTGGCCCACAAGGCACGGGTCGGCGGCGTCGCCCTGAACCTGGCCGACGCCTCGCAGGTGAGGGAGGCGGCCGGACGGATGGGCGGCCGGGTGATCGTGGCCGAGCAGGCCGCAGGCGGCGTCGAGGTGCTGGTGGGGATGGTGCGTGACGGCGATTACGGGCCGACCGTCGTGGTCGGCGTCGGCGGTGGCCTGGCGGAGGCGCTCGACCTGGTGACGGCAAGCCTCGCCCCGCTGGACGAGGAGGGAGCTCGAGAGCTGGTCGCCGGGCTGCCGGCGCTGGGCAGGCTGCTGGGCGGCGCCCCGCCGGCCGGCCTGCTCGACGCCATCGTCGCCGTTTCCAGGCTGGCCGCCGAGCACCCCGAGATCGCCGAGATCGACGTCAATCCGCTGCTCGTCTCCCCCGAGCGCGCCGTGGCGCTCGACTGCCTGATCGTCATTCGCAACGGAAGTGAGGCCTGATGTCCGACCCCGTCATCTATGAGACGCGCGGCCCCGCCGCGTGGATCACCATCAATCGCCCGGAGAAGATGAACGCGCTCAACAAGCCGGTGCTGGCCGGCCTCCACGAGTCGCTCGACCGCGCGGTCGCCGACGACGAGGTCAAGGTGGTCGTCGTCACCGGCGCCGGCGAGCGCGCCTTCTCGGCGGGCTACGACCTGTCCGCTGAGGCCGCCCACTCGGACATCCCGGCTCACGAGTGGCACGACGTGCTCAAGACCGACATCGACGCCACCATGAAGCTGTGGCAGCTGCCGAAGCCGACTATCGCCGCCGTGCGCGGCTACTGCCTGGCCGGCGGCTGCGAGGTGGCGATGGCCTGCGATCTGATCGTGAGCGGCGAGAGCGGGAAATTCGGCGAGCCGGAGATCCGCTACGGCTCCGGCCCGGTGACGCTGTTGATGCCGTTCATCCTGGGCCAGAAGAAGACCAACGAGCTGCTGTTCACCGGCGATGTGATCGATGCCGCCGCCGCAGAGCGGGCGGGCATGATCAACCGGGTGGTGGCCGACGACAAGGTGGAGGACGAGGTGGAGGCGCTGGTCCGCAAGATCGCACCCACGCCACTGCCCGTGCTGCGGCTGACGAAGGTGGCGCTGGTCCGCGCCTACGAAGCGATGGGTCTGCGCGAGGCAGTGAACATGAACCTCGACCTGTCGTCCATGCTGAACGCGGCGGACATGCCCGAGCAGCGAGAGTTCATGGATATCGTTCGCGCACAGGGGCTGAAGGCAGCCCTGGCCTGGCGCGACAACCGCTACGGCGAGGTACTGGGAGGGGTGAGCTAGATGTCGGCAACGAGCACCATCGATCAGGCTCGGCTTGCGAGCGTCATCGAGACCGAGGAAGCGCTGTTCAACGAGCGGCATCCGAAGTCGCGGGAGATGACCGAGCGCGCGCGCCGGTCACTGGCGGGCGGCGTGGCGTCGTCCTGGCAGGCGACCGATCCGCATCCGATCTACGTGGCCGAGGGCCACGGCTCGAAGGTGGTCGACCTCGACGGCAACGAGTACGTCGACTTCCACAACGGCTACGGCGCGATGGCGGTCGGCCATGCGCATCCGCGGATCGTCGAGGCGGTGTCGGGCCGCGTCCGCCGTGGCACGCACTTCGCGCAGCCGACCGAGGAGTCGGTAGCGGTGGCCGAGCACCTGCGCGAGCGGTTCGGCCTCCCGCTGTGGCGGTTCGGAAACTCGGGCACCGAGGCCACTCTCGACGCCGTGCGGCTGATGCGGGCCTACACCGGCCGCGACATCCTGCTCAAGATCGAGGGCAGCTATCACGGCCACCACGACGCTCTGATGGTGTCGGTGGCGCCGCCGGGCGACAAGATCGGTGACTACGAGAACCCGGTCTCGGTGCCCCAGACCAAGGGCCTGCCGGCCGACTACGTCAACCTGACCAAGGTGGTGCCGTTCAACGATCTCGAGGCGCTCGAGCGGACGCTCGAGAAGTACCGCGGGAAGGTCGCCGGGATGATCGTCGAGCCGGCGATGATGAACGCGGGCATCGTCACCCCCGACGACGGGTACCTGCAGGGCGTCAAGGACCTGCTGCACCGCCACGACGCGCTGCTGGCCTTCGACGAGGTCAAGACCGGCGCAACCATCCATTACGGCGGCGCAACCAAGCGCTTCGGTGTCACGCCGGACGTGATCTGCCTGGCCAAGTCCGTCGGCGGCGGCCTGCCCTGCGGCGCCATCGGCGGCAGCGAGGAGGTCATGGGCTGGATCGCCGAGGGCAAGATCGACCAGGTCGGCACGTTCAACGGCAACCCGCTGACCATGGCCGCCATGCTGGCGACGCTGACCGAGATCCTCACCCCCGACGCCTACACCGAGTTCGACAGGCTGGCCGAGATCCTGCGCGAGGGGTGCGACGGCGTGATCGAGCGCACCGGCATCGCCGGCTACACGACGGTGATGAGCGCTCGAGGCGCGGTCACCTATCGGGGGGAGCGCGTCCGCAACTACCGCGACTACCTGACCGTCTCGGACGAGCTGGCCTACGTGAACTGGCTGGTGCAGTTCAACCGCGGAGTGTTCATGGCGCCGTGGGGCAAGTCGGAGAACTGGACGCTCTCGGTGCAGCACACCGAGGAGGACGTCCGCCGCTACATCGACAACTTCGATCATCTGGGAAAGGCGCTGACTGCATGAAAGCTGTTGTCTTCGAGGAGCACGGCGGGCCCGAGGTGCTCCAGTACACCGACATCCCAGAGCCCGAGCCCAGACCTTACGAGGTGCTGGTGGAGGTCAAGGCGGCCGGGGCCAACTTCAACGACATCTGGGCGCGGCGCGGCATGCCGGGGATGAAGGTCGTGATGCCGCATGTGTCCGGTTCGGATGTCTCCGGGGTTGTCAAGGCGCTGGGCTCGGAGGTGTCGGGCGCCGGTTTCGGCTCGTCACCGGTGCAGGTCGGCGACGAGGTCGTCGTGCACCCCGGCCTGTCCTGCCGAACCTGTGACCCCTGCGTCACCGGCCAGGAGTTCTTCTGCCGGCAGTTCCGCATCTGGGGCTTCCAGAGCGGGCCGAACGACGGCGGTCACTCCGAGTACGTCACCCTGCCGGCCGTCAACGTGCTGCCCAAGCCGGCCAACCTCACCCATGAGGAGGCGGCCTCGATGCCGCTGGTGCTGGAAACGGCCTGGCGGATGCTGGTCAGCCGGGCGAAGGTGCAGCCGGGCGAGAACGTGCTGATCTGGGGCGGCGTCGGCGGCCTGGGCACGATGGCGATCCAGATCTGCCGCATGTTCGGCGCCAACCCGATCCCGGTGGTCGGCGGCAAGGAGAAGGTCGAGCTGGCGGAGCAGCTGGGCGCGGTCAACGTGATCGACCGCAAGAGCCAGGACGTCGCCGCCGAGGTGAAGTCGATCACAGGCCGGGTGGGCGTCGACGTGGTGTTCGAGCACTCTGGCGAGGAGACCTGGCCGACCTCGATGGCCTCACTCCGCTGGGGCGGCCGGCTGGTCGTTTGCGGCGCCTCGACCGGCTTCAACGCCGTCACCGACCTGCGCTTCCTGTGGAACAAGCAGCAGAACCTGCTGGGAAGCCACCTCTCGAACAAGGCGGAGCTGTCGGCTGCCCTGAAGGCCGTCGAGGCGGGCTCGATCAAGCCCGTGATCGACCGCGTGCTGCCTCTCAGCGAGGTCGGCGCAGGCCAGCAGCTGATGGAGGACCTGAAGGTGCAGGGCAAGGTCGTCTACGTGCCGTGAGCGCCGGTCGCGGCCGGGCCTCGGCAGCGGGGCCCGGTCTGCGCCTGCTGCGGGTAGGCTCGACGCCGTAATGCTGTCCCACTTTTCCGGCGACCATGACTGAGCGCGCGCTGCGGCTGGCGGTGATCGGCCACGTCGAGTGGGTGGTTCACACCGACGCCCCGTTCATCCCGGCGGCGGGCGAGATCGTGCACCTGCGAAACCCGCTCGAGCAGCCCGCCGGCGGCGGCGCCGTGACCGCGGCGGCCCTGGCCCGCAAGGGCGCCCAGGTGAGCTTCTACACCGCGCTCGGCGAGGACGGGCTGACCCAGCCCGCGCTCGAGGCACTGGGGGTCGCGGTGCTGGCCGCCCGCCGGCCGGTGCCCCAGACCCGCGCCCTGGTGATGCGCGACCCGGCCGGCGAGCGCACCATCGCGGTGGTGGGCGAGAACCTGCATCCCACGGCCGACGACCCGCTGCCATGGGACGATCTGAGTTCGTTCGACGGCGTGTTCTTCACGGGGATGGATCCGCGCACGCTGGTGCTGGCGCGGCGGGCGCCGGTGCTGGTGGTCACTGCCCGCCGGTTCGAGTCGCTGGCAGCGAGCGGCGTGCGCGCCGATGCGCTGGTGGGGAGCGCCCGCGACCGCGGCGAGCAGTACGACATCAGCCGCCTCGCCCAGCCGCCGGTGCACGTGATCAAGACCGACGGCATGCGTGGCGGAACCGGCTACGAGCCCGTCGCTCCGCCGGGGCCGGTGGTCGACGCCTACGGAGCCGGCGACACGTTCGTGGCCGGCGTCCTGTACGGCCTGGCCGGCGGCAGGCCGATCGCCGAGGCGGCCGCGCTGGGTGCCCGATGGGCGGCCGAGACGGTCACCTGGCGGGGTGCGTATCCCTGAACCGATGCGGCTTCACGCGTCTATGGCGGCTGGTAACCTTCCCGCCCGTGAGACGACCGATCCTCCTCTGCGTGGCCGTGCTCGCGCTGTTCGGGACGGCCTGCGAGGGCACCAATCCGGTTGCCTCGCCCGACGCTGTCGACCTGGGGAACGGCCAGCAGCTGTTCGTGTCCGGCTGCGGTGCCTGCCACACCCTGGCCAACGCGAACACCAAGGGCACAATCGGGCCCAACCTCGACGCCGCCTACGCCCAGCCCGCCAGCGAAGGCTGGGAGCGCAGCTCGTTCCAGGCGATGGTGCGTGAGCAGATCCACTGGGGCTCGCCGACCTCCAAACCGCCGATGCCGCCCGACATCTATGACGGCCAGAACGCCGACGACGTGGCGGCGTACGTGGCCTCTGTCGCCGCCACCGGCAGCGCGGCGCCGAAGTAGCGCCATGACCACTGCGGTGATCGAAGTGCGGGGAATGCGATGCGGGGGCTGCGAGCGGTCGGTGGGGGAGGCGGTCCGCGCGCTGCCCGGCGTGCACGCGTGCACACCCGAGCACATCGCCGACGAGGTGGAGGTCACGTTCGACCCGGAACTGGTCGACCTGACCGACATCCGCGCCGCGATCAAGCGCGCCGGCTTCGCCGCCTGACCGGTCCTTTGGTCCTCGCGCGGAGCGGCTCAGGGTTAAAAGACCGACGACCCGCAGAGCGGGCCGTCGGAGGAGGCAGGTAGCTGCGAGGTGTGGGCACGTTCGATCGCAGCGTCCGTGGCGATTGTCTCGGTGCTTTGTATGAAAATATCGCCAATATCGTTAGGGGTTTGTAAGGCTACGGTGACAAATGCCGCCGATAGACTTCCCGCCGTTCAGCGTCCATAGCGTGACAGGCAGGAGCGAGGGTGGATCTCTACGAGTACCAGGGCAAGCAGTTGTTCGCCCGGTTCGGTATCCCGGTTTCCGACGGCGTCCTGGCGGCCACTCCCCAGGAGGCTCGGCAGGCCGCCGAGCAGTTGGGCGGCCCGGTGGTCGTCAAGGCCCAGGTGCTGGTCGGAGGGCGCGGCAAGGCCGGCGGCATCAAGTTGGCCGGCTCCCCCGCGGAGGCGGAGGCGCATGCCGGCTCGATCCTGGGCATGGACATCCGCGGCCATGCGGTGCGCAAGGTGTGGATCGAGCAGGCATCCGACATCGCCCGCGAGTACTACTTCTCGATCACCTTCGACCGCGGCGCCAAGCAGGCGCTGCTGATGCTGACCACGGAGGGTGGGGTCGACATCGAGCAGGTGGCGGCCGACACGCCCGAGAAGCTGGCCCGACTCCACGTCGATCCGCTGGCCGGGTTCCAGCCGTTCCACGCCCGCAGGCTGTCATTCGGGGCCGGCATCCCCGCCGAGGAGCAGAAGCAGGTGGCCCAGATCATGGAGAAAGCCTACCGGGCGTTCGTGGAAACCGACGCGATGCTGGTCGAGATCAACCCGCTGATCGTCACCCCCGACGGCATCGTGCGCGCGCTCGACGCCAAGTACACCGTCGACGACAACGCGCTCTTCCGGCATCCTGACATCGCCGCCATGCGCGATGTCGAGGCGGCCGACCCGCAGGAGCAGATGGCTCGCGAGCGGGGCGTCAACTACGTGAAGCTCGACGGCGACATCGGCATCCTGGGCAACGGGGCCGGGCTGGTCATGTCGACGCTCGACGTGGTGGCGCTCGCCGGCGGCCGGCCGGCCAACTTCCTGGACGTCGGCGGCGGCGCGCAGGCCGACGAGATCGTCACCGCCATGGAGGTGCTGCTGTCCGACGACAAGGTGCGGGCCGTCCTGTTCAACGTCTTCGGTGGCATCACTCGCTGCGACGAGGTGGCCAAGGGCGTGCTCGCGGCGCTCGAGCGCCTGCGGGTGGACGTGCCGCTGGTCGTCCGGCTGGACGGCACCAACGACATCGAGGGGCGGCAGCTGCTGGCGGACGCCGCGCCGCCCAACGTGCACGTCGAGAAGACGATGCTCGATGCCGCCGCCCGCGTCGTCGAGCTGTCCGGAAAGGCGGCCTAGTCATGGCCGTCATCGTCACCGAGCGGACGAGGCTGGTCGTGCAGGGCATCACCGGCCGCGAGGGCAGCTTCCACGCACTGCGAAACCGCGACTACGGCACCGACGTGGTGGCCGGGGTGACTCCCGGCAAGGGCGGCCAGGACGTCGGCGGAGTGCCGGTGTTCGACACCGTGGCCGAGGCGGTCACCGAGCGGGGTGCGAACACAGCGATGGTGTTCGTGCCGCCCCGCTTCGCCGCCGACGCCATCTACGAGGCGGTCGACGCCGGGATCGAGACGATCGTCTGCATCACCGAGGGCATCCCCGCCCACGAGATGCTGCGGATCTACAACTACATCCGTCCCCGTGGCGTGACGCTGCTCGGCCCCAACTGCCCCGGCGCGCTGTCGCCCGGCATCGCCAATGTGGGCATCATCCCGGCGCAGGTGTTCGCGAAGGGGCGGATCGGGCTGGTGTCGCGGTCGGGCACGCTGACCTACCAGATCGGCAAGGAGTTGGCCGACAGCGAGCTCGGCAACTCGACCATCGTCGGCATCGGCGGTGACCCGGTCGTCGGCAGCTCGTTCATCGACGTGCTCGAGCGGTTCGAGGCCGACCCCGACACCGACCTGGTGGTGATGGTCGGCGAGATCGGCGGCGACGAGGAGGAGAAGGCGGGGGCCTTCATCTCCGAGCACATGCAGACGCCGGTGGTCGCCTACATCGCCGGCTTCCAGGCCCCTCCGGGCAAGACCATGGGCCACGCCGGGGCGATCATCTCCGGCTCGTCGGGCACGGCGCACGGCAAGAAGGAGGCGCTCGAGGCCCGCGGCATCCGGGTCGGCTCCAGCCCCACGGAGGCGGCGCGGCTGGCGGTCGAGGCGGTCGGCGCCGGCTAGCTGCCCGCCGGCCGTGGGGCTGACGCGGCCTCCGGCCTGCGCGCTCGGTACCATCCCCGGCATGGCCACGATCCCGTTCACCCGCGGGGTGCCGTCGGCGGACATGCTGCCGATCGGCGACCTTCGCGCAGCGTCGCAGGCTGCGATGGCGGACGATCCGGCAGGCGCGCTGGCCTACAGCCCCGGCGGCTACCGGCCGCTTCGCGAATGGATCGGCGCCCGGCACGGCGTCGATGCGGCCCGCGTGCTGCTCGTCAACGGCTCGCTGCAGGGGGTGACGTTCCTGGCGCAGCATCTGTACCTGGGCCGGGGCGGCACCGCACTGGCCGAGGACCCCACCTACGACCGAACGCTGATCGCGCTCCGCACCTTCGGCGCGGATGTGGTGCAGGTGCCGCTGACCGCAGAGGGGCTCGACGTCGACGCCCTCGAGCGGGCTCTGGCCGACGGCCCGGCCCCCTCGATGCTGTACCTGATCCCCACCTTTCAGAACCCGGCCGGCGTGTCGCTGCCGGCTGCGGCCCGCCGGCGCGTCGCCGAGCTGTGCCGGGAGGCAGGGATCCTGATCGTCGAGGACGACCCCTACGGTCTGCTGCGCTTCGAGGGGGAGGCGGCGCCGACGCTGCACGAGATCGATGGCGGCGACAACGTGGTCTACTCCTCGTCGTTCACAAAGACGGTGGCGCCCGGCCTTCGCACCGGCTATCTGGTGCTGCCGGAAGCGCTGACCGGGCCGCTGGCGCGGCTGTCTGAGAACACCTACATCGGCCCCAACTCGTTCGCCGAGGCGACGCTGGCCGCGTACTGCGCCGCCGGCCGGTTCGAGCCCAACGTCGAGCGCGCCACCGCCCAGCTCAAGCAGCGGCGCGATGCGATGGAGTCGGCGCTTCGCGACCACTTCCCGGAGGGCGCCCGGTGGACGACGCCCGAGGGTGGCTATTTCTACTGGGTCGACCTGCCGGAAACCGTCGACACCGCGGCGTTGCTTCCCCAGGCGACAGAGGCCGGCGTCCCCTACGTCAAGGGCGCCGACTTCTGCTCCGCGGGCCGCGGGAGGTCATCGCTGCGGCTCGCCTTCAGCGCCGTCTCGCCGGATCAGATCGAAGAGGGCATCGCCCGCCTCGGTGCTGTGCTGACGCGCGCCCTGGCGCCCGCCGGCGTCTGACCACCGCGGGGGCGAACCGGGTACCGCACCCGGTTCCGAACCGGGTGCGGTACCCGGTTCATCCGGCCTGCAGCCCGCTTGGGGCGCGAAATCCGGGCGCGGTGACGGCGGGGCAAACCGGGTTCGGTACCGGGTTCGAATACGGCGATCGGTGCCGAATCGGTGCGGGGCGGGCGCTGATCCGGGCGGGTTACGCGATGCCTGCGGCGATCGGTGAGGCCGGCACGCCCCAGACGGCGCGGCCTGCGGTCGGTGGCTCGACCAGCGTGGCCTGGCGGGGTGCGATCATCTGGCCCTTGAGGGCCGGCCGGAACGTGGGACAGGGCTCCACCAGGTCGAGGGCGCAGAGGCTCGTCTTGCGAAAGTAGCAGTCATTGCAGGTGACGCAGCGAGCCTTCTCTCCCACAGATTCTCTCCCCTTGGACGCGAACAACGACGGGAGAAGTGTAGGTCTGCAGGCTGGCCGACACCACCGTTTCCGAAACAGAAAAGACGCTGTTTGCGAGAGAAGTTTTCACGCTTCGTTCACACCGGCTTAAGACTCCGGATGGCGGCCACCGCCTGCGCGAACGTCCTCACCCCGATGATGCGGATCCGGCCGTCCGCGGCCTTTCGGGCGTCGCGTTCGTTGTCGCCGGTCGGCACCACGAACGTGTCGGCCCCGGCGTCGATCGCGCCGATCGTCTTCTGCTGCACGCCGCCGATCCCGTGCACCCCGCCACGGAGGTCGAGTTCACCCGTTACTGCCACCTTGTGGCCGTGCAGCAGCTGGCGGTGGCTGAGGCTGTCGTAGATCTCGAGCGCGAAGGCGAGCCCGGCCGAGGGGCCGCCGATGCCGGGGGTGGAAATGCGCACGGGCACGGGGGGATCGCCGACCTCGACGGCATCGCCGATCTGCACGCCGACGATCGCGTGCTTCGCGTCGTCAGGGCTGGCTACGGTGACCACGTGGCGCACCGTGCCGTCGGCGAACCGCAGCGTGGCGGGGTCGCCGGGCGCCAGCTTGCCGAGCTCGTCGATGGCATCCTGCGCGTTGGCGATCGGCTTGCCCTGCACGCCCACGATCACGTCGCCCGGCTTGACCCCGGCCGCGGCGGCGGGCATGCCGTTCTCGATGCCCAGCACCTGAGCTCCCTCCTGGCGGATCTTCACCGGCAGCCCCAGCGCCTTCTCGGCCACGATCTTGGCCGTGGTCTTGGAGTCGGACATCAGCCGGTCGTTGACCTTGATCCGCTGCTGCTCGGACTGGCCGGGGGCCAGGATGTGATCCGCGGGCACCAGGTCGGCGCCCTCCACCAGATGCTCGGCCCACAGCTTCTGGATCTCGTTGGCCTTGAGCACGCTGACGTCGACGAAGTAGATCTCCGAATCGCCCTTCGGCGGTTCGCCGCCCTTGGCCTTGACGACGTCGGAGGTGGCATGTGCCGGATCGGGCAGGATCGCGTAGTAGCCGGACTGGGTCTCCCAGCCGTAGCCGAAACCGCCGGCCCCCAGTGCGACGGCCACGCCCAGCACGACCGGCCAGCGCGGCTTTCGCAGAGCCCTCATGCCACCGCCACCGAGGCCGCCACCGCGCCCACCCCCAGCGCCACCAGCGCCAGCGCGGCGATCGGGGAGATGCGGCCGTACGCCATGTGCCCGCGGCCGAAGGCCGACAGGATCAGGCCGCAGATCACGCCGCCTGCCAGGCCGCCCAGATGACCGCCGACCGAGATCCCGGGGACGGCGACCGTGAACAGCAGGTTGAACACCAGCAGGCCGCCGATCGGGCCGCCCAGCAGCGACACTCCGCGCTGGCGCTCGAGCACGAACAGCGCGCCCATCAGGCCGAACACGGCGCCCGACGCGCCGCCGGTCTGGGCATCCGGTGACAGCAGCAGCGCGCCCAGGCTGCCGGTCAGCGCGGAGATGAAGTAGATGGCGCCGAACCGCACGCTGCCGGCGTAGCGCTCCAGCGCGCCGCCCAGCAGATACAAGGCATACATGTTGAAGGCGAGGTGCAGCGGGTTGAAGTGCAGGAAGGCGGAGGAGATCAGCCGGTAGTACTCACCCGCCTGGATGCCGGCCGCGTAGACGGTCATCTGGCTGCCCAGATGGTTGATCGAGCTGCCGAGCAGCCCGCCGCCGGCGATGCCGCCGCGAGTGGCCAGGAAGACGGCCACGTTGGCGAAGATCAGCGCCACGGTCAGGTACGGGGCGCCCGCCATCTGGAACCCGGCGGTCCTGACCCGGGTGCGCTGGCCGGCGCACTCCGGGCACCGCATGCCGACCGGGGTATCGGTCATGCAGTCGGGGCAGATCGGCCGCCCGCAGTTCGAGCAATGCACGCCCGTCTGGCGGTCGGGATGGCGGTAGCAGGTGTCCATCTACCGCAGTCTAGGTGCGGCGGATTGCTACCAGATTCCCCGCATCAACCCGCCATCAACAGGCAGCACGGCACCCGAGACATAGGCCGCACGGGTCGAGCAGAGAAAGGCCACCACGGCCGCCACCTCGTCCGGGCGGCCCAGCCGCCGGGCGGGCACCGCCTCCATGTCTCGCCGCCTCGCCGCCTCCGGATCCGGCTGGTGATCCCACAGCTCCCGCACCCGGGGGGTGTCGATCTTGCCGGGCGCGATCGTGTTGACGGTGATGCCGTCGGGGCCCAGCTCGTGGGAGAGCGTCTTCGCCCAGCCGACGATCCCCGGGCGGATGGCGTTCGAGAGCATCAGGTGGGGGATCGGCTCGCGAACCGACCAGGACGTGATGTTGACCACCCGGCCGCGGCCGCTCTGCCTGAGCTGCGGGAGGGCGATCCGGGTCAGCCGCACGGCCGCGTGCAGCGACAGCTCGAAGGCGTCGCGCCAGGCCTCCTCCGGGGTGGTCTCGAACGTGCCGGCCGGCGGGCCACCGGCATTGTTGACGACGATGTCGAGCCGGCCGCGCTCGGCGACCGTGCGCTCGACCAGCCGCTCCAGCGTCGGCCCGTCACGGACGTCGCCGGCCACGGTCATCGCACCGTCCACTCCCTCGGCCGCCTGCGTCAGCCGCTCGGGATCGCGCGCGTTCATGGTCACCGCGCTGCCCTCGGCGGCCAGCGCACGGGCGATGGCCAGGCCCATGCCCGACGAGGCGCCGCAGACGATCGCGGACGTGTCGTTCAGTCCCAGATCCATCAGCGCACGCTATACGATGCCGCGCGTGAAGTACGGCCCTGCCGATTCCTCGATGTCGCCACGCTTCAGCGGGCCGCGGACATTCATGCGGCTGCCGCAGGTGGAGACCACGGAGGGGGTGGACGTGGCCGTGATCGGCATTCCCACGGACGATGCCGTGTCGTTCAAGTCGGGTGCCCGGTTCGGGCCGGAGGCGATCCGCAGCGCGTCGGTGCTGCTGCGGCCCTACAACCCGCTGCTGGCGGTCGACGTGGTCGAGCACCTGTCGATGGTCGATTACGGGGACGCCCCCACGGTGCCCGGCTACCACATCGAGACGCTGGAGCAGATCCAGCGGTACCTGGAGCCGGTGTACGAGGCCGGGGTGACACCGCTCTGTCTGGGCGGCGACCACTCGATGGTGCTGGCCGAGCTGCGCGCCGCCGCGGCCGTGCACGGTCCATTGGCGCTCGTCCACCTGGACGCCCACACCGACGTCTGGGAGGCGTACTACGGCGCCCGCTACTTTCACGGGACGGTGTTCAAGCGGGCCGTCGAGGAGGGTCTCGTCGATCCGGCCGCCTCGGTGCAGGCGGGGATGCGGGGCACCCTGTACGGCGCCTCGGACGTCGAGGCTCCGCGTCTGCTCGGCTACGACGCCATCTACTGGGACGAGCTGGAGACGCTCCGGCCGGCGGACTATGGCGACCGGGTGCGCGCCCGGGTGGGCGGGCGGCCCGCCTTTCTGTCGTTCGACATCGACTTCGTCGACCCCGCCTTCGCCCCCGCCACCGGCACTCCCGAGGTCGGCGGCCCCTCGAGCAGTCAGGCGCTCGCCTACGTGCGCGCGCTGACGGGCATCGACTTTCGCGGCTTCGACTGCGTGGAGGTGGCGCCGGTCTACGACCAGCCCGCCAACATCACGGCCTGGGTGGCGGCCAGCGCCTGCTTCGAGATGCTCTCGCTGAAAGCGCTGTGGGCGGCCGGCCGCTGACCGCCCTCAGGCCAGGCCCATCACGCCGACCAGCTCCCGCACGGCGTCCGCCGAGCCGTTGAGCTGCGAGCGCTCCTCGGAGGAGAGCTCGATCTTGACGATCTCCTCCAGCCCTGCGGCGCCCAGCCGGCAGGGTACGCCCATGAAGATGCCGTCCAGCCCGAACTCCCCCGTCAGGTAGGCGGCGCAGGGCAGCACCCGGTGCTGGTCGAGCACGATCGAGTCGACCATCTCGCAGACCGAGGCCGACGGGGCGTAGTAGGCCGAGCCGGACTTCAGCAGCTTGACCACTTCGGCGCCGCCGTCCCGCGTCCGCTGGACAATCTCCGCCAGCCGCGCCGGCTCGATCAGGTCGGTGATCGGGATCCCGGCCACGTTCGTGTAGGAGGTCACCGGCACCATCTGGTCGCCGTGGCCGCCGAGCACGAAGCCGGTCACGTCGCG
>Ga0070684_100000948_pt1 | contig 20676 bp, 17 predicted proteins | sample KBSC723LmetaG_FD_65653 | JGI IMG/M metagenome (GOLD analysis project Ga0070684, IMG submission 65653) | Corn rhizosphere microbial communities from Kellogg Biological Station, Michigan, USA - KBS C7.2-3L metaG | ecosystem: Host-associated > Plants > Roots > Rhizosphere ...
TCGCCCAACTGCTCGCGCTCACATTCCCCGCCGATTTCGTCCCTGGCGCACGCTCGGCCGTTCGCACCTGTCTGCGCATCCAGCCCGATGAAAAGGTCACTCTCATTACGGATCGCGAGACCGAGCAGATTGCCGCCGCCATCGCGCGAGAATTGGAGGATCTCGGCTGCCGCTGGAACGGCTTCCGCCTGGAAGACCTGGCCCCGCGCCCGCTCTCGGACATGCCCGCGGCCGTCCTCGCGGACATGGAGTCGTCCCAGGTGTCGATCTTCGCGGTCCAGGTGCAGCAGAACGAGCTTCGCTCGCGCATGCAGATGACGGACGTGGTGAACCGGCGGCGCATGCGCCACGCGCACATGGTGAATATCACGCCGCAGATCATGCGCGAGGGTATGCGCGCCGATTACGACAAGGTCGACCGTCTCAGCCAGCAGGTGCTTGAGCGCGTGCGGAAGGCAAAGCGCATCCGCGCTACGACGGCTGCGGGAACCGACATCACTTCCGAAATGAACCCGGATTACAAGTGGTTCAAGACTTCCGGCATCATCTCGCCGGACAAGTGGGGCAATCTGCCGGGCGGGGAGTGCTTCACTTCTCCGGGCGAGGTCAATGGGACTTTTATCGTGGACGGAGTTGTCGGCGACTGGCTCTGCGGGCGCTACGGGCTGCTGCAAGCCACGCCCCTCACCATCGAGATTGCCGGAAACCGCATCACGCGGTGTTCGAGCGCCAACAAGGACCTGGAGCGCGATTTCTGGGCCTATACACACACCGACGAGAACTCCGACCGCGTGGGGGAATTCGCGATCGGCACCAACATCGGAGTGGACCGGGTGATCGGCAATATTCTGCAGGACGAGAAGTTTCCCGGGATCCACATTGCGTTCGGCAATCCCTATGGGGAGCACACGGGCGCGCCGTGGCGCTCGGGAACGCACATCGATGTGGTGGGATTGGGCTTTAACATCTGGCTTGAATCTGACAGCGGGACGGAGCAGATCATGCGGGAGGGGAAGTTCCTAATTTCCGCATAAGCGCCTTGCGCATGCAAAGGGTGCCATCTGCCGAATCCGCAACAAACTGCCCATTGCAGCCCACTCCCCTGAAGCGATCGCTCTCGCCTTGCATCTATGGTGGTGTTATGGCCACATCCACCTCGACCGCACTTCGCACCCTTGGCAACTCCGACCTTCACCTCACCCCTATCGGCTTCGGCGCATGGGCCGTGGGCGGGGGCAACTGGGAATTTGCATGGGGGCCGCAGGACGACGACGATTCCATCGGCGCTATTCACCGTGCGCTCGAGCTGGGCGTGAACTGGATCGACACGGCTGCGATCTACGGTCTCGGCCACTCGGAAGAGGTTGTGGGCCGTGCGCTGAAAGCCTGGTCGGGCCAACGTCCATATGTGTTTACAAAGTGTTCCATGCGTTGGCACCAAGACCGCTCCATTTACAGGTCGTTACGTGTGCAGTCGCTTCGGGAGGAGCTGGAAGGCAGCTTGCGCCGGCTTGGGGCCGAAGTGATCGATCTATACCAGATCCACTGGCCTAACCCTGAACAGGAGATCGAGGAAGGCTGGGAGACACTGGCGAAGTTCAAAGAAGAGGGAAAGGTTCGCTGGATCGGCGTGTCCAATTTCAACGTAGAGCAGATGGAGCGGGTTCAGAAGATCGCTGCAATCACCAGCCTGCAGCCGCCCTACTCGATGCTGCGGCGAGCTATTGAAAGCGAAATCCTGCCGTACGCCCAGGCCCATCGCATGGGTGTCATCAACTATTCGCCAATGCTTTCCGGCATGCTGACCGGAGCGATGACCGCGGAGCGAATTGCGGCTCTGCCCGCCGATGACTGGCGCAGGCGCAGTCCCGAGTTCAACGAACCCCGGCTCAGCCGCAATCTCAGGCTGGTCGAGCTGCTGCGCGAAATAGGATCTGGCTATGGAATCGCGCCCGGGGTAGTCGCGGTCGCGTGGACTCTGCACAATCCGGCGATTACCGCAGCCATTGTGGGCGGCCGCAGCGCCGGCCAGGTGGAAGGCGTGGCGCCTGCACTACAATTCCGGCTCAGCGACGAGGAATACGGAAGGATCAATGAGTTCCTTGCGGAGAATGCGGCGTGAGTTGACGGATCTCGGCAACAAAAAGCCCCGGCGAGCGCCGGGGCTTTTGAGTGCGGAGGAGGACTCAAACTGGTTACATGGCTGCGACAAAATCGGGCAGGATGACGGCCGCGTGCTCCTGCAGGATGGTGGTCAGCCGGGCGGCCATGCCGGAGTACATGGAAGCGGCGCGGAATGCATTGACGCGAACGCCTTCGCTTGCCTTGGAGAATCCGTACTGGGCCAGAGCCATGAGCACACAAACTCTAATCTGCATGGCGTCACTGCGCAGCGTCTCAAGAATGACCCGATCCACCTGGGCGTCGTTGCGTGCGGCGAAATCAGCCATTTCCAGCATGACCCGGGAATTCTGATACATGACCCAGAGGCCGCGGGGACCTTCCATTCGTTGCCAAGCATCGTCCGCCGTGGCGTTCAGGCCGTCTTTCCAGAGGAATTGCTCGTTCAACTCACGCGCGCTCCAGTCAGGCCGAATACGGGCGATCAACGAGTCCCAAGACTGGTTATTACGTCTGCGGACACCGGCTCGCCAGCGGGTGAAGCAAAAGGCCACCGCCGAAAACGCGAGAATTTGGACCAGAATCAGAATCATCAGTTATCCCCAACCGGTTCTTTGGTAACGCCGAACGCGACAAAATTACCCAGTTGTCACATCGGTGGATTTACGCATAGCAGATTACGAAGTCCATTACGCCACAGAACCTCGCCCGAGCACAAGCCTTTTCGGTCGGCGCGGGTACCCAAAAGGGACATGGACCTTGGTAACGGGTAATCGGACGCCGGTACTCCAAATTGAATTGAAAACGGGTGACGTTCCGAATTGGGATCGATTTTGGCGTTTGGGATGGGCTTGAGCGGCGGGCCTTGCTAGCGCTTGCTCTTACCGATTTCGTCGAGTGCAACCCGGCTGGCGCGTGCGGTTCCAGCCACAGTGAAGAGAAGGCTCTGCATTTTCGGGCTGAATTCCTGGCGGGGGGCTTCTTTCTGGGCGAAGCAAAGGGCCCAGTAGAGGAGGGAGCAGAATCCGGTTGCGACGACCAGCCGGTCTACGTTTCGGTAAAACTCGATCGTGGCGTGGTGGGAGTGGAGAAACGCGGCGCCCAGGCTTATGAGGGAATAGAAACCCAGGCCGGTAGCGACCTGAAGCTCGCGGTTGCGCCAGCCGAGGGAAAGGACCTGGCTGCCTCCCGCAATAAGCAGAAAGAAAAGGATTCGCAACGCGGAGGATGTCTGTTCGAGGCGAGAGAGAAGAGTCCACTCGGGACTGGCGCCGGGGAGAGCCAGAGTGCCGGAGATCGGCCACATTGCCGCGCCGGCAAGGAGAATCAGGCCGCCGATGACGAAGATGCTGAAGCGGGGAAGGACCGACCGATAGGGGCGGAGCACGGACCAGACGAGTTCGACAAGCACGCAGAATTGCAATATCGAATCGATGGACAGTTGGACGATAAACAGCCGCAGGTATGCAGATGGAGGGTAAGAATGCTGAACCACGACCATTCCGAGGTCGGTCAGCAGGCTCCAGGATATGTAGAAGGTGAACACGGGAAGGACCCGAAAGATCTGCCGATGGAACAGGAGTCCCACCACAGCAGCTTCGAGCACAATGCCGATCAACCAGAAGGCCGTATCGACGGACACTGATAGTCTCCTTCCCGGGAACCATCCTGGGGAGCGTCTTCAGCCTGTACAGCGACTGTCTGACTAGAGTCTAGCAGTGACCCGCGCGACCGGAAATATCACTTTAGGAGAACGTCGGAGCCGGGGGCACTGGGAAAGGAGTGATGGGGCTGGCGGCTACCTTGGTCGGAGCCGGCGGCACTGGGAAAGGAGTAATGGGACTGGCCGCTACCTTGGTCGGAGCCGGTGGCACTGGGAAAGGAGTGATTGGACTGGCGGCTACCTTGGTAGGAGCCGGCGGCACTGGGAAAGGAGTAATGGGGCTGGCGGCTACCTTGGTTGGGGCCGGGGGCACCGGGAAAGGAGTGATTGGACTGGCGGCTACCTTGGTTGGGGCGGGTGGCACTGGGAACGGGGTAATGGGGCTGGCGGCTACCTTGGTCGGAGCCGGCGGCACTGGGAACGGAGTGATGGGACTGGCGGCTACCTTGGTCGGAGCCGGGGGCACTGGGAAAGGAGTAATGGGGCTGGCCGCTACCTTGGTCGGAGCCGGCGGAACTGGGAACGGGGTAATGGGGCTCGAGGCGAACGCCTGGTACGACAGGCCCAAAAACGCAGAGAACAGAGCGGTACGAACGATCAAGGACTTAGATTGCATGAGACCCACACTCCTGTACGAAGAAAACTTTGTACAGAAAGAGTAACCCAGGTGGGGGAGCAGAGATACAACAAAGGTAACTTTCTTTGAATTCTTTGGGTAGTTACCACGTTTCGGGCATTCAACAGACGCGGTGACGCCCGGAGTCGCGGTGCTTCTCTCTTTTCGCTGCTGACTGGTGGGGGCGCACGATATCTTGTTCCTGACCGGGTTGGTCGATTCAGGCCGGGGCAGGAGGCATGTGCGGTGATTCCCCAACTGCGCAGTCGATTCAATCGCGACTATTCCCCGGAGAAATACGCGGAACTTCTGGCGCGGCTGGAAGAGCGTTGCGGCTCCAGGGTGGATTTTCGGGTGGCTGAAACACCGATCTTTATCGACAAGTCTCTTTTGGACCAGATGGCAGACGTGGGGTCTGAACTCGCCAGCCGGCTGATTGGCGATTCCACTTATATGGAGGCAGCGCACCGGGCGATTCCGCGCAACTACTGTGTTCCCGGCGAGGTTCGGCACCCGCATTTTCTTACGGCGGATTTTGGGCTAGTTCGGAATCCGGCCGGCGGATTGTCGCCTAAGCTCGTGGAACTGCAGGCTTTTCCTTCGGTGTACGCATATCAGGCTGTGCTCGCGAAGATGTATCAGTGCGTGTATGAACTGGGTCCGGATCTGGGCTGCTTTCTGGGGGGATTGGATAAAGACAGCTACCTGGAACTGTTCTCCAGGACGATTCTCGGGGGACAGGATCCGCTTCATGTTGTGTTGAGTGAGATTGATCCCGAGCATCAGAAGACCAAGCCGGATTTCGAGGTCACCGCGCGCAAACTCGGGCTTACCGTGGTGGACATTACCTCCATTGAGCCGGAGCAGGACCAACTGTACTACCGGAATGCGCAAGGGAAGCGAATTCAGATTCATCGAATTTATAACCGCGCCATTGCGGATGAACTGGTAGCCCGCAATATCAAGCTGCCGTTTGACCTGACCAGGCAATGGGACGTGGAGTGGGCGGGGCACCCGAACTGGTATTTCCTGATCAGCAAGTTCTCTCTTCCCTGGCTTACCAGATGGGGTGGATTCGGAGGAGTGGTGCCCCCGGCGGTGTTTCTCGATGAGTTCCTGGTGGGCGATGGCCGGCAGCGGCTCGAGGCCGCCGGTGTGGAGTTGCCCATGCCTGGCCGGGACGCAGTTTACCGGGAATTGCTTCTCAAACCGCTGTTTTCTTTTGCAGGAAAGGGGATCCAGTTCGATCCCACGCAAGCGGAACTCGAAGCCATTCCCCCTGGCGAACGTTCCCAGTACATGGTGCAGCAGAGGGTAAGGTTCGAGCCGACGATCGATACGCCGGCGGGCCTGACGCAGGCCGAGATCCGCATTATGTATCTCTGGCCTGATCGGGGCACTTTGCGTGCAGCTTTGCCCCTGGTGCGGCTTGGGCGGGGAAAGATGATGGGCGTGGACCATAACCGGGATCAGGAGTGGGTGGGTGGCTCCGCGGCGTTCTATCCGACGGGAATGTAGAGCCCAGCCATACTTCTTCATTCCGGCGAACGCAACATTTGGGTGTATGCCGCGCCGGTTACTATTCTGCAAACTATTGTGCGGTGGAAGTGAGCGAAATCTCGGCTAGAGTGGGATTTGTCTCCCGCACTGCCTTGCCAGCACCGGAATGCCAATGACAGTCAGATCAGCCGTTACTGTATTTCCGAGCACTTTACCCCCTGCGATCCAGCGCCAAGAAGTGCGCTGCGCAGTGCGTTTTCCGCTGGTGCTTCCAGTTCTGCTGCGCGCTGGCCGACGGGATCATAGAGCCCTGACACGCAACGTTTCCGCCAGCGGGGTGCTCTTCGAGATGGGAGCGCCGCTTCGGGTCGGCGAAAGCATTTCCTTTTCTCTGCGGATGCCGGGGGACGTTCTGGGTACGCCGCATGACGTGCTGGTGGATTGTCGCGGACGTGTGGTACGCTGCACCAAGAGCCACGCCCAGTCTCATATTGCCGCCACGATCGACGAATACCGCTTCGTGGAGCAATAACCTTTCCTGCTGGCGGGCCTTTGAGCTTATGGATTTTCGTGAGGAATCACCAGAAGTCGAGCCGGTAGACGGGTCTGTCAAGCCGGGTGCCATCCGCATTATCCTGGCGGATTCCCAGGCCATTTACCGCGTCGGCATCCGCAAGATATTTGCGTTGGAAGACGATATTCGGGTGGTAGCGCAGGCGGATTCCCTGGAAAATCTCATGGCGGCGGTCGAGCGATTTCCCACCGACGTGGTTCTTCTGGAAGGGGCTCTGCTGGCGGACAGTCGCACCGTGATTGCCGATCTGTTGCGAATGGCGCCTGAAGCCAAGCTGATTGTGCAAGCAGTATCGACGGAAGAAAGCCACACGGTCGAACTGTATCGGCGCGGCGTGCGGGGCATCATTTCGCGATCGATCTCGCCAGACCTGCTGGTGCGTTGTGTGCGGCGGATTGCCGCGGGAGAAACGTGGATCGACAACCAGTCAGTTAATTGGGTCATCGAGGCCTATCGCGCGCAGGCTGCGGCTCTGGTTAATCCCCGCACCCAGCCGCGCCTCTCGCCCAAGGAGATGGCCATCATCACCTGCATTACACAAGGCAAACGCAACAAGGAAATTGCGTTCCAGCTCGGCACCACGGAACAGGTGATCAAGAATTATCTGAGAAAGATCTACGACAAGCTTGGCGTGAGCGATCGCCTTGAGCTCGCGCTCTATTGCCTGCACAATAAGATCATCCAATCTGACAGCGACGAGGAAATGCTGGAACAGAAACTGGCGCGTCGATAGCGCTCTTCCGCCTGCCCCCGAACGCGGCAGTTCCCAACACAATTCCACTCGCGCCGGCTGCTTTTATTCCAGCCGTGCGGACGCGTTGGCGGCGGTAAGGTCGCCGGCAGTCTCATTTGCCTCGCCTGGCGCCGTCCGGTCGTCACACTGCTTTCGCGCCAGTTCAAGCAGTCGAATGAACTGGGCGAGTTCGCCAGAATCCAGATGGCCGAGTGTTCGAAACGGGAAACGCGAGACGGTTTCATCCATTTCTTTCAGCAGAACGAGCCCGGAGTCGGTGATGTAAGTGGTTACGACTCGCTTATCCTTCTTCTGGCGCTCTTGCCGGATGAGATGGAGAGCCTTAAGCCGGCCAAGAACGCGCGTGATATCTGGATCGGAAGTGATCATGCGCTCGCCGATGCTGGAGCAGGGCAGTCCGTTGGGATGAGCGCCGCGCAGGATGCGCAGCACGTTGTACTGCGTGGAGGTGATGTTCCATCGTTTCGCCTCGCGCTGCATGGCGCGCTGCAGGCAGTCGGCGGTCCGAAAAAGGTTTAGCAGGGCCTCTTCAGCAGGTCCGGAAAACGGCTTTTGCTGTGCGATCTCGCTTTTTAGTCGGGACACCGGGGACTCCGTCAGGCGGCGGGGGAGCAATGGGAGGCTCCATCCCGCCGCACCGAGCTTATTGCTTTCCAACCTCGAGATCGATGGTGAGCTTGACCTGATCGCTCACCACGGAGTCAGGATACTTGGCTCCGATTCCAAAGTCTTTCCGGTTGAGCGTTGTAGTCGCGGTGTATCCCGCATGGGGCTTGTGATCCATTCCGGGTGCGGGTCCGGTTGGGCCATCCACATCGAGCACGACGGGCTTGGTGACGCCATGGAGGGTCAGGTTGCCCTTCACGGTGAGATGCTGTTTGTCTCCGCTGACGCTCGTGCTTGTGAAGCTCGCAGTAGGGAACTGAGCAACATCGAAGAAGTTAGGACTTTTCACATCATTGTCGCGCATGGAAACGCCTGTATCCACGGTGCTCACATCGATGGTGACGGAGACGGAAGACTTGGTGATATCCGCGTCATTGATCGCGATTGTGCCTTTCAGGCCGACGATCTTGCCGCGAACAGTGGATACGCTCATGTGCCGGACAGCGAATTCGGCTCCGCTGTGCGCGGGATCGATGTTCCATGTGGATGTTTGCGCGAACGATGCGGAAGTAGCCAGGGCGAGAACGCCCAGGGCGAAGAAAAGGCGGTGCATGAAGATGTCCTTTCGACAGTCGAGATGTCCGGGGGGCGAAGTGTGGCGTGTTCTGGTATAGCTGACGCCCTTGCATTGGACCCGGCCGGGGAATGCGGAAAGCCGGGGTTGGTTCCAGCATGCCACCGGAGCGGTACTCGTTGCAACAACTGATTGCCATGGATTTTGCCGCAAGCAGGCCGAGCAGGCCAGGTCGATGCCTGAAGTAACATCTCGACGTAACCAGGTAACTCCCGTCGTTTAGGCTACATGCGTTAGCACAAACGGGCCATTGCGGGTGAAGTTATCGCCCGATATTATCGCCGAAGATTAATCGTAGTCGGGGGGTCCGCGCGACTTAGGCTGACGAAAGGGCCGGGATGGTACGCGCCTGCCGCGGCGTCATGGCAACTCTGTGACGTACCGGCAAAGCGTGTCAATGAAAACCATGGCCTTCAGGTTTGTCAGCTTTACCTTCAGGGTGTCGCGCTGGGATGAGATTGCGGGGGAAGCAAGTGAATTCGCTGCGCGTTGAGAACGTTCCCAAACGAAAGAATCCGATACTTGAATCGCTGACGGGCGACCAGCGCGAAGCTCTGGGCGAGAATTCGTTCAAGCGGATGATCGCAGTGGAGCGAAAGCGGACGGAACGGTCCAAGGAGCCGTTCCTTCTGATGCTCGTGGAACTGAGCGATGATCCGGAATCAAGCGAGACCCGCAAGGTGATGGAACACATGCTGACGGTGTTGCGAGCCTGCAGCCGGGAAACCGACGTCATTGGCTGGTATAAGGAAAGTTCCATTGTCGGGGTGATGTTCACGGGCCTTGTGATCAACGATCGATCTCTCATTCTGAGCACGATTCTGGGGCGGATCAGCTCGTTGCTGCGTCACGAACTGACGATCGATCAGTTCAGCGCGGTGAAATTGTCCTTTCATTTCTTTCCCGACGAGTGGGATCACGAGAAGGTGGACCATCCCACAAACTTTGCGCTATATCCAGACCTTACGAGCCCGTCGCCGCAAAGGCGGGCGCTCCTGCTGGTGAAGCGGACGATCGACGTGGTGGGAAGCGGCCTGGGCCTGCTTCTGCTGTCGCCACTTTTTCTGGCCATTGCTGTTGCCATCAAATTGACCTCGAGCGGGTCTGTGTTCTTCAAGCAGCAACGGGTGGGGCAATACGGCCGGCTGTTCACGGTCCTCAAGTTCCGATCGATGTATGTCAACAACGATCACAACGTACACAAGGACTATGTCACGAAGCTCATTGCCAATCAGGCGGAACGGCACGGCGTCACGGGATCGAGTGATGGGGTGTACAAGCTGACGAATGACCGCCGCATCACGCCGCTTGGCCGCATCCTGCGCCGGACGAGTTTCGATGAGCTTCCGCAAATCATCAATGTTTTTCTCGGCGATATGTCGCTGGTTGGGCCTCGCCCTGCCATTCCATACGAGCTGGCCGCATACCAGACCTGGCATCGGCGGCGCATTCTCGAAGCCAAGCCAGGTATTACCGGACTCTGGCAAGTGACTGGACGCAGCCTCGTGAAATTCGACGATATGGTGCGGCTGGATTTGCGCTATGCCACGGGGTGGTCTCTGGGGCTGGATATCTGGATACTTCTTCGCACGCCCCTGGCCGTGATACGGGGTGCGGGCGCTTATTGAGTCGGAAGCGCGCCAGACCTCTCCTCCGGGTGCGGCGGGAATCCTGCTTAATACTCTTGATTCTGTGAATTCAGGCATATACTTCGCGTGACCTTCCTGAAAGATTGGTGAGAAAGAAGTGAACTTCGGCGTGATCGGGTACGGTTACTGGGGACCAAATGTCGTAAGAAACCTTGCGACTCTTGAAGGGTCCCAGGTTATTACCATTGCGGATCTCGACCCTGCAGCACGGCAGCGAGCGCAGCGGGCTCATCCGGCGATTCACGTCTCCTCCGATCCCCTTGAAGTTGTGGGCTCGACAAAGATCGATGCCGTTGCGGTGGTTTCGCCGGTATGGACGCACTACGACCTGGCGAAAGCTGCGCTGCTGAATGGCAAGCACGTGTTCGTGGAAAAGCCGTTCACCATCAAATCGTCGCAAGGCGAGGAACTGATCGAGATCGCGGAGAAGCGCAATCTCAAGATCATGGTCGACCACACGTTCCTGTTTACCGGGGCGGTGAGGAAGATCAGCCAACTCATTGATGAGGGATCGCTGGGCAAGCTTTATTACTACGATTCGACCCGCGTGAATCTCGGCCTGCTGCAGCACGACGTAAATGTGTTGTGGGACCTGGCCCCGCACGATCTTTCGATCATGGACTATCTGATCAAGGAGACGCCGGAGGCGGTGGTCGCGACAGGCGAGAAGCACCTGAACGACTACGAAGATGTGGCCTACATGACGCTTTACTTTCCGGGAAAGACCATCGCACACATTAATGTGAACTGGCTTTCTCCCGTGAAGGTGAGAATGACGCTGATTGGCGGTGAGAAGCGCATGGTGGTTTGGAACGACCTGGTCGCGGATGAAAAGGTCAGGGTGTATGACCGTGGCGTTAAGACTACCTCCCAGGAAGGCGTGTACAAGCTGCTGGTGAACTATCGTTCGGGCGATATGTATGCCCCGCGGCTGGAGCAGGTGGAAGCTCTGCAGGTGGAACTGAAGTATTTTGTCGATTGCATTGCAACGGGCAAGGATCCTTTCAACGACGGTCACGCCGGATTGCGGGTTGTGAAGATGCTGGAAGCGGCCGCGGAATCTCTGCGTCATAGAGGAGCGCTGGTAAAGCTATGAACTCCTTCAACTGCATCGCCGATGATGTATGCCTGGGTGAAAACGTCAAGCTGGCGCGGTTCATCAATCTCTATGGATGCAGCGTCGGAGGCGGCACGAAGATCGGCGCGTTCGTCGAGATTCAGAAGAACGCTTCGGTGGGAAAGAATTGCAAGATCTCAAGCCATAGCTTTGTGTGCGAAGGCGTCGAGATCGGCGATAACGTGTTCATCGGGCACGGTGTCATGTTTATTAATGACCGCTATCCTCGCGCGACGAACAGCGACGGAAGCATGCAGACGGAGTCCGATTGGAAGGTCGAACGGACGCGCGTTTGCCGCGGCGCATCGATTGGTTCCGGTGCAACGATTTTGTCGAATTTGACTATTGGCGAAGGGGCGATTGTGGGCGCGGGCAGCGTGGTGACGCGCGATGTGCCGGCCCACTCGGTCGTCGCCGGCAATCCGGCGCGCGTGACGCGCATGTTGACGCAGGAATCGGTCGAAGCCGCACTAGGGCCTGTGCCATTTCTCGATCTCGTTACGCCGCACGTACAGATGGAGCAGGAGCTGGTGAGCGCGTTCCGAAACTGCCTTCGGACGGCATGTTTCGTGGGAGGTTCTCCGGTCAGTGAATTTGAGAACGCGTTTGCGAAATTTTGCAGCACAGAAGATGCCGTAGCTGTGAGCAGCGGCACCGATGCGTTGCGCTTTGCGCTCATGGCGGCAGGCGTGGAATCTGGCGACGTGGTGGTCACGGTTCCCAACACGTTCATTGCGACGACTGAGGCGATTTCGCAGGCCGGGGCTGTGCCGGAATTCGTCGACATTGACGAGCGCACCTATAATCTTTCGGCCGGGGCGCTGGATGAGTACTGCAAGACGCAATGCACCCGCGATGATGCCGGGCGGCTGATCAGCCTGCGTAACGGGCGACCGGTGAAGGCGATCGTGCCCGTGCACCTGTATGGCCAGATGGCCGACATGGACTCGATATTGAAGGTGGCGGACGCGTTCGGTCTCGTGGTGGTGGAAGATGCCTGCCAGGCGCATGGCGCGGAATATTTTTCCGCCGTGCGGAACAAGTGGATGCGTGCCGGTTCCATGGGCATTGCAGGAGCTTTCAGCTTCTATCCGGGCAAGAACCTGGGCGCGCTTGGCGAAGGTGGCGCGGTGACCACGGACGATCCGGAGATCGCCGGCAAGGTGCGCCTGCTGCGCGACCATGGGCAGGCGAAAAAGTATTATCACGACGTGGAGGGTTATAACGGCCGACTGGATTCGATCCAGTGCGCCTTTCTGCACGCGAAGCTCCCGCAGCTCGATAGCTGGAATGCGCGGCGGCGCGAGCATGCGGCTGAGTACGATCTTCTTCTCGCAGGCGAACCATCCGTGACCACGCCCTTCGAACCCAAATGGTCACGCGGCGTGTTTCATCTCTATGTGGTCCGTGTCGCCGATCGCGAAGCGTTCCTTGAGCATCTGAAGGCTGCCGGTATCGGCACTGGAATTCACTACCCGATTCCGCTGCATCTCCAGAAGGCGTATGTCTCGATGGGATATGGCCACGGGGCATTCCCGGAGGCAGAACGCGCGTCGCGCGAGGTAGTTTCATTGCCGATGTTTCCCCAGTTGACGCCCGAGCAGCGCAAGCGCGTCGCCTATGCAATCCACGCGTTCGTTGCGCAGCAAAGTGCCGGCGCAACTCCAGTTGAAGCAACCGCCGGGGGAATATAGAAAGCGACTATGACGGACTCGACTCAGAAGACCGCGACCGCTCTGCCGACCTACGTGCTGATCACGCCGGCGCGCGACGAGGCGCGTTTTATCGAGTCGACTCTTCGCTCCGTCATCGCCCAGACCGTGCGTCCTCTCAAGTGGGCCGTTGTCAGCGACGGCTCAACGGACGGTACCGACGAAATCGTGAGCCGTTACGCGGCAGAGAACCCCTGGATCGAGTTGGTATGCATGCCGCAGCGCAGCGAGCGGCATTTTGCCGGGAAAGCATTGGCGGTTCGAGCCGGCGTGGAGCGCATGCAGGGGCTTTCCTACGAGGTGATTGCGAGCCTCGATGCCGACATCTCATTTGAGCCCGATTATTTCGAATACCTGCTTGGCAAACTACTTCACGATCCGCGCCTCGGAGTTGTGGGTACGCCGTACCGGGACGACACTGCTGAAGTCTACGACTACCGGTTCGTGAGCATCGATCACGTGTCGGGCGCTTGCCAGGTATTTCGGCGCTCGTGTTTTGAAGAGATTGGCGGATACGTGCTCTCGAAGGGTGGTGCAATCGACACGATTGCGACACTGACAGCCAGGAGCAAGGGCTGGAAGACGCGCACATTCACGGAAAGAATTGGGCTGCACCAGCGTGTGATTGGAACCGCGGAGAACGGCCCGTTGAAGTCGCGATTCATCCTGGGGAAACGCGACTGGATGATTGGCAACAGTGTGCTTTGGGAGCTGTGCCGCGGACTCTACCAGATGACGAAGCGGCCTGTATTGCTGCGCGGCTTCGCCATCGTGATCGGATACCTCTGGGCCGCCTGCTCGGGCGTCGAACGCCCCATACCGCGTGAGTTGCGAGCGATTCGCCGTAAGGAACAGATGAATCACCTCTGGCGCTTCGTGCGTCGACAGAGTGTACTCGGTGACCAGCGAGAACGTACGTCCGGCGTGGCCGGTTGAGGCCATGCCAGTGCAGCCAACGATGCGCAGCGATATCAATATCACGTCCACAAAACCTGAACTGACAGCGTCGGGTGCCGAAGTGCGCCGAAGTGCCGCGCCGGCGGAGATGTGCCGGGTGATTGTGAATGCGGACGACTGGGGCGCCGATGTCGCGACGACTGATCGCATTTTCGATTGCATTCGGAGCGGCTCGGTATCGTCCACCAGCGCCATGGTATTCATGGCAGATTCGCAACGTGCAGCTTCGCTGGCGCGCGAGAATACGGTGGACGCGGGAATGCATCTGAACCTGACGCAGTCATTCTCTGATCGCAACACGCCTCAGGCTCTGCGCGTGCATCAGCAACGTGTTGCATCGTTCCTGCGTGGCGGCAGGCGGCGGTTCCTCTTCAATCCGCTGCTCGCGTCGTCATTCGAATACATCGTGAAGGCGCAGCTCGAAGAATTTGAACGGCTCTACGGAGCCAGGCCGGAACGCATCGATGGCCACCATCACGTGCACCTCTGCGCGAATGTGCAATGGCAGAAACTGCTGCCCGCGGGCACAATCGTGCGGCGGAATTTTACGTTTGCGGCGGGCGAGAAGTCGTGGGCAAACCGCACCCTGCGCGCCATGCAGGACAGGCGATTAACACGACGTCATCGCATTGCGGATTACTTTTTCGATCTCCAGCCATTCAACGCTGACCGTCTGCACCGAATTCTGCTGCTGGCCCGGGGAGCCAGCGTGGAAATTGAGTGCCATCCGCATCGGGATGCTGAGTACACGTTCCTGATGGAACATCAACTGGAGAAACTCGGTGTGAGCGTGGATGTGCTTGGGGGCTATAAGCTGCGCCTGGCCGGGCAGATGCTCAGGTCGAACGCAGAGGAGTGGCGCGCTGTCTCTCCGGCGAATAACCCTCGGGACCCACATTCTAAAAACCCGCACATCTGCGTGTGCATCTGCACGTTCAAGCGGCCTGCGGAACTCACCCGCCTGTTGAGCGACCTGCAACGGCAACACACCGCGGACGCCTTTACGTTTTCGATCGTGGTGGCGGATAACGACGAGGCACGTTCGGGTGAACCTGCCGTATTGGCCGCGCAACGCGGGATGGCGATCCCCGTAAAGTATTGCACTGAGCCGCAGCAGGGCATTGCGCGCGCGAGAAACAGGGTGATCGCCAATGCCGAGGGGGATTACTTTGCGTTGATCGATGACGACGAATTCCCGGAGCCGGACTGGTTGTTGAAGCTGCTGCGAGCTTGCATGGAATACGGAGTGGACGGCGTGCTCGGGCCTGTGAAGCGCCACCTTGAGCCGGATGCGCCGGGCTGGCTCAAACGGAGCCGATTATACGATCGCGCAGTTCATCCAACCGGGATGAGCGTGGCATGGCGTGGCGCGCGTACCGGGAATGCGCTGTTGAAGAGTGAACTGTTCGCTGGGTCTGAAGCCCCATTTCGCGTCGAATTTACCGCCGGCGAAGATCAGGATTTCTTCCGCAGGAAGATCGAGGAAGGCCATTCGTTTGTCTGGTGTTCCGATGCGGTCGTGTACGAGGCGCTTCCTCCGGCGCGGTGGAAACGAATGTATTTTGTGCGCAAGGCATTGCTGCATGGATCGTTCGCGGCGCGGCAGCCGGACTGCGGTTTCAAGAGCATCGTCAAATCGATCATTGCCGTGCCGCTGTATGCGCTTGGCCTGCCGTTCGCGCTGGCAGCGGGGCAGCATCGATTCATGACGCTGCTGGTGAAAGTCTGTGACCACGCCGGAAAGCTGATGTCGCTCGTTCACATCAGACCAATCCACGATGAGTACGTGAGCGATTGAAGGCCGGACACGACCAGCAGCTCGAAGCGGATAGAGTGGGGAACCGATGAAGCAGTTGATACAAATCGCCGACAGAGAAATCCGGATCACCGGGGGCAGATTGAGCATTGCGAAGATCGACGCAGAGCTCTATCGATTCGTGTCCTCCCCGGAGCCGATCCTCGCCGGATTGAGGATCCTGCCGCACCGTCCGGATATTTTTACGTTCACGCAGAGCCTGGCCGACACTACGCCGCACTACTCCTATCGCATGGAGTGGGACAATCTGGCGGTGATTCCGGTGACCACGTTTGAGCACTGGTGGGAGAAGCAAATCAGCAGCGTTCCGCGTAATCGCATGAGACAGGCCGGCAAGAGAGGCGTGGTTCTGCGCGAGGCACCATTTAACGAAGATCTTGTCCGCGGCATCTGCAAGATCTACAACGAGACTCCCGTTCGGCAGGGAAGGCCGTTCCCGCACTTCGGAAAAGACTATGAGACGGTCTACAGGGACGAGGCGACATTTCTTGATTCCGCTGTCTTCATCGGAGCATACCTTGGCGACGAGTTAATCGGCTTCGTCAAGCTGGTCATGGACGAAAATCGCAACCAGGCCGGCATGATGAATATCCTCTCCATGATCCAACATCGCGATAAGGCCCCAAACAACGCGCTCGTCGCGGAATCGGTTCGTGTGTGCGCCGACCGGGCCATTTCCAACCTCTTTTACTGGCGGTTTGCTCATGGAAAGCGCGACCGGGATTCGGTGAGCGATTTCAAGACCAACTGCGGATTCAAGCGCGTCGATCTGCCCCGCTATTACGTGCCTTTGACCGCGTGGGGAGAGGTCGCGCTCCGCCTCGGGCTCCATCATCGGTTTGTAGACCGGCTGCCCGAGTCCGTGGGAGAGAAGCTCCGCGAACTGCGCAGCCGGTGGTACAACCGGAAGAATCGAACAGGAACCGCCATGGCGCAGGTGTCGTCCTAATCTATGCCTGGACTCGCTGGAATCATCACGTCCAAGCCCGCGGAGAAGGCAAGGCGGGAACTGGCGCGCATGCTCGAAGCCATGCGGCATGAGCCGTTCTATCGCAGCGGCACCTGGACGGACGATTCGCTGGGCGTTTACGTCGGATGGATGGAACGGGACGATCCCGGGCACGCCGCAATGCCGCAGCAGAGCGAAGATGGCCAGCGCGTGCTGGTGTTTTCCGGCGAAGACTTTCCCGCACCTGACGCAGTGGAGGGGTTGCGCGATCGTTGCCACCGGTTCGGTCCCGAGCGCAACGCCCATCTCGTGCACCTGGCAGAAGAGGATGCGGCCTTTCCGTCCAAACTGAACGGGAATTTTCATGGGCTTCTTATCGACCGCGTGCAGCAGTCTGCGACTCTGTTCAACGACCGCCATGCATCCCGTCGCGTTTATTTTCACGAGACGGAGGATGCGTTCTACTTTGCCGCGGAGGCCAAGGCGATTCTCGCCGTGAAGCCGGAACTGCGTTCGCTGGACGATCGCGGGCTGGCGGAGTATGTGAGTTGCGGATGCGTGCTGCAGAATCGCAGCCTCTTCAAGTCAATTGAGATTCTGCCGTGGGCTGCGGCATGGCGATTCGAGCACGGGCGCCTCCGCTCCAGGGGAACCTACTTCCGTGACCAGGACTGGGAACAAGAACCGCTGGGCCCGGCAGAATTCTATGCGGAATTGCAAAGGGTCTTCGCGCGCAACGTACCACGTTACTTCGACAACAGTGGGCATGTAGGGCTTTCGCTCACTGGCGGACTGGACACGCGCATGATACTGGCGTGGCATAAACCGGCTCCGCGGTCCGTACCCTGCTACACCTTCGGAGGCCCATACCGCGACTCCCGAGACGTGCGCATCGCCCGCCGAGTGGCAGAGGCCTGCGCCCAGCCGCATCAAGTGATTCCAGTCGGCTCCGAGTTCCTCGAACGTTTTGCGCAATATGCCGAACGCACCGTTTATCTGACCGACGGCGCCACCGGCGTGCACCAGGCGCCGGACCTTTATGTTAACGAGCTTGCCCGGAAGATCGCCCCGATTCGTCTCACCGGTAATTATGGGGACGAGGTGATTCGCCGCTCAGTTGTGTTTCGTCCGTCCACTCCGACCGGCGAGGCATTCCAATCCGATTTTCTTGACCTGGCAGCGCATGCCCATAGCACGTATGCAGAGGAGTTCGACGGCGGATCGCTGAAGGACGCGGCAACGCGCCAGGTGTCCTGGTTCTTCTGCGGGCTGGCGAGCCTTGAGTCCTCCCAGGTGGAAATGCGCAGCCCGTTTCTCGACAATGACTACATTCAGACGCTCCATCGCGCGCCCAGGGGCGCATTGTCGGCAGGCGATGTCCGCGTTCGCATGATTCGCGACGGAGATCCGCGGCTGGGCCGGATACGAACTGACCTTGGATATGCCGGCCGGGGAGGCCCGGTTGCAATGGCTGTCAGCCGGTTCTGGAACCGCGCCACCATGCGCGCCGAATACGCTTTTGAAAATGGCGATCCGGCGTGGGTTCCTGCGCTGGATCGCGTGCTTCTCGGAAGCAGTTTCGAGAAGACATTTGTGGGCATTCACAAGTTCACTCATTTTGGGCGTTGGTATGGGAAATCTCTCGCCGGCTACGTGCAAGAGATGCTGTTGGATTCCCGCTCACTGGCGCGTCCTTACCTGAGTCCCCCTGCTGTAAAGACGCTCGTAGAAGAGCACGTACGCGGTGCGGCGAACCATACGCCTTCGATTCACAAGCTGATTACCCTTGAATACATACACCGCCTCTTTGTCGACGCGTCATGAAGATCATCGCGACCATCGTCACCATTGCGCTTGTCTACTGGCTCATGCGCCTCGACAGGGATAAGCAGACGCGCCTGTCGTGGGGGCTCTGGATTCCGGTGATATGGTTCGGCATCATCTGTTCCCGCCCGGTTTCCTTCTGGATTCATCCCGACCAGGGTACAAACTATCTCGACCGCTTTACTGAGAGCAGTCCGGTGGATGCAAGCGTCTACGGCCTTTTGATTGCCACCGGGTTGCTGGTTCTGAATCGGCGTGCCGCACGGGTCCGCAGTTTTCTTCTTAGCAATCTACCCATCCTTTTGTTCTTTCTCTATTGCGGCCTCAGCCTGGCGTGGGCCGATGATCCCATGGTGAGCCTAAAACGATGGGTCAAGGCTGTGGGCGATTTCATCATGGTGCTGCTCATCCTCACGGAAGTGGATCCCGAAGCCGCCGTTCGTCGCCTCTATGCGCGTGTTGGTTTTGTGCTGCTTCCGTTCTCAGTGTTGTTCATCCTTTACTATCCGGCGCTGGGCACCTCCTATGACCCATCGGAGCACGTCACCATGTACACCGGCGTGGCAACGTTCAAGAATCTGTTGGGCGTGTTGTGCATGACGTGCGGCCTGGGAGCGTTGTGGTCGTTTCTGCGCGCCTGGCAATCGCGCGACGCGCCCAACCGACGCGGTCAGTTGCTGGCACAGGGCATCACCGTTCTGCTTGCGGTGGGACTGGTGATTCGCGCTGACTCGATGACATCGTTATCGTCCTTTGCGCTGGCCGGCGCGGTGCTCGTGGCGGCTTCGCTGGGTTGGTTCAGGCAAAGGCCGCCGGCGGTCATAGGTGTCTGCCTGGCCGTGATTTCGGCGGCAGGATTTGCGCTGTTTCTCAGTTCTGGAGCGGGCATTCTGCAGGAGCTCGGGCGAAATCCTACCCTCACCGGCCGCACGCTGATCTGGAAGGCGGTGCTTGCCCAGCCGATCAATCCCTGGATTGGCGCGGGCTTCGAGAGCTTCTGGATGGGCAACCGCATGCAGTCCGTCTGGTCGATGAGCCAGGTTGGCATCCAGCAGGCGCACGATGGCTATCTCGAGTTGTATCTGAATCTCGGTCGAATCGGGCTCGTCCTTCTCGGAATTCTGATTGTGACAGGGTATCGCAACGGAGTTGCACTTTACCGCCGTGACCCACATGCGGGAGCGCTTCGCCTGTCATTCCTGACCGCGGCTATTGTCTTCGCCTTTACTGAGGCCGGATTCCGGATGCTGAGCCCGGACTGGTTTGGGTTCCTGGTGGCAGTCACCGCCATGCCGGCGGCCCTCGCGGCTGAAGCGCAATCGCATGCTCCGCTGAGGTTGCTCGGAAGCCGGCCGCGCACGGAGGCGAGTAACCTGCTTTGATCAATTGGGGTAGCGGTTCCGATGATCTGGTTGCGCCTGCCAGGATTCGGGTGATGCCACCTCTGTCAAAATGGAATCCATCGACAAGGAGCGAGTTTGAAGCCGTTTGACTCCAGCGGAGCCTTCGCGCCCACCGTTCCGCGCGGTGGAGCCGCCTTGCGCAGTCTCGCCGTGCGCGGCGCCGGAATGAACGTCATCTCAGGCGCGGTTTCGCTCGGTATCCAGATTGCTGCCACAGTGGTTCTGGCACGTATCCTCGCGCCCCGCGATTTCGGCCTCGTGGCCATGGTCACCACGTTCAGCCTGCTGCTGGCGAACACACCCACCAATGGCTTTATCGACTCCATGTTGCAGCGGAAGGAGATGACGGAGCAGCTGGCCAGCAATCTTTTCTGGATCAGCGCGGCCGTCGCTGTGGTCCTTACGATCGGATTCATCGCTGCCGCGCCTTTCCTCGCACGGTTTTACGGTGAACCGACGGTGAAAACGGTGACCTGGGGCCTATCGGCGCAAGTTCTGCTCACATGTCTGCCGGTGGTGCACGCCGCGCTGTTGCGACGAGCGATGCGTTTTCCAGCGCTGGCGCGGAATGATATTGTGGCCCGGGCTGTGGGAGTCATCGTTTCCATCGCATTCGGCATGGCCGGGTGGGGCTTCTGGGCACTGGTCATCGGGCAGAATGCGCTTGCGCTCAGCACCGCCATCGGCGTTTGGATGATGTGTGGATGGGTTCCTCGCCTGCCCAGCCGGAAAAGCGGGACGCGAGAGGCCATCCAGTTCGCCGGCCACATCTCCTTCCGTT
>Ga0070684_100000949_pt1 | contig 20660 bp, 24 predicted proteins | sample KBSC723LmetaG_FD_65653 | JGI IMG/M metagenome (GOLD analysis project Ga0070684, IMG submission 65653) | Corn rhizosphere microbial communities from Kellogg Biological Station, Michigan, USA - KBS C7.2-3L metaG | ecosystem: Host-associated > Plants > Roots > Rhizosphere ...
GGAAGACCTCGACGCCGACTCCCTCGACCTGGTCGAGCTGATCATGGAGCTCGAGGACCAGTTCGGGATCAAGATCTCGGACGAGGACGCCCAGAAGATCACGACCGTCGGGCAGGCAGTCGACTACGTCTTCTCCCACCAGTAGGGCGGAGACCGATGCGGGCGACGGGCCCGCCGCCCTACGCACGCTGATCGACGCGCTCCCGGCTGCGAGGCTCGAGCACGTTTTCACCCACGCCTCCTGGGCGACCGATCGGTCGGCGTCGTACGAGCGGCTCGAGTTCCTCGGCGACAGCGTCCTGGAGCTGGCGGTCGCGAGGGCGCTGTACGAGCGGTATCCCGAGTTCTCCGAGGGCCGGCTGGCCAAGATCCGCTCGCACGTCGTCTCGCGGATGAGCTGCGCGAAGGTCGCCAAAGGGCTGGACCTCGGCCCGATGCTGGGGAGCCGCGCCGGCGACGCCCTACCCGCCGAGGAGCTCGGCCGGCTCGTCGCCAACCGGAACGTGCTCGCCGCGCTGCTCGAGGCGGCACTTGCAGCCGCCTTCCTCGAGTGGGGCTTCGAACGGGTGGAGCCCGCGATCGTCGCCGCGTTCTCGGAGCAGATCGACTACGCCGCCACCCAGCACGTCGACCACAAGACGGAGCTCCAGGAGACGCTCGCCCGCCGCCGGCAGCAGGTCGTGTACGTCGTTGTCGACGCCGAAGGGCCGGCACACGACCGTCGCTTCACCTGCGCTGCCGTGATCGACGGCTCGGAGGCAGGCAGCGGCTCCGGACGGACGAAGAAGGAGGCCGAGCAGGAGGCTGCGCGCGAGGCGCTGGCCACCCTGGAGGGGGAGGGTTAGCCGATTCCGATCAGCGCGGCGAGATCGCGTGAGATCGCGCACCGGGCGCCGCCCGCCTCGACGAGCAGCGGCCCGCCGGACGGCTCGAGCGCCAGGACCCTCACCTGCTCCCCGGGGAGCAAGCCGATGCTCGACGTGGTCGGCGGCTTCGGCTTCCTTGCAGGCATCGCCATCATGTACATGACCGGGCTCCTGGCGTCCTGACCGGTCGTTAGCCTCCCCACGCGTGCACCTGCGGGCGATCAACCTGCGCGGCTTCAAGTCGTTTCCCGACCCGGTCGAAGTCCGGCTGGAGCCCGGCGTCGCCGTCGTCGTCGGCCCGAACGGGTCGGGCAAGTCGAACATCGCCGACGCCCTGATCTGGGCGGCGGGCTCGCTCGCCCCCAGCGAGCTCCGCGCCGAGAAGCCGGACGACGTGCTCTTCAACGGCTCCGCCTCGCGCGCGGCTGCCGACCACTGCGAGGTCGAGCTGCTGTTCGACAACGAGGACGGCGGCCTGCCGGAGATCGACTACTCCGAGGTCTCGATCGTCCGCCGCCTGCACCGCGGAGGCGAGGGGCAGTACCTGGTCAACGGCGCCCACGTGCGCCGCACGGACGTCGTCGAGCTGCTGTCGGACGTGGGGCTCGGCTCCGCGATGGGGTCGATCGTCTCCCAGGGCCGCGTGGAGGCGATCCTGGCGTCGAAGCCCGAGGAGCGGCGGACGCTGGTCGAGGAGGCGGCAGGCCTCGGGAAGTTCAAACGGCGGCGCCACCGTGCCGAGCTGAAGCTCGCGCGCGTGGCCACGCAGGTCGAACGGGCCAGGGACGTCGAGGCCGAGGTGACGAAGCGGCTCCGGCCGCTCGCGCTGCAGGCCACGGCCGCCGAGCGCGCCGAAAAGCTCGGCATCGAGATCGCCGGCCTGCGCGCAGGGATCGCGACGCTCGACGTGCTGTTGCTGGGGGACCAGATCCAGGGAGCGGAGAGGCGCCGGTCCGGCCACGCCGCCGCGCGGCGCACGGCCGACGAAGCGCTCGAAGGGCTGCTCGCGGAGCGCCGCCGAGCGGAGGAGGCGCTGGCGCAGGCTGCCGGCGGACGGGAAGGAGCGGCCTCCACGCTCTACCGGCTGCGCAGCTCCTGCGAGCGGCTCGAGCTCCGTCGCGAGGCCGCGGAGTCGCTGCTCGCGCGCGTCCGCGAGGCGCCGCCGGCGATCGACGCAGGGCTGGTCGAGCGTGCGCGCATCGCCGAGGCCCGGGCGGGGGCGCTCGAGCGTGCGATCGCCGAGCGCGAAGGGCTGCCGCCCGCCGCCCGCGCGCTCGCCGAGGAAGGGGCGTCGCTCGCGCTGTCGCTGGCCGCGGTCGAGGAAGGCCGCGAGCGTGCGGTCGCCGCCGCAGTAGGCGCCGCCCTCGTCGCTTCGACTGCCGAGGAGGGGCTGCGGCTGCTCGACGAAGCTCGGGAACGTGGCCTCGGCAACCTGACCGTCCTCGTCCGTCCCGGGACGTTCGAGCCGCTGGCCGGGATCGACGTCGTTCCCCGCGACCGCCTGCTCGCGGCGACGCGTCCGGCCGTCACGCTCGAGGGCCACTCTTACGACCCGGTGCGCGGTGTGCTCACGTTCACGGGTGACACGGCCGAGGCCGTCCTGCTCGAGCTGGAGGCACAGCGCCGGCGGCTGCTGGACGAGGCGGCGGCGCTGCGGGGCGAGGCCGCGCGGGCCGTGCCGCGGTTGGCCGACCCGGCGCTCGTCGCCGCGGGGGCGATGCTGGTGGAGTCGATCTCTGCGGTGCTCGGGGCGGTCGAGCGGCTCCAGGCGCCGATGCTCGCGGAGGCCGATCGCGGAGCAGTCCGTGCCTCCGAGCTGGCAGCCGAGCTGCGCGCGCTCGGCGGGCGGGAGGTGGAGCTCCGGCGGGCTCACTCCGAGGCGGCCGAGCGGGTCGCGGCCGTCGACGTCGAGGTCGCCCGCTTCGAGGCCGAGCGGGCCGAGGCGCAGCGCCGGCTCGACGCCGCCGGCGCGGAGCCTGCGGAAGGGCCACGGGAAGGGCTGGCCGAGAAGCTGGAGCGGCTCGAGCGGCGCCGCGAGCAGCTCGGGGGCGTCAACCCGTTCGCGAAGGAGCAGTACGCGGCGGAGAAGGAGCGTCTCGCCGAGCTGCGGACGCAGCGCGAGGACCTCGAACGCGCACTCGACGAGCTGCGCGCGCTCCGCGACGAGCTCACGGAGACCGTCGACCGCCGCTTCGCCGAGACCTTCGACGCGGTGGAGCGCAACTTCGCCGAGGTCGCATCGACGCTGTTCCCCGGCGGGCACGGGCGGCTCCGGCTGACTCAACCCGAGGAAGACGACGGAGAAGCGGGCATCGAGGTGGAGCTCTCGCCGGCCGGCAAGCGCGTCACCCGTCTCTCGCTGCTCTCGGGCGGGGAGAAGGCGCTCGGAGCGATCTCCTTCCTGTTCGCGCTGTTCCTCGCCCGGCCGTGCCCCTTCTACCTGCTGGACGAGGTCGAGGCCGCGCTCGACGACACCAACATCGGCCGGTTCTGCGCCCTCCTGAGGCAGTTCGCGGATCGGGCGCAGTTCATCGTCGTCACGCACCAGAAGCGGACGATGGAGGCGGCGGACGCGCTCTACGGCGTGACCATGGGCGGGGACGGCGTCTCCCAGATCGTCTCGCGGCGCCTGCCCCGCGAGGACGCCGCCACCGTCTCCGCGGCCTGACTACGCTCCCGCGATGACGCGGACCTGGGGTGAGCTGCTCGGCGACGACTCGACGGACGAGACGGACGAGACGGTCGAGGAGCGGGCGGGCTTCCTCGGCCGGCTCCGCGACTCGCTGTCGAAGTCGCGCCGCGCGCTTACGCAGCAGCTGGCGGTCGCGACCTTCGATCCGGCGGACGACGAGGCCTGGGAGCGGCTGGAGGAGGCGCTGATCACCGCCGACATCGGCGTTCCGGCGACCGCCGAGATCGTCCGGCGGCTCGAGGCTCGCGGCGCGCTGACCACGCTCGAGCAGCCCCTCGCCGAGGAGATCGCGTCGCTGCTCGGCGAGCCGGGGTCGCTCGACCTCTCGGCGCGCCCGGCCGTCGTCCTCGTCGTCGGCGTGAACGGGACGGGCAAGACGACCACGATCGGAAAGCTCGCCGCCAAGCTGGCGGCGCACGACCGCTCGGTGCTGCTGGCCGCCGCCGACACCTTCCGCGCGGCCGCCGAGGAGCAGCTGGAGATCTGGGCGCAGCGCGCGGGCGCCGACTTCGTCGGCTCGCCGCGCGGCGGCGACCCGGCCGCCGTCGCGTACGACGCGATCGAGGCGGCGAGCTCGCGCGGCCGCGACGTGGTGATCGTCGACACCGCCGGGAGGCTGCACACGCAGACGAACCTGATGGAGGAGCTCGCCAAGGTGCGCCGCGTGATCGCCGGACGGCTCGAGGGTGCCCCGCACGAGACCCTGCTCGTCGTCGACGCCACCACGGGCCAGAACGGCCTTCAGCAGGCACGCCTGTTCGGCGAGGCGGTCGACGTCACCGGCGTCGTGCTGACGAAGCTGGACGGCTCCGCCAGGGGCGGCATCGCCGTCGCGATCGCGCACGAGCTCGGGCTGCCCGTGACGCTCGTGGGCGTGGGGGAGGGACTGGACGATCTGCGCCCGTTCGACCCCGCCGACTTCGCGCAGGCCCTCGTCTCCGGAGGGTCGGACTAGACGGGAGGCAAGGGCCGGACCACCGCGATCCGGCCCGTTCAGTCATCGGTTGCAGAGGCAGGGACAGTTACCCCCCGGACTGCCCCTGCCGGGGGACTGCTTACCCTCTATGAGGGTCGGGAATCACCCTTCGCCGCCGGGGCGAGCCGCGGCGATAGTGGGCCTTTTCGGACTTGCCGCCGGAGCCAGGTACCCTTCCCCGGCCGTGTTCGACACGCTCTCCGACAAGCTCCAGCACGCCCTCGGCGACCTCCGCGGACGCGGGCGGCTCGACGAGGAATCGGTCTCGAAGGCGATGCGCGAGATCCGCCTCGCGCTGCTCGAGGCCGACGTCAACCTCCAGGTGGTGAAGGACTTCGTCGCGCGAGTGAAGGAGCGCGCGGTCGGCGAGGAGGTGACGAAGAGCCTGACCCCGGGCCAGCAGGTGGTGAAGATCGTCCACGAGGAGCTGACCGAGGTGATGGGCGGCGGCGACTCGCGGCTCGCATTTGCACAGCGCGGCCCGACGACGATCCTGCTCGCGGGCCTGCAGGGGTCGGGCAAGACGACCGCCGCCGCCAAGCTCGCCCTGATGCTGCGCAAGGAGGGGAAGACGCCCGCGCTCGTCGCCGCCGACCTCCAGCGGCCCGCCGCGATCGACCAGCTGGAGCAGCTCGGCCGTCAGATCCAGGTCCCGGTGTACAGCGAGGAGCGGCAGGACCCGGTCGCCGCCTCCGAGCGCGGCGTCGAATGGGCGAAAGCCCAGGGTTGCGACGTGGCAATCGTCGACTCGGCCGGCCGTCACCAGGTCGATACCGAGCTGATGGAGGAGCTCGTGCGGATCCATGGCCGGGTGAAGCCGCACAACGTCTTGCTGGTCCTCGACTCGATGACGGGCCAGGAGGCCGTCAACGTGGCCGAGGCCTTCCAGGAGCAGGTGGCGTTCGACGGGATCGTCCTGACGAAGCTGGACGGCGACGCCCGCGGCGGCGCCGCGCTGTCCGTGCGCGCGGTGACGGGCCGTCCGATCAAGCTCGCCTCGACCGGCGAGAAGCTCGACCAGCTCGAGTGGTTCCACCCGGACCGGATGGCCTCACGGATCCTCGGCATGGGCGACGTCATGACGCTGATCGAAAAGGCGGAAGCGGCCGTCGCCGAGGACGAGCAGGCGGAGATGGAGGCGCGGCTCCGCGCCGGCGAGTTCACCTTCGACGACTTCCTCGCCAGCTACAAGATGCTGCGCAAGATGGGCCCGCTGAAGGGCGTGCTCTCGATGATCCCGGGCATGGGCAACCAGCTGAAGGGGCTCGACATCGACGAGCGCGAGCTGGCCCGCGTCGAGGCGATCATCCTGTCGATGACGCCGCGCGAGCGCGGTTTCCCGCACACTATCGACGGGTCGCGGCGCCAGCGCATAGCGCGGGGCAGCGGCACGACCGTCCAGGAGGTCTCACGGCTCCTGAACGCGCGCAAGCAGATGCAGAAGCTGATGAAGCAAATGGGCAAGGGCAAGATGCCCGCGCTCCCCGGACTGGCCGGGAAGCGTTAGAGAGGAGATCGATGGCAGTTCGGATGAGGTTGACGAGAGTCGGGTCGAAGAAGAACCCGATCTACCGGGTCGTGGTCGCCGACTCGCGGTCGCCGCGGGACGGGAAGTTCATCGAGATCGTCGGCCGGTACAACCCGCAGTCGGACCCGTCGCTGATCGAGTTCGACGAGACGAAGGTGAAGGACTGGCTGTCGAAGGGCGCGCAGCCGTCGGACACGGTCTCGCGGCTCCTGAAGGCGAAGAACATCGTTTGACGCCGGCGGGCGAGCTGGTCGAGTACCTCGCGCGGCGGCTGGTCGAGCGCGACGACCAGGTCGAGGTCGAGGAGGTCGAGGAGGACGACGCGCTGGTGATCCGGCTCCACGTCGCCTCCGAGGATCTCGGCCGGGTGATCGGCCGCGGCGGCCGCATCGCCCGGGCGCTGCGCACGCTGGTGCGGGCAGGCGGCGCGCACGGCGACCGGCGGGTCCTGCTCGAGATCGTCGAGTGACGGAAGGCGACGACGAGCTCGTGCCCATCGGCCGCGTGGGACGCCCTCACGGGCTCGACGGGTCGTTCGTCGTGGAACGTCCCAGCGAGAACGAGCGGCTGTTCGAGCCCGGCACCACCCTCCTTGCGGGCGGTATGCCGGCGACCGTGGCTGGGCGGAAGCGGTCCGGCGGCCGCCTCGTGATCAAGCTCGACCCGCCGGCGGAGCGAGGCGCCGATCTGGCGGTTCGGCGCTCCGAGCTGCCGGAGCCGGAGCCGGACAGCTACTACGCCTTCCAGCTCGAGGGCATGGAGGTGACGGAGGAGGGAGGCCGCCGTCTCGGGCTGGTGCAGAAGGTCGCTCCGGGAGTGGCGAACGACGTCCTCGAGCTCGACTCCGGGATCTCATTGCCCATGCACGAGGCGTGCATCCGCGAGATCGACCTCGCGGCGGGCACAATTGTCGTTGCAGTCGGCTTCGCCGGTGACCGATAACCACAAACGCCCTTGCAGATCGACGTCTTTACGCTGGTTCCGCATGCCTTCGGCTGGCTCACCGAGCAGCGTCCGCTCGCGAACGTGCTCGGGACGGAGATCGACCTGCGGCTCTTCGGCTACCGCGAGACCACGCCGCTTCCGAACGGCCAGGTCGACGACGCCCCGTACGGCGGCGGGCCGGGCATGGTGCTGCGGGTGGACGTCGTCGCGGCTGCGCTCGACGCCGTGTACGGCGGGGTGCCCGAGCACCGGGTGATCGCGCTGACCCCGCAGGGGCGGCAGCTCGACCAGCAGGTGGTCGAGGAGCTCGCCGGCGAGGAGCACCTGACGCTCCTGTCGGCGCGGTTCGAGGGCTTCGACGAGCGGATCGTCGCGCACCTCTGCTCGGACGCGATCTCGATCGGGCCGTACGTGCTCTCTGGCGGTGAGCTGCCGGCAATGGTTCTGGTGGACGCGATCGCAAGGCTGCAACCGGGGGCGCTCGCCGAGGAGTCGGTCCGGCACGAGACCTTCTCGTCCGGGCTCGAGGGCGGGGTCGAGTTCCCGCACTACACCCGGCCGGCCGAGTTCCGCGGCTGGTGCGTGCCCGACGTCCTCGTCTCCGGCGACCACGGCCGGATCCAGGACTGGCGCCTGGAGCAGAGCCGCACCCGGAGCGTCCGGTGACGGATCTCTACGCCCTGCTCGGCGTCGCACCGGGTGCATCCGAGGACGAGATTCGCTCGGCCTACCACCGCCGGCTGCGCTTCGACGATGTGGAGACGCCCGAGGGGAACCAGCGGATGCGAGAGTTGCGCGAGGCCTACGAGGTGCTCTCGGACCCCGACCGGCGGCGCAGCTACGACGCCTCCCGTGACGGCTGGACGCAGGTCGTCGAGCAGCCGGTGACGGCGCCGGAGCAGGAGCCGGTGACGCCGCCGGAGCCGGAACCGGAACCGATCGACCAGTCGCCGTTCGAGGAGCCGGTGCCCGTGGGGGACGACCACGACCATTCCTACAACCCGATCACGCGCGCGACCCGCGGGCTCCCGCGCGGCTGGCGGATCGCGATCGACTGGGTGGTCACCATCGTCGGCGCGATCGCGATCGTGCTGGCGATCAAGGCGTGGGTGGTCAACCCCTACCGCATTCCCTCCTCGTCGATGGAGCCGACCCTGCACTGCGCGAGGCCGGGCAGCGGCTGCGAGGCTCGTTTCTCGGACCGGGTGCTCGCCAACCGGTTCATCTACCACTTCCGCAAGCCGCACCGCGGCGACATCATCGTCTTCAAGACGCCGCCGCTCGCGAAGGAGAAGTGCGGCGCCGGCGGCACGTTCGTGAAGCGGCTGATCGCCCTACCCGGCGAGACGTGGCAGGAGAAGAACGGGCTCATCTACATCGACGGCAAGAAGCTGATCGAGCCGTACATCAAGCCCGACCGGCGCGACACCGGCGTCTCGTACCCGGCCCGCAAGATCCCGGACGGGATGTACTTCATGATGGGCGACAACCGGTCGCAGTCCTGCGACTCGCGTGAGTGGGGCCCGGTCCCGCGCAACAACCTGATCGGCGAGGTCTTCGCCGTCTACTGGCCACCGAACCGCATCGGCTTCAGGTAGCGGCGGCGTGGCGGTGGCAATGCGGCTTGACCACTGCGTCATCGCCGTCTCCGACTGGGAGCGGTCGAACCGCTTCTACCGCGACGTGCTCGGTGCCGAGCTGGTCGAGCTCGACAAGGGGCGTTTCGCCTATCGGTTCGGCGAGCAGCAGCTGAACGTCCACGGCCCGGGGAGCGCGCCGCACCCGCGCGCGGTCGATCCCGTCCGGCCGGGGAACAGCGACCTGTGCTTCCTGTGGGACGGGCCGATCGAGGCCGCGGTCGAGCGGTTGCGCGCGAGCCGTGTCGAGGTCGAGCTCGGCCCGGTCGAGCGCACCGGGGCGCGAGGCGGCGGCACGAGCGTCTACTTCCGCGATCCGGACGGATCGCTGCTCGAGCTGATCAGCTACGCGGCCTCCGAGCCGTAGCCGGTCAGCGCGGCACGCGCCGCCGGTGACGAACCGCGACCTTGCTCACGCGGCGACGGCTCCCACGACCCCGTTCAGCTCGTCCTCCACGTGGGCTCGGATGATCTCGTCGAAGTCGGTCTCGGCCTCGAAGCCGAGCTCCTGCGCCCGTCGGGTGTGGAAGCGTCCCGGCCAGCTCGCGACCATCCGCATCGTCGCCTCGTCCGGCACGCGGCGGATCAGCTCCACGGCTTCCGCGCCGGCGATGCGGCGGAGGGACTCGATCATCTCGCCGACCGTCGCCGAGACCCCGGGCATCGTCAAGGCACGCCGCCCGCCGAGTGCATCCTGGTCGAGTGTTGCCGCGTGGACAAGGAAACCGACCGCGGCGCGAGGCGACGCGAACCAGTGCCGGACGTCCTCCGGGACGGGCAGGACGGCTTCATGCCCGCTCAGCGGCTCGCGGATGATGCTCGAGAAGAAGCCCGAGGCGGCCTTGTTCGGCTCTCCGGGCCGGACGCAGATCGTCGGGAGGCGGATGCTGATCCCGTCGAGGAAGCCGCGTCTCGTGTAGTCGGAGACCAACAGCTCCGCGATCGCCTTCTGTGTTCCGTAGCTCGTCAGGGGCGCCGCGAGGTGGTCGTCGCCGATCGCCTCCGGAAACGGCGGTCCGAACACCGCGATCGATGAGCTGAAGACCAACCTGGGGCGGTAGCCGGAGCCGAGGCTTCGCACCGCCTCGAGCAGGTGCCGGGTGCCGTCCACGTTGACGCGGTAGCCCTTGTCGAGATCTGCTTCGGCCTCACCGGAGACCACGGCGGCGAGGTGGAAGACGACGTCCGGGCGGTCGGCGACCAGCTCCCGGGCGGCGGCTGGGTCGGCCAGGTCGGCGACGGTGGCCCGGACGTCGAGCTCCGCCTTTGGAGGTGCCAGCGGCTCGACCACGTCCGCTAGCGTCACGTGCGAGATCGGGCGGCCGAGGCGGCCCTCCTGGGCCAGCCGCTCGGCGAGCTTGCGCCCGATCATCCCGGCCGCGCCGACGACGAGAATCCGCACCGAATCGGACCGTACACGCCATCGGAGCGGACGTCCGTCGCCCCGCGCTTTCGCTACCATTCTCCGTCGGCCCGCGGGCCGTTCTTCCTATGAGCAAGACCATTGAGCTCCTCGAGCAGCGTCAGCTGCGCAAAGACCGGCCCCGGTTCAAGGCCGGCGACACGGTCCGTGTGCACTTCCAGGTGATCGAGGGCCAGCGCCGCCGCATCCAGGTGTTCGAGGGGATCGTGATCAAGCGCCAGGGGGCCGGCGTACGCGAGACGTTCACCGTCCGCAAGCAGTCGTTCGGCGTCGGCGTCGAGCGGACGTTCCCGCTGCACTCGCCCAAGATCGAGAAGATCGAGGTCACCCAGATCGGCGACGTGAACCGGGCGAAGCTCTACTACTTGCGCGAGAAAGTGGGGAAGAAGGCGCGCGTCCGGGCTGTTCAGCGGAGGGACAAGCTAAGCTCGCCCGATGTCGTCGAGGAGCCCGTCGAGCAGCTCGAAGCGGCCGCAGAGCCCGAGCCCGACGAGCCCCATGCCGACGCGACCGACGTCGCTGCCGAGCCCGTCGATGACGCTGTCGAACCCGATGCCGCTGTCGAACCCGATGCCGAGCCTGCCGCCGAAGCTGAAGGCGAGCAAGAGGCGGCCGCCGACGTCGTCGAAGAGCCGCAGGCAGAAGCAGAGACCGGGGAAAAGGCTTCTTAGCTTCGACCGTCGGCTCGGCGCCCGGTTCGTCGCCGGGGCCGACGAGGCGGGACGCGGCTCGCTCGCCGGGCCGCTGGTCGTCGCCGGCGTGCTGCTGGACTACGGCCGCCTGCGCGACCACCGGGTCCGGCCGCTCGCGCTCCTGAACGACTCCAAGCAGGTTCCGGCCGAGCGACGCGAGGAGCTGTTCCGGGCGATCGTCGGCTGCGCCGAGCGCGTGGCCGTGCGCGTCATCTCCAACGGGCAGATCGATCGCGAGGGGCTGCATCGCTCGAATCTCGCGGGGCTGCGTTCGGTGCTCTGGGAGCTGAGCCCTCCCGCGGAGGCGTGCCTCGTGGACGGCTTCCGGCTCGGCCCCTCGGCTCCGACGCACACGGCGGTCGTCGACGGCGACGAGCGGAGCGCCGCGATCGCCGCCGCCTCCGTGGTGGCGAAGGTGACGCGCGACCGGCTGATGCGGCGGATGGACGCGCTCTTCCCGCAGTACGGGTTCGTCTCCCACGTCGGCTACATCACCCCGGCTCACTCCGCGGTCGTCCGCGAGCGCGGGCCGTGCGAGATCCACCGGCGCTCGTTCCAGGCCCTCTGCTACCTCCCCGACGCCGACGCGCTCGCCGCCGTCGACCCGGAGTAGAGGGCGCTCCGCGGAGCGGCGGGCGCGGCTGCACTACCGGCTGCGCGGCTACCGCCTGATCGGCGCGAACGTCTGGGCGGGCGGGTACGAACTCGACCTCGTCATCCGGCGAGGGCGTCGGCTCGTGTTCTGCGAGGTGAAGGCGAAGAGCGGCCCGGGCTTCGGCGACCCGCTGGAGATGATCGGCACGGAGAAGCTCCGCCGGCTCGCGAAGGCGGGCGAGAGCTGGCTGGCCGACCATCCGGAAGCGGCTGAGCTCGAGGTCGTCTACGAGGCGGTCGCGATCCGCGAGGGCCGGTTACGGCGGGTCCCTCTGGTACTCTGATTCCTGCCGAGGGGCACTATCCCCGAACGGGCGTTGCTCGTCAGAACGGTCGCGAGACCCGGGCACGCCGGCCAAGGCAGGCGCCAGGCGGGAGAAACCTTCGGCTGACAGAGTCATCTTGCGTCAGCCGAAAGGAGTTTCCGTGAACGTCACTCGAGCAAGCTTCAGCACGAAAGCCCGTACCTGGGTCCTCCTCGCCGGCCTGACCGCGCTGTTCATCGGCGTCGGTTGGGCGATCGGGGGGGCCGCGCTCTGGTTCTTCGTCCTCTTCTCCGTCTTCATGAACCTGGCCGCGTACTTCTGGTCGGACAAGTTCGCGATCCGCGCCGCGCGCGCCCAGGAGGTATCCGAGGCGGAGGCTCCCGACCTGCACAATCTCGTCGCGGAGCTCGCGCAGCTGTACGACGTGCCGAAGCCGCGGGTCTACATGATCCCGTCCGATCAGCCGAACGCGTTCGCGACGGGTCGCAACCCCGAGCACGCAGCGGTGGCGGTGACGCAGGGGCTCATGCAGCTGATGCCCCGCGACCAGGTGCGCGGCGTCCTCGCGCACGAGTTCTCGCACATCAAGAACCGCGACATCCTGGTGTCGTCGATCGCCGCGATGATCGCCGGTGCGATCTCGGCGATCGGGAACATCTTCTTCTTCATGGGCATCTTCGGTGACGACGACGACAACCCGCTGGGCGCGATCGGCTCTCTGCTGCTGATCATCGTCGCCCCGATCGCGGCGTCGCTGCTCCAGCTCGCGGTCTCGCGTCAGCGCGAGTACCTGGCGGACGCCACGGCTGCGCGGATGCTCGGAACCGGGGAGCCGCTCGCCCGGGCACTCGAGAACCTCGAGCGCGGCCGGCAGGCGCTGCCGATGCAGGTCAACCCGGCGACCGAGACGCTCTACATCGTCAACCCGTTCAACGGAGCGGGCATGACGGCGCTGTTCTCCACGCATCCGCCGATCGAGGAGCGGATCGCGCGGCTGCGCGACTACGACCGGAACCGCGGGCTGGCGTAGCGCGTAGGACCCGCGTCCGCGCCGCCGAACTTGGATTCGGTGGCGCGGACGCAAGAGGCTCTGTACGCCGACATCGATCTCGAGCTCTCGTGGTCCGAGCGCGAGCTGCCCGAGCGCGAGCGGACGAAGCACGTCCACAGGCTGCATCCCTACCTCGGGAAGTTCATTCCGCAGCTCGTCGAGACGCTCCTGACCCGGTACGTCCCGCCGGGCGGACGCGTCCTCGATCCTTTTGCGGGGTCGGGCACGACGCTCGTCCAGTCGCTCGAGAGCGGCCGAGACGCGACGGGCATCGATGTCGCCGCCTTCAACTGCCTGCTGATGCGGGTGAAGACGGCGCGATACAACGAGTTCGTCCTCGAGAGCGAGGTCCGCGACGCGCTCGGCCGAGTCGAGCCTGTGGACAGCTCGTTCCAGGGACTGTCCCCGGGACAGGGCTATGTCGGCCGCTGGTTCGCTCCACGAGCCGCCGCCGAGTTGCTCGCGTTCCACGAGATCGTCACGGACTATTCACATGCCGACGTCCTGCGCGTCGTGCTCGCGCGGGCGGCCCGGTCCGCCCGGCTGACCGCCCACTTCGACCTCGACTTCCCCCGCGAGCCGCAGCGGGAGCCGTACTGGTGTCACAAGCACAAGCGCGAGTGCCGTCCGGTCGAGCGGGCCGACCACTTCATCCGCCGCTACGCCCTGGACACGCTGGCGCGGATCAAGGCTTTTGCCCGCGTCCGCGAGCCTGGTGCGGAGGCATCCGTGATCCACGGCGACACGCGAGAGCTCGCGGTCGAGGGCGGCCCGTTCGACGCAGTGGTCACCTCGCCGCCGTACCCGGGCCTGATCGACTACCACGAGCAGCACCGCTACGCCTACGAGCTCCTCGGCCTGGACGATCGGCGCGAGCTCGAGGTGGGAGCCGCCGCCGCCGGCACGAGCAAGCGCGCGCTCGCCGCCTACGCCGACGGAATCGTCCTCGTGCTGCGTAACGTCGCGGACGCCCTGCGGCCGGGCGCTCCGGTCGCGATCGTCGTCAACGATCGCCGAGACCTCTACCCGGAGATCCTCGAGCGGGCGGGGCTCCGGCTCGACGAGCGCCTGCGTCGTCACGTGAACCGGCGCACCGGTAGACGCGCGGGTGAGTTTTTCGAAGACGTGTTGATCGCGCGCGTCTAGCGTCACACCCTGCGTGCTTCCCTGGGTGGGTGCTCGCCCGGATGCTCACCCACGCGCTCGTCGGCCTCGACGCCCGCCGTGTGGAGGTGGAGGCCCACGTGGAGCTCGGCAACCCCGCGTTCACGATCGTCGGCCTCGCCGACCGGGCCTGCCAGGAGGCGAAGCACCGCGTGCGGAGCGGAATCGCCTCCGCCGAGCTCTTCTTTCCCTCGCGCCACATCACCGTAAATCTCGCGCCGGCGGACCTCCGCAAGGAGGGCTCGGGTTTCGACCTGCCGATCGCACTCGCGGTGCTCGGCGCCTCGCACCAGGTCGCGCCCGAGCGGCTGGCCGCACACACGGCCTTCGGCGAGCTGGCCCTCGACGGCCGCGTTCGCCCGGTCGGCGGCGTCCTCGCGGCAGCCGAGGGAGCACGGCGGGAGGGCATGGAGCGGATGCTCTGTGCGGCCGAATCCGCGCCGGAGGCCGCCCTGGCCGGGATCGAGCCGGTGCCGGTCGAGCACCTCGGCGAGGCGGCGGCGTATCTCCGTGGTGAGGCCGAGCCGGCGCCCTACGAGCCGTGCGCGTTCGTCGCTTCGGAGCGTGCGGCGCACCCGGACCTCGCCGACGTCCGCGGGCAGGAACGCGCCCGCCGGGCCCTCGAGCTCGCGGCCGCGGGCGGTCACAACCTGCTCCTGGCGGGGCCGCCGGGCACGGGCAAGACGATGCTGGCCCGCCGGTTGCCGGGGCTGCTTCCGCCGCTCGGTCCGGACGAGGCGCTCGAGGTGACCCGGATCCACTCCGTCGCCGGGCTGCTCTCGCCCGAGCGTCCGCTGGTGCGCGACCCTCCATTGAGGGCGCCCCACCACAGCGCCTCCATGGCCGCGATCGTCGGGGGCGGCCGGTCGGCGCACCCGGGCGAGGTCAGTCTCGCCCACCGAGGCGTGCTGCTCCTCGACGAGCTCCCGGAGTTCATGCGCCCAGCCCTCGAGGCGTTGCGCCAGCCGCTCGAGGACGGCGTGGTCAGCGTTGCCCGGGCCGAAGGGAGGGCGGTGTATCCGGCCAGATTCCAGCTCATCGGGACGATGAACCTGTGTCCCTGTGGAGCCCGTGGTGATCCTGCGGTCGAGTGCTCGTGCTCGCCGCAGCGCCTCGCGTCCTTCCGCGACAAGCTCTCGAGGGCACTCCTGGATCGGTTCGACCTCGTCGTCACGGTCCCTCGGCCGCGCGCGGGGGAGCTCGCGGCCGGCCCGTCCGAGGCGTCGGCGGCGGTGGCGGAACGGGTCGATGCCGCCCGCGAGCTGCTCGCGGTGCACACGCCGCGTCGCACGGTCGAGGCGGACCAGCTGCTGTCCCGGGCCGTCGAACGGCTGCCGCTCTCCGGCCGTGGACGTGCCCGCGTGGCCCGCGTCGCCCGCACGGCCGCCGCTCTCGCCGGGGTCGAGGACGTACGGCCGGAACACGTCGCGGAATCGCTCGCCTACCGATCGCCGCGCGAGCTGGAGCCGATGTGAGAGACGGAGCCGTCACCGACGAGCTTGCGCTCGCCGCCTTTGCTGCCGACACCGGGACCCACCTCGTGGTCGAGCCGAAGGACGCCAGGTTCGCTCGCTTCTGCCGGCGGTTCGACGAGGCGGCGTTCCGGAAACGCCTGGACGAAGCAGGCGTCCGCTGGCTGCCGCGCTCGGACCCGGCGTTTCCGGGAGCGCTTCGCTCGATCTTCGATCCGCCGGCGGGGCTCTTTCTCCGCGGCCGCGGCGCTCCGGAGCTGCTCGATCGACCCGCGGTGGCGATCGTCGGCGCCCGCGCATGCTCACCGTACGGCCGGCACGTCGCGCGGGCGTTCGGGCGCGAGCTCGCGGCGGCCGGTCTGGTCGTGGTCAGCGGCATGGCACGCGGGGTGGACGGCGAGGCGCACCGCGGCGCACTCGAGGGAGGCGGCGTGACCGTCGCCGTGCTCGGCTGCGGCGTCGACCGCAACTATCCGGCCGGACACGCGGAGCTCGCACGGCGGATCGGTGCCGACGGGCTCGTCGTGTCCGAGTACGCGCCCGGCGTGGAGCCGGCGCCGTGGCGATTCCCGGCGCGAAACAGGATCGTCGCCGGCCTCGCGCAGGCGACCGTGGTGGTCGAGGCGCGGGAGAAGAGCGGCGCGTTGATCACGGCCGATCTCGCGCTCGAGGAAGGACGTGAGGTGTTCGCGGTGCCCGGCGAGATCACGAGCGCGCTCTCAGCCGGCACCAACGCGCTGCTCCGGCTCGGCGCGACGGCTGCGACCTCGGTCGCCGACGTGCTCGAGTCGTTCGGCCTTGAGATCGGCGATCGCCAGGCCCCCGACCTTTCTCCTCCCGCCGAGGCGATGCTCGCGCGGCTGGCTGACGGCCCGGCCTCGGCCGACGAGCTCGTCCGCGGGCTCGGGCTCGAGGCCGGGGCGGTGGCAGCGGCCCTCGGCGAGCTCGACCTACACGAACTCCTTACGGAAACTTCAGGGATCTATCGGGCGGCGACGCGACGATGAATTCATGCGCGCCGTCGCGATCGCCGCCCTGTTCCTCGTCCTGGCCGTTCCGGCCGGCGCGGCGCGCGGTCCCGTTGCACACGTCAAGAACACGAACGGCTGGATCGAGACGATCGCGATGGACGGGCCGCGGCTCGCCTATGCGGTGAAGGGCGGCTCGACGTGCACCGGCGTCTTCGCCTGGAACGTCCTGACCGGAAGCGCCGCGCGCGTGAGCGGCCGAGGCACGTGCTCGGCTGATTCGACCAGCACCGGCGGCGGCGTCACCGCTATCGCCGTGGCGGGCACGCGCCTCGCCTGGATCGTGAACATGGGCGGAAACACCGAGAGCGCCGATGTCCTCTACACGGCCTCCGTCCCGGGGCCACGGGAGAAGCTCGTCGCGAACGTGCTGCGCACGGGCGACGTCGACGGCACGCTCGCCGGCGGGTGGCTCGGCGGGCTCGTCGGCGGCGGCGACCGGATCGCCGTCGACCAGTTCACGACGAACGCGTCCGGCACGATCACGAAGGCTGCGCTCAGGCGTCTCGACGGAGAGCTGACCACGATCGCCGCCGGCAGCGGGACGCTTCGCGCCGAGTCACTCGACCTCCACCGGATCGCAGTCCTCCGCGCCGACCAGAAGGTCGCGCTCTACGACACCGAGACCGGACGGCTGCTCCGGACCGTCGCGCCGAGCTCGGCGCGCGAGGTCGCGCTGCGACAGGACTACCTCCTGGTCCTGACCCGGACCCGGACGATCGAGATCTTCAACGCAAAGACCGGTGCGCCCGTGCGGGCCCTCCGCGTCGCGGCCGGGGCGGCGAAGCTCGATGCCCACTCGGGCATCGCCGCCTACGCCGTCGGGCGCACCGTGCACATCCTCCGGCTCGCCGACGGCAAGGACACCGTGCTGGCGACCGCACCGCGCGCGGTCACCGCGCTCCAGGTGGAAGCCCCCGGGATCGCCTACGCCTACAACACCGTCAGGGGAACCAGGGACGTCGGTAACCTCGCCTTCGTGCCGATGCGCAGGGCGACCTCGTTGCTGAACTGACCAGGACCAGCTACTGGCTGGACGAGCCGGCGCCGCCGATACCGGAACGGCGCCTCGACGGGACTCCCGATGCGGTGGTGGTCGGCGGAGGGGTCACCGGTTGCGCGGCCGCGCTTCGGCTCGCGGAAGCCGGGCTCAAGGTCAGGCTCCACGACGCTCGCGAGATCGCCGGCGGGGCGAGTGGACGGAACGGGGGCTTCGCACTGCGCGGCGGCGCGGCGCCCTTCGACGTGACGGTCGAGACCATCGGCCGTGACGCCGCCGTCTGGCTGTGGCAGCAGACCGAGCGGGCGCTCGACCGGCTCGAGGAGCTGGCGGGCGACGCGCTGCGACGGACCGGGAGCCTCCGCCTCGCCGACGACGACGAGGAGCGGGATGCGCTGGCCACCGAGCTCGAGGGGCTCCGCGCGGGCGGTTTCGCAGCCGAATGGATCGAAGACCCGCTCGAAGGTCGCTTCCGTGCCGCGATCTTCCATCCGCCCGACGCCGCCCTCCAGCCGGCCCGCCTGGTCCGGCGGCTGGCCGTCGAAGCAGCCGAGGCCGGCGTCGAGATTCGCGAGCACAGCCGGGTGCAGTCGCTCGACGAGCTCGAGGCCGAGCACCTCCTGGTCGCGACCGACGGTTACCCGAGCGGGCTGCTCGGCGAGCTCGAAGGCCTGATCGTCCCCACCCGCGGCCAGATGATCGCCACCGAGCCCCTCGCCGAACGGATCTTCGACTGCCCGCACTACGGCCGCCATGGCTTCGACTACTGGCAGCAGACGCCGGACGGACGCATCCTCGCCGGAGGCTTCCGGGACTCGGCCCTCCAGGAGGAGTTCACGACCGACGAGGTGACGACGCCGGGGATCCAGGGCGCACTCGAAACCTTCGTTGCCGACCTGGTCGGGCGCCCGCTGCAAATCGACTACCGCTGGGCGGGGCTGTTCGGGCTCGTCCTCGACTTCCTTCCGGTCGTCGGGCGCGTGCCCGACAGCGACAGAGCATGGGTCGCCGGTGGCTACTCCGGCCACGGCAACGTGCTCGGCTTCCTCTGCGGCGAGCTCGTCGCAAGGGCGATCCTCGGGCGACCGGCGCCCGAGCTCGCCCTGTTCGATCCTGCTCGTCTGCTCTAGCCGAGGTCGCCGGGCACGCTCTGGTCGCCCTGGAAGAGCGAGAACGCGTTGCCTTCGGTGTCCTTGCAGCGGGCGAACCAGCCGGTCTGGGGGATCGGCTGCTTCTCGTCGGCGGAGCCGCCGGCGTCGCGAACCTTGGCGATCGTCGCGTCGATGTCGTCGGTCGCCAGGTAGACGATCGGTCCGCTGCCGGCCTCGTCGGACTGGAAGATCGCCCCGACGGGCTCCTCGCCCTCCGTCATCAGGTACACGAACGGCTCGGTCATCCCGCCGAACGTCCAGCCGAACACGCTGCTGTAGAAGCCCTTCGCCCGATCGGTGTCGGCGGAGGGAAGCTCGAAGTGCACGATGGTCGCCATGGGCGAGAGCCTACCTGGGAGAATCGCCGTGGCAGGTCATCGAGAGAGGAGAGAGAGATGTCCGTAATCATGACGCTCCGGGTGCCCGGCGATCCCAAGGCGGTCGAACGGATGGCGCAGGAGGACCCGGAGAGGATGCAGAGGATCACAGGGCTGGCGAAGTCCCACGGCCTGATCGCACACCGCTTCTACGGCTCCGAGAACCAGTTGCTCGTCATCGACGAGTGGCCGGACGCGGAGAGCTTCCAGCGGTTCTTCGCGGAGGCTGAGGCGGACGTCGGGCCGATGATGCAGGCGGCAGCCACGGGCGAGCCGGAGATCACGTTCTGGACGAAGCTCGAGACCGGCGACGACGTTGGCTGGGACGCCTAGAGAGAGCGACCCCTACAGCTCGAAGGTCGGCAGCTCGAGCTCGGCGGCACACTCGGTCGCCGCGAGCGCGATTGCCAGGTCCTGGACCGCCAGGCCTGTCGAGTCGAAGACCGTCACGTCCGAATCGGCTTCACGGCCGGGCGCCTCGCCGGCCAGGACCGCACCCAGCGTGGTGACCCGGTCCCGGTCGAGGCGCCCGGCCGCTACGGCCGCGGCCAGCTCGCCGCCGTGGCTCGCCTGCTCCCAGTCGTCGCAGAAGACCCGCGCACGCACGAGCTCCTCCACGGCGATCTCTGCCTTGCCCGGGCCGTCGGCGCCCATCAGCGACACGTGCTGGCCCGGCTGCAGCGTGCCGTCCGAGAAGAGCACCTCGTTGCCGGGCGTGACGGTGACGACCTGATCCGCGGCGAGCGCATCCTCCTGCGACGACGCCACCCGGGCGCCGAGCTCGCCGGCAACGGCTGCGGCCCGCTCGGCGTTCACGTCCCAGAGCATCACGTCCTGCCCGCGGGCGAGGAACGTCCGCGCCGCCGCCCGACCGTTCACGCCCGCGCCGATCACGGCCGCCGTGCCGGGCCGCCCCAGCGTCTCCGCCGCCAGCACCGCCGCCGCCCCTGTCCGCAGCGCCGTGACCGCCCCCGCGTCGAGCACCCCAACGAGGCGTCCGTCCGAGGCGTCCGAGAGCAGAACCAGACCCGTCACGGTCGGCAGTCCGCGCGCCGGGTTGCCCGGGAACGACGTCACCCACTTGAGCAGCGCGTGTCCTGCCCCGAGCGCAGGCATGGCGCGGAAGTCGCCGGCCGGGTATGCGGGCACGTACACCTTCGGCGGCATCGTCCACTCGCCGCGCTCGTACGCCACGAACCCGTCGCGCACCGCCTCGACCGCCCGCTCGGGCGAGACCGCCGCTTCGACGTCGCGCGCCCGGAAGAGCGGGATCACAGGCTCTTGACGGCGGCGGCGAGCTTCACGACCGACTCGCGCGCGTCGCCGAAGAGCATCTGCGTGTTCGGCAGCGTGTAGAGCGGGTTGTCGACGCCTGCGAATCCCGGCCGCATCGACCGCTTGAGGACGACCACCGTCTGGGCCTTGTCGACGTCCAGGATCGGCATGCCGTAGATCGGGCTGGCGGTGTTCGCGCGCGCGTCGGGGTTGGTGACGTCGTTCGCGCCGATCACCAGCGCAACGTCGGTGCGCTCGAACTCCGGATTGATCTCGTCCATCTCGACCAGCTGGTCGTAGGGCACGTTGGCCTCGGCGAGAAGGACGTTCATGTGGCCGGGCATGCGGCCCGCGACCGGGTGGATCGCGTACCTGACCTCGACGCCGCGCTTTTCGAGCTCGTCGGCGAGCTCCCGGACCGCGTGCTGCGCCTGCGCGACCGCCAGGCCGTAGCCCGGGACGA
>Ga0070684_100000950_pt1 | contig 20658 bp, 20 predicted proteins | sample KBSC723LmetaG_FD_65653 | JGI IMG/M metagenome (GOLD analysis project Ga0070684, IMG submission 65653) | Corn rhizosphere microbial communities from Kellogg Biological Station, Michigan, USA - KBS C7.2-3L metaG | ecosystem: Host-associated > Plants > Roots > Rhizosphere ...
TTCGGCAATGCGCATTTCAAATCCTCCACCAATCGCGCGCCGCGCAATGCCAATCCCGGCCAGCCCGGCGAGGAGCGCTGGATCTGGCTGCGTTTGAAGCTGATCGCCGATGCCGGCCTCGTGGGGTTGCCCAATGCCGGCAAGTCAACCTTCCTCTCCAAGGTCAGCGCGGCACGGCCGAAGATCGCGGACTATCCCTTCACCACGCTGCACCCGCAGCTTGGCGTCGTGAACGCCGACGGCCGCGAGTTCGTGCTGGCGGACATTCCCGGCCTGATCGAAGGCGCACATGAAGGCGCGGGCCTCGGCGACCGCTTCCTCGGCCATGTCGAGCGCTGCCGGGTGCTACTGCACCTGGTCGATGCGACAAGCGAGCACGCCGGCAAGGCCTACAAGACCGTGCGCGGCGAGCTCGAAGCGTATGGCGGGCAGCTCGTGGAGAAGATCGAGATCGTCGCACTGAACAAGATCGACGCAGTCGCGCCGGATGAATTGAAGAAGCAGAAGGACCGCCTGAAGCGTGCGGCGAAGAAGACGCCGCTGCTGCTTTCGGCTGCGACCGGCCAGGGCGTGAAGGAAGCGCTGCGGGCGCTGACTGAGGTGATCGGGGACAAGCAGATCACGAGTGCAACGAAACGTGCAGCGCAGATGATACCCTGGGAAGCGTAGGGACTGGCCGGCATCACCATGGCGCGCGCGAAGAACGTCCTCTGGATCATGTGCGACCAGCTTCGCTATGACTATCTCGGCTTCACCGGCCATCCTACGCTGAAAACCCCGAATATCGATGCGATGGCCAAGCGCGGCGTGCGCTTCTCCAACGCCTATGTGCAGTCGCCGATCTGCGGGCCCTCGCGGATGAGCTTCTACACCGGCCGCTACATGCGCTCGCATGGCTCGCACTGGAATGGCTGGCCGCTGCGCGTCGGCGAGCCGACGCTCGGCGATCATCTCAAGAAGATCGGCGTGCGCAATGTGCTGGTCGGCAAGACCCACATGGCGCCGGATCTCGAAGGGCTGAAGGCGCTCGGGATTGCGCCGGATTCGATCATCGGCGTGCATGTCAGTGAATGCGGCTTCGAGCCCTATGAGCGCGACGACGGCCTGCATCCGACGGGGCGGCCGCGCCCGCGCTATGATTCATATCTGCGCGAGAAGGGGTTTGACGCGCCCAACCCATGGGAGCACTGGGCCAATTCCGGCGCGGCCAAGGACGGCGAATTGCAGAACGGCTGGCTCCTGGTGCATGCTGACAAGGCCGCGCGCCTTCCCGAGGAATTATCCGAGACGCCGTACATGACGCGGCGAGCGATGGATTTCATCACCGAGGCCGAAAGCGACGGCCGGCCATGGTGCCTGCATCTCTCCTATATCAAGCCGCACTGGCCCTATATCGCGCCCGAACCCTACGCCAGCATGTATGGCCCGAACGACGTGTTGCCCGCCATTCGCTCGGAGAAGGAACGGCAGGAGGCGCATCCGGTGTTCGCCGCCTACATGGACATGCGCTACTCCCGCAACATGTCGCGCGACGAGGCCCGCGAGAAGGTGATCCCGACCTATATGGGCCTGATCAAGCAGATCGACGATCAGATGGGCGTGCTGATGCGCTTCCTGGAGGAGCGCGGCCTGCTTGAGACGACGATGATCGTGTTCACCTCGGATCACGGCGACTATCTCGGCGATCACTGGATGGGCGAGAAGGATCTGTTCCACGAGCAATCGGCCAAGATCCCGCTGATCGTGATCGATCCATCGACGGAGACCGATGCGACGCGCGGCACGGTTTCTGACGCGCTGGTCGAGGCGATCGACCTCGCGCCGACCTTCATCGACTATTTTGGCGGCACGCCGCCGGACCATATCCTCGAGGGCCGCTCACTGCTGCCGCTGTTGCGTGGCGAAAGCCCGGCCTGGCGCAAGGTCGTGTTCTCCGAATACGACTATTCCATGCAGGATGTGCGGCTCAAGCTGAACCAGCCGATCGAGCAATGCCGGCTGTTCATGGTGTTCGACGGGCGCTGGAAATACATCCACGCCTCGGGCTTCCGGCCTATGCTGTACGATTTGCAGAGCGATCCGCTGGAATTCGCGGATCGCGGCGACGATCCTGCTTGCGCGGATGTGGTTGCGCGGCTGCAGGCGGCGCTGTTCGACTGGGCGCTGCATCCCAAGATGCACGTCACCACGCCGAATGCGAAGATCGCGGGCTATGCCGACAACCAGATGCAGGTGAAGGGCGGCATCCTGATCGGCATTTGGGACGAGGCGGAGCTTGCCGCTATCCGCGCACGGATCGCGGCAAAGTCGATGTGACGGCGCATGATCCGGAAAAGTGTGAAGCGGTTTTCCGATAAGATCATGCGCAAATATCAAATCACTCGATCTTTAGATTAGCGTCGCGCACCACCTTGCCCCACTTGTCGATCTCGAGCTTGATGCGCGCGGCGAACTCGTCAGGCGTATTGGCGACCGGCCTGAACCCCAGCTGAGCAAGCCGCTCCCTGACGTCGGGCTGGGCTACGCCCTTGGCAATCTCGCGCGCGAGCAGCGCGACGATCTCCTTCGGCGTCGCCGCCGGCACGACGAGGCCGGTCAGCGTATCGGCCTCCTGATCCTTCACCCCCTCCTCGGCGAAGGTCGGCACATCGGGGATCTGCGCCGAGCGCTCCGTCGCCGCAATGCCGATCGCGCGCACCTGGCCGGCCTGGATCGCCGACATCGACGACGGCAAGGCGGTGAACGCGATGGGCGTGTGGCCGCCGATGGTGGCCTCCACGGCAGGCGCAGCTCCGGTGAAGGGGACGTGCACGAGGTCAAGCTTGTAGGTCAGGCGAAACAACTCGCCGCCGAGGTGCGGCGTCGACCCGACGCCGGGGCCGGCATAGCTGTACTTACCGGGATTGTCGCGGATCAGCTGCACGAGTTCGGGCAGCGTCTTGGCGGGAACCTGCGGGTTGACCACCACGACGTTGGGCGAAGCCGCGACCAATGTCACGGCAGCGAAGTCCTTGATAGGATCGTACGGCACCTTGGCGTAGAGGCTGGGATTGACCATGAAGCCCGTGCTGATCACCATGATGGTGTAGCCGTCCGGAGTCGCGCGCGCGACCTGGCCGCAAGCGATGTTGCCGCCCGCGCCCGGAACGTTCTCGACATAGAACTGCTGGCCGAGGCTGTCGGAAAGCTTTTGCGCCACGAGCCGCGCGATGACGTCGGTGGGACCTCCGGCCGGAAAGCCAACGACCACACGTACCGGCCGGGCCGGATATCCCTCCGCCCACGATGGCGCAGTGCCGGCAAGCAGCAACATGGTTGCGAAGATTAAATGCAATACGCGCATCGCGGCGCTCTCCCTTGTTCTTTTCGGCTTCTTGGTAGCGCCATCATCGGCGAGGACGCAGTTCAGGACAAGGCCGCTAATTGGTGATCTTGTAGCCGGTCGCCTTCACGATCGGCTGCCAGAACGCGGTATCGGCGGCGAGCACTTTCGTCAATTCCTCCGGTGTCGAGCGGACCGGGATCAGCGTGACGGCGAGCAGCTTCTCTTTCACGTCAGGCTTGGCCAGCACCTCGGCTACCGCGGCGCTGAGCTTCTTCGCAAACTCAGGCGAGCTGCCGGCCGGCAGCCACATGCCGTACCAGCCGTCGGCCACGAGATCGACGCCACTTTCCTTCAGCGTCGGCACATCGCTTGCGAAGGACGAGCGCGCCGCGCTGTTGACCGTGACGATCCGCACGGTGCCCGCGCGATGCTGCGTGATGGCGTCCGCCAGCGTCGTGATGCCGAACGGTAGATGCCCACCGATCAGATCATTCACGATCGGCGCGGACCCACGGTAGGGCACGCGCGTCATCGACAGCTTGAGCACCTGCTCGAGCTGCCAGCCGGTGAAATGCGGAATGGTGCCGTTGCTCGGCACACCGTAGGAAGCTTTGGCAGGGTTGGCCCTGAGCCACGCCACCAATTGTGCAAAATCCTTCACGTCGATCGACGGGCTCGTCACGATCGCGAACTCGAAGCGCGCGAGTTGCGACACCGGAACGAAGTCTTTCGCCGTGTCGAAGCTCGGCTCGGTCTCGACCATCGGCAGCAGGTACATGGTGGGGCCGGTCGTCACCAGGATCGTGGCGCCGTCGGGGCTCGCGCCCTTCACGGCCCTGATCCCGATCAGTCCGTCACCGCCGGTACGATTCTCGACAATGAAGCTGCGGTCGAGAACGGCCGGAAGATATTGCGCGATCTGGCGGCACAGCCCATCGCCTCCACCGCCGGCCGCGAAGGGGAAGATGATCCTGGTCAGCGGACCGGATTCGGCCCGCGCAAGGCCCGCTCTTGCCAGCACCGGCAGCGTCAGCGCGCCGGCCACGAAATCTCGACGGTGCATTCCCCTGCCCTCGCCCTGAGTTGATTTTGACCTATTACAGCAGAGCTCTCGGACCCGTGAAATGGCTCTAAAGTCCAACAATCATAGGTGGGCTCTTGCGGCCAGCGGTTCGTGACGGGCTTAACTCTCATCGGTTTTTGCGCTAGCCGGCCACTTCCAAAGTCCGGACGCGACGCGTATTGCTTGGATAAACGCCTCCTTCAAAACCCTTATGGCCCGTCCGCAGCTCAAGAAATTCCGGCGCATCGTCGTCAAGGTCGGCTCGTCGCTCCTGATCGATCGGGAGGCGGGCGAGGTGCGCGCGTCCTGGCTGTCGGCGCTGGCGGCCGATATCGCCAAACTGCACGGCGAGGGTCGCGCCGTACTGATCGTGTCGTCGGGTTCGATCGCGCTCGGACGAGCCAAGCTGAAATTGCCCCGCGGCGCCTTGAAGCTCGAGGAGAGCCAGGGCGCTGCGGCCGTGGGTCAGATCGCGCTGGCGCGCATCTGGTCGGAAGTTCTGGACGCACACGGAATCCGCGCGGGCCAGATCCTGGTGACCTTGCAGGACACCGAGGAACGGCGGCGCTATCTCAATGCGCGCTCGACCATCGCGAAACTGCTGAAATGGCGCGCGGTGCCCGTGATCAACGAGAACGACACGGTCGCAACCAACGAGATCCGCTATGGCGACAATGACCGCCTCGCCGCGCGCGTCGCCACCATGGCGAGCGCCGATCTGTTGATCCTGCTCTCCGACATCGACGGGCTCTACGATGCGCCGCCGTCGCAGAATCCGAACGCAAAGCTCATCCCGATGGTCGACAGCATCACTGCCGAGATCGAGGCCATGGCTGGCGATGCGGGCTCCGAATTATCGCGCGGCGGCATGCGCACCAAGATCGAGGCGGCGAAGATCGCAACCACCGGCGGCACGCATATGCTGATCGCCTCCGGCAAGATCGAGCATCCCTTGAGAGCCATCGCCGAGGGCGGCCGCTGCACCTGGTTTCTGACGCCCGCCAACCCCGTCACGGCGCGGAAGCGCTGGATCGCGGGCTCGCTGGAGCCGAAGGGCACGCTGACCATCGACGCCGGCGCTGTTGCCGCGCTGCGGTCCGGCAAGAGCCTGCTGCCGGCCGGTGTAATCCGCGTTGACGGTCAGTTCACCCGCGGCGACGCCGTCGTGGTGCGCGGCCCCGACACCCATGAAATCGGCCGCGGCCTCGTCGCCTACGACGCCGAGGATGCCGAGAAGATCAAGGGCCGCTCCTCCCCCGATGCGATGGCGATCCTGGGCGTCAGCGGCCGGGCCGAGATGATCCACCGCGACGACCTGGTGGTGGGCGGCCCGCGTCAGGTCGATCCGAGCTGATCACGAGTCCAGATCGTCGGCGTCAATGTCCTGTTGACCATGCATGACGCGAACGACTTCGATGCCGTCGGGAAGCGGAAGGTAGAAGATCACGTAACTCCGAACTGAGAAGCTATGCATGCCGCGTCGCAAGTCCGTGCGTTCGCGTCCCGCTAGAGGGTTTTGCGTTAGCATCTCGAAGATTTCGCCGACACGCCCGATTAGCTTGTCGGCGGCACCAACATTATCGGCTGCGATAAAATTCCAAATCGCATCGAGGTCGCGATCGACCTGCTCGCGCTTACGAAATTTATTCGCCACGTTTTTGCGCAACCAATCGTTGCCGTCCCCGTGCTTTGATCGACTTGATCATCTCGGCAACATCGACTTCCTCGGCCGGCCCGCTGTCAAATCCCTTCTGTATTTCGGCGCGCAGCGCGTCGAGCTTGGCCCTGCGGCGTTCTTCGCGCTCCTCGATTAGCCGCAAGCCATCGCGCAGAACCTCGCTCGCCGTCGAATAGCGGCCGCTTTCGATCAGGCCGTCGATGAATTCTTCAAAGTGCTTGCCGATGCTGTAACTCGTCGCCATGCCGGGCTCCCTGCAATATCATTTTGTGATACTTAATGATATGGCTGTCGACGGGCAAGAGCCGCCGTACTCCGACGATCTTGTTGCCACCAGGCCAATGGCCGACCCCGAAAAATCGAAACCGGCCACCTGCCATGTGGGTTCCGCGCCTCGCCAAGGCCGCAAAGTCCATGCTACGACATGGCCTTAATCTTGGGTTCAACGAGATGACCGCGCCGCTCAAGGCCATCGAAGGCAATGCCGATCTGGCCACCCTGATGAACGACCTCGGCGTGCAGGCCCGTGCGGCGGCGCGCGTGCTGTCGCTTGCCTCGCCCGAGCAGAAGGACCGCGCGCTTGCCGCAATGGAGCGCGCGATCCGCGCCAATGCAGCCGCGATCCTGGCGGCGAACGCCGAGGACGTGGCCGAGGTCCGGGCGAGCGGCGCGACCAGCGCCTTCATCGATCGCCTGGCGCTGACGCCGGCCCGCGTCGAAGCGATGGCCGACGGCATCGCTACCGTGCGCAGCATTGCCGATCCCGTCGGCGTCATCACCGAGAGCTGGCAGCGCCCGAACGGCATGACCATCGAGCGCGTCCGCGTACCGCTCGGCGTCGTCGCCGTGATCTTCGAGAGCCGTCCCAATGTCGCCGCCGATGCCGGCGTGCTTTGCCTCAAATCCGGCAATGCCGTGATCCTGCGCGGCGGCTCCGATAGTTTCCGTTCCTGCCGCGCGATCCATGATTGCCTGGTGCAGGGTCTGCGCGAGGCGGGGTTGCCGGAAGCTTCCATCACGCTGGTGCCGACGCGCGACCGCGCGGCGGTCGGCCTGCTCTTGAGCGGCCTCAATAGCGCCGTCGACGTCATCGTGCCCCGCGGCGGCAAGAGCCTGGTCGCGCGTGTCGAGGCCGAAGCGCGCGTGCCGGTGTTCGCGCATCTCGAAGGCGTCAACCACGTCTATGTCGATCACGCCGCCAATCTCGAGATGGCGAAGTCGATCGTGCTGAACGCCAAGATGCGCCGGACCGGCGTTTGCGGCGCCGCCGAGACGCTGCTGGTCGATCGCGCGGGCGCGGGAGCGAGATTGAAACCGCTGGTCGAGATGCTGATCGAGGCCGGCTGCGAAGTGCGCGGCGACGAGGCCGTGCAGCGCGTCGACAGCCGCGTGAAGCCCGCCACTGAAGAAGATTGGGACGCCGAATATCTCGATGCGATCATCGCCGCGCGCGTGGTCGATGGCGTCGACGGCGCGATCGAGCATATCCACAGCCACGGCTCGCAGCACACCGATGCGATCGTCACCGAGGACGCGGGCGCCGCGCAGAAATTCCTGAAGGAAGTAGACTCCGCGATCGTGCTGCATAACGCCTCGACGCAATTCGCCGATGGCGGCGAGTTCGGCTTCGGCGCGGAAATCGGCATTGCCACGGGAAAATTCCACGCACGCGGCCCGGTCGGCGTCGATCAATTGACGAGCTTCAAGTACCGCATCCACGGCACGGGGCAGACACGGCCGTGACATCAGCGTTGTGGGGCACGCATTGAACGGAGCGTCAGTCGCGTCGCAGCCTTCCGCTCACGAGATCCCGCTGCACACTCTCGGCATGCGCGTCGGCCTGCTCGGCGGCTCGTTCAACCCGCCGCATCTTGCCCATCGCGCCATCAGCCTGTTCGCGATCAAGCGGCTCAGGCTCGACCGCGTATGGTGGCTGGTATCGCCGGGCAATCCGCTCAAGGACAATGGCGCCCTGCATGAGCTCGAGGTGCGTGCGCAAGCCGCCCGCCAGATGGCCGCCGATCCGCGCATCGACGTGACCTGTCTCGAATCCGTCATTGGAGCACGGTATACTATCGACACGATCAACTATCTGCGCCGCCGCGCTTCCGGCTTGCGCTTCGTCTGGATCATGGGCGCAGACAACCTCGCGCAATTCCATCGCTGGCAACACTGGCAGCGAATCGCGGCCCAGATGCCGATCGCGGTGATCGATCGCCCTCCGCAAAGTTTCCGCGCCCTAGCCGCGCCCGCCGCGCAAGCCTTGGCGCCCTATCGTTTGCCCGAGAATGAGGCAGGAAGGCTTGCCGATCAGCGCGCGCCTGCCTGGGTTTTCCTCACCGGGCTGAAATTGAATCTTTCGTCGACGGGATTGCGGAACCCTGATGGGAGCTGGAAAACCGCGACGTGAGACCACGGGGTATGGATATTGAATCCATTAACCCCACATGCGTAGAATGGTGGGCGGGCTGCCGGATTCGGCCGCCCGCGATACAGTGAAAGGAATGGTCCCTGGCCCCATCTGTATTGTCCAAGTCAGTTTTACCCAAGTCTCGACAGAGCGCGCGTAAAACATCGACCCAAGCCGCGGCCTTGCCTGCGCCGTCCGACGCCGACAAGACGCTGAAATTGATCCTCTCCCGCCTCGAGGATATGAAGGCGGAAGAGACGGTCACCATAGACCTTCACGGCAAATCGGCATTTTCCGACTACATGATCATCACCTCGGGCCGGGCCAACCGGCACGTCGGCGCGATCGCGGAAAACGTCACCAAGGCGCTGAAGGAAACCGGAATCAGGAACATCCATGTCGAGGGCTTGCCCAACTGCGATTGGGTGCTGATCGATTCCGGCGACGTGATCGTGCACGTGTTCAGACCCGAGGTGCGCGAGTTCTACAATCTCGAGCGATTGTGGACTCAAGGGCCGGGGGCGGCGAAGGCGATCTAGAGTTCGTGCCGATGCCAATCGGCGGAGGAGCGTGCTACGTACGCTCCCATGCGAATCGTTGTCGTCGCCGTCGGCCGGCTGAAGCAGGGACCTGAGCGCGAGCTGGCCGAGCGCTATCGCAAGCGCTTCGATGAGATCGGCCGCAAGCTCGGCTTCCGCGGCCTCTCCATCCGCGAGATCGGCGAAAGCCGCGCGCGCGACGCGGCGGCGCGAGTCGCCGAGGAGGCGGCCGCGATATCCGCCGCAATCCCGGAAAACTCCGTGCTCGTCACCCTCGACGAGCGCGGTGACAACATCGACAGTTCTGCATTCGCCCAAAAGCTCGGCCAGTGGCGCGACCAGGCGGCGGGACATACTATTTTCGCAATCGGCGGCGCGGACGGACTTTCGCCTGAATTGCAGGGCAAAGCCAGGCTCAGGATCGCCTTTGGGACCGCGACCTGGCCGCACCAAATGGTACGCGTGATGCTTCTGGAACAGCTCTACCGGGCTGCGACGATTTTGGCGGGGCACCCCTATCACCGCGCCTGACAGCGCGGACGACGAGCAGCGAATTTTTTCGGATGTGATGCAGCACAGGCGGCAAATTTCACCGAACCCCGACGCCCTCCGCCGCGGCTGGATCTACTGCGTTCCGTTCTCGGCCCTATTGGTGTTTGCTGCCGCGCCCGCGGCCGGACAGAGCCCTTCCGCGGCGCCGCAGAGCGCGTCGGCTCCCGCCGATGTACTGAAGCAGCACGAGCAGGAGCTCGAGGCGGCGCGCATCGAGCAGAAAAACTCCGCCGAGCTGCAGGCCAAGCTCAAGGCCGAGATCACCGCGATCGGCGAGGACCGCGCCAAGCTCAACCAGCAACTGATCGACATCGCCGCGCGCGTGCGCGACATTGAGGGACGCATTGCGGAGACCGAAGCGCGACTCCGCGATCTGGGCGGACGCGAGCAGCAGATCAGAAACTCGCTCGATTCACGCCGCTCCGAAGTGGTCGAAGTGCTGGCGGCGCTGCAACGTGCCGGCCGGCGCACGCCACCGGCTTTGCTGGTGCGCCCCGAAGACGCGCTGCAATCGCTGCGCACCGCGATGCTGCTCGGATCGGTCGTACCCGAGCTGCGCGCGCGAGCCGAGACGCTGGCCAATGATCTCGGCGAGCTCGTTGCCGTCCGCAAGCGCATCACCAGCGAGCGCGATCATTTGGCGTCCGACCGCGACAGGATTCGCGATGATCAGACGCGGCTCGCCGCGCTGATCGACGAACGGCAGAAGAAGCAGGCCGGAATCGAAAAGGACGCCGCGGCGGAAAGTGCGCGCGCCGTTGCGCTGGCCAAGCAGGTCGGCGATCTCCAGGGCCTGATCAGCAAGATGGAGCAGGATGTGAAAAGCGCCGCCAAGGCGGCTGCCGCCGCGACGATGCAGGGCGGCAGCGGCAAGGCCGATCCGGCGCTGCTGAAGAACCCGAATCGGACCAGTCCGGCGATTGCCTTCGCCTCGGCCAAGGGTCTATTCAAATTCCCGGTTAACGGCACGAAAATTCGCGATTTCGCCGGTTCCGACGGCGCGGGCGGCGTGGAAAAAGGCATTTCTTTGGCAACGCGGCCCGGCGCGCAGGTCACAACGCCATGTGATGGATGGGTTGTTTACGCTGGCCCCTTTCGCAGCTATGGACAACTCTTGATCCTCAATGCCGGGGGCGGGTATCATGTCCTGATCGCCGGGATGGAGCGCATTTCGGTAAACATCGGACAGTTTGTACTTACAGGTGAACCGATCGCGACCATGGGAACGACGTCCCAGGTTGCGTCCATTCTCGCGACCAACGCGAGCCAACCCGTGCTCTATGTCGAGTTCCGTAAGGACGGCACTCCAATCGATCCAGGCCCATGGTGGGCCGCAAATGAAGGCGAAAAGGTTCGCGGATGATGCGCAAGACTTCTCTGGTTCTTCTCAGCGCTGCCACGGGTGCGGCATTGACACTGCTGGCAACGCAGCCGCGCGCGATGTTCGTTGGCTCGATTGCGCGCGCGGCGACCGCGGACACCTATCGCCAGCTCAATCTGTTCGGCGACGTGTTCGAGCGCGTGCGTAGCGACTATGTCGAGAAGCCCGATGACGCCAAGCTCGTGGAGTCCGCCATCTCCGGCATGCTTTCCGGCCTCGATCCGCATTCGAGTTACATGGATGCGAAGAGCTTCCGCGACATGCAGGTGCAGACCCGCGGCGAGTTTGGCGGCCTCGGCATCGAGGTCACGATGGAAGACGGCCTGATCAAAGTGGTCTCGCCGATCGACGACACGCCCGCCTCGAAGGCCGGCATCCTCGCCAACGACATCATCACCATGCTGGACGACGAGCAGGTGCAGGGCCTTACCCTGAACCAGGCGGTCGAGAAGATGCGCGGTCCGGTCAACACCAAGATCAAGCTCAAGATCGTCCGCAAGGGCGTCGACAACCCGATCGACGTCACGCTGGTCCGCGACAACATTCGCGTCCGCTCGGTGCGCGCGCGCGTCGAGGCCGACGACATCGCCTATATCCGCATCACCACCTTCAACGAGCAGACCACCGAAGGTCTGAAGAAGGAAATCGCCAATCTGCAGGGCCAGATCGGCGACAAGCTCAAGGGCTACATCATCGACCTGCGCAACAATCCGGGCGGTTTGCTTGAAGAGGCCGTCACCGTCTCCGACGCCTTCCTCGAGCGTGGCGAGATCGTTTCCACCCGCGGCCGCAACGCCGAGGAGACCCAGCGCCGCTCCGCCCATCCGGGAGACCTGGCCAAGGGCAAGCCTGTCATCGTCCTGATCAACGGCGGCTCCGCCTCGGCCTCCGAAATCGTCGCGGGCGCGCTGCAGGATCACAAGCGCGCCACGCTGGTCGGCACCCGCTCGTTCGGCAAGGGCTCGGTGCAGACCATCATTCCGCTCGGCAGCGGCAATGGCGCGCTGCGGCTGACCACCGCGCGCTACTACACCCCGTCCGGCAAATCGATCCAGGCCAAGGGCATCGTGCCCGACATCGAGGTCGTGCAGGACGTCCCGGAGGAGCTGAAGGCGCGCACGGACACCAAGGGCGAAGCCTCGCTGCGCGGCCATCTGAAGAACGATGGCGACGAGAAGACCGGCTCGCAGTCCTATGTCCCGCCGGATGCCAAGGACGACAAGGCGCTGAAGATGGCCGACGACCTGCTCCACGGCATCAAGTCCTCCTCGTCTGCGCCCACCCCGGCACCGGCCACGGAGAACAAGACCGCTTCCGACAAGCCCGAGACATCGGACCGGCAGCCGACCAAGGATTCGAACTGATCAGCTGAGCCCAAAGGCTCCAGGCGAAAGGGCGGCCCTCACAGGCCGCCCTTTTTGCTACGTGGGATAGGTAGTTCGATCCGTAGTTCCCTTGACCCTAGACCCGCCGCCGCCGTGGTATCTTCGGCCGTTGATTCGGGAACATGAATGGCTGAAACGGTCGACGATCTGAGCGCCCCGCTCGGACAGAACAAGGAGCGGCGCAAGCGCCGATTTCGCCTGCCGTTCACCGCGATGCAGGCGCTCGCGGGCGTGCTGGGGCTGTTCCTGCTGACCTTCATCGGTTTTGCACTGTTCAACGACAATCCTCTGGGTGGCGAGCCGATCGCTCAGGTCGCGATCGGCGAGACAGCCTCGGAGGAGAAGCCGGCGGCTCCTGCGGCGAGCCACGAGCATGGCGAGAAAGCTGTGCCCGCACAAGCCACGCCGGGCGAGCAGAAGACCGTCACCATCATCGACGGCTCGAGCGGCAAACGGCAGGATGTGGTGGTCGGCGGCGGCTCCAATAAGAGCGCCAGCGACTCCGCGGCGCCGCCGGCCATGATAACCGGGATCGACCAGCGGCTGCTTGAAAAGACCCGCTATGGCATGATTCCCATCGTGGCCGACGGCCTGAAACCCTTCACCGTCTATGCCGCCGACGCCGATCGCGCCAAAGCCGCCAAGACGCCGGTAGTGTCGATCGTTGTCGGCGGCCTCGGCATCGGCGCTGCCAAGACAACCGACGCGATCATGAAGCTGCCGCCGGCCGTGACACTGGCGTTCACGCCCTATGGCTCGGACCCCGGCAAGCTCGCCGAACGGGCGCGAGCGCAACGTCACGAGATCCTGCTACAGATTCCGATGGAGCCCTACGATTATCCGGACAACGATCCGGGACCGCAGACCCTGCTTGCGACGCTGGGAGCCGAGGAGAATCTCGACCGGCTGTACTGGCACCTGGGCCGGCTGCAGGGATATGCGGGGATTACCAATTTCATGGGTGCCCGCTTCGTCGCCACGGACGCGGCGATGGCGCCGATCATCCGCGAGGCCGCCAAGCGAGGGCTTGGCTATTTCGATGACGGCGCGGCCCCGCGGAGCGTGGCGGCGGCCCTGGCCGGCGGCCTCGCCATGCCCTTTGCCAAGGGTGATGTCGCCATCGATGCCGTTCCGACCTCGGCGGAAATCGAGCGGGCCCTCGCCAAGCTCGAATCGATCGCAAAGGAACGCGGTTTCGCGATCGGCACCGCCTCGGCGCTGCCGATTTCGATCGACAGGATCGGCGCCTGGATCAAGACACTAGATGCCCATGGTGTGATGCTTGTCCCATTGACAACCGCGATGCTGAAATCAAAATCGGTTCAATGACAATCAAGGGTTCTACCCGCGTCTTACGGGCTCCCCAGGCAGCCTTTTTTTGACTGCCCTGGCCCGGATGACCGCAAGAGGCATGGATGGAATGACGCGTTACGAAGATCTGCCTTATCGGACCTGTGTCGGCATCATGCTGCTCAACGGAGACGGGCTGGTCTTCATCGGTCGCCGCGCCGGCGGCATCGAGCATGTCGATGAATCCCATGTCTGGCAGATGCCACAGGGCGGCGTCGATCCCGGGGAGGACACCTGGCAGGCCGCCAAGCGCGAGCTTTACGAGGAGACCAGCGTCCGCTCGGTGGAACGGCTCGCCGAAGTCGGTGACTGGCTGATCTATGACATCCCGCGCACGGTGGCCGGCCGCGCATGGAAGGGCCGCTATCGCGGCCAGCGGCAGAAGTGGTTTGCGATGCGCTTCACCGGCAAGGATGCCGAGATCAATGTCGCAAGCCCCGGCGACGGCCACAAGGCGGAGTTCATCAAATGGCGCTGGGAGCCGATGAAGAACCTCCCCGAACTGATCGTTCCGTTCAAGCGCCCGGTCTATGAACGGGTGGTGAAGGAGTTTGCGGAGCTCGCGAAGGGCTAGGTTATAGTTTTGTCCGCCAGGCCCGAGTGGTGGACGCAAACCATTTGTTCACGATCTCGGCCGAAACTCCAGTCCATCCAGAATGGGTTCGACCGGGGTTTATCCCATGAGTGTGATCGGCGCCGCGACGCCTTCCGCCAGCGATATTTCTCCGCTTCTCGCCAATTCTTCTGATGCCTCGCCCGAAACCGGTACCCCAGGTTCCCTCACGTCAGATGCGACAGGCAACAGCGGACGCGATCCTGCCACCCGCGTCGATCTGTCCGACAAGGTCAAGGCCATCCTGGCCCGCGCCAGTACCGATCAGGACGTCGCCGATCGCCTCAAGGCCTTTGTGGAGGCGCACGGTATCAATAACGCGGACGGGTCGGCGCAGGACACCTCGTCGTCATCCGGCCAAAGCGCCGAGACCGACGTGAACAAGGGCTTTGAGCAGTTGTCCGGCAGGACGCCCGCGGATGATGACTTCCATGGCCCCGTTCAAGTCGCGAAAAATTTTGCGACAGGGTTCAACGCCGATGGCTATACGATTTCGGCGATAGCTCGCGCCAGCGACGGGTCGTACCGGGTCCAGATCGTCGAACCGGACGGCGAAGGCTTCCTCGATCGGCGCTTTGGCACGACCGGGGAGTTATCCACCTTTGGCGGAATCGGCCCCGGCGTCGTCGCGCAGGCCTACCAGCGCGGCAACAAGGAATACATCACGTTCTCGGAAAGCGAGGCAGCCGCGGTGAACGTGACGGCCGCCTCGGATGCCGGCACGGTGTCGGCGACATCAACCGGCACGCATACGGCGTCGACCACTTTCGTGGTCGATTTCAGCACGGGCGCGATCTCGATGCTGCAATCCGAATCCACGTCGATATCGACGACGGCCCAGATCAGTCAGCCGGGATCGGGATCCTCGACTATTGCATAGGCGATCCAGGCCGCGCCGCTGCCTGACGCATCTGGTATAGACCTCTCCCTCGCCGGAGAGAGAACATGTCAGAGCAAAAACCCTATCGTCCCAATGTCGGGATCGCGCTGTTCAACGCGGAGGGTCGCGTGCTGGTCGGCCGCCGCTTTCGCGGTGACGGCCCCGAGATCATCCTGCCGGGCCAGGAGTGGCAGTTGCCGCAGGGCGGCGTGGATGAGGGCGAGGACCTGCGCGAGGCTGCGCTTCGCGAATTGTGGGAAGAGACCAGCGTGAAGAGCGCTGAATATCTCGGCGAGACCGACTGGCTCACTTACGAGTTTCCACCCTATGACGGTCCGCCGCACCGGCTCGCGAAATTCCGGGGCCAGCGGCAGAAATGGTTCGCGCTGCGCTTCACCGGAAGCGAAGCCGAGATCGATCCGCTGACGCCGCGCAACGGCCAGCCCGCGGAATTCGATGCCTGGCGTTGGGAGCGGCTCGACCGCGTTGCCGATCTCGTGGTGCCGTTCCGCCGCGAAGTCTATCGCGCGGTGGCGGTGAATTTTGCAAAGTTCACCGGAGGCTAGTTGTTCGGCGCGACCACAAATGGGCCGATCGCGATGACATGGCAGTCGCTGTCGCGCTTGGTGCAATTGCCGAGCGCATCGTTGATTGCACCCTGCTCGGAATTCGCTTTGACCGCTACACCTGGCCGCCCGCTGGTGCCGACCGCAACCGCATCCCACCCGGACGAAGAGTCGGCGAGCTTGCGGGCGACGTCGTCGCGCTCACTCGAGATGATCGTGGAGTTGCTCGCTGCCCTGAAGAATCCCGTCACTCTCATAAGCGTCGGGATGGGCACCACAAAGACATCGTCGACAGCGATAGTGATGCAAGCGACCCCGAGGGTGGCACCGCAATTCTCAAGACCTCGCCGCACCGACTCTTCGACATTGTCCTGCCCGACATTGAAGAAGAATTGGCCGTTGGGGCCGATCGTGAGCGACTTGGTCTTGCGCCCTTGCGGATAAGCGTTTTCGATTCGTGCCTTTCCTTGCTGCCGCGTCATCGGAATATCCTTGGCCTCGAACAGCCGCTCGGTCGCAGGATCGTGCCGGACCCAGGGCGATGGCGGCATCGGCGGGCGACCGTGCGCGTAGACCACGTAATTGCCGACGGCATAGACCTCACAACGGCGTTGCGGCTGCAAATTGTCCGCGCGCTTTTGGCATTGCTCCAGCGCCGCTGTCTTGGCGGACTCCTCGTTCGGTTGCCCGACGACAAAGCCGAGCACTCCCGCGGACGTGAGTGCAAACGCTTTGTGGTCGGCACCCGGCACGTATTCATTGGCCAGCGCCGCGCGCGCTCGGTCCCCGATGAAGGGCACCATATCGGCTACGAGTTTGTCATTGGCCGAGAGCGGCGACGGTCCGGGCGTCGGCAGCGCGGCAACCTGCGCGGACGGCGTCGGGACTGGCGAGGGATTGGGTTCCATTGCAGGCAAAGGAGATGGCGCATCGGCCTTGCTCGCAACCACGGTCTCCTGGGCCCGCGGGGCCAGCTCGAGCTTGGTAAAATACAAAAATCCGGCAACGCCGATGGCGACGATCGAGACCACAGCGAACACCATCGGCCACAACCAGTTCGGCGCGCCGCTGGCGGCTTTGGCGGCCGGCTTCTTCACTTGCGGTATCGAAATGGTGCCGTCCTCGCGCCGCATCGCGACCATGTAGGCGTGCACGGGGGTCGGAATGTTCTTCACCTCCTGCGCACCGATGTCCGCGAACTGCACCGACAGCTTGTTGGCGACCTGCTCATGCACCGCGCGCGAGACGCAGATGCCGCCGACCTCGGCGAGCCCTTCCAGCCGCGCGGCGATGTTGACGCCGTCGCCGAGCAGATCGCCATCGCGCTCGACCACGTCGCCGATGGTAATGCCGATGCGGAAGGCCATCTGCCGGCTCGGCGGATAAGCCATGTTGCGCGTCCGCAGACTTTCCTGGATGTCGATCGCACAGCGCACGGCTTCCACGGCGCTCGGAAACTCGGCCAGTACGGCATCGCCCGCGGTGTTGAAGATCCGCCCGCCCGCTTTCGCGATGAAATCGTCGGTGACCGCGCGATAGGAGGCGAGGCGCCGCAGCGTTTCCTCTTCGTCCTCGGCGACCAGCCTCGAGTAACCGGCAATATCGGCCGCAAAAATCGCCGCGATCTTGCGTTTCATGGAGACCAGCCCCGGGCCACTATCAGCGGCCGCAGAATGCCGTCTCGGGAGCAAAGGTGCAACCGGGTTCCACGCGGGCTCAGCCCACGCGTGTCGAATTCATTGAAATTTTACAGAAGCGCTGCGGCGCGTCTCAATGCATCGCGGTGGTATTGAGCTCGTTCTGGATGCTCTTGAAATGATCCAATCGCTCGATCGCGTGGTCCAGCTCGGAGCCCTCTTTCTCGGCAAGCTTCGCCTCCATGTCCGAGATGGTCGCAGCGAACTTGGCGCGGTCCAACTCCTCCATCGAGGTGGCGACGTCGGCAAGCAGGGTCAATCCCTTCTCCGAGACTTCGGCCAATCCGCCGAGCACGATGATCTTCTGCTTGGTGCCGCCCGTGCTCACCGTGAGGATGCCCGGCCGCACCGCGGCGACCACCGGCGCGTGCCCCGCGAGCACGCCGAAATCGCCTTCGGCGCCGGGAACATCGACCTGATCGACCTCGCCGGAGAATGCGAGCTTTTCCGGCGAAACGAGATCGAAATGAAAGGTGGCCATGGCTTACCCGTTCGTTCTAACTGTCACCCGCGGGCTTGACCCGCGGGTCCATCAATCAAAAATCTTTTCGCTCGATGGATTGCCGGGTCAAGCCCGGCAATGACGAGTGTCTTTACGCCGCCTCGGCGGCCAGCTTCTTGCCCTTCTCGACCGCCTCTTCGATGGTGCCGACCATGTAGAAGGCGGCTTCCGGAAGGTGGTCATACTTGCCTTCGCAGAGATCGCGGAAACCCTTGATGGTGTCGGCGAGTTCGACGAACTTGCCGGGCGAGCCGGTGAAGACTTCAGCGACATGGAACGGCTGCGACAGGAAGCGCTCGATCTTGCGGGCACGCGCCACCGTCAGCTTGTCCTCTTCGGAAAGTTCGTCCATGCCGAGAATGGCGATGATGTCCTGCAACGACTTGTAGCGCTGCAGGATCTGCTGGACCATGCGCGCGGTCGAGTAATGCTCCTCGCCGACGACGAGCGGCGAGAGCATGCGCGAGGTCGAGTCGAGCGGGTCCACCGCCGGATAGATGCCCTTTTCGGAAATCGCACGCGACAGCACGGTGGTGGCGTCCAAGTGCGCGAACGAGGTCGCGGGCGCCGGATCGGTCAAGTCGTCGGCCGGCACGTAGATCGCCTGCACGGAGGTGATCGAGCCCTTGGTGGTGGTGGTAATGCGCTCCTGCAGCGCGCCCATGTCGGTCGCAAGCGTCGGCTGATAACCCACCGCCGACGGGATACGGCCGAGCAACGCCGACACTTCGGAGCCGGCCTGCGTGAAGCGGAAGATGTTGTCGACGAAGAACAGCACGTCCTGGCCCTGGTCGCGGAAATATTCGGCGACCGTCAGACCGGTCAGGCCGACGCGGGCACGCGCGCCGGGCGGCTCGTTCATCTGGCCATACACCAGCGCGCACTTGGATTTGACGCTGGGATCGGGGTGCTTCGGATCCGCATTGACCTTGGATTCGATGAACTCGTGATAGAGGTCGTTGCCTTCGCGGGTCCGCTCGCCGACGCCGGCGAACACGGAGTAGCCGCCATGCGCCTTGGCGACGTTGTTGATCAGCTCCTGAATCAACACGGTCTTGCCGACGCCGGCGCCGCCGAACAGGCCGACCTTGCCGCCCTTGGCGTAGGGCGCGAGCAGGTCGACGACCTTGATGCCGGTCACCAGAATTTCAGCTTCGGTCGACTGCTCGACATATTCGGGCGCGGGCTGGTGGATGGCGCGCTTGCCATCGGACTTGATCGGACCTGCTTCATCGACGGGTTCGCCGACCACGTTCATGATGCGCCCGAGCGTGCCCACACCGACCGGCACCTCGATCGGCAGGCCGGTGTCGGTCACCGACTGGCCGCGAACCAGACCTTCGGTGGCGTCCATTGCGATCGTACGCACCGTGGACTCGCCGAGATGCTGCGCGACCTCGAGCACGAGGCGATTGCCGCCGTTCTTGGTCTCCAGCGAATTGAGAATGGCCGGCAGGTGGCCTTTGAACTGCACGTCGACGACGGCGCCCATGACCTGGGTGACGCGACCCGTCTGATTGGCTGCGGTAGCCATTGAACTATCTCCTTCGATCAGAATTTCTGAGCGGTCGGCTCGAACCTGGATGTTGTCTTTGTTTCCGTTAAACGGCCTCGGCGCCGGAGATGATCTCGATCAGCTCCTTGGTGATCATCGCCTGGCGGGTGCGGTTGTAAATCAGGGTCTGCTTGCGGATCATTTCGCCGGCATTGCGGGTGGCGTTGTCCATCGCCGTCATCTGCGCGCCGTAGAAGGAGGCGTTGTTCTCGAGCAGCGCCCGGAAGATCTGCACCGCGAGATTGCGCGGCAGGAGACGGGCGAGAATCTCGTCCTCCTCCGGCTCGTATTCGTAGGACGTTGCAGCCTGAGCCTTGTTCTCGGAGACTTCCACCTCGAGCGGAATGATCTGCTGCGCGGTCGGGATCTGCGCGATCACCGAGCGGAAGCGCGAATAGAACAGGGTGCAGACATCGAATTCGCCGGCCAGGAAGCGGGCGATCACCTTCTCCGCAATGCCCTCGGCATTGGCGAAGGCAAGCTGACGGACCGCGCGCAGATCCATGTGCTCGACGATCTGCTTGTCGTACTGGCGGCGGAGCTGCTCATAGCCCTTGCGGCCGACGCAGAAGAACTTCACTTCCTTGCCCTGGCTCATCAGGGTCTGGGCGCGTTCACGCGCGAGGCGCACGATCGATGAGTTGAAGGCACCCGACAGGCCGCGCTCGCCGGTGCAGACCAGCAGCAGATGCACCTGGTCCCTGCCGGTACCCGTCAACAGCGCCGGTGCACCGGGCGATCCTGCCGCGGCGCTCGCGATGTTGGAGATGACGATGTCCATCTTCTCGGCATAGGGCCGGGCGGCCTCGGCCGCGCCTTGCGCACGGCGCAGCTTTGATGCCGCCACCATTTGCATGGCCTTGGTGATCTTCTGCGTCGCCTTGGTTGAGGCGATGCGAACCCGCATGTCTTTCAGTGACGCCATTCTTTCACCCCAGCGATCCGATCTTCAAGACCCGACCACTAATCTCACCTCTCGTCATGCCCGGTCTCGTGCCGGGCATCCACGTCTTCGCATCCTGCCCCACGTACAAAGACGTGGATGGCCGGGACAAGCCCGGCCATGACGGCGCGTTAGGCAAACGACTTCGCAAAACCTTCGACCACCGACTTCAGCTTGGCGGCGCTGTCGTCGGACAGATCGCGGCTGTCGCGAATGGCG
>Ga0070684_100000951_pt1 | contig 20628 bp, 18 predicted proteins | sample KBSC723LmetaG_FD_65653 | JGI IMG/M metagenome (GOLD analysis project Ga0070684, IMG submission 65653) | Corn rhizosphere microbial communities from Kellogg Biological Station, Michigan, USA - KBS C7.2-3L metaG | ecosystem: Host-associated > Plants > Roots > Rhizosphere ...
CGCTGCGGCTGGCCGAGCCGATGCGCTTCAACCGGCCGGACCCGGCCGACCACTCACCGGTCGAGCGGGCCATCCTGCGGGCGCTCGGCGTCGACCGCCTGGACTTCACCGCGGCCGGCCCGCGCGAGCGCGTGGTGTCGGAGCTGTCGGTCGAGCACGAGCGCATGAAGCTCGAGGAGCACGATCGGATGGTCGCAGCCGGCTGGACGGCGCCTCAGCGGCGCTCCTCTGACAGCCGGTAGACGCGGGAGTCGCGAAGTTCGAAACCCAAGCGTTCGTACAGGCGGTTGGCGGCCACCCGCGACGGGCGCGACGTGAGGTCGACCGTCCGCGCGCCCTCGGCCCTGGCCAGCCGGATCGCCTCCACGGTCAGCGCCGCGCCGACCCCGTGCCCGCGCGCCGATTCGTCGACGACCACGTCCTCGATCCACGCGCGCAGGCCGGTCGGGATCGGGAACATCGCTAGCGTCAGTGTCCCCACGATCGCCCCGTCCACGCGCGCGACGAGCAGGCGGTTGCCGTTCCAGCCGGCCAGCCGCTCGAGCGCCGCGGTGTCCAGCGGCGCGGCCGACCGGGACAGCTGCGGCAGCAGCCGCCCGAACGCCGCGACCAGTTCGGCGGTCACCTGCTGCACGCATTCCACTTCGACGGTCACGGCTTGATCATGCGCCTAGGCATTCGGCAGCCGGTGTCGAGGCCGGCGAACAGCCAGGCGTCCTCGTCGGGCCGGCGGTCGCGCGGGTCGGGTGCGGATGCTCGACACGGCGTCGGCCACCATGCGGGCGCCTTGCACGATGGCCGGCCGAGCGCCAGGCCGCCCGGTTCGTCGGGGTGTGGCACGGCACTATAAGACCATGGTGACGGCTCGGTACGACGGTCAGGCGCAGTGGTACGACACGCGGTTCCGGCGCTACAGCGACCGCGACGGCTCGGCCGGGCTGCTCGCGCGGCTGCTCGGACCCGGCGACTCGGTCTGCCTCGACCTCGGCTGCGGGACCGGGCTGCACTTCGCGGCGGTCCGTGAGGCGGGCTACACCGTCCTCGGCGTCGACCTGTCCGGCGACCAGCTTCGCATCGCCGCGACCCGCAATCCGTGGGTTGTGCAGGCCGACGGCGGCCGGTTGCCGTTGCCGGACGCGGCGGTGGGCACCGTCACGATGACCTACACGCACACGGACATCGACGACTTCGCCGCGGTCGTCCGCGAGGCCGCCCGCGTCCTGCAACCGGGCGGGCGGCTGGTGTACCTCGGGCCGCACCCGTGCTTCGTCGGTGCCTTTGCCGTCCGCACGGACGAGCCGGACGAGGGCGGCTTTCGCGTCGGCCCCGGGTACGGCGACGAGCGGCTGCAGCGCGACCCGACCGGCCGGTTCCCGATCCGCAGCCACGTCGGCGCGCGCAACCTCACGCTCACCTCGTTCCTCGGTGCGTTTCTCGCGCAGCCGGCGCTGCGACTGGCGTCGATCACCGAGTACGACACCGATCTGCGACCGTGGACGCCGTCGCGGGCCGATGGCCGCGTCGTCCCCTGGAACATCGCGGTGGTCGCTGTCCGGACTAGCTGACCACGATCGCGTCGACGGCCTCATGGCCGGCCTGGATCGCGCCGTCGCCGGCGTTCGCGCCTTGGTACCGGATCTCGACCACCACGTTGGCCTTCCGGATGACCAGGTGGGCGTCGCCGTCGGAGGCCGAGATGCGCGCTTCGTCGCCCAGCCCGGGCACCGGCCTGGTGCCGGTCACCGCCAGCACGTCGCCGGCGATCCCGGAGGCTTTCGCCGTGCTGCTGCCGAACCACGCGGTGGCCAGCCGGTAGCGCAGGCCGAGCGCGCCGTTGAGGTCGGCGAACGTGCAGATCGCGTCGTGACGGCTGCCCACCCGCGACCCGTCACCGCGCACGGCCAACTGCTGGCGTGTCGCCGGGCTGAGCACCGTGCACGGGTCGGGTACCGACGTCGCCGCCGTCACGCCGGGAAACCAGGGCTGGTTCCACGGCTGCTGGGCACCCATGATCCCGGGGAACACGACGATCGCGACGAGCAGCGACAGGATCGTGACGGCCACCGGGAACGGCCGGGCGCGGCCGTACCGGAATCGCGGAAACGCCGCTCGCCGGCTGGTGTCCGGGTCCCAGCCGCTCGACCACGTCGGCGGCCCGTCGGCCGGCGTCACGGCGCCACCGCTGAACACCCGCAATGCCTCCTCGGCGGCTTCCCGGCCGACCGGAATCGGCGCGAAATACGGCTTCTCACGGCGTGCGGCGAGCACGGCGAAGTACCGGCGGCGGCCGAAGTAGGTGACCCACACGCGCGTGATCTCCGACCACGGCAACCGAGTCAGCGTCGTGGCGAACCCGGACGAGCGGATGTGGACGCCCTCGGCGGTCACCCGCGGCAGCGGCGCGATCAGCCCGGCGATCACCCCGATGAGCCCGATGACGGCCGGCAAGGCGACCAGCGCCAGGTACACCAGCAGCCAGAGCAGCGGGGCGTGCAGCAGGAAGCCGTACGCGACGAGCAGCGCCCGCACCGCGAACGACTCCGCGGCCGGCGCGACGACGCGCCACCGGGACGGCGCCAGAGCGAACGATTCGGTGCGGGTGTCCACGGCGCGAAATCTTGCCAGACGCCCGCGTATCGTGCTGGTCGTGAGCGAGGCGGGCACGTCGGCATACACGGGATGCCAGAATCTCCCTCCACGCGTGGAGGCGGCCGTCGCGCTTGCGCGGGCGGCCGGGTTCGCCTGTTCGTGCCGACCCGCGCAGGGTGAGCTGCTGCGGAACCTGGTGCGGGGGTCCGGCCCGATGGTCATCGGCGAGACCGGCACCGGCTACGGCGTCGGGCTGGCCTGGCTGGCCGAGGGCCGGCCGCCGGGGTCGCGGCTGATCAGCGTCGAGCGGGAGCCGGACCGGGCGGCAGCCGCGGCCGGGCTGTTCCGCGACGACCCGGCGGTCAGGGTGCTCACCGGCGACTGGCGTGAGCTGCGCGCGCACGGCCCATTTGACCTGCTCGTGCTCGACGGCGGGGGCAGCGGCAAGGGCGTCGAGCCGCCCGTGGACCCGGCCGAGTGGCTGACCTCACGCGGCACCATTGTGATCGACGACTTCTCGCCGTCGACCGGCTGGCCGCCGCGCTACCGCGGGGAGGTCGACACGGTGCGCCTGCACTGGCTCACGCATCCGCGGCTGCACGCCACCCAGATCGCCGTCGATGCGACAGCGGTGACCGTCGTCGCCCGCTTGCTTTCCGGCAGCGCAAACCCCTTGTAGCCCGGGATTGGTACGGCCGGCCGATGGCAGCCTGCCGGCATGGCGCAGATCACTCGGGCGCCGACAGATCTGCGAGAAGCCGATGCGTGGTCAGCGTGACGGCGCACAGCGCGGCGACGTAGTCCACCGCCATCCGGTGGTGCCGGGCGCTGAAGTCGGCCACCGCGTCGGCGACGAAGAACGTCTCGAGATCCCGCGCGTATGCGTCGCCGGCCGTGAAGAGGCAGCCGATGTGGGCGAAGACCCCGCACACGATGAGCTGGTCGCGGCCGAGATCGCCCATCGTGGCGTCGAGATCGGTCCGGTGGAAAGCGCTGTAGCGCCGTTTGATGGTGACCGGGTCGCCCGGCCGGCGCCCCACCTCGGGCACGAGTTCGCGCTGCGCCGGATCCTCGCCCATGCCGGCGCCCCAGACATCGACGAGCAGGCCGCGCTCCGCGCGCGTCATCGGGTGCTGGGCGCTGTAGACGACCGGGATGCGCAGCGCCGCGGCCCTCCGGCGAATGCGGGCGATGTTGCCCAGGAGGTCGGTTACCGGCGGCTTGTCCGGCGGGAAGAAGCTCAGGAAATATCGCTGCATGTCGTGCACGAGGACCACGGCTCGCCGCCGATCGGCGCGCCAACCGGGCACGTTCACCGGCAGGTCGGCGTCCAACGGCATGGCATACGGCGCAATCGCGGGAATGGGCACGTTGGCCCCTCTCAGGCACGGGTGGTCGCGCCACCGTCGACGTACAGGTCCTGCATGGTGATGTGGGCCGCCCGATCGGACGCCAGGAACAGCACCGCGTCGGCGATGTCGGCCGGGCGGGCGATCCGGCCCAGCGGAATGCCCAGCCGGTGGGTGGCCAGCGAGCCGGCGATGATTTCGCGCGGTCCGACGTCGGCCGTCCAGATCGCGCGCTGCATCGCGGTGTCGGTCGAACCGGGCGCGACGACGTTGCACCGGATGCCGTGTGTCGCCAACTCCAGCCCCAGGCACCGCATGAAGTGCGTGGTCGCCGCCTTCGACGCCGAGTACGCCGAAAGGCCGCTCCGCGCGACCCCGCCGGCGTTGGAGCTCACGGTGACGATGACACCGCGGCCGCGCGGCACCATCCGCCGGGCCACCGCGCGGCAGCACCGGAAGACGCCGTTGGTGTTGACCTCGAAGAGGGCCGACCAGTCCGCGTCGGTCAGCGTGACGACCGGCCCGGTCCGCAGGATGCCGGCCACGTTCACCAGAATGTCGATCGGCCCGACGCGCGCCTCGACGGCCGCGACGGTCGCCTCGACGGCCCCGCTGTCTCGCACGTCCATGACCTGCGCACTCGCGTCGAACCCTTTACGGGCCAACACCTCCACGGTCTCGTTGAGCCCGTCGCCCACGATGTCGGTCGCGACCACGTAGGCCCCGGCCGCGGCCAGTGCCTCGGCGACCGCCGCCCCGATGCCTTGGGCGGCGCCGGTCACCAGCGCAACCTTGCCATAGATCCCGTCAGTCATCGCTCATCCTCCCGGCGTCGTACCCGTACAGCCACGCCTGGCTCGCCAAGGACCGGTCCCGGGCGGCCCGCTCCTGGTCGCTCGCCCGGTGGTGATCGGCAAGGTTGGCGCGAATTTCCGCCGTGACTCGCTCGAGCCGTGGTGCACGGGCTCGCCGGTACCGCTGCAGCGCCCGCGGAACGTCCTCCGGGCGGATGTCCGGGTACAGGCACGTCGCCAGCGCGAACGCGTCCTCGATCGCCTGGTTGGCGCCCTGCGCGCCGAGTGGCAGCAGCGGGTGCGCCGCGTCGCCGATCAGCACGACGCGCCGGGTGGACCAGTGAGCCGGCGCCGCGCTGTCGAGCACCGGCCACCGGGTCACCGACTCGGCGGCGTCGAGGATCTTCCGCACATCCGGAGGCCAGCCGCGGTAGGCGTCGGCGAGCGATCCGGCACCGTTCTGTACGGCCGCGAAATTCGTGCGACCGCGGCCGATCGGGTAGTGCACGAAGTGCCGCCCCGGCCCGAGCCAGATCCGCACCAACGGCTCGCTGGCCGGGCCGAGCCGGTCGGCCGGCACGAGTCCACGGTGGACGGTCAGCCCGGACCGCTCGGCGGCCGTACCGCCGAGCGCGGCGCGGACCGTGGAGTGAACACCATCGGCCCCGACGACCAGGTCGGCGGCCGCCAGGGACCCATCGGTGAAGCAAAGCTCGACCGTGCCGCCGCCGTCGACGATCCCCACCACCTCCCGCCCCATGCACGGCTCGGCCGCCTGCCGGAGACGGTCATGCAGATCGGCCCGGTGCAGCGTCAGGTACGGGGCGCCGTAGGCGTCCACGCACGCCGCGCCGAGCGCGGTCCGGCCGATCACCGCGTCGTCGGACGACCGGCGCAGCTCGATCGCGGCCGGCCGGGTGCCGGCGGTGACCAGGTCCTCGAGGACGCCGATGCGGGCCAGCAGCCGGGTGCCGTTCGGCGCCAGCTGGATGCCGGCGCCGATCGGCTCGAACCGTTCCGTGCGCTCGAAGACCACGCTGGCATGCCCTTGACGGCGCAGGGCGGCGAACGCGGTGAGACCGGCGATGCCAGCACCGATGACGGCGATCCGCAGCGGGCGGCTCACGCGTACAGCCATCCCGTGTCCCAGTCCTCGCCGGCGCCGAAGAGGCATCGGGGTTTGACGATGTCGTGGGTCCGGGTCAGCACCTCGGTCGGCAGCAGGGTGCCGGGCGGCACGGCTCGCACGTCCGGGTCCAGGCCGAGACCGTCGCGGATCGCCGTGCGCAGGTCGGCGGCGGCCGCCGCCTGGTGCTGCGGAGCCACCTCGATCTCGACGGTGAGCCGGGCCGGCTCGGCCCGGGCGCGCCAGAACAGCCCGCCGTATGCGAGAGGCAGGGTGTAGACCAGCGCTTCCAGGCGGGCCTGGGTCACCGGCGTGCCGCGGACGGCGATCGCGGCCCCGGACCGTCCGAGCACCTGGACGGTCGGCAGGTGCCACCCGCACGGGCAGGGCGCGTAGGAGATGTCGACCTCGTCCTCGATGTTGTACCGCAGGAGCGGCATGGCCTGCCGGTACAACGGGGTCACCACGAGCTGCCCCCGCCCTTCGGAGCGCACGGTTCCGGTGCTCCGGTCGTACACCTCAAAAATGACGCGATCGGCCCACAAGTGCAGGTGGCCTTCGGGGCATTGGCCGGCCAGACTGCCGGTCTCGGTGGACCCATACTCCTCGACGACCGGGACGCCCCAGATTTCGCTGATGCGCAGGCGGCGCGCCGGGCTGAGCGGCTCGCCGCCGACGAACAGCGCCCGCAGCGCCGGGAAGTCACGGCCGGGCTGGTATCCGGCGTGGCCGGCGGCGGCCGCCCAGATCAGCGTCTCGGTCGGCAGCGACCAGCTCAGCGTGACCTCGAGGTCGTGCAGGATCCGGACGACGCGCGCGTATGGCATGGCCAGCGACCGGTTGTCGCCCGGCACCACCGTGGCGCCGTGTCGGCGAGCGGCCGCATGGGCGAGATGCCCGGTCACCATCAACGCATACGGGGTACGCACGAGAAACGTGTCGCTCGCCGAGATGCCGAGCCATTTGCGGCCGTAGCGCTCGGTCAGGTCGATCCAGTCGTCGGCGGTGTAGTACGACGCGGTCGGGGCGCCGGCGGTGCCGCTCGACTCGTGATACGTGGCCAGCCGGTGCCGCTCGACCGCGAGGAGCCCGAACGGGTAGTTGTCGCGGAGATCCTGCTTGGTTGTGAGCGCCAGGTCGGCGAAGCCTTTGTGATCCACCGGTGGCGTCGACCCGAACCGGCGTTGATAGAAAGGCGATCGCGCGGCTTGCTCGAGTGTCCAGACGAGTTGCTGGTCTTGGCTGGTCGCTGTGGTCATGCTGGCTCCTCCTGCAGAAGGCGGTGGGCGTTGGTCCAGGCGACCTGTCGCCACGTCGCGGCGGTGAGGTGAAGCGCGTCGAACTTCGCGAGCTCGACGCCCGGGTGCTGAAGGGGATGTTCGGTGCCGAACAGCACGCGGTGGGCGCCGAGCTGCTCGATGGCCAGCCGCGCGACGATCGTGAAGCAGCCCGACGTCTCCACGTGGATGTTGTCCTGGATGGCCACCGTGCCGACGCCGTGCGCGTCCAGGCCTATGCAGCCGGCGTGGCCGAAGATGAACGGGATTGCCGGAAAGCGCCGGGCCAGCGCGACGAGGTCGGCCGCCCGCGTGCCGGGCCGGCCGAGGCACACGACGTAGACCGGGTGACCCCGCGCGGCCGCGATCTCGACGAGCGCGATCGTGCGCGGGTCGTCGAAGGTCACGCCGTGCACGGCGGGGGAGAGCTCCAGGCCCCGAAACTGAGGCGACCAATGCCGGTAGATCGCCGGGTGGGCGTGCGGGTTGGCGAAGTAGAACGGGACCAGGCGGGCGTTCGAGTCGCGGCAGGCATCCAGTATCCGGCAGTTGTGCGCGTCCGCGCGCGTCTCCTCGTCGTCGCCCCACTCGCCATTGACGATCCGGCGGGACAACCGATCGAGGTCGATGATCCCGCCGGCGCTGATCACGGCGCGACGGATGCCGGTGGCGTCCATCGCGTCGAGCAGGCGGTCGCGGTCCCCGGGCCGGGCGGTGAGCCGGGCGTGGAAGTCGAAGACCGGGACGTCATTGTTCATGGCACAGTTCGTCGATCGGATAGCCGACGTGCCGGCTCTGGCTCGACAGGTAGCCGAGGACGATGTCGCCGGGCTTGAGGGCCGTCGAGTTGAGGACGGCGCCCTCGCGGCCGACGACGCGCACGTGCCAGTCGTCCTGCACGATGAGGTTGACGGCCCGGCCGTCGGCGGCAACCGCGTCCACCGACAGCAGTGGCCGGGTCTCGATCTTCGAGCGGCCGACCGTGACGACCCGGGTCCGCCCACTCGCGTCGACGGCGAGAACCTTGCCGCCCGCGTGCAACTCGCTCAGGTACGACGTCCGGCCGTCGCTGGTGAGTGTGTAGGACATGATGGCCCCGGCGTTCACCCGGAACGGCCGCGTCGGCATGTACGGCAGCGGATGGGTTTCGCTCGCGCAGAGGATCATGCCGTGCGCCCGGGACCCGACCAGGAGCCCTTCGTCCGGCCGCAGGTAGGTGCAGGTGTCGATGCAGGCGCGTTCGCCGGTGCCGACGTGGGTGACCCCGGTGATCTCCAGCTCCTGCAGTTCGAGCTGGAGGTGGGCCGGCTCGGTGGCCGCCTTGAGCCGGGCGACGTCCCCGACCGCGCCCGGCGCCAGCAGTACCCCGTCCGGCCCGTGCTCGAGCACGCTGAACACCACGTTCGCCTCGGACGGCTCGGTCACCACCGTGATCAGGTTGCCTTCGGCGTGGTTGGCGGCGGCCAGGACGATCTCCAGCGGTATCCGCGTGGGGTCCTGGAAGGACATCAACGTCCAGGCGTCGCTGGTCGCGAAGCGGCAGGCCAGCGCCAGCGACTCGGCGTCGTCGACGGCGACGAAGTGTCCGAACTGGACGCCCGGGTATCGGGTGGCGAGCGCCGGGTCGCCGGCGTGGTGGCGGGGCCCCAGGATGACGACGTCCACGCCGTCGAGCTGCTCGGGCAGGTCGGTCGCCTCGCGCAACAGGACGCGCCGGATGGTCGGCGGCAGGTCGAGCAGCTCGGCGGGGTCGTCCGCGACGATGGCGTCGACGCGCTGGTGTATCGCGGCGGACCGCAGCGCTTCGCGTTTGTCGCCGGCGGCGCGCAGGTCGAGCCAGCACAGTTTCATCGCACTCCTCCAGGTTCTTGGCTGCCGTTTCTCAGGTGCCGTGGATCAGGTCGGCGAGGTCCCGCGCCACGTGGCCGGGCGACGCGCTCTCGAAGACGTTGCGTCCGATCGCCGCGCCACCGACGCCGGCCCGCATGGCGTCGCGGGTGCTCTGCCTCAGTTCGTCGAGTGAGCGTTGCGGGCCACCGGCGACGATCAGGGGGATCGGGCAGGCGCGGACGACGTCGTGCAGCTTGGCCGGGTCGCGCACCTGCGGCACCTTGACGAGGTCGGCGCCCAGGTCGGCGGCGACGGCGGCGGCGTGTGCCACGAGCTCCTGGTCGGCCGGGTCGGCGATGTTCGGGCCGCGCGGGTACACCATCGCGAGCAGCGGCAGACCCCACCGCTCGCACTCGCCGGCCACCGCCGCGAGGTCGGCGAGCTGGCGCAGCTCCGCGCGACTGCCGAGATTGACGTGCACGCTCACGGCGTCGGCGCCCAGCTGCAGCGCCTCCTCGACCGAGCCGACCAGGCACCGGGCGTCGGGATCGAGCGCGCGAACCGTGCCCGCGCTGAGATGCACGATCAGCGAGAGGTTCGCGAACCGGAGCGGGTTGACGCGGCGGACCGCGCCCTTGTGCAGCACCACGGCGTCGACGCCGTTCGCGGCCAACTGGCTGACGAGCCGATCGAGGTCGCCGTCGTGCACGATCGGTCCGGCGGTGACCGAATGATCGAGCGGCACGATGAACAGCCCGCCCGGCCTCCGGCGCAGGCGGAGCGCGCGTACCGATCGAGCGAAGCTGCTGTGGGTACCCACATCGCCCTCTTTCGTCTACAGTGGACAGCCACTTCGACCGTCACGGTCGACGCTACGAGCGCATCGCGGACCCGGCCACTACTCATGCGAGTAGTGGCCGGGTACGAACGATCGGCCCGACCATGAGCCGGTGAGTGATTTGCTGCGCGCCATCCACGACGGGCTGGTGCCGAACTTCGCGCTCGTCTACCGGCCACAGTCCGGCGCCGCCAGCCGGATCGACGTGCTGGCCGGCCCTCTTGTGTCGGCCGCGACGGTGGTCGATCTGCCCCGGCACCACGACGTTTTGGCCGTCCTTCCGTATCGGCAGCTCGTCGAGCGCGGTCTCGACTGCCGTGACGATGGCCGGCCAATCCTCGCCATGACCGTCGATGTGCGGGACGCGGTCACGGTTGACGACGCTCTTCGGCTGATCGGTGACGAACCCGTAGCGCTCAGCGACGAGGCCTTCGATCTGAGCGACGACGAGTACGCCGCGATCGCCCGTGACGTCATCGCTCAGGAGATCGGCCGGGGCGCGGGCTCCAACTTCGTCATCCGGCGGACGTTCACGGCGAGCGTTTCCGGTTTCTCGATATGCCGCGCGCTCGCCGTGTTTCGCCGGCTGCTGCTCGTCGAGGACGGCGCCTACTGGACGTTCGTGGTGCGGATGGGTCCGCTGACGCTGATCGGGGCGACACCCGAACGACATGTGACCCTCGTCGACGGAGTGGCCGGGATGACGCCGATCAGCGGCACGTACCGGTACCCGCCGGAGGGCCCGAGCGTCGAGGGACTGCTCGACTTCCTCGCCGCCGAGAAGGAGATCGACGAACTCCACATGGTCGTCGACGAGGAACTCAAGATGATGAGCGACGTCTGTGCCGACGGCGCGCACCTCACCGGGCCGTTCCTCCGGCCGATGGCGCGGCTGGCGCACACCGAGTACGTGATCGAGGGGCGAACCGATCTCGACGCGCTGGAGGTCCTGCGCCGCACGATGTTCGCCCCCACGGTCACCGGCAGCCCGTTGCGCAGCGCCTGCCGGGTCATCGCCGATCATGAACGGACCGGCCGCGGCGTGTATGCGGGCGCGCTGGCGTTGATCGAGCAGCGCAACGGCCGGCGGACGCTCGACTCGGCGATCGCGATCCGGACCGCGGAGATCGACCCGGCGGGGCGCCTCACGATCGGCGTCGGCGCGACGCTGGTGCGCCACTCCGACCCGGCCGCCGAGGCGGACGAGACGCGGGCCAAGGCGGCGGGGCTGGTGCGCGCGTTCGGCCCCGGGCCGGCGCGCCGGCCCGAGCCGGTGATCATCGCCGACCCTCGGATCCAGCGGACCCTCGCCGAACACGGCGCGCGGCTGTCGCCGTTCTGGCGCTCGTACGGCGGTCTCGCCGCGGTCCTGGCGGGTGTCAAGATCGCGGTCGTCGACGCCGAGGACGGCTTCTCGCACATGCTGGCGCGGCAACTGCGGGCCCTCGGAGCGGACGTGGAAGTCTGTGCCGTCGACTGTTTGTCACCCGGCGACGTCGTCGTGATCGGCCCCGGCCCCGGCGATCCCCGCGACCAGGTCGATCCGCGGATCACGGCGCTGCGCCGGCTCACCCGCCACTGCCTGGACGCCGGGGTGCCGCTGCTCGCCGTCTGCCTCGGCCACCAGGTGCTGGCCGACCTGGCCGGCCTGCCGCTGTGTCGCAATGCCGACCCGGCGCAAGGGCTCCAGCGCGAGATCGACTTCTTCGGCGAGCGCCTGCGCGTCGGCTTCTACAACACGTTCAGCGCCGTGGCGGACGCCGACACGGTGCCCAGCCTGTGGTCGGCGCCGTCCCCCGAACCGGTGATGCTCGAGGTCAGCCGCGATGTCGCGACCGGGCAGGTCCACGGGTTGCGCGGGCCGGGCGTGCGCTCGACCCAGTTCCACCCGGAGTCGGTGCTGACCGAGGACGGCCCGCACATCCTGACCGGCTTGATCCTGTCACTCATTCAGCGGATCTTATGAGCCATAGATCGACTTGGTTGCATCCGCAACTTGTGGCACCGTGCACGAATGTTGTTGGCTCGAGGCAGCCAACAAGTGTGCGGGTGGGCGCTATGTACCGGGTGGGCGGGACCTTTCGGGTGGGCGAGACAAGGCGGCCGGTTTCGGTGGCACCGCTGGTGGGTCGGGATCTTGAGCTGGCCGGCCTGCGGGAGATCGTCGCCGAAACCGACTCCGGGGTAGGCGGCTGCGTGGTGCTCACCGGCCTGCCCGGCATCGGCAAGACCCGCCTGCTCGACGAGGTCGCCGACGGTGCGCTGGAGGCCGGGCTCGCCGTGGCCTATGGCCGCGCGACCGAGATCGACCGATCGGCGCCGGCGTCGACCCTGGCGTCCACACTGCGCAGCCTCCGGCCGAAGGCGCCCGACCTCACCGCGCTTACCTGGCCGGCTGACCGCTTCTTCCTGGTCGATCGCCTCGGCGAGGTGCTCGAAGCGCAGGCGGCCGACCGACCCTTGCTGATCATCATTGACGACGTCCAGTGGGCCGACGAGTTCAGCGCGCATGCAATTCGTGTGCTGGTCAACACGCTCTCGTCATCGCCGGTGCGCTGGCTGCTGAGCCGCCGGCGCACCAAGCTCGCCAGCGATGCGCTGCGGGCCATCGATCAGCTGGCCCGCCTGGACACGACCACGACGATCGAGCTGGGGCCGCTCGACGAGGCCGCCCTCACCGAACTCTGCCGCGCCACCCTGGACGCCGAGCCGGACGCCACCGTGCTCGCGCTGGCCGCCGGCAGCAACGGCAATCCGTTCCTCCTGCTCGAACTGCTGCGGGCGATGAAGGCGACCGGCCAGATCCTGATCAGCGCGGGCACCGCCAGCGCCGTCGGCGGGGATCTCCCGGCCAGCTTCCCGGTCGCCGTGCAGCAGCAGCTGCAGACGCTGCCCGAGCTGGCCCGGTCCCTGTTGCAGGCGGCCGCGATCTTCGGCCGGCCGTTCACCATCCACGCGGCCGCCCAGCTGCTCGGGGCGCCGGTGCTGCCTCTGGCCGCGGCGGCCGAGGAGGCCGTGATCAGCGGCATGCTCGTCGAGCAGGACACCCGCTTCGCATTCCGGCACGACCTCTTGCGCCAGGCCTTGTACCAGGGCATCACGCCGCCCGTGCGGGCCGCGATGCACCGCGAGGCGGCCACGATCCTGCAGGCCGAGGGCCATCCGGTCGTGGAGGTCGCCGAGCACCTCGTCCGCGGCGGGGAGGCCGGCGACCGGCGTGCGGTCGAGGCGCTGCGCATGGCGGCCGCCACGGTGGCCGGGCAGGCGCCGTCGACGGCGGCCGACCTGATCATGCACGCGCTCGGCCTGCTGCCCGACGACGACAAGGAGCGACCGGCCCTGAGCGCGGAGGCCGTGGGCCTGCTCGCCTCGGCCGGTCGCCTGGCCGAGGCCCGCCGGCTCGGTGAGTCCGCGCTGCAGGAGGGCCTTGACCCGCATACGACGGCGACGCTGCGGCTCGGGCTGGCCGAGGCCTTCAAGCACGCGGGACACAACCGGCTGGCCGTCGAGTACGCGCAACGCGCCCTGCAGGAGCCGGACGTCGCCGAGTCCATCCAGGCCGGGCTGCAGGCGATCTCCGCGCACGGACTGCTCTACATCGACCAGATGGCGGCGGCCGACCAGGCCGGGGCCGAAGCCGACCGGCTCGGCATGCGGAGCGGCGAATTCGCCGCCGCCGTCTTCGGCAAGGCGGCCCGCAGCGTCGTCGCGCGGGCGGATGGCCGCCTGGCCGATGCGCTTGAGCACGCCGGCGACGCGGTCGCGATCGCCGATCGGGAACGCGGTGAGGCACTGCACCGCCATCCTCGGATCTGGCACGGCGCCGCACTGGCGGCTCTGGACCTGTTTGCCGAGGCGGAGGCGGCCTTTGCCCTTGGGCGGCTGGAGGCCGAGCGGCTCGGCACGGCCTGGTCCCAGCCGCTCTGGCACTTCTACCACGCCTCGCTGTTGACCGCGAAGGGCTGGCTCGACGAGGCGGCGGCCGAGGCGGAGGCGGGTATCCAGATTGCCCAGGAGCTGACGGCGCTGCAGCTCAGCGTGCCGCTGCACGGCCTGCTGGCCAAGATCGCGACCTTCCGGGACGACCTTCCGCAGGCGCGCGAGCAGTTGCAGCTCATGCGCCGGCTCCGCGCGCAGGGGATCACCGCCGCGCCGGAAGACGTGCTGTGGCCGATCGCGTTCGTCCAGTACGCCGACGACGAAGCGCAGCTGGCCGTGCGCTCGCTCGCCGACGTGTACCGCGACCTGCCCGACCGGCTGCTGTTGTTGTGCAACGATCCCGGCGCGGCCGCCGAGCTCGTCCGGGTCGCGGTGGCCGCGGAGGCCTGGGACCGGGCCCGGGCAGCCGCCGAAGGCGCCCGCCGGCTGGCCGAGCGCAATCCCGGCGTCGCGTCCCTGGCCGGCGCCGCCGCCCACGCGCACGGGCTGCTCAGCGGCGACATCGAAGCGCTACGAATGGCGGTCGAGCACTACCGCGGGAGTCCGCGACCGTTGGCCCGAGCGGCGGCGCTGGCCGACGCGGCGGAGGCCGAGGCACGCGCCGGGCGCACCGCTGTGGCCGGGCGGACGTTCGAGGCGGCGCTGGAGGAGTACCGCCAGCACGGCGCCGCCCGTCCAGCCCGCCGCATCGAGCAGCGGATCCGCGAGATAAGCGGCCGGCGGGGTGCCGGCCCGGAGGTCGAGCGAGCGGGCGCGATCGAATCGCCGCTGGCCAAGCTCACGCCGGCCGAGCTGCGCGTGGCCCAGCTTGTCGCGCAGACGCGGACCAACCGGCAGATCGCCGATGAACTGGTCTGCTCGCCGTACACGGTGGACTCGCACATGCGGCACATCTTTCGGAAGCTAAACGTGCGCAGCCGCTCGGCCGTGGCGGTCATCGTCTCACGCTGGCGCTAAGAAGCCGCCAAGAATCCCGTGAATGCGTCATGCGCGATCGGGCCCGTGCAGTGAATGCTGGTGACCGTAGGTGGGAGGGACAACGACGGGGGGTGACCAGTGATTTCGCAGGCGTTGCGGACCCCGGTGCTGGTCGTCGGCGCCGGCCCGGTCGGCGCAGTGCTTGCCCTCGAACTGGCGCATCACCAGGTGCCGTGCATCGTCGTCGAACGCGCGACCACAACGTCGACCCATCCGAAGATGGACTATCTCAACGGTCGCAGCATGGAGCTGCTGCGCCGTCTCGGCCTGGCCGAGCGGATCCGCAACGAGGGCATCGGCGCCGATCACACCAGCGATTTCCTGTGGACGCGGGGCCTCGACGAGGAGCCGGTCCTGCGTTGGCACCATCCGTCCGCCGACCAGCTGCGCCAGCGTTACGCGGCGACCAACGACGGATCCGCGCCCGTTGAGCCGTACCAGCGGCTGCAAGGGTCACGCCTGGAGAGCCTGCTGCGCATTGCGCTGCGGGAAAGCGAGCTTGTCGACCTCCGCGAGGGATATACGCTCGTCGATCTAGTGGTCGAGCCGGACAGCGTCGTCGCGAGCGTGGTCGAGGCGAGCACGGGCGAACGCCGCCTGATCGAGGCCGACTTCGTCGCGGCCTGCGACGGGGCACGCAGCGCCGTGCGCCGGTGCCTCGGGATCGCCATGAACGACACCGGGCCGCGCACACAACATTATTCGGTGTACTTTCGCAGCAGCGATCCCGTGCTGCGGCAGCACGGACCGGCGTTCGTCACCATTGCGGGGCGGGGCCTCACGCTGGTGTCGCGCGACGAAGAAACCACCTGGACCGCGAGCGCACCGTTGCCGCCGGACGAGATGCTCACGACCGATCCGATTGCGATCGTTCGGGAGCGGCTGGGCGGAGGCGTCCGGATCGACGAGGTCCTGAGCATCGCGCAGTGGGAGGGCTCGCTCTCCGTCGCTGAGCGATACCGCAGCGACCGCGTGTTTCTCGTGGGGGATGCGGCGCATCAGTTCTATCCGGTCGGGGGGCACGGCGCGAACACCGGCATTGCCGACGCCGTCGATATCGGCTGGAAACTGGCCGCATCGGTATCCGGGTGGGGAAGGCCGCTCCTGCTCGCCAGCTACGAGCAGGAGCGGCGCCCGGTGGCGCTGTTCAACCTCGAGATGTGCTCGGAGCTCCTCGGCGTGTGGCTGCGCTTCCGCCGGCTCACACAGGTCGGCGCCTCGCGCGAGCTGCTTGCCGGGGTCCTTCGGCAGCAAACGTTCCACGTGGACAACCTCGGCGTCCACTTTGGGCAGCGTTACACGGCGTCACCGGTGATCTGCCACGAAATTGGCCGTCCGCCGGCCTGGCAGTGGGGCCGGATCACGCCGACCACCTGGCCGGGTGGCCGAGCGCCGGCTGTCCGGTTGTCCACCGGCGACGAGCTGTTCGATAGGTTCGGCGTCGACCTCACACTTGTCGACACGTCCAATTCTGGTATGGGCGAACGGCTTGCCAAGGAGGCGCGGGCGCGGCGCATTCCGTTGACGTATCTGCCCATCGATGACCCCGGTGTACGCGCGTGCTGGGAGCGTGACCTGGTATTGGTGCGCCCCGACCACCACGTTGCCTGGCGCGGAGACGAGCCGCCGGCCGATTGGGATGCGGTGCTGGATCGAGTGACCGGCGCGTCGGCTGACGGTTCGGCTGACATAGACCCCGTAAACGCGTGATGCCGAAATGGCGTTGCAACTACGACACTGATTGTGGCCGGCCACTGGCGAAAGGGGCAGCGTCGTGTCGCAGGGTAACGGCGTCAGTATTTTGGAACGGACGATCACCAGCGCCTGGCGTAACGAGATCGCTGGCCCACCGGACGAGCACAAACGGCATTGGCGCACAAAGGTCCGCTACTACGATGCTGTCCTGCAATTGCTCCATGACGGTGGCACACCGGAGGCGTTGACCTGGCGCACGATTGTGGATGCGGTGCTTCCGCGGGGGAATCGCAGCACGTTTTACGAGGTGGCCGGGCCGAACGCGAAACATGGCCTGGTCGGCGCATTGTTGCAGCGCCCGAACGTCGAGGCGATGCAACTCGTGCTGTGCTATCGCCGGTCCCTCGCGGTCGACCAGTTGATCGACGAAGCCAAGGTGTATTCCTACTGGCCGCACCGCGAAGCGCTCCTCGCCCATCTGCGGGCCGAGCCTGGCCTCGACGGCCCAACCCTCAGCGGCCAGCTGATCACCTCGGTCGTCAACTGGGCGCGGCAGGTCCCCGAGATCGCCGCTGCGCTGAGCTTTGCGCCGCCGCTGTGCGCGGTCGAGGACCTGTTGCTGGTCCGGTGCGGGAAGATTTCGGCCAATCGCGCGCTGGCCTTACTCAGCGACACGATGAAGAGCGCCCTGAACCCGAGCCCACCGCCGCCCGGTTCGTTATCCGGCGCCGGAAATGCGGCCCCCGACTCGGCCGCGCTTTTGACCGGGCTGGCCGAGCAGATTGACGCCATCGAGCGCGAAACGCAACGGTTCACCGCGGCCGAGGCGGCCGAGCTGCGCCGGCAAGCCGCCGGCCTGATGCTGGGCGCCGCGCTGACGCTGATCTGACGGGCACGAATCTTCCGACTATCCGGAATAGCATCCACCGCCTCGAACGGCACCGTGACGAAAGAGCCGTTGTCGGCATTCACGCTGTGGCGGACGATTTTGGTTCATCGAGCCAGCGACCCTTCGGACGCATCTCGATCGGGCGGACGGTGGGATTCGGCCGTCCGGCCTAACCCGTGCGAGCGAACGGCTGTCCCGTTCCGTCCAAATGCTCGGAGAAAGGACGCCTCACTCGCGCTGCCAGAACGTTCGAGGAGCGGCCGATGAAGCGCGGCGACGTCATCCGTGGATACCGCATCGTGTCGGAGCCGACGAACGGGGGTGGCGGCCGGAGTGTCTGGGCGTTTGCCCAACGAGCGGGCAATGATTACTTCCTCAAGCAGTTTCTGGACCCGAAGTGGCCGACGGATTCGTCGATGGGCAGCCCGGCCGGCAAGGCTCGGCGGCGGGAGGAGTGCGAGCGTTTCGAGCACCGGCATCAGCAGATCGCGGCGAGACTCAATCCGACTGCGATCGGAGGCGGCAACCTGGTTACGGCCATCGACATCTTCCGCGAAGGCACGACCTACTACGAGGTGACCGATCGGATCCCGGCGCTCGGCCTGGACGATCTACGCGGGTTCACGTTGCGGCAGATCGCGGTGGTGCTGCGCACGCTGTGCCAAAGCGTCAGGTTGCTGCATCGGGCCGGCATCGTCCACGGCCACTTGACGCCGGCCAACGTGCTGTTGCAGCGCACATCGGCGAGCAACCACTTCGCGGCGAAGGTCATCGGCCTCGATGATGCGCATCCTACCGGTGATCGGTTGGCCACCGCGGTTGACATTTTCGCGCTTGCGCTGATCTTTCACGTGTACCTGTCGGGTGGCCTACCCATGTATCGGGCGTCGGCGGAGACCGCCGGGGTCGGGCAGCAGTTGATCTTCGATGACGAGCTCGACTCGCGGATGATCGCCCTGCTGGGCCGGATGACCGCCGGCGCGGCCGCGGACCGGCCCCGGATCGAAGAGGTCATCACCGCACTGGCCGACGAGACACTGCTGCGTCCGGCCACGGGCATCCATTCAAGCCGAGGAGTTCGCGTGTCCAGCAACAGCACCAGTCCGAACTACGCGGTCGACATTGTCTTCTGCATCGACGTGACGGGCAGCATGGCGCCGGTCATCGAGAAGGTAAAGGAAGGCGCCCTCTTCTTTCACAAGCGTCTCGAGGGCGCGATGGCGGCCAAGGACAAAGCGATCAGCCAGCTGCGGCTACGGGTCATCGCCTACCGTGACTTCGGCGACAACGCCGGCGACGCGATCCAGGCCTCGGACTTCTGGCGCATTCCCGAGCAGACACCCGACTTCGAAGCGTTCGTGCGCAACCTGCACGCTAGCGGCGGCGGCGACGAGCCCGAGTCCGGTCTGGAAGCACTTGCCCTGGCCATCGGCTCACCCTGGGAACGTGGCCTGGACCGGCGCCGTCACATCATCGCCGTGTTCACCGACGCCTCCGCCCACCCCCTCGGCGTTGGCGACGACGCGCGCACCTACCCGGCCGGCATCCCGGCCGACATCGACGATTTGTTCGAGACTTGGGGCTACGCCTCAAGCCAGACCGCGGTCATGGAGAACGCCGCCAAACGACTCCTGCTCTTCGCCCCCGACACGACGCCGTGGAACATCATCGCCGCCGACTGGAACAACACGGTGTACTTCCCCTCGCAGGCCGGCAGTGGTCTCGATGACGTCGAGCTGGCCGAAGTCGTCGACGTCATCGCCAGCAGCGTCTGAGCTCGCCCGGCCCGGTGAGGTGAACCCGGCAGGTCTGGCCGCCGTACTAGGGGTGACTTTGGCACGGGGGACGGTGGTGATCGTGGGGACCGGCAGCGGGGGTGGCCCGCTCGCGCGACTGTCCGCGCGCGAGCGGGAGGTGCTGACCGAACTGGCGCGCGGGCGGTCCAACCGGGAGATCGCGCGGGCGCTTTCGCTCGGGGAGCAGACGGTCAAGTCGTATGTGTCGAGCATCCTGACCAAGCTCGACCTGACCGACCGCACGCAGGCGGCGATCTTCGGCCTGCAGCAGGGCCTGGTCAGGCCCCGCGACGTGCTGCCGCCGTAGTGGAGGTCGGGTAGCCGGCCGCGGCGCCGCACCTGCAAGGTGCATCGGAAACGTGGGCGGCGAACTACTGCATCGACTGGCCGGTGGCGGCCACCAACCCGCCGCATGCCCTGGACGTTCGCGGTGTACCGGCGCTGCTGGTGCATGCCGTGCACGACCCGTCGGACGCGTACCGGTGGGCGCTGCAACTGGGGCAGCAGGTCCACGGCAGCGACCTGTTGACGCGTACCGGTGACGGGCACACGTCGTACTACACGTCGCCATGCGCGCGGAACGCCATGGACGCCTACCTCGTCCGGCCCGAGGCGCCGGCGGATCGGGTCTGCGACGAGTGACGCGATGGACCGATGACGATCGTCGGTCCGCTGACGGAAGATGATCGTGCAGCCTGGGAGGCGTTGTTCATCGGCGACAACGCCTTCTACGGCCGCACCCTGGTTTAGCCTGACCCGATGGCAACCGCGCCGCTGACTGAGGTCCGCCGGGTCGAGATCCTGGCCATGCTGTCGCTGGCGACCGACCTCGGCATGGCGTTGCCCTTCGAGCATGGCTTGCGCTCGACGCTCATCGCCATCCGCCTCGCCGACCGGCTGACGCTGGATCCGGTGGACCGCATCCGCGTCTTCGATGTCTGCCTGCTCTACTATCTCGGCTGCACGGCGAACGCGGCCGACGAGTCGGACCTCTTCGGCGACGAGATCGCGATGCACCGGCGCGTCGCGCCGGTGGCCTTCGGCACGCCGGTTCAGATTGCCCGGGCCAGCCTGCCGCTCCTCGGGGGCAATAGGTCGCTACCGCGCCGGCTCGGTCTGTACACCCGGATGCCTTCGGTGATGCGCCGGATGCGCGAAGGGTCACGGGCCCACTGCGAGGTGGGCGAGCTGATCGGCGCGCGGCTGGGGCTCGCCGGTGACGCGCAGGCCGACTTCCGATACCTGTACGAATCGTGGCGCGGCAACGGCTTCCCCGGTCACGCCAAGGGCGATCAGATTCCGCTGCCGGTACGCGTGGCGCAGGTCGCCCGCGACGCCGACGTCCAGCACGGCCTCGGTGGCGTCGACCGGGCGGCGGCCGTCGTGGGCAGCCGTGCCGGCCGGATGTTCGACCCCGACGTGGCGAGCGCATTCGTGGCCGAGGCCTGGTCACTCCTCAGAGACGTCGACAGCGAGTCGGCCTGGGACGCCGTGGTGGCCGCCGATCCGGATCCGGTCACGCTGTCCG
>Ga0070684_100000952_pt1 | contig 20624 bp, 16 predicted proteins | sample KBSC723LmetaG_FD_65653 | JGI IMG/M metagenome (GOLD analysis project Ga0070684, IMG submission 65653) | Corn rhizosphere microbial communities from Kellogg Biological Station, Michigan, USA - KBS C7.2-3L metaG | ecosystem: Host-associated > Plants > Roots > Rhizosphere ...
GTCGGCCTCGAGCCGCGTTTCGTGCGCCGCTATCCGCACGAATTCTCCGGCGGCCAGCGCCAGCGCATCGCGATTGCGCGCGCGCTCGCGGTCGAGCCGAAACTGATCATCTGCGACGAGCCGGTCTCCGCGCTCGACGTCTCGATCCGCTCGCAAATCCTCAATTTGCTGCGCGATCTGCAGGACCGGCTCGGCCTCTCCTACATTTTCGTCTCGCACGATCTCGCGGTCGTGAAGCACATCGCCGACCGCGTCGCCGTGATGAATCTCGGGGGCATTGTCGAGACCGCACAGACGCAGGCGCTATTCGCGTCGCCCCGCCATCCCTATAGCCGCGCGCTGCTGTCAGCCATTCCCGTGCCGAAGCCGCAAGCCAAGCACGGGCGCATGATCCTGCAGGGCGAGCAGCCGAGCGCGCTCAATCCGCCCTCCGGTTGCCGCTTTCACACCCGCTGCCCGTTCGTGATCGAGCGCTGCCGCACCGAGGTGCCGCAGCTGATCGCGGACGACACGGGACACGCCGTCGCCTGTCATCGTAGCGCGGAACTGCCGCCGGCCGAGGGCGTCGTTCCCACCGACGGCGGCTTTTCGCCGGCGCTTGCGAAGCTGGTCGCCGCCTTCAGTCTTTCGGAGGAAGGACCGGCGGGCCGCGGTGTTGGTATAGTCGGTACCTCAACCAAGGTGTAATCGGATTTCAGAGGACGGAAGCGATGAAGATCCTGCGTTTGGCGGCAGCAGCGGCTTTGCTGGTCATTTCCTCGGCGAGTGCCTTCGCCGAAACCACGCTGCGCATCGGCCTTGCCGAAGACCCTGATGTGCTCGATCCGACCATGGCGCGCACCTATGTCGGCCGCATCGTGTTCGCGGCCTTGTGCGACAAGCTGTTCGATATCGACGAGCATCTCAACATCGTGCCGCAGCTTGCGCTCTCGCACGAGACCTCCGCCGACGGCAAGGAAGTCACCATCAAGCTCAGGCCGAACGTGAAATTCCAGGACGGCGAGCCGCTCGATGCGGAGGCCGCCAAATTCTCGCTGGAGCGTCATCTCACCTTCCCCGGCTCGTTCCGCAAGCCGGAGCTTGCGTCGGTCGATCATGTCGAGGTGGTCGATCCCCTCACCGTCAAGCTGGTGCTGAAGACCCCGTTCTCGCCGCTGATCGCGCAACTCACCGACCGCGCCGGCATGATGATGGCGCCGAAAGCCGCCAAGACCGAGGGCGACAAGTTCGCCCTGCATCCGGTCTGCGCCGGTCCCTACAAATTCGTCGAGCGCGTGCAGCAGGACCGCATCGTGCTGGAGAAATTTGCGGATTACTGGAACAAGGACAACGTCTTCATCGACAAGATCATCTACCTGCCGATCGTCGATCCTACCGTCCGGCTCGCCAACCTGAAATCGGGCGGGCTCGACCTCATCGAACGCGTCCTCGCCACCGATATCAAGGACGTGCGCGCCGATGCCAACCTCAAGCTCTCGAGCGCGATCGAGCTCGGCTATCAGGGCATCACGCTCAATATCGGGCATGACAAGAACAAGGGGCCGCTTAGCCAGTCCGCCAAGGTGCGGCAGGCGCTCGATCTCGCGATCGACCGCGAAGCCATCAACCAGGTTGTGTTCAACGGCGAGTTCAAGCCGGGTAACCAGTGGGTCAATCCGGATCACCCCTATTATCAGAAGGACTTTCCGGTCCGCGCCCGCGACCTGGAAAAGGCCAAGGCGCTCCTGAAGGAAGCCGGCGTGACGCCACCGGTCGCCGTCGACTTCATGGTCCCGAAAGGGCCGGAGACCGAGGCGACTGCGCAGGTCGTCCAGTCGATGGCGGCGGAAGCCGGATTCGACATGAAGATCCGCGTCACGGAGTTTGCAACCTCATTGAAGCAGGCCGAAGCCGGTGAATACCAGGCTTTCATGCTCGCCTGGAGCGGCCGCATCGATCCCGACGGCAACTCTTACGTGTTCCTGCACAGCAAGGCGCCGCAGAACTACAGCGAATGGGTCAATGCCGATGCCGACAAGGCGCTCGACGACGCGCGGCTGGTCACGGATATGGCCAAGCGCAAGGAGATCTACCGGAAGCTGACTAAGCTAGAGATGGAGGATGAGCCGATCCTTTATCTCTATCACCGCCGCATCCTGATCGCGCATACGAACAAGCTCGAAGGCTACAAGCAGATGCCCGACGGCCTGGTGCGCGTGATCGGGCTGAAGCTGAAGTGAGTATCTGGTATTGCTGAACTTCCTCGCGCGCCGCATCGCCCAGCTCATCCCGACACTGTTCTTCGTGTCGATCCTGATCTTTTCGCTGCAACATCTGTTGCCCGGAGACCCGGCGCTGGTGATGGCGGGCGAGGAGCAAGACCCTGCCGTGATCGAGCAGATCAGGCATCAATACCGGCTCGATCGGCCGATCCCGGTGCAATATGTCTACTGGGTCAAGGGCGTGCTATCAGGCGATTTCGGCGAGTCCTTGCGCATCAAGGTACCGGTGCGCGCGCTGATCGAGCAGAAGCTGCCGGTCACCCTGCAGCTCGGCTCGATGGCGATCGTGATCGCCTTCCTGATTGGGATTCCCGCTGGCATCATTTCGGCCGTGAAGCGCAATACCGTCTGGGATTACGGCGCCAACATCTTTGCGCTCTGGGGCATCTCGACGCCGAACTTCTGGCTCGGAATCATGCTGATCTTCCTGTTCTCGATCGAGCTCGGCTGGCTGCCGGCCTCCGGCTACGTGTCGCCGACCGAGAATTTGAAGGCCAGCCTTGCCGCCACCATCATGCCGGCCTTCGTGCTCGGCAATGCGATCGCGGCGGTCCTGATGCGCCACACCCGCAGCGCCATGTTGCAGGTGCTGGAAAGCGACTATGTGCGGACGGCGCGCGCGAAGGGCCTGTCCGAGCGCTCGGTGATCCTCAAGCACGCGATGCGCAACGCGCTGACGCCTGTGATCACGTTAGGCGCGCTCGAGCTCGGCACGCTCTTGTCCGGAGCGGTGCTGACCGAGCAGATCTTCTCCATTCCCGGCTTCGGCAAGCTGATCGTCGATGCCGTGTTCAACCGCGACTACGCCGTGGTGCAGGGCGTCGTGCTGGTGACGGCGACGATCTATATCACGCTGAACCTGATCGCCGACATCGCCTATATCCTCGTCAATCCGCGACTGCGGGGCTGAGCCGTGACCGACGCCGTACTCAGCGACATCCCCGCTTCCGCAGCCGACGAGCTGGAAAGCCCGGCGCGGCGCGCACTGCGGAGGCTATTCAAACGCAAGGGCGCGGTGATCGGCCTCGTCGTGCTCTCGACCTTCATCCTGCTCGCGCTCTTCGCCTCCTTCGTCGCCCCTTATGACCCGATTGCGACCAGCTGGTCGCTGGTGCGCAAGCCGCCTTCCGCGGCGCACTGGTTCGGCACCGATGAGCTCGGCCGCGATGTCCTCGCCCGCGTCATCTATGGGACGCGCGCCTCGCTGCTTGCGGGTGCGATCTCGGTCGGCATCGCGCTCACCATTGGCGTGCCGCTCGGGCTGATCTCCGGCTATCGCGGCGGCTTTGTCGACGCGCTGATCAGCCGCATCACCGACGCCATGCTGGCCTGCCCGTTCCTGATCCTCGCGATCGCGCTCGCGGCCTTCCTCGGCCCAAGCCTCGGCAACGCCATGATCGCGATCGGTGTCTCGGCGACGCCGATCTTCGTGCGGCTCACCCGCGGTCAGGTGATGAGCGTCAAGGTCGAGGATTATGTCGAGGCGGCCCGCGCCATGGGCAATCCGCGCTGGCGGATCGCGCTGTTCCATATCCTGCCCAACATCATGCCGGCGCTTTTGGTGCAGGCGACGCTGTCGATTGCGGTTGCGATCATCGCCGAAGCGGCGCTGTCGTTCCTGGGACTGGGCCAGCAGCCGCCCGCGCCGTCCTGGGGCAGCATGCTGAATGCGGCGCAGCGCTTCCTCACCAACGCGCCGTGGATGGCGATCTGGCCAGGGCTCGCGATCTTCCTCGTGGTACTGTCGCTCAATCTGGTGGGCGACGGCCTGCGCGATGCGCTGGATCCAAGGGAGCGGTAAATCTCACCGCATTCGTCATTGCGAGGAGCGAAGCGAAGCAATCCATGGCGCCGTAAGCGGCGATATGGATTGCTTCGTCGCTTCGCTCCTCGCAATGACGAAATTCGTCAAATCACCACCTCCCGCATCACCCTCCGGCAGTCCATCTCATATTCGAGATCGATCACGGGCGGCCGGGCGAAGTGCCAGGTGAGGCCCGCCCGCGCGGCGCCGCGGCGAACGATGGCATCGGCAAAGACCGGGTGAACGTTATGCACGGTGTAGGTGTGCGTTGCGGTGGCGTCCTTCCAGCCCAAGCCGAACTCGGCCATGCGCTTTTCCATCACGCCGACGACATAGCGAATCTTCTCCGCCATCCCTTCGGGGCTGAGGTCGCGGTAGCGCACCGTCCGCTCCGCGTAGCTGCCGCCGCCTTCCTGCGACTCGCCGCTGCCGGCGATCACAAAAGTTGGGGTCGAGTTCTGGCTCGGCCGCGTGAAGGAGAACGCATAAAACGACGGCTCGGACGGCGGGTCGATCTCGGGACAGACATTGCTGCGCGCGACCGGATTGGTCTTGCCGTCATAGATGCCCCACTGCGCGAGCGTCTTCACATAGCGCTCGTTGAATTTGCGAAAGCCCTCGTCGGTGAACGCGGCGGGCGAACGCAGCTCGCAGGCGCAGAAGGAAGTCAGCGGCCGTCCCGCCGCCTGGATGTAGTTCGCGACAGCAGCGAAGCCTTCCGCGAGCGGCAGCCATTTGTCGAAGCGGACGCGTTCAATCTCGTAACCCGGCAAAGCCGCCGAACCGGCGGAGTATTGAAACACAGCCGGGATGAACCGGTAATTGCCGGCGGGAAAATCGCTGACCATCTGAGCTGATCCTATTCCAGTTGCATGCGGACGCCCTTGGCGCCGTTGAGAAGCCGCTTCAGGTGGAAGCCGGCGAGCGGATCGTCCGCATGCAGGCCGACGAGCGCGGCAAAGGCCGGCATCGCGGCGGCATCGCCGGCCTCGAGCTTGGCGAAAGCCTCCGAATATTGCGCGATCGCCGGGGCCGAAAACACCTCGTCGCGCAGCGGCTCAAAGACGCGAAGGGGCTCGCTGCGCCCGCGCAGCACGATATCGCCGACCGGCCGGCCCTTGAAATTCTCTGCCGCCTTGGCCACGGATTCGCTGACGCAGATGCGGGTGCCGAGATGCTTGTTGGCGGCTTCCAGCCGCGCCGCCGTGTTGATGGTATCGCCATAGGCGGTGTAGTCGAAGAACCTCTTGCCGCCGAAATTGCCGACCAGCACGGGACCGGCATGCACGCCGATGCGCGTCGTGCCGAAGCTCACGTCCTTGGCCCGCCAGCGGTCACGGAATTCGACGGCCCAGTCGTCGAGATCATGCGCGCAGGCGACCGCCCGCGTGGCGTAATCGGCCTGATCGCCGGGCGCGTTGAACAGGATATGGATGCCGTCGCCGATGATCTTGCCGACCGTGCCCTCATGCGCGAACACGATCTCGGTCATCCCGCCCATATATTCGTTGAGAAGCAAGCCCAGCACGTCGGGCGCGATATTCTCCACCAGCGAGGTGAAGCTGGTGACGTCGGTGAAGATCGCGGCGACCTCGCGGCGATGCACCTCCAGGCCGTCGCTTTCGCCGTTGGAGACCAGACGGCTTGCGATCTGCGGCGAGAAATAACGCGACAGCGAAGCGTGCGCGCGTTCGGCGTCGGCCTGGCGCCGGCGCGCCTCGCGCAGCATCTCGACATGACGGATGGTCTTGTCGATGGTGACTTCGAGGTCGCCGAAATCGATCGGCTTGGTGAGGAAGTCGAAGGCGCCGCGGTTCATCGCGGTGCGGATGTTGCTCATGTCGCCATAGGCCGACACGATGATGGTGGACTTCCTGTCCTTGTCCTCGGCTTCCTGAAGCCTCGCGAGCAGCGACAGCCCGTCCATGCCGGGCATGTTGATGTCGCTTACCACCATGTCGACATGCGGATTCCGTTCGAGCGTCTGCAACGCCTCGAGGCCGTCATGGGCGAACATCACCTTGACGGCGCCATCTCGGATCTGCCTGCGGAATTTCTGCAGGATCAGGGCCTCGAGATCGGCCTCGTCGTCGACGAACAGAATAGTCGCTGTCATGCGGCCTGTCCGAGCCGGTTGTCGATCTCCTGCCGCAGCACGGCAAAGTCGATCGGCTTGGTCAACAAACCTTCCGCGCCGCGCTCGATCGCCTTCTTGCGCGTCTCGGCGTCGCCATAGGCGGTGATCATGATGACCGGCACGTCCGGCCGTTTCGCGCGCACCTCTGGCAGCATCTCCAGCCCGCTCATGCCGGGCATGTTGACGTCCGACAGGATCAGGATCAGCGAGGGATCGCGGACGTCGGCCGCACGCTCGAGCGCGGCCGGCGCCGATGGCGCGAATTCCATATGAAACCGGCCCGAGCGCAGATCGCGCCGGAACTGCTGGCGGAATAGTGACTCGACGTCGGGTTCGTCATCGACAACGAGAATGTAAACGCTCACCGCGTGCCTCCAGTATTGCCTTGGGCCGCCAGCGTGCGCGGCAGCGTAATGATGAATTCGGTAAAAACACCGGGCTCGGTAGCCACGTCGATCTTGCCGCCATGCTGTTTCACCACGATGTCGTGGCTCATGGAAAGCCCGAGGCCAGTTCCCTCGCCCGCCGGCTTGGTCGTAAAGAAGGGATTGAACATTTTCTCCTTTACTTCCCGAGGGATGCCCGTGCCGTTGTCGCGAATGCGGATTTCGACCCTGTTGCCGAGGTTCTTCGTGCTCGCCGACAAGGTCGGCTCGAAGTCGCCATTGGCGGCCTCCTTGCGCTTGTTGGCGGCATAGAATCCATTCGAGATCAGATTGAGGAAAACGCGGGTGATCTCCTGCGGATAGAGATCGACCTGGCCTGCGTCCGGATCGAGGTCGCGCTTGAGCGTGATGTTGAAGCCGCTCCTTTCCGCGCGGGCGCCGTGATAGGCGAGATTGAGGCTCTCCTCGACGATTGCGTTGATGTCGGCCGGGCGATGCTCGCCAGATCCTTCGCGCGAATGCAAGAGCATGTTCTTGACGATCGAGTCGGCACGCTTGCCGTGCTGCACGACCTTCTCCAGGTTGCCCTTGAGCATATGCGTGAGCTCTTCGATCTCCTCGCGCGTCCTGTCCTCCATCTCCGTGGTCTTGAGCACGTCATTGAGCTCGTCGATCAACTCGCCCGACAGGGACGAGAAATTGTTGACGAAATTGAGCGGGTTCTTGATCTCGTGCGCGATGCCGGCGGTGAGCTGGCCGAGGGAAGCCAGCTTCTCGGTCTGGACCAGGCGATCCTGCGCCGTACGGAGGTCGTCGAGAGAGCGGGACAATTCGTTGGTGCGGTCGCGCAATTCGTTCAGGAGTCGGGCATTCTCGATTGCGATCACCGCCTGCTTGGCAAAGTTGGTGACAAGCTCGATCTGCTTGTCGCTGAACAGCTTGACTTCCTGGCGATAGATCGTGATGGCGCCGACCAGCTCGTTTTCCTTGAGCATCGGCACCGCGACGATGGTCCGGGCTCCGGCAAGGTCGGTGTTCGCGCGGCGTATCGGGTTGCCCTCGATATAGGCCTTGTCGGCCTTGGCGTCCTCGAGCTGGATCACCTGCTTGTGCACCATCAACCGGCTCATCAGGTTTTCCGGACTCGGATGGATCACCGGCTCGCGCCGGCGCAGCTCGGCGAACGCTTCGGGCGCGTTGAAGAGCGCCACGCAACGCGCTGCATTCCCCTCCGCCAGCCACATCATCCCGAATTTCGCGTCGCAAATCCGCGTTGCGTTCTCGAGCATCTTCTGGAACACCGGCTGCAAGTCGCCGGCCGACGAGCTGATTGTCTCCAACACTTCCGATGTTGCGGTCTGCTGCTCCAGCGACTCACTCAATTCCGCCGTGCGCTGTTCGACCTTGTTTTCGAGGTCGGCATAGGACTCCTGCAACCTGGCGCCCATGTCGTTGAACTGGTCGGCAAGGCCTTCCAGCTCGTCGCCGGTCTTGATCGAGATGCGCTGGGCGAAATCGCCGCCGCCGATGCGTTCGGCGCCGGCGCGCAAGGCCTGGATCGGGCCGACCATGCGGCGGGCGAGGAAGATTCCCGCGAGCACCGCGAAGATCGAGGCCGCGAGCAGCACGACCGCGAGACGCTGCAGCGCGGCATAGAGCGAGGCATAGGCCTCCTCCACCGGCAATTCCACGAACATGGTCCAGTGCAGCGGGTTGATCGGCGCGGACGCCGTCAGCACGTCCTGGCCCTGGATGTTCTTGGCCTCTTCGAGCCCTTCCGGGATGGAGCCGCCATTGCCCTGCGCCATCCGCACCTGCGGCAGCTTCGACATGTCGGTGTTGCGCAACACCAGGCTGATATCGGGATGCGCGATCAGCCGCCCCTGCGAACCGACCACATAGGCATGGCCGTGCTCGCCGACCTTGATCTGGGAGACGACGTCCCAGATCAGCTTGAGATTGACCTCGGCGATGGAGACGCCGGCATCCTTGCGGGTACCGGCCAGCGCCAGGGTCATGTAGGGCTCGGACTCGCGGCGGAAATAGACCGGGCCGTAATAGACCTTGTGGGCAACGGCCTCGGTGAATTTCGGATCCTTGGAAAGGTCGAGGCCGGAGTCGATCACGTCCATGGCAAGCCGCGATACCCTGAGCCGCTCATGGCCGGTCGAATCGACCTGGGCGAGCTCGGTGATGGCGGGCACCTGGCGCAACAGGCGCAGCGCGTCGAACCGGCGGTTCTCCAGCGACGCCGCCGACCACGGCAACTGGGTGGTCCAGCCCAGCTGGCTTTCGATTTCCTTGATGAACTGGCCGATCTTGGCGGCGGCAGCTTCGGCCTGCTCGTGCTGAATCCGGATCAGGGCGGCCTTATGCTCGCGATAGTAGAAAATGACCTCGAAAATGCCGTTGGAGAGCAGCGCCACCGCGACCACCGCGACGAACAGCGCGACATATTTTGTGAAAAGCCGGCTTCGGAAATTGGTTCGCGGCGCCTTCCCCACAGCCCCCGCCTCCGCCGCGGGCGATCCCGCAAGCGTACGGCCTTCCGGCGTATCCGGGTGAAGGGAAATGGTCATCGCGCGCCTTTTTAGCAAGAAGGCACGGGCTTGTCTCTTGCCGCGATGCGGTAACTCGTCCAGATCAACCCGCGAAAACGGCGGCGCCAATTTGCCGCCGCCGTGGAAAAATTTGCGCCTAATCCGGCGTTCAGGTCGGCTTGAGCTGCTGTCGGCCGAGATCGTAATCGGCAATCTGCCGGGTCCGCTCGGAAGAGGCGTTGGCCTGATGGTCCGTGGCTATCGCGACATAGACCGCGGGCAGCACGAACAGGGTGAACAGCGTGCCGATCGACATGCCGGCCACGACGACAAGGCCGATCGAGAAGCGGCTCGCCGCGCCCGCGCCGGAGGCGGTCAAAAGCGGGATCAGGCCGGTGACCATGGCCGCCGTCGTCATCAGGATCGGACGCAATCGGATGCGGGCGGCCATCTCGATCGCCGACCGCTTGTCGAGCCCTTCGTTGAGCTGGAGCTCGTTGGCGAACTCGACCATCAGGATGCCGTGCTTGGTGATCAGCCCGACCAGGGTGAGCAATCCGACCTGGGTGTAGATGTTCACGGTGGCGACGCCGAAGAACAGCGGGATCAGCGCGCCGACGATCGCCATGGGCACGGAGATCATGATGACAAGCGGATCGCGCAGGCTCTCGAACTGCGCCGCCAGCACCAGGAAGATGATGATCAGCGCGAAGCCAAAGGTGATCGCGAGCTGGTTGCCTTCCTGCACATACTGCCGGGAGTCGGCGAGATAGTCGTGGCTGAAGCCGGCCGGCAGCTTCTTGGCTTCGCCCTCGAGGAAGTCGACCGCCTGGCCGACCGTGACGCCCGGCATCGGCACCGCCTGGAAGGTCGCGGAGTTGAGCTGGTTGTAATGGGTAAGTGCATTGGGATCGGTGCCGGTATCGATCGACACCACCGTCGACAGCGGCACCTGCTGCCCCGTGTTGGTCGGCACATAATAGCCGCCGAGCGATTCAGGCGAGAGACGGATGCCGCGCGGCACCTGCGGGATCACCTGATAGGAACGCCCTTCCAGATTGAAGCGGTTGACATAGTTGCCGCCGAGCAGGGTAGAGAGGGTATTGCCGATACTGGCCATGGTGATGCCGAGGTCGCTCGCCTTGGAGCGGTCGACCTTCACGCGCACGACCGGCTGGTTGAAGGCGAGGTCGCTGTCGCTGACGATGAACAAGCCGCTCTTGCGCGCGGCGTCCTTCAGCTTCTCCATCTGCTCATAGACGGCCTGGAAGGTGTTGGTCGAATTGATCACCATCTGCACGGGCAGACCGCCCGGCCCGCCCGGCAGCGGCGGCAGGTTGAAGGCGAACGCCTGGACGCCCTCGATCTTCGAGATCTCGGCCTGCACCAGCGGTTTCAGCTGGATCGACGAACGCTTCCGCTCGTCCCAGGGCTTGAGCAACATGCCGGCGATGCCGTTCTGTGGGCCATTGATGCCGTTGAGCGCAAAACGCAGATCGGTCTCGGGGAATTTCTGGAACGCCTTGTCGAGCTTGTCGCCGTAGTAGTCGAGATAGTCGATGTTGGCGTATTTCGGTCCCTTGATGATCGAGAACACGATGCCCTGATCCTCCTCGGGCGCGAGCTCCTTGGAGGTGTGCATATAGAGGAAGCCGACCAGGCCGAGGATCGTCAGCGCGAACAGGCCGGTGATCGGACGGTAGTCGAGCGAACGGTCGAGCTTGCGCCCGTACCAGCGCGTCAGCGCGCCGAACACGCGGTTGACCAGCCTGGAAAAGCGCCCCTCTTCCGCGGTCTTGAGGAACACCGAGCACATCATCGGCGACAAGGTCAGCGCGATGATGCCGGAGACGATGACCGAGCCCGCGAGCGTAAAGGCAAACTCGCGGAACAACGAGCCGGTGAGCCCGCCGAGGAAGCCGATCGGCGCGTACACCGCGGCGAGCGTGATCGTCATCGAGACGACGGGGCCGACGATCTCGCGCGCGCCTTTCAGCGCGGCCTGTACCGGCGGCATGCCCTCTTCGAGATGGCGGTGGATGTTCTCCACCACCACGATGGCGTCGTCGACCACGAGGCCGATCGCCAGCACCATCGCGAGCAGCGTCAATAGATTGAAGGAGAATCCCGCCACCAGCATCAAGGTGCAGACGCCGATCAGCGACAGCGGGATGGTGACGACCGGGATCACCACGCTTCTGAGCGAAGCCAGGAACAGGAAGATCACGACGACGACGATCAGCACCGCCTCGCCGAGCGTCTTCTGCACCTCGTCGATCGACGACTGGATGAACTTGGTGGAATCGTAGGCCACCTTCATCTTCATCGACGGCGGCAAATTGCGCTCGAGCTCGGGGAACAGCGCGCGCACACCCTTGACGATGGTCAGCGGGTTGCCCTGTGGGGTGGCCTGCACGCCGATGAAGATCGCGTGCTCGCCGTTGAAGGCAACGCTCGCATCCGTGCTCTGTGCGGCAAGCTCGACGGTTGCGATATCCTCCATCCGCACAAAACCGCCGTCCTTGGACTTGACGATCATGCGCCTGAACTGCTGGACGTTCTGCAGGTCGGTATTGGCCGAGACGTTGGAGACGATGTAGAAGCCCTTGGCTTGGCCCGCCGCCGCCTGGAAGTTATTCGCCTGGATCGCGGCCTGCACATCGCCCGGCGAGATGCCGCGGCCGGCCATCTTCACCGGATCGAGCCACAGCCGCATCGCAAAGGTCTGGCCGCCGAGGATATCGGCGGAGGCCACGCCATCGACGGTCGACATTACCGGCTGAACGACACGCGTGAGATAGTCCGAGATCGCGCTGCCCGTCAGCTCGTCGGAGGAGAAGCCGATATACATCACGGCCGTGGTCTGGCCCGTGGTCTTGGTGACGATCGGGTCGTTGGATTCCTTCGGGATCAGGTATTTGACCGAGTTCACCTTGGCGAGCACTTCGGTCAGCGCCTGGTTCGGATCGAAATTGAGCTTGATGTAGACCTGAATGGTCGAGGTGCCGAGCACCGAGGACGAGGTGATGTAGTCGACGCCCTCGGCGGAAGCGACTGCCTGCTCGATCGGCGTGGTGATGAAGCCCTGGATCAGCTCCGCGGACGCGCCGGGATACACGGTCGTGACGTTGACGACCGTGTTGGACAGCTTGGGATATTGCCGGATCGGCAGCACCATCGCCGCGCGCAGGCCGATCAGAAGGATCAGCAGGCTGACCACGACCGACAGCACCGGCCGCTTGATGAAGATATCCGTGAAGGCCATCGCGGCGCTCTCTTCGATTTTGATGCTTAAGACGAGCATGACCTCGCAAGGTCATGCTCTGACTTCAGATTTCAGTAACGCGGCGGCTTCGCCGGGATCGGCGGCAGCGGATCGGTCGAAATCACGACCGGCGAGCCTGATGGCACCTTGATCTGGCCGACCGCAATGACACGATCGCCGGGCTTCAGGCCTTTGAGGATTTCGGCGCGCCCATCGATCCGGTTGCCGGTCTCCACGAAGGTGCGGACCGCTGTCAGCGTGCTCTTGCCGTCGGGCTGCTTTTTCTCGGTGATCAGGAACACCGAGTCGCCGTAGAGCGTGTAATCGACCGCGGTCTCCGGCACCGTGATGACCGGCGGCTTGTCCGGCAGCACCACGGTGGTGGTCGCGAACATGCCGGGCTTGAGGATGTGGTCCGGATTGGCGATCGTCGCCTGCACGCGGATGTTGCGCGTGTCGGTCATGATCTGCGGCTCGATGGTCGTGATCTTGCCCTCGAAGGTCCGGCCCGGATAGGCGTCGACGGCGATGCGCACGATCTGGCCGACCTTGAGCTCGCCGGAGTCCTTCTCGGTGACCGTGAAGTTGGCATAGAGCTCGGACAGATTGGTCAGCGACACGATAGTAGTGCCGGCGTTCAGGAACTGGCCGACTTCGACCATGCGGACGCCAAGCTCGCCGTCGAACGGCGCGCGCACCAGCTTCTGCGAGATCAGGGCCTCGGTCTTGGCGATGCCGGCCATCGCCTGGTCGTAGGTGGCTTGTGTCGCGTCAACGGTGGATTGCGGACCAAACTGCCGCGAGGCGAGTTGCTTGGCGCGATCGAGCGCCGCCTGCGCCCCTACCGCTTGCGCCTTGAAGCTTGCGAGATCGCCCTGCTCGGGCCCGTCGAACAATTGCAGCAGCGGCGCACCGGCTTCCACATGAGCGCCCGGCTTGAACATGATGTCGGTGATGCGGCCGGAGACATCGGAGGTGACGTTGACCTGGTGCACGGCGGCGAGCCCGCCGACCGCGATCAACAGGTTCGGCACGACTTCAGACTTGGCTTCGGCGACGCTGACGGTTGCCGGCGGCGGCTTGTTGTTCGCGAAGAATTGCGCGATCATCTTGCCGCGGAAATAGTTGAACCAGACCAGGCCGCCGACCAGGATCGCCAGCAGCAGGGTGACGGTGATGAACCAGCGCACCATGCGCACGGGGCGCTTGCTGCGTCCCTTGTCGTCGAGCGGCTCGCCGGAAAGCTTTTTCGGTTCGGTCGCGATGTTCATGGTCATGCGCTTTCTGCAGCCGCCGGCTGTGCCGGCGTCTGCGGCAATTCTCGGGTGAAATGCGCGGCGATTGCGGCTTCGTTAAGTCCAATTCCCCTCAGAAGAAACTCACAGAGCTGCCGATCGAGGTCGGCGGCAGCGCCGTAGGAAAGACAGGGCACGGTCGGCAGCCGCGTCAGCGCCGCCGACAGCACGGTGTGATGGGCAAACCAGAACAGATTGAGCGGCTCGGTTCCGATGCGCGCGGCATCGCCGGCAGCAATCGCCGCCTTGAGCGAATCGACGAACATCGTTCCGATCAGCTTCTCGACCTTGGCATAGAGCAGGCGTGCGAACTCGCCATCCTCGAGATGACTGGTCGCCATCAGCCGAAACCGCTGCGTTTCCTCCTGATCCGTGCCGTCGCAGGTGTGCATGAAGTGACGGACCATGCCCCGGATCAGCTCAACCAGCGCCGCCGTCGAGGGCTTCAGCCCCAACAGATGCGCCAGCTCCGGGTCGGCCTCGCATTCCTCGGCCAAAATCTCCGCGTAGAGCGCGGCCTTGGAGGGGAAGTGCTTGAACAGCAGCGCTTCCGAAATCGCGGCGGCCGCCGCCACGCTCTTGGTCGTGGTGCCGGCGAAGCCGTTGCGGGCAAAGCATCGCTTGGCAGCGCCAAGGATCAATTGCCGGCGGAGGTCGGACGTCATGCGCAGACTCGTCATGTTGTGAGTAAGCACTCACCCACGCAAGAAGTCAAGCTTTTGCTGCGGCGCAACCGAACGCGAAGGTAGCGGTTCTGCCACCCACGAGGCCACCGTCATCGCCCGGCTTGACCGGGCGATCCAGTACGCCGAGGCCTTTCGGCTTAATCACGCTGTCTCTGGGATACTGGATCACCCGCTTTCGCGGGTGATGACAGCTCGTATTTGGAGCTAGCGAAACATTCTCACCCTCTCAGGATGATGAGGGGAAAGCGCCGCTCGTGACGCTAGATCGGCGCGTAGCCGAGCGCGCCGCGCAGGCGGTTCATGATGAACGTGCCGTCGCGGTTGGAGAGCACGCGCTCCAGATTGGCGGCGTCGATTTTGACGTTGGCAAAGCGCGGCCCGCTCGTGACATCCTGCATCCCGGCGGCAAAGGCTTCGATCTCGGCCAAGGTCGAGATCGCCTTGCTGTCCACAATGCCGCAGGCGCGCGCAATGCCGACGAGATCGGCCGCGGCCGAAGTGTGGCTCACCTGTCCGCCGGTCTCGCCATAGGCCTCGTTGTCGAGCACGAGGATCGAGAGATTGGCGGGTTTCTGCAGGCCGACGGTGGCGAGGCTGCCGATGCCCATCAGCATCTCGCCGTCGCCCGTGACCACCACGACCGGCAGTTTCGGCTGCGCCAGCGCCAGCCCCAGGCCCATCATGACGGCGCCGCCCATCGCGCCCCAGAGATAGAGGTTGCGCGCGTTATCGCCGGCGGCGGCGAGATCGTAGGTGGGAGCGCCGAGGCCCGCGACGACGAGCGCATCCTTGCGGTCGGCGAGCAGCGTGGAGACGACCTGGCGGCGGTCGAGAAGATTGGCTTTGCTCATTTCACGAAAACCTTGGTGCCGATCAGGCGCTGCGACAACAACAGCGCGGTGGGGGTCAGGGCGTTGTAGGCTTGGCTCGCAGCGGCCTCCATGACGTCCTTGACCTCGCCTGGGTGAGTGGCGCGCAGCACGCGGATGCCGGCGAGTTCGAGCACGCCCTGCGTGCTCGTCCCCATCGGCACCTGCCAGGGATTGAACTCGCCCCACTCGCCGCGCATCGTCACCAGCATCAGAAATGGGAAGCGGAAGATCTGCGTCAGCGACAGCATGTTGATGCAATTGCCGACCCCGCTCGACTGCATCAGGAGCACGCCCTTCTGGCCGCCGGCCCAGGCGCCGACGAGCAGCGCCACGCCCTCCTCCTCCGTGGTGAGCGGAATGCCGCGCATGGTGGAAGAGCCGAGCACGCGTTCGATCAGCTGCGAGTGGCCGGCATCCGGCACATAGGGAACCTGGCGCACGTCATGACGCTGCAGGATCGCAAAGATGTCCTCGGGCCATTGGGCCGCTTGTTCCTGTGGGCTTTGTGCGCGGGCGTGCATTCTCGTTTCCTGTGGGCTCTGCAGGTTCGGCCGGACTGTAGACAAAGCAGCCCGCCTCATCAAAGCGCAAAAACCGCATGTGGCTCTGCATCCTCTTGCCGCGCTGGCGCCGAAGGATATTGCGCGCGGCTGACCATTCGGCTTAAGATAGTTGCAAGTGAGACTAATTGACCGGCCGTGAGGCGATGGACACAAACGCGCCAGAGCTGGCGGCAAGCTTCGACCTCGAGAAGCTGACGCCGGAATTTTACGCCAATCCCTACCCGACCTATCGGGCATTGCGGGAGAACGCGCCGGTCAAGCTGATGCCCAACGGCTCCTATTTCCTGACGCGCTATGACGATCTCGTCGCCGCCTACAAGAACACCAGGGCGTTCTCGTCCGACAAGAAGAAGGAGTTTTCCCCGAAATACGGCGCCTCCCTGCTCTACGAGCATCACACCACGAGCCTCGTCTTCAACGATCCGCCGATCCACACCCGCGTGCGACGGCTGATCATGGGCGCGCTGTCGCCGCGCGCGATCGCGGAGATGGAGCCTTACCTGGTCCAGCTCGTCGACCGCCTGCTCGATGGCCTTGCTGCACGAAGATCGTTCGACCTGATCAACGACTTCGCGGCTGCCATCCCGATCGAGGTGATCGGCAATCTCCTTGATGTCCCGCATGACGAGCGCGAGCCGTTGCGCGACTGGTCGCTGGCGATTTTGGGCGCGCTCGAGCCTGTGATCGGCGAAGCCGCATTCGCGCGCGGCAACAAGGCGGTACAGGATTTTCTCGCCTATCTTGAAATTCTGGTGGAGCGCCGGCGCCAAAGGCCCGGCAATCCGGACCGGGACGTGCTGACGCGGCTGATCCAGGGCGAAGCCGATGGCGAGAAGCTGACCGCGAAGGAATTGTTGCACAACTGCATTTTCCTGCTCAACGCCGGTCACGAGACCACGACCAACCTGATCGGCAACGGGCTGGTCGCGCTGACCGAAAATCCTTCCGAGAAAGCGCGGCTGATCGCCCATCCCGAGCTGATCAAGACGGCGATCGAGGAGGTGCTGCGCTACGAAAGCTCGAACCAGCTCGGCAACCGCATGACGGTGGAACAGGTTTCGCTTGGCGGCCTCACGCTACCCGCCGGCACGCCGATCACGCTGTGCATTGGCGCGGCCAACCGCGACCCCGCGCAGTTCCGCGACCCTGAACGCTTCGACATCGGCCGCACGCCGAACCGCCATCTCGCCTTTGCCACCGGCGCGCATCAATGCGCCGGCATGGCATTGGCGCGGCTCGAAGGCGCGATCGCGATCTCGCGCTTCCTGGCGCGGTTTCCGAAATATGCGCTGAGCGGTGAGCCGGTGCGCGGCGGCCGCGTGCGGTTTCGCGGGTTTTTGAGCGTGCCGTGCGTGACGGGCGTTTGATCCTCATACTCATGTCAGGAGGCGCTTGCGCCGTCTCGAACTCGTTCCCTCCAGGAACCGGCGACAAAGGGTTTCGGTGTCAGTCCAGTTCCCACGCCACAGGCGAATTTTATCTTCGATCCTGCAACGCGTTCTATTGTGCTCCGTTGATTTTGGGGTGTGACAATCGTGGAGCTTCCACATGAGATTCCACCTGAGAGACCTCAAAAATCCGGAAATGAGCGAGAATATTGCCGTGTTCGTCGTGCTGATCGGCACATTCCTGTGGACCTTTGTCTTCCTCCCGCTGGTCTTTTTTCACCACTGACCGCCGTAGGTGTGTAGGGTGGGCAAAGGCGCTCTTGCGCCGTGCCCACCATCCGAGATCATCTGGGAATGGTGGGCACGCTGCGCTTTGCCCACCCTACAGATCTACAGGCTCACACCACCGTCTTGTGCCGCTCGATGCAGGTCTTCAACGCCTCATCCATCGGCTTGGCCCACCAGTCGTTGGAAAATATCTCGATCTCCGAGTAGCCGGCGTAGCCTTGCGCCTCGACTGCCGCGCGGATCGACCTGATGTCGATGACGCCGTCGCCCATCATGCCGCGGTCGTTGAGAATGTCCTTGGTCGGCACCAGCCAGTCGCAGACGTGGAACGCGAGCAGGCGATCCTTTCCGGCGCGCGCGATCTGCGGCAACACCTCGGGGTCCCACCAGATGTGATAGACGTCGAGCGCAACGCCGAGCGCGCCGCTCCTTTGCGGATCGAGCCGGTCGCAGATGTCGAGCGCCTGCTTGGTCGTATTCACACAGGCGCGGTCGGCGGCGTAGGCCGGATGCAGCGGCTCGATCGCAAGCGGCATACTTGCCCCTCTCGCATAGTCGAGCATGTCAGCGAGCGCCTCCTCGACCTGCGCCCGCGCGTTCGCGATGTCCTTCGATGCGGCGCTGCCGGGCCGCGAATATTGCGGCAGGCCGCCGGCGACCAGCACGATGCAGGATGCGCCGAGCGCCTTGGCCTCATCCACGCAGCGGCGATTGTCGTCGCGCACCTCGCCACGGTGCGCAATATCGGACGTGAACAACCCGCCGCGGCAATAACCTGAGAGATCGAGCCCCGCATCGCGCACCGCGCGAACCGCGCGATCGAGGCCGACGGCGGCGACCTGATCGCGCCAAGGATCGATGGCGCGGATGCCATGCCGCGCGCAGGCGTCGATGATCTGCGAGAGGTCGCCCTGCTTGCGGACCGTCGCCGTGTTCAGCGACAGCCAGCGATGATCACGCGAAAAATCCCGCATCAGGCTTCGATGCCGCGCGTGGCCAGCACGGCTTTCATTCGCTGCGTCGCCAACTCGGGATTCGCCAACAATCCCGCCTCGTCGGCAAGCCGGAACAATTCGGCGAGATGCACCGTCGAGCGAGCGCTCTCCTGCCCTCCGATCATGGTCAAATGATCCTGGTGGCCGTTGAGGTAAGCCATGAACACGACGCCGGTCTTGTAGAACCGGGTCGGCGCCTTGAAGATGTGGCGCGACAGCGGCACGGTCGGGCCGAGCACATCGTGGAAGCCCGCTTCATCGCCGGCGGCGAGCCGCGACAGTGCATAGGAAGCCGCCGGCGCGATCGCATCGAAAATGCCGAGCAGCGCATGCGAGAAGCCCTTCTCGTCGCCGGCGATCAGCTCGGCATAATTGAAGTCGTCGCCGGTATACATCTTGACGCTTGGGACGAGCCGCCGGCGCATGTCGATCTCGCGCTGCTTGTCGAGCAGCGAGACCTTTACGCCATCGACCTTGGCGGCGTTGGCGTTGATGATGGCGACCGCGGTGTCCATCGCGCGATCGAGATCGGCCGTGCCCCAATAGCCCGCGAGCTGCGGATCGAACATGTCGCCGAGCCAATGGATGATCACGCCTTCGCGAACCTGCGACAGCACGCGATCATAGACCTTGGCGTAGTCATCCGCATTGCGGCCGAGCTTCGCCAGCGCGCGGGACGCCATCAGGATGATGCGGCCGCCGACCTTCTCGATCGCGGCGACCTGCTCCTCATAGGCGCGGATCACGTCGTCGAGATTCTTCGCGTCCTCGACCGCGAGATGATCGGTGCCGGCGCCCGAAAACACCAGCGCATTGCGCGCCTTGGCCGCGCGCACCGAACGCGTGATCAATTCCAGCGAGGTCGGCCAGTCGAGCCCCATGCTGCGCTGCGCGGTGTCCATGGCTTCGGCAACGCCGAGGCCGAGATCCCAGACATGCTCGCGAAAAGCGATGGTCTTGTCCCAGTCGACCGCGGCCGAAAGCCACGGATCGACATCGGCGAGCGGATCGGCGACCGTATGCACCGCAGAGAAGGCGACGCGGTTCAGCGTGCCCTCGAGTTTTGCTGGGAAGGTCCGAGAGGTTGCGAGGCGATAATTTTCAAGGCTGCCGTCGGCCTTCGGCAGCTTGAGCGATAGCGATGACATCGGCAGGACAGGCTTGTTCATGATTTTCCGGACCTCTCCCCGTCATTGCGAGGAGCGAAGCGACGAAGCAATCCATCTTTCCCCGAATTGAGGCATGGATTGCTTCGCTTCGCTCGCAATGACGATACAATAAGCATCGACATTCGATGTACAGAATCACACCTTGATCGGCGCCACGTCGATCCAGCGCCGTTCCTTCCAGCTTTGCAGCGCGCATTCGGCGAGCTGCACGCCCTTGGCGCCTTCGAGCAGCGTGTATTTGTACGGCGCGTTTTCACAGACGTGCCGGATGAACATTTCCCACTGTTCCTTGAAACCGTTGTCGTAGACGACGTTGTCCGGCAGCTTCTGCCAGTCGCCGTAGAAATCGTGCAGCCGCTTCTCGTCGGGATTCCACACCGGCCGCGGCGTCATCTGCCGCGCCTGGATCATGCAGTCGGTAAGACCCGCGACCGCCGAGCCATGGGTGCCGTCGACCTGGAAGGTGACGAGATCGTCGCGATAGACCCGCGTCACCCAGCTCATGTTGATATGCGCGATCACGCCACCCTTGAGCTTGAACGTCGCGTAGGCGGAATCATCCGCGGTCGCTTCGTACTTCTTGCCCTTCTCGTCGTAGCGCTCGGGAATGTCGGTATTGCCGATGCAGACCACGCTCTCGACTTCGCCGAAGAGATTGTCGAGCACGTAGCGCCAGTGGCAGACCATGTCGAGGATGATGCCGCCACCGTCCTCCTTGCGGTAATTCCAGGACGGCCGCTGCGCATCCTGCCAGCCGCCCTCGAACACCCAATAGCCGAACTCGCCGCGCACCGAGAGCATGCGGCCGAAGAAGCCGGAGTCGCGCAGGAAGGCGAGCTTCTTCAATCCCGGCAGGAACAGCTTGTCCTGCACCGTGCCGTGCTTGACGCCTTTCGAATTGGCGAGCTTCACGACATCGATCGCCTCGGAGAGCGTGGTCGCGATCGGCTTCTCGCAATAGACATGCTTGCCGGC
>Ga0070684_100000953_pt1 | contig 20620 bp, 16 predicted proteins | sample KBSC723LmetaG_FD_65653 | JGI IMG/M metagenome (GOLD analysis project Ga0070684, IMG submission 65653) | Corn rhizosphere microbial communities from Kellogg Biological Station, Michigan, USA - KBS C7.2-3L metaG | ecosystem: Host-associated > Plants > Roots > Rhizosphere ...
TGGCCGACGACATGGGCCTGGGCAAGACGCTGCAGACGATCGCCCACCTCGTCATCGAGAAGGAAGCGGGACGCCTCGACGCGCCCGCGCTGATCGTCGCCCCGACCAGCGTCGTCGGGAACTGGCGGCGCGAGCTCGGTCGGTTCGCGCCGCACCTGCGCGTGCAGCTGGTCCGCGGCGCGGGCCGGCGTTTCCAGTGGGCGCAGGCGGGCCGCTGCGACGTTGCGCTGACGACGTACGCGTTGCTGGCGCGCGACGAGGCGCTGCTGGAATCGCGGCGCTTCTCGATGCTGATCCTCGACGAGGCACAGGCGATCAAGAATCCGCGCAGCCAGGCCCACCGCGCCGCCGCACGCATCAACGCCGCTCATCGCCTCTGCCTGTCCGGCACGCCGGTCGAGAACCACCTGGGCGAGCTCTGGTCGTTGTTCGACTTCCTCAATCCGGGGCTGCTCGGCGACGCCGACTGGTTCCGCCACCGGTTCTCGGTGCCGATCGAGCGCGAACAGAACGTCGAGCGTCTGCGCGCGCTGCGCGAGCAGGTCGCGCCCTACATTCTCCGCCGCACCAAGGAAGAGGTCGCGCGCGATCTGCCGCCGAAGACGGAGATCGTGCGGCCCGTCGAGCTGGGCGGCGCGCAGCGCGATCTCTACGAGAGCCTCCGGGTCGCGGGCCACGCCGAGGTGCGCAAGGTGATCGCCAACAAGGGGCTGGGCGGCTCGACGATCACGATCCTCGACGCGCTGATGAAGCTGCGCCAGGTCTGCTGCGACCCGCGCCTCGTGCGCGGCGAAGCGGCCCTGGGTGTGCGCGAGTCGGCGAAGTACGACGCGCTCATGGAGCTCTGCGGCCAGCAGCTCGCGCAGGGCCGGCGCGTGCTGGTGTTCTCGCAGTTCGCCAGCATGGTGAACCTGATCGCGCAGGGGCTCACCGAACGCGACGTGCGCTGGGTGGCCCTGACCGGGGCGACCGTCGATCGCCAGGGCGCGGTCGACACGTTTCAGCAGCGCCGCGCCGACGTCTTCCTCATCACGTTGAAGGCGGGCGGGACCGGCCTGAACCTGACCAGCGCCGACACCGTCATCCACTACGACCCCTGGTGGAATCCGGCGGTGCAGGCCCAGGCGACTGACCGCGCCTACCGCATCGGCCAGGAACGCCCGGTCTTCGTCTACAACCTAATCGTCGCCGGCAGCGTCGAGGAACGCATGCTGGCGTTGCAGCGGCGAAAGCGCGCGCTGGCCGACGGCATCCTCGCGCCCACCTCGAGCCTCCCCGTCTCCGAGCGCGAGGTCGAAGGCCTGTTCGCGCCGATGGCGACCTGACGCGGCGCGATCGCGAACGCATCGCGCTCGCGGTGCATTCCTGAGCTGGGTCGGGACACGTGCGGCACTTCGTGGGCACGGGTCACATGCAACGGGTGCGAACCGGGATCCTCGCGATCGTCATTTGCGTCGGCATCGGCTGCCAGAGGAGGGCGCTGACGGCCGACGAGAGGGGCGGCGCCGGTGGCAACGGCACCGCGCTGCCGTCCGGCGCCGGCGGGATCGGGGGCGCAGCGCCAGATGCGGCGGGCTTGGGCGGAGCCGGGGAGACGGGTGGCGCCGGCCCGATCGATCCGGGAACCGGGGGAGCCGGTGGCTCGCCGCGGGGAACCGGCGGGTCAGCCGGCGAAGGCGACGCCGGGCGCGGTGGAGGCTCCGGGGTCGGGGGCGCCGGCGGCCGATCGACCTCTGTCGGACCCGACTGTCATCCGACTCTCGCCGTCGGCGATCCCTGCGCCGCCGGGGAGCCCCCGTGCTGGGCGGGGATCTGCTCGGCGTGCGGCTTCGAGTTGTGGATGTGGCGCCCCATGCAGGTTTTCTGCGCCTGCTACCCCGGACCGAACGCGGACGCACCTGTTGGCGTCTGGACGTGCCGAGACATGCTTGGCGGCGGACCCGTCATCGTCGACTGTCATCTCGGAGACGAGCCTCTCGACTGCAACACCGCGCAGGCCCTGTTCTCCGACGCGGCCTGCACGGAGCATCCGTCGTGCACCGACTAGCCCGCCGGCGATGACACCCGGCGCTCGCGGCGTCACCCGCTGAGCGCTACGGGAGCGTGCCGGGCTGGAACATGTCGGCGAAGTCGTTGGCGCCCGCGACCGTCGGGAGGATCGGCAGGCCGAAGATCTCCTCGACGGTCTTCACGAGCGAGCTGTGCGTGAAGGCGACGGTGCTCGTGTACCCCGGCTTGACCTGCGGGCCGATGGCGAAGAACGGGATCAGCGAGCTGCCGCCCTCCGGTTCGTCCCAGACGATGAAGATGACACCGGCGTGCGCGTTCGCGTAGTCGATGAGGGGCGGCAGGGTGGCGGCCAGCCAGGCGTCACCCGCCGCGATCGGATCGCCCGACGGGCAGCCGGAGTCGCCGTGCATGTCGTGACAGAGGTTCGGGCTGATGAAGGTGTACTGCGCGACCGGCCCCTGCACGAGCGCCTGGCCCGTCGTGAACGCGGCGTGGTGCGCGGCGCACAGCGCGTTCGTCTTCGACGGCGGGCTGCCCGCGATGTCCTGGAAGAAGATGAAGGGATCGTGCTTGGCGGCGTACATGCCCGTGGAGCTGACCGGGCAGGCCCCTGACGAGCTGTTGAGACCCTCCATCGCGCCCACGAAGCTGATGGGCGGGTTCGCGGCCAGCATCTGCGTCGAGAGGTGAGCGGTGTTCTTGGTGCTGTTGCCGGTCGAGGGATCCGAGTCGCCCGTGAACGTCACGTCGCTGAACTTGTTCGTTCCCGCTTCCATCCAGACGTAATGGGGCTCGCTGGGGACGCCGTCCGCGAGCGGATCGGTGAACGCCGTCGCGTGCGCGGACTTGGAGAGCAACCCGTTCAGGTACGGGGCGTTCTTGTTGCCGTAGATCGCGGCGGCCGGTTCGTTCTCCATCGCGATCACGAAGACGTTCTTGATCTTGTTGGCGGTGGGCGTCGGGGGCGCGCCGCCAGTGCCGGTGCCGGCGGGGGCGCCTGCGGTGCCCGTCGGTGCGGGCGTGCCCGTCGTTCCGGCGGCGCCGGTCGGCGCAGGCGTGCCGGTCGTTCCGGCCGCGCCGGTGGCTCCGGCCGCGCCGGTCGTCGGAGGCGGGGGCGCGGGGTTGCCCGCGGTGCCGGTGGCTCCGGCCGCGCCGGTCGTTGGCGGCGGGGGCGGGGGGGGGCCCGCGGTGCCGGTGGCTCCGGCCGTGCCGGTCGTTGGCGGCGGGGGGGGCGTTGCGGCGCTGCCGCCGCTGCCACCCGCTCCCGTGGTCGGGCTCGGCCCTGCCGTGCCGGAAGTGCCGCCGCGACCCGTCACTTCGGGCACGCCGCTGGCGCCCGCCGCGCCGCTGGCGCCCGCCGTGCCCGGAACGATCGGATCGCGGCTCGTCGATGTCGAGCCGCCCGGGCCGTGGCCCGCAGCGCCGTCGTGCGTCCCCGCCGAGCCGGTCGAGCCCGCGTGTGACCCAGCCGTTCCGGTTGTGCCGCCCTTGCTACCGCCGGGGTCCGGCGAATCCGCTCCGGACGAGGCGCAGCCCAGCCACGGAGCGAGCGCGAGAGCGAGGACGAATCGTGCACGAGGTCGAACAACGGTTGCCATACCCGACAGCTACGGCCCCCGAAGCGCGAGCGGACGTACGGCAATCTCGACCGCGGCCCGAAGACGGCCCGAAGTCCGCTCGCCGCGCGGGCGCCCGAGGCGCGAGCACCATCGCGTCTCAGGCCGAGACGGTGCGGAACGATCGAACGTGGCGCCGCTCTTCGCGGCGCTCGGGGTCGAGCCGTCGCACGCGCTCGGCAGCGGCCGTCAGCTCGTCGGGCACGAGAGGTCCCGCGGCGCTCCGCGCGCTGGTCGCGGACAGCCACGCGCTCGCCGCGCTCACCGAGAAGAAGAAGCGCATCGGGAACCGCGGACGGGCGAGCAGCGCCAGGCCTTCGAGGATCGGCCGGTTGATGCGGGCGTTTTCCGTGAGCAGCACGACGGCGAAGGCGGTGAAGTACGGACCCACGATCTCGAGCGCGTCGACGATCTTCTGGCGCGCTTCCAGGGTCGGCGGCAGCATCGTCGGCTCGATGATCGCGAGGAAGCAGATCTCCCCGCCGGATCGTTCGAGGGTGTACGGCGCCGCCTCCACGACCGCCCCGATCGTTGCGGCGTCGATCTGGGGCCCGCGCCAGTCGGAGACGGTGACGTTCCCGAGCGCGCCCGCGCAAAGCTGGGGCGACAGGCGCAGGACCTCGAGCTCGCTCGTCGCGCATCCCACGGCCCGGCCGCGCGCGGCCTGCTCGCGCATGAACGCGGAGGCCGGTGGGGTGGTCCGGGGCGCGCTGCCGAAGCGGGGGCCCGCCTTTGGAACGCCGTCTCCGCACAGCCAGCGCGACAGCTGCTGGCGCGCGCGTTCCAGCCGGCTGCGGACCGTCTTGCGATCGTGGTCCACCAGCCGCGCGAGCGCGCTCAGCGGCATCTCTCCCACGTCGTGAAGCGCGACGAGATCGCGCGACTCCGTGTCGAGATGGTTCAGGGCCCGGCGGAGAAGCGAGATGCGCCTGGCGGCGGCGTCCTCGTCGACGGGGCCGGTCCCCCGCGGATCGGGCCGCTCTCCGATGTCGCACCCGATCACCTCCAGCCGCTGCCCGGCCCGGCGCCGGTAGCCAGCGGCGACGCGGCGGCAGATCTCGCGCAGCCACAGGTCGAAGCGATCGATCGCGGGAACGCCCTCCTTGGCGTGCACGACGAGGAAGACCTCATGACAGAGATCGGGGAGGTCGGCATCGCGCACGCCGAATGCGGCGAGCTGTCGGCGCACGTAGGGAGCGAATCGTACGTAGCTCGAAGTCGACGTCATTTGACTGCTCGACTGTAACGACGGTGGGTGCGGCCCCGAAAGCCGCCCGCCTTCACGACACTCATGATGGCGCGTCACGAATCGGTGCAAGGGCCTGGGATCATTGGTCTAGAATCGGCCCGCCCGTCATGGTGACCGAGACCCAGGAGCTGGCGGTGTTCAGCTGCGTGGTGAAGCACGCGAGCTACGCCCGCGCCGCGGAGGAGCTGTCGCTGAGCGCGTCCGGGGTCAGCCGGATCATCACGCGCCTGGAGGAACGCCTGGGTGCGCGGCTGGTCCAAAGAACGACGCGCAAGCTGTCGTTGACCGAGGTGGGCGCCGCGTTCCATGCCCGCGCGATCCAGATCCTCGCGGACCTGGCAGACGCGGAGGCGGAGGTCCAGAAGACCGCGACGCAGCCGAAGGGGACCTTGAAGGTGACAGCGCCGCTGATGTTCGGTCACCTGTATCTGGCGCCCATGCTCGGCGAGCTGCTGGATCAGTTCCCGAACCTGTCGCTCGATGTGTCGCTGACGAACCGCTTCGTGGATCTGATCGAGGAGGGGATGGACCTGGCGATCCGCGTCGGACAGCTCGCGGATTCGCGGCTCATCGCGCGCCGCCTGTGCACCAACCACCGCATCCTCGTGGCCGCGCCCAGCTACCTGGAACGTTTTGGAACGCCGGAGACCCCCGCGGATCTGGGCCGTCATCAGTGCGTGCTCTTCAACGGCTTCGCGAAGCCGGCCGAATGGAGGCTCATCGGTCCCTCCGGGCAAGCGACCGTCGCCGTCGCCGGGCGCGTCGCGACGAACAACGTCGAGACGCTCACCAGCGCGGCGAAGCAGGGCCTCGGCATCACGGTCGGCGCGACGATGTCCGTCGGCCCGGCGCTGCAGTCCGGTGAGCTGGTGCGCGTGCTCAGCGACTTCGAGTTCGAACCGACCGCGGTGTTCGCCGTCTACGCGTCGGGGCGCCAGCTCTCCTCGAAGATCCGCGCGACCGTCGATTTCCTCGCGAGCCGGCTGTCCGATCCACCGATCTGGGACCAACAGCTGATCGGAAAGGTCCCCGGGTTCAAGAAGCGATAGCCGCAGAACGCAACAGCGCGGCAGCCGGAACGGGCCGGCCGCCGCGCTGTTGAAGGCCAGTGTGGCTCGTTCAGCGAATGACGACGGGGATCGTCCCGGAGGCCGTGCCCGAGGACAGCGGGTACGTCCACGGCGCGACGTAGATCCCGTCGATGGTCCCGAGGCGGATCGTCCCGTTGCCGAGCAGCTGGTTGATCTTGATCGGATCGATGGACGGCGACGGATCGACCGGCTCCGGGTCGCAGCCGGGCACGACGTTCGGCCTGTTCGTCATCGTTCCCGTCCACTGGAAGCCGGCCAGGCCGGCGCGCGTCGTCTGGTTGGTGGGCGTGCGGAAGCCGAGGCCCCAGCGGAAGTTCGTCGTGCCGTCGCCGATGCAGGCGGTGCACGCGCTGGGCAGCGCGAAGTCGAAGCTGTTCAGCTGCCCGCCGACGATGTTGGTGAACTCCTTCTGGCCGCAGAAGGCGTTGGAGATGTTCAGCTTCGTGTTGCTGCAATAGAGCTGCAGCGATCCGCGATCGCCGGTCGGCACCACGTCCGGCCCCAGCACCGACACCCGCAGCGCGTTTCCGATCTGCGAGTACATGTTGGTGTTGATCTCGGGGGCCGCCATCGAGATGAAGCCTTGCTTCACCATGAAGACGTCGCGATCGACGATCGACGGGCGCGACGGGAAGGTGGCCGCGAACACGTCGCTCGCGTTGAGGATGCCCCACTCGTTTCGCCCGCCCAGCTGGACCCCGGTCGGGATGCGGCAGCCCGGCGTGGCGAGCGGTTTCCGTCCCGCGTCGTAGCCGACGCAGCGGGCCCCCAGCGCGTCGCAGACCAACCCGGCGTCCTCGCCGCAGCGGAGCGAGCCCGCCGCGCCGTTGAAGTTGCAGGTGGTGGCCAGCTGCGCGTCGGTCGGTCCGGAGAAGCACCTGCAGACCTTGTCGACGACGACGCCGATGTTGTCGGCCGGGCACAGGATGTGGTTGCACATGTCGGCGCGCAGGGCGTCTCGATCGGTCTCGCTCGGCTGCATGAAGTCCCAGCACGAGTCCGGGTTGGGCATGCTGGCGAGGCCGCCGATGCAGGCGTTCTTCGTCTTCTCGCTGTCGCTCTCGCAGGAGATCTGCATTGCCACGCCGTTACGCGTGAAGCTGCCAGAGATCGACTTGATCGCCTCGCAGGTGCACTGCTCGATCCGGTCCGCCATGTTCATCTCTTGCTTCGTGTCCTCGCTGTTCACCCAGACCGGTCCGCTTTCCATCTCCCATTCGGGGCATTGCTTGCGCGGGTCGTCGATCGGGACGCAGCCCGGCGTCGCCGGTGCCTCCTTGCAGAGGGCGGCCTTGGACTTGTCCTCCTTGTCTTTCAGCGCGGGGATCTCGTCGCGATTGATCTTCGCGGCCTGCAGGCCGTCCTGCGCGGCCTTGGTGTTCTCGTCCGCCGCCTCCACGCCAAGGAGTGCCGCATCCACCGAGAGGATCACCATCATCGCCGCGTCGGCGGCGGCATCGGGATCAGCCGTGGCCGCGTCGATGAGCGCGGCGGCCGCCATCAACTGCGCTTCCAGGTTCACGAGGTTCGCCTGCTCGTTCAGCTTTGCTGAGGCCAGCGTGTGCTCCGCCGCGCTGAAGCTCAGCTGCGCGGCCCGTTCCTCGGCCAGGGTCACGTTGAGCATCGCCTCGAAGTACGCCTTATCCAGCTTCTCGATGTGCTCAAACGCCTCCTTCGTCTTCGGATCGGGTGCGGTCACGCCGAGGAGCTTCTGGATGCAGGCCGTCGAGGACGCGGACGTCTTGCACTCGTCCAGGCCACCGCCCGCCGGCGGGGAGGCGCTCCCTTCGGCGCGCGGATCTTCGTGGCAAGCGGACTTGCTCGCCAGCTTCGGACCGTTGAACGAGTTCACGATGCACGAGCGCAGCGTCGCGCCGATCGCGGGGCGCCCAGCGATGCCGAGCGCGCTCTGGGTCGCGCTCGGCGTTCCGGCGCAATTGCGCAGCAGCACGTTTGATCCGGTGATGCCCGACGGCACCGCCCCGGTCTCCAGGAACGCCAGCAGCTCGTTGGTGACCATTCCGCAGCCGATCTGGATGCGGGATAGCTCCGTGTGCCAGATGGAGGCCATGACCTCGGCGGCCTCGCCGAACGACGATCTGATCGCGCCGGCGATCTCGCCCTGCATCGCCAGCAACGCGTCCAGCTCGGCCGAGACGCGCGTCTGGAATTGCTGGATCGTATCGTCGCGGCGGACGCAGTGGCCCTGGTAAACCGCGTCCACCGTGCTTGTCCTGAGCGCGACGGTCGCGGACGATGCGCCCGCGCGGACGAACTGCGGCTCCATCACCTTCAACGCCGACACCTCGAGCTGCATCATGCGGCACTCGATGTTGGCCCGCGCGCTACCCGGCGTGCTGTAGACGGTCTGGATGACCGGGTCGATCGAGCTTCCGATCTGCGAGTGGAGGTTCTCCTGGACGACCGCCAGGCTGTCCAGCGCGTGTGCGGGCGCCACCGGGATGTACGGCATCTGCGTCTCGACGTAGACCTCCTGGCGCACATAGGGCGTGATCTGCGCGCCGCGCAGCGCGAGCCGATAGCTACCGCCGGGCGCGTATCCCGGGATGTCACGTTCCAGCAGGATGCTGGGCGTGCTGCACCGACCGACGCCTGACACGGAATCGGTCAACCAGACGCCTCTCTTGACCTGGTTGGTCATGTACGTCGCGGTGCCGTTGCTGTTCTTCCGCCAGATGTAGGCGCGGACCTCGATGTTCTCGCAGGCCGCTTGCGTGGTGGGCGCGACGCGCCCGTAGGTCACGCGGGTCCCCTCGGTGTAGCGCGGGCTGTAGTTGTTGAGGTCGACCAGGTACCCGTCGAAGCACTGCGACCGCCCGTAGACCGTCGACGAACGGACCGCGCCGCCACCGTTCAGGGTGGCGTCGGGCGCCAGCGTCCCGCACTGCTCCCCCGAGGACAGCGCGGCCTCGACGGTCTCGGTCGGTCCGCCGCCACCGCTCGGGTTGCAGCCGACGGCAGCCAACGACACGAGCGCCGCGAGCGGCGCGATTGTTGATGAAACACAGATGGCAGATCTCTGGCGCAGCATGGTCTCTCTCCTCCCACCGGAATTCCGGCGCGTTGAACTCGATGGCGGCGTCCTTCGAACGCCCGCGCATCTGGGAGAGGAAGTGCGTTCAGCGCGACGCACTGGGGAAATTTTCTCCGCTGCCCGGCGATTTGTTCACGACGTCGATCGTCGATAGGATCCGGCCGTGCGCGGTGCTGCGACGTCCGGGCCCCGGGTGATCTCCGGTGCCGACACGTTCTTCGCCAAGTTCGTCATCACGTCGGCATTCCTGATCGGCGGCGGATTGATGGTCTGGGCAGTGCTACGGAGTTTTGCCGCCCACGATCACCTCAAGTCGGTGGGCGGCTTGGCGGCGATAGCGACGCTGCCAGGGACGATCTGGCCGCTTGCTCGCCTGAAGCGGGTGGCGTTGAGCGAAAGATCCCTTCACGTGTCGAACTTCCTCAGAGAGATCGAGGTGCCCCTGAGCGACGTGAGCAGCGTGGAAGAAATCGAAGGCGCGGCCTACAGGGTCGTCATCGCATTCAAGAGGGACACGCCGTTCGGTCGCCAGATCCGCTTTAGTCCGCAGGGCTTGTGGCCACCTCACCCGCATCCCATCATCGCCGAGCTCCGCGCCGCGGTTGCGCGATACGACTTGCGGTAGCGTGAAACGGTGGCGGCCCGGCGATCAGGCTCGAACCGACCAGGCGTCGCGGGAAAGCGTGCGTCGGTCGAGACGCAACTCGCGCTGCTCGAAACGACGGCGCCGGATGCGTCGTCGCCCGAGGCGCGCGCGCGCCTGCACGATGCGCTCGGGACGGGTCCCGGGATCGTCGCGGCGCGAGCGGCGAAGATTGTTCGTGAGCAAGGCCTCGGCGGATTCGACGACGATCTGCTCTCCGCGTTTCGCCGCCTCCTCGCCGATCCAGTCAAGAGCGACCCGGGTTGCCTCGGTAAGCTGGCCGCGCTCGAAGCGCTGGACTTCGGCAGCCATGACGACGCCGCGATTTTTCTCGAGGCAACGAGGGTGTTCCAGCTGGAGCCTGCCTGGGGACCGCCCGTGGACACCGCGGGCGGCGTCCGGTCGCGCGGCGTGCTTGCGCTGGCGCGCCTCGCTCATCCCGACCTGTCGCTCCTGGCCGGCGGCCTGCTGGCCGACCCGGAGTCGCCGGTGCGTCAGGCTGCCGCCGAGGCGCTCGCAGCGAACGGTGACCGGGCGTTGGCCGGCGCGCTCGCGCTGCGCTGGGCGATCGGAGACGAAGATCCGCTGGTCATCCTCGCGTGCATGACCGCGTTGCTCGCGCTGGCGCCAGACCATGCGCTGCCGCGGCTGCGCGACGCTCTGCAGGGCCCCGACGACGGCGCGCGCGAGCTGGCGGCGCTGGTGCTCGGGCCGTCGACGCGCCCGGAGGCGCTGGACACACTGCTCGCGCATCTGGAGGCCGCGCCGCGCGCGAGCGAACGGGCACCGACCCTGCGGGCGCTTGGCCTGCAGCGCAACGATCGCGCGCTCGCGGCTCTCCTCAACGTCGTAGAGACCGGAACCGTCCAGGACGCAGAGGCGGCCATCGCAGGCCTCGCCGCGCGTCGATTCGATGCCGGCGTTCGCGAACGCACGCGCGCCGCCGCCCGCGAAAATCCGGCAGCGGAACGCCTCGAAGCCGCGTTCGCCAGCGCGTTTCCCGACGACGCTGGACGCTGATGCTCAGCGCCATCGGCACGTTTTCATATCTGGATCGTGCTGCTCACGAATGGCAGGGCGCGGCAGTCAGGGAACTGTCACGCGATCGTGCGCGTCGATCGTTGCGCCGGATTCGAAGCACATCCGTTACGCTACGGGTCCACTTTTGTCGGGAGGGCACATGCGCAAGTCGTCGTGCTGGTCGTTGTCGCTCGCAGTGTTGATCGTCTCCGGGGCTGGCTGCGGTATGGGCGCGGACGGTGATACGAATGTCACCACAATCGAAGGTCATCAGACGACGTCGCAGTCGTCGTTCCTGGTGTCGTTCACGGGCGGCGGCATTCCCGCCAATGCGAGCAGCCTCGTCGGCGCCGCCGGTGGCACGATCGTCGCGCGCTACAACGCGGTCGGCGCCGTGCTCGCTCGTTCGAGCAGCGCCTCCTTCGCGACCAAGCTGCGCGGCACGGCGGGCGTCGAGGACGTCGGAAACGTCGCCTCCGTGCACAGCTCGATCCCCATGCCGAACAACAGCGGCGCGCGCCCGCCGCACAAGCCGCGGCCCCCGGGCGGCGGCGATCCCCTGTCGCCGCGCCAGTGGGACATGGATCAGATCCACGCGCCCCAGGCCCGCGCGATCACGAGCGGCAAGCCGTCGGTGATCGCCGGCGTGATCGATTCGGGCGTCGACATCACCCATCCTGACCTGGCGGGGCGGGTCGACCTCGGCGCCAGCGCCAGCTGTGTCGGCGGCATCGCCGACCCGTCGCCCGCGCTGTGGACCAACGACGTGTTCGGGCACGGGACGTACACCTCGGGCCTGGTCGGCGCCGCGAAGAACGACGTCGGCATCGTCGGCGTCGCGCCGGGCGTGAAGCTGGCGATGGTGAAGGTCATCATCGACGACTTCAACGATCCCAACTTCAGCCTGATCTTCCCGGACGCGTTCGTCTGCGCGATCGACTGGGCGATCGCGCACAACTGGGACCTCGCGAACGCCAGCCTCGCGGTCGATCCGTTCACGGCGCCGATCGACGACATCTTCTGCAGCAACCAGCCGGACCGCGCCGCGATCGTGAAGATCGTGCGGCGTGCGATCAACGAGGCCGCGCGCAAGAAGCTGACGGTCGTGGCGGCGACGGGGAACTCCTTCACCGACCTGGCGAACCTGCCGGGCGAGTCGGCGGGCGTCGACTGCAAGGTCATCCCGGTCCAGATTCCGCGCGTGATCGGCGTCAGCGCCATCGGCGTCACGCAGAAGCTGTCGTGGTACTCGAACTACGGCTTCGGCGCGGTCGACATCACGGCGCCGGGCGGCGACAGCCTGATCCCGAACCCGAAGGTCACCGACACGACCGCCTCCGGCCAGGTCGTGGGTCCGCTGCCGGCGAACAGCCTCTTCTACCAGGGTGCGGCGGGCTACGACGGCCAGCTGCAGGATTGCTCGATCCCCAGCTGCCCGACTTACGGGTACGTGCAAGGGACGTCGGCCGCGGCCCCCCACGTCACCGGCGTCGCCGCGCTGGCGATCAGCAAGTTCGGCAAGATGACGCCCGAGCAGCTCCTCGTCCGCCTGAGCCTCGCCGCGAACCCGCTCGTCTGCCCGCCCAGCCCGTACGATCCGTTCCCGACCGGCCAGCCCGCGACGTGCGAGGGGCCGGCCTTCTACAACAACTTCTACGGCGCAGGCGAGGTCGACGCGCTGGCGACGATTCGCTGAAACACGGACCGCTCTCGCAAAACTCTACGGCAGGCGGCGGGTGGCGCCGCCTGCCGGGTCCGGTGACGGTGCTGCGAGCCGGATCTCCAGGTAAAGACCGCACGCCGATTGCAGGCAACACCCGCTTGGCGCTTTCGGCGAAGGGCGCACGTTGGGGCGGACCAACCTGGAGGAACCCCCATGCGCCGCAACACGATTGTAACGATCGCCCTGCTGTCCCTGGCCGCGCTCGCGCCCGCGTGCGGTGACGAGCCCGCTGCCACCGGCGACACCGAGACCCTCGCCAGCAGCGTCGGCGCGCGCCGCGCCTGCGGGCAGGTCGACGAGTTTCCCATCACGCCCGTTTCGGGGGTCACGATCTTCCCGCAAGACATCGTGACCGGTCCCGACGGCAAGCTCTGGTTCACGACCTTCCAGACGTTCATCGGCCGGATGTCGCCTGACGACGGCAGCACCGACACGGTGGCGACGCCCAGCGTGGCGGGCCACCTCGCGATCGGCCCCGACGGCAACGTCTGGTACACGACGGGCGGCCCGGGCGTCGGCCGCGTCTCGCGCCACCACGGGATCCGCGAGATTCCGATCCCCGAGCTCGGGTTCGCCGTCGACGTCGCGGCGGACGACCGCTTCGTCTGGGTCCTGGGCTTCGAGAACGTCGCGCGCGTGACGGCCGACGGCCGCATCAAGCTGTTCCCGATCTCGGACTACTTCGCGAGCTCCGGGGACAACCTGGTCATCGGCGCCGACGGCAACGTCTGGTTCTCGCGCGGCCCGAACAACGCGCTGGCGTTCTATCGCCTGACGCCGGACGGGACGGTGACCGCCTTCCCCGTCACGGGGCCGGCGGGCGGCATCTTCGGCGCCGCGCTCGGACCGGATCGGGCGATCTGGTTCACGGAGGGCGGCGGAGGGCCGAACGAGAACGCCATTCGCCGCATCACGCTCGACGGGATCACGTCGACGGTCGTCCAGCTGCCCGACAGCACGTCCACCGATCCGACCGCGCCGCCGACCGACATGCCGATCGCGATCACGCAGGGGCCGGACCGGAAGATGTACTTCACGACCTACCTCGTGAATCCGCTGAACTACATCGGGCAGGCGGACCGGCGCGGGCGGCTGACGAAGTTCGTGGTCCCGACCCCGGGCGCGGCGTCGTTCGGCATCACGACCGGATCGGACGGCAACGTGTGGTTCACGGAGAACTTCAACCAGTCGATCGGACGGGTGACGATCACGGCGTGCCGGCGGCCGAAGGACGGCCACGGCCACGACGATGACCGCTGACCGGGGCGGGCTCGATCGCCTGGTCGAGCGCTTCGGTCAATCGGCCGCCGAACACCTGGTCGAGCGTCGCGCGCATCATCGCGTAGACGTCAGAGTCGCCGGCGTTCGCGCATGAGTAGCGCGCGAAATCCTCGGCCAGCATGAGACGCCCGTCCGAGTACGACAGCGGGTAGAGGCGGCACGCGCCGGGTTTGATCTCGGCGGGATCGAAGCCGTACTTCTGGGCGGCGATGTGCAGACCACAGCCGCGCCCCTCGTCGTGTTCCAGGAACACGCAGCCGGACTCGTCCGACGAGAGATCGGAGGTGGCCGTTCGAACGACGTACCCGAAGGGCGCCTCCGGATCCTCTTCCGGCTCACGCTCGTCGAACCATCCCGCGGGGGAGCGTCGCTCCGCCTTCATCACCGAAGCGACCTCCTTCGCACGGCGGAGGATGGCCTCCTTCTCGGGGATCGTGACGTCGGCGCCGTGCTGACAGCATGCATCGAGGCGCGGCTTGTCGTTCTCGTCCCGGCAGAGACACTGATGGCCCACGCAGCTGGACGTGAAGGACGCCGTGAAGATGGCCCGCTCGACGAAGCGAATCCGCTCGTGATCGACCGGCAGGTACCTGGCCTCCTCGCGCTGGGAAAGGACCGGCAGGCGTTTCATATGTGAACCAATACCATCACGGCGGGCCCCCGCGCGCGCTATCTTCGGCGGCCATTGGTCATGACGCCTGCCCTCACGGTTCGGGAGCTCACGAAAAAGTACGCGTCCGGTCTCGCGGCGCTCAAGGGCGTCGATCTCGAGATCCGCAAGGGCGAGATCTTCGCGTTGCTGGGGCCGAACGGCGCGGGCAAGACGACCCTCATCAACGTGGTCTGCGGGATCGTGACGGCTTCTTCCGGGACGGTGGTCGTCGACGGGCACGATATCCGGCGTGACTACCGGGTCACGCGATCGAAGATCGGGCTCGTCCCGCAGGAGCTGACCACCGACGCGTTCGAGAGCGTGTGGGCGACGGTCAGCTTCAGCCGCGGGCTCTTCGGGCTGCCGCCGAAGCCGGCGCACATCGAAGCCGTGCTGCGCGACCTGTCGTTGTGGGACAAGCGCCGGAGCAAGATCATGACGCTGTCGGGCGGCATGAAGCGACGGGTGATGATCGCGAAGGCGCTCGCCCACGAGCCCGAGATCTTGTTCCTGGACGAACCGACAGCGGGTGTCGACGTCGAGCTGCGCCGGGACATGTGGGCGCTCGTACGGAGGCTGCGCGACAGCGGCGTGACGATCATCCTGACGACCCACTACATCGACGAAGCCGAGGAGATGGCGGACCGCATCGGGATCATCAACAAGGGCGAGCTGATCTTGGCCGAGGAAAAGGCGACGCTGATGGCGAAGCTCGGCAAGCGCCAGTTGACGCTGCAGCTGCGGCGGCCGATCAGCGAGATCCCCGCCCAGCTTCGCCCCTGGCCAGTCGCGCTGCGGGCGGGCGGCAACGAGCTCGAGTACACCTACGACGCGCGCGACGCGGCGGACGGTCGCTCGGACATCGCGGCCCTGCTGCGCCAGCTCGGCGAGCTGGGCATCGGATTCAAAGACCTGAGCACGCATCAAAGCTCGCTGGAGGAGATCTTCGTGAAGCTGGTCCATCGTGCGCCGGAGTCGCCGTCATGATCGCGCCGGCCTTCAATCGCCACGGGGTGTGGGCCATCTACCGGTTCGAGATGGCGCGCTTCTTCCGCACCCTGCTCCAGAGCATCGTCACGCCGGTGATCACGACATCTCTCTATTTCGTCGTGTTCGGGTCGGCGATCGGCGCGCGCATGTCGACTGTCGAGGGGGTGCCGTACGGGGCGTTCATCGTCCCCGGGCTGATCATGCTCTCGCTGTTCACCTCGAGCATCTCGAACGCATCGTTCGGGATCTACTTCCCCAAGTTCACGGGCACCATCTACGAGCTGCTGTCGGCGCCGATCTCGTTCGTCGAGATGATCATCGGCTACGTCGGCGCGGCCGCGACGAAGTCGATCGTCCTCGGGCTCATCATCCTCGTGACCGCCGCGTTCTTCGTGCCCGTCCAGATCCACCATCCGGCCTGGATGGTCCTGTTTCTGCTGCTGACCGTGACGACGTTCAGCCTGTTCGGGTTCGTCATCGGAATCTGGGCGCGCGGCTTCGAGCAATTGCAGATGGTCCCGATGCTCATCGTCACGCCGCTGACGTTCCTGGGCGGCGCCTTCTACTCCATCGACATGCTGCCGCCGCGCTGGCGCAGCATCGCGCTCTTCAATCCGGTCGTGTATCTGATCAGCGGCTTCCGCTGGAGCTTCTACGACACCGCCGACGTCGCCGTCGGCGTCAGCCTCGGCATGACGGCCGCCTTCCTCCTCGTCCTCGTCGCCATCGTGGGCTGGATCTTCAAGACCGGCTACCGCTTCAAGAACTGATCAGGTGCGCGCCTCGATGAGGGCGCGGTTCTTGAACGCCGTCACCAGCAGGCATCCGGCCACAAACCCGCCGACGTGCGCGACGACGGCGACCCCCGACGACGCCGCCTTTCCGCCGAGCTGCGGGAGCGCAGTGACCAGCTGGAGCACGAACCAGTACACCAGCATCACCCAGGCGGGCACCGAGATGATGCGAATGAAGATGAAGAGGACCAGCAATGTCTTCACGCGCACGCGCGGGTACAGCACGAGATAAGCGCCCATGACGCCCGAGATCGCCCCGGACGCCCCGACCATCGGCGCCATCGAACCCGGGTCCAGCGCGACTTGCGCCACGGCCGCGGCCAATCCGCAGATGACGTAGAAGAGGACGAAGCGCATGCGGCCCATGCTGTCCTCGACGTTGTTGCCGAACACCCAGAGGAACCATCCGTTGCCGATGAGGTGTCCCCAGCTCCCGTGCAGGAACATCGACGTGAGCAGCGTCCAGTAGCGGAAGGCGCCGCCAGCGATGCGGCAGGTCGCCGTCTCGCCGAGCGGCACCGTCGTCCCGACCGCCAGTCTGCCCGTGAGCCGGCCCGGGATCAGCCCGTACTCGCAGAGGCTGCGGGTAAACGTCTGGAAATCGAGCCCGGCCCCCTGGACCAGCACCCACACACCGACGAGCAGGATCAGGATCGCCAAGGTGACGAGCGGCCGCCGCAGCGTCGGGTTTTCATCGCTGAGCGGGAACAATCACGCCTTCTTCTCGAGGTGGCCGCCGAACGCGAACCGCATCGCGGACAGGATCTTGTCCTGGTACAGCGCCTCGCCGCGCGACGCGAACCGTTCGAACAGCGCGCCGGCCAGCACGGGCACGGGCACGCCGAGATCGTTCGCCGCCGCGAGCGTCCAGCGCCCCTCGCCCGAGTCAGAGACCCGGCCGCCGAACTTGGCTAGCTGCGGATCCGCCGCCAGCGCCTGCGCGGTCAGATCGAGCAGCCACGAGCTGATCACGCTGCCGCGCCGCCACAGCTCGGCGATGTCCGCGATGTTGAAGTCGTAGCGATAGTGCTCGGGATGACGCAGCGGCGTCGTCTCGGCGTCCTGGGCCTGGGACTCGCCTTTGCCGAGGTTCGCGTGCGCGAGGATGTTCATCCCCTCGCCAAAGGCCGCCATCACCCCGTACTCGATGCCGTTGTGAATCATCTTCACGAAGTGGCCGGCGCCGCTCGGTCCGCAGTGCAGGTAGCCTTGCTCGGCGGTGCCGGGCAGCTTTTCGCGGCCCGGTGTACGCGCGATGTCGCCGCGGCCGGGCGCCAGCGTCGCGAACACCGGATCCAGCCGCTGCACCACCTCGCGCTCGCCGCCGATCATCAGACAGAAGCCGCGCTCGAGCCCCCACAGGCCGCCGCTGGTCCCCATGTCGACATAGTGGAGGCGCTTCGGCGCCAGCCGGGCGGCGCGCGCGATGTCGTCCTGGTAGTACGAGTTGCCGCCGTCGATCAGGACGTCGCCCGCGCCGAGACGCGGCGCCAGGTCATCGATCATGGCGTCGACGACAGCGGCGGGGATCATCAGGCAGACCGCCCGCGGCGTTGCGAGCTTCTGCACGAATTCCTGGATCGACGCGGCGCCGATCGCGCCCTCCTTGACGAGCGCCTGCACCGGCTCCGGCGAGCGGTTGTAGACCACGCACTGATGTCCGCCGCGCATCAGGCGCCGCACCATGTTGGCGCCCATGCGCCCGAGCCCGATCATCCCGAGTTGCATCGCGTCCTCCCGTAGTGGAATCGCAGGCCCGGAACCTAAGTCCGGGGCGGCCCGATGCCATCGGCCAAGGGCGGCCCGTACGAAGCACGAAGGCCGGGCCCCTCTCGCGACATACAGAGGACGACTCCTCCTTTCTTAGAGGTCGCCCTACTTGCGACGGAAGCCGCCCTTCATGCGAGAGAGTGCCAAGCCCGCGCCTTCCATCTCGACCGCCGATCCGGTCGACGATGCGAATGCGCCGTTGAATGTCAGGGCCATCTATGAGGCCCACGCGGACTTCGTCTGGATCAGCTTGCAGCGCCTCGGCGTCCAGCCGCCCGACATGGACGATGTCGCCCAGGAGGTCTTCATGGTCGTCCACCGCCGCCTCGACAGCTTCGACGGCAGTGCCCGGATCACCACCTGGCTGTTCGGGATCTGCTTGCGCGTCGCGGCCAACTACCGGCGGCATCGGCGTTCGAGGCGCGAGTCGCTGGTCGGCGATGCTGGGGACGATCGTCCCTCGCCAAACGCTTGGGCGGACGATCTGCTCGCGCGCCGCGAAGAGCGCCAGTTTGCGGAGTGGGCGCTCAGCTACCTCAGCGTCGAACAGCGCGCGACGTTCGTCATGTTCGAGGTCGAGTCCATTCCCTGTGAAGCGATCGCAAAGATCATGAATGTCCCCGTCGGGACCGTGTACTCGCGACTTCATGCAGCGCGCCGGCAGCTGGAGAAGGTGGTCGCGCGGGGGCGCCGATGACCGAGCCGAAACGCTGGCGATCCGATCCGTCGCGCCTGGCGGCAGCCGATCTCTTGCTGCGCGGGGCGCGGTGTCCGCGTTCACCAGAACCCGACGATCTGGCCCGGCTGGCGAAGATCATCTGCGACATCCCGCGCCGGGCGGCGCTGCGGAAGCGGCGGGTCGCTCGCATCGTCGCAGGCATCGCCGGGCTGGCGCTCTCGGCGTCTCTCGGCACCAGCGTGTGGGCCTGGCGGCGGGCGGAAGGTGGTCTCCGCGTGGCCGTCTCCACGGCGGCGGCGTGCGTTCCCCAGGCCCCGCGACGCGAACCGGCTCGATCGAGCGGCCGGCCGGCGCTCATCGTTGCACCGAGAAAGGTCGGCTTCAGGCTGGCGCGTCATCCTGGGCGCGGCGGTCACGTGCTGCCCGCGCCCGCGGCGCCGCCGCCGTCGCTTCAACCGTCGCAACCGTCAATCGACCCGTTGACCCGCGAGACCGAGTTGATCATCGCGGCACGTGCGGCGATCGCCTCCGCGCCAAGCGCGGCGCTCGCGAGCCTGGACGAGCATCAACGCGATTTCCCGGACGGCCAGCTCGCGCCCGAGCGGGAGTTTCTCGCCGTGGACGCGCTCCGCAGGTTGAATCGACAGGGAGAGGCCCGTCAGCGGTCGCTCGACCTGACCAGACGCTTTCCGTCCAGCTCCTACGGCGCGCGCGCCCTGCAAATCCTCGACGTCGCGCCCTGAAAGCCGCCCGGATGTCCTGACCCGTACGAATCGGTGAAGGAAACCGAGGGCGGACGACATTGAAGGGTCAGGAAGCGCACCAGCGCCGGTTCGGCAGGCGCGCTGTCCGGTCGTGTGGCCCGGATCCGTCCTCGGGGGACGTCATGATGAAGCGTGATCTCCGATATTCGCGGCGCGAGCTGCTGAAGAGCATCGGCGCCGGCGTGGCGCTGCTGCCGCTGCTGGAGTCCGACCCCGCCGACGCCCAGTGCCTGGCCGGCGGGATCAAGCGGCTCTACATCCTGGTCTGGCCCGACGGGATGCTCAGCAGCATGAACAGCTGGTCGCCGGCGGGAACGGACCCGTCGAACTGGAAGCTGGCGCCGTTTCAGGCTTCGTTGCAGCCGTATCAATCCGATCTGCTGTTGCTCAACGGCGTCGATTACAAGTTCCTTCGCGACGGTCCGCACAGCGAGACGACTGGACATGCTTGCTTTCCGGGCATGCTGACCGGCGCCCTGTATCAGTCTGCGGGCAGCAGCACCGCCAACGACGTCGCGGGCGGACCGTCGATCGACCAGTTCATCGGCAGCAAGCTCAAAGCCGGCGGGTACGCGGGGCTCGTGAGCCTGAACCAGGGCGCCTTCGTTCAAAGCACCGCCCGCGTGTCGTGGTCCGCGGCCGGCAAAGCCGTGATTCCGGACCTCGACCCGTACCACGTGTTCACGACCTACATCCAAGGGAAGATCTCGACGCCGCCGGTCTCGGGGACCGGAGGCGCGACCGGCGCTGGAGGGGCAGGGGGCTCGGGCTCCGGGACGACCGTCGACAGCGCGAAGCTCGCGCAGAAGAGCATCCTCGACTACGTGATCTCGGACCTCAATCGGTTCGGGAAGATCGTCGGAACGGCCGACAAGGCGAGCATCGACGCGCACCTCACCTACGTGCGCGACATCGAGAAAGGCCTCACGGGGGCCGCCGGGACCGGTGGTGGGATGGGGGGGATGGGCGGCGGAATGGTGATCCCCGGCAGCGGCGCGGCCTGCGCGATCCCGGCGGCGGCGACCGCGACGCCCGTCGCGTACAAGAGCACGGACAACATCCCCGTCGTCGCCAAGCTGCACATGGACCTCGGGATGGTCGCGTTCGCCGCCGATCTCACGCGGATCGCGGTCATGCAGATCGGCGATCAGGGGGCCGCGCAGCTGATCCTGTCGTGGTCGCCGCTCAACTACAAATCCGGGGGGCCGAACCCGGGTGACGCGAACACGGGCGACGTGAACGGGTTTCACGCGATCGCGCACCGCAACGTCTCGGACAAGGTC
>Ga0070684_100000956_pt1 | contig 20574 bp, 18 predicted proteins | sample KBSC723LmetaG_FD_65653 | JGI IMG/M metagenome (GOLD analysis project Ga0070684, IMG submission 65653) | Corn rhizosphere microbial communities from Kellogg Biological Station, Michigan, USA - KBS C7.2-3L metaG | ecosystem: Host-associated > Plants > Roots > Rhizosphere ...
GTCCGATTTCAATGTTTCATCACATATGTGATCAAACATTGAAAAGCGCATTCGCTGAATTCGCTTAGTATGGCAAGTGCTGAGCAGCAATCACGTGACAGCCTACAGTTCGATGATCCGGTAGGGCTTTCCGGTTTTGTGCAGCGCTGGCGCGGAGACATTGTAAACGGGAATGCCGGTTGAGGTTTTCCCGTCGGTAATCCCGTTGTGTGCGTGACCGTGGAATACTGCGGTGGCGCGGAATCGATTGATCGGTTCTTCGAGACGACTGGAACCGAGGAAGGCGTAGATTTCCGGATCTTCGCCCTGCAATGTTGCTCGAATTGGGGAGTAATGCAGGACCACTATCCGGCGCTCAGTTTGCAGCTTGACCAGGGCCTGCTCGAGGCGAATGGCGTGGCTGATTGATTCCTGCACGAATTGCTTAATCAGCGGCTCACCCCACGCGTTCAGCATCCGCCGGCCGAAACCGCCGCCGAACCCGCAGATCCCCGCGAATCCGACACCAGCGATTTCGACCGCTTCCCCGTTAAGCATGGTCACACCGGTCTGATCGAGAATGTTCGCCACCGTTTCGGGGTGTCCGGATTCGTAATCGTGATTACCAATGACGCCGATACACGGGATTCGCACCGCGCTGCGAATATCTGCGGCGAGTTCCTCCGCTTCCTCGGGGAGTCCGTACTCGGTGAGATCGCCGCAGAGCAACAGCACGTCTGCGCTTCCCGAAATCTCGGTAAACGCCTCCTGCATCATTCCGCGTGAATGCTTTGCGTAGTGAAGGTCTGCGGTCGCAGCAATACGCAACGTTCCTTTTTCCATCGCTTTAAGAAACGAAACGGCGACTAAGGATGGACGTTTCGCGCAAGCATCACCGCCAGCCATGCACGCGTGGTGCGGTTCCGTTGCGTAATTGAAGGGTAATGACTGCAAGCACAGCCACGACAGTTCCAGCCATCCATGGTGAAGGCAGGGCTAATGAGTTTCATCGCAGATCGGTGGCAGCGTTGCATGGTGCCGCGGTTCCGTTCCTGATCGGCGGCGCGTACATGGTGGAGGTGTGCGGAGGCGTGTCGCGTAGCACAAAGGACTTCGATCTCTATGTTCGGCCAAATCATGTGAAGGCTGCACTCCGTGCACTAGCGCGCGCAGGGTACAAGACCGAACTAACATTCCCGCACTGGCTGGCAAAGGCCACCTATGAGGGAGATGTCCTTGATCTGATTTTTCGCGCCGGCAACGGATTGTGCGAAGTGAATGATTCGTGGTTCGAGCGTGCGCGCGATGACGAGTTGCTAGGCGTGCCTGTGAAACACTGCGCGCCTGAGGAAATGATTTGGATGAAGGCTTACATCATGGAACGCGAACGGTTCGACGGCGCGGACATCGCGCACATTCTTCGCTGCTGCGCGGCAGAGCTCGACTGGGCACACCTGGTTCGCCGATTTGGTCCTGATTGGCGTGTATTGCTCAGCCATTTGATCCTTTTTGGCTACATTTATCCCGGGGAACGCTCGCAAGTCCCGGCGGCGATCATGGAGGATTTGATGACACGGCTCCGGAGTGAAGCGAGGACTGGCGGGCCAGAACGATTATGCCGCGGCACGCTGCTTTCGCGGCAGCAATATTTGGTGGACGTACAGGACTGGGGATTTCGGGATGCACGTTTGGAAGAGCGTGTTCAAATGAATGAGAAAGACATCGCGGATTGGACAGAGGCAATGGAGAAAGAAGAATGATTGGGGTGTACAGCGCACGCTACAGTGGCGGTGTCGCGGTGGGCGGCGGCGACTCTCCAGACGACGGAATTGCGGACGCCCTGATGAGCTTCGTTTTCGCTTCTTCGAGCAGTTTTTTCTCTTCCGGATAAAGTTTGCCGTTTTCGGCGGCAGCAATGTAATCCTTTGCGCCCTCGAGTTCGTTTCCCACGACGAGCACCAGCGCGACGTAAACGGCTGCGTGTGGATCGTGCAGCTGGTCGGGCGCCAAACTTTGGATAATGGCAAGCGCCTCTGCATTTCTGCCAAGGCGATGAAGTGAAAATGCGTAGGTTACAGCGCAATTGACCTCGTTCGGCGCGCGGTCATAAGCCTCTTTCGCGAGTTGATGTGAGCTTTCCGTATTTTCACCAAGGTCCAGGCCTAGCAGCGCCAGGTCTGCCGTAATTGGTGCCTCGTTAGGCGAACTTTCATGAAGCCGTTGAAGAATCGCATACAGCTTGGTCGTTTCGTCCTTGGCGCGATACAGCTGGCGAAGATTGTCGAGCGCTTCCCGGCGCATCGCCGAATTTTCTTCGACGCGCATCCAAAGTTCTTCGGCCTGGTTCGTCAGTTGCCATTTCGTGGCAAGCCGGGCGAGCATAAGTTCACGTTCCGGCACGTCCTCGGATAATTCAGCGGCAGACCGCCAAAGCGTTTCGAACTCAGATTTCGCGCTCGAGTCGTTGCCGGAACGTAGGTGCCGCTCCGCGGTTGCGCCGTACGCCAGACGCAGGTATTCGGCGTCGCCCCAATTTCCGGTACGCGTCCAGCGTTTCAGACGCGACCAATTCTTCACGGTTCCATAAGCATCCGCGACTGCGACAGACGCAGGCGGCGAAGTGAGTCGTGCTGGCGACAACTTGTCGACCCACTTCACAACGTCTCCAGCGAGTCCGTTCTGATTCATCCACTCAATCAGCGATGCGAGATCAGATGCATTACGTGCTGCAAATGGTTTCACTTTCTCAAGGAGTTGTCGGAATTTTTTCTCGTCTAGCTTTCGGTAAAAATTCAGACAAAGCAGGTAATCGGCGAATGTGACCTCTGGCGACATTTGGAGCTGTTGCGCAAACCCATCCGCAGCAGTGCGATCATTGCGCTCCACAGCGTCATTGAGTAACGCTCTTAGCGCGCCAGTTCGGTACGGCGCTATGGTGATAAGTCGCTCGAGCGTATCCCGCGCGTCCTTGCTCTTTTCCGCGTCTTTGGAACGAATTTGCAGTGCTGCGAGGTTGAATTGATAGAGGTCGTTTTTTGGTTCTTTCTTTACCGCAGCAGCGAATTGTTCTTCCTGCTCGGCAAAATTACCTTCTGCGCGTGCTAGCCAACCAGCAACGACATGAAAGGCTGCGCCGTCTCGATCGCTCGGAGAGACTCGATTAAGCGTTTCGCGGGCGAGATCGAGCTTCCCAAAGCGGAGCGCCGCGGAGGCAAGGTTAAGCTGACTCTCCGGGTCTCTTGGCAGCAATCGCGCTATCCGCTCGCGCCATGCAACGGCTTCTTCAAGGTTTTGTCTTTCGGCTGTGTCCGCCAGGATCGACAGCGCCGCGAGAGAATCCGGACGGCGGCGGACGAGTTCCTGCGCCATTTGCGCTGCTTCGCTGAGCTTTCCCTCCTGTAAGAGTGTTGTTGTTTGATGTAGCAAACGGCGTTCGCGCCAATTCTCATAAAGTTTTGAGCCGTAATTGATCAAGAAAACGCCTAGCAAGAAAGCGATTGCCGATCCCGCAATCGCAATAGCCAGGCGACTTCTCCTGAGCTGCCGCTGAAACGTCGAGTGCGTACCGCCAGACGATTGCCGGCTTTTCCTTTGCTCACCGTGCTCGAATTGAACCGTAGCCTGGTGCGTTGTCGTGACGCCGGTCGATCCACTCTTCTCTTTCATACAAACTGTTTGCTGCGCTAACGATGAGTCGGCACCTCGATTTCTTCAGATGTGAGAGCGGTTTTGATCGGCAGAGACTGTTCTCGCAAATGCCGGCCCCAAACGTAACGTCCGAAAAGCACTTTCAGCGTGGCAGTAAGCGGCACAGCAAGGAGCGGACCGATGACTCCGCCAATGATCAAGCCCCAGACGAAGATCGCCACAATTACTGTCATCGGATGTAAGCCAACGTAGTTTCCGACAATCCGTGGCGCGTACAAAAGGCCTTCCAAATTCTGTATGACGATGAAAATCGCGGTCACGATGATTGGGTGAGTCCAATCACCCCATTGGAACGCTGCGATCAGAACAGCCGGCACCCAGCAGATGATGATCCCGATATATGGAATCATCGTAAGCACGACTACCAATGCGCCGATTACTGCAGCAAAGTTCAGTCCCAACAGTGTCAATGCGGTGCCAATGAGAATGCCGTCAATCAGACATACAAGGAGCTGACCACGGAAGTACGCGACGACATACGAGTTGATTTGTAATATTACGTCCGCCACTTCGTTCTTCAGCGGCGACTCGCGCAACGGCAGGTAATCTGTCCATCTTTCTTCGATCCGCGGCTTTTCTTTGAGTAGAAAAAATAAATAGACTGGGACTAGAATAAGACTGAGCAAGAAGCCGGTAGCTCCGAGAAAGCCACCGATGCTCTTTTTCAAAATGTCCCACAGCTTTCCGAGTAGAGTCGGCAGCGCTTCCTGTAACTTGGGCATTTGTTTTTCCACGTACGCTTGAATGTGCTGGCGTTCGGCGCTGCTCAGCTTGGGTTGGGTCGGGGCGATTACTTGAGTGGATGGTGCAGTGGGTTGGGGCGATCCGGTCGGGCTCGCCGTCGTTTGTCGGTGGGGAGAAGGAGATGGCCCCGGGCCGATCAGGAAATTGGTCAGACTCTTCGACGCGGATTTGGTCTGTCCTGCGCCAAGGAACCCGAATGTCTGGTCGAACCTATAGATAAGATCGACGATGTAATCCCGAGCCCGTTCGGTGTAGGAAGGGATTTGCCTGGCGAAATTCGCGCTCTGAACCGAGATCGTCGGAACGAGCCATGCTGCCAATCCGCCCAATGCAAAAAAACCAATTGCGAAAAGTAATGCTATAGCCTTGGTGCGAGTAAGCGTTCCGCGAGACATTTTCGTCACCAGCGGATCGAGCAGATAGGCAAGAATTGCGGCGATCGCCACCGGGATCAGAATCGGCTGGAGAAAACTGATGATACTGGCGCCGGCCCAGATCACGGCGGCAACGACGACGACGAGAACAACAACGAAACAGGCAGTCAACGCCGCCCACATCATCTTGCGTTGCCACAGCGTGGGGTATTCCTTCATCTCGAGGGGCTGTTAAGCGCGAATCTCGAATGTCGGGCAGGTGCAACGGTTACGTTGGATCTGGGCGTCGATGTTCGGTGGTAGGGTTCGATATTTTATTTCGGTGCGCTCGTTAAGTCGGATTAGTGTTCGCCGGTAAATCCTTTCCGATCATCTTTTTCGTAGCTTGGATCTTGTCCGCTAGATTCTTGTTTTTCGGATCGAGCGACAGCGCTTTCTGCCAGGCTTCCAACGCCTCCCTGGTCCGATTCAATTTTAAATAAGTGTCGCCGATGTGTTCAAAGACCACGGGATCTTCGCGCTCTGCAGTTTTCGCAGCGCGGAGCAGGTCGTCCAAAGCTCGATCGAACTGACCTTTCCGAAACTCCACCCAGCCGAGACTATCGAGGTAGGAAGCATTGTTGGGTTCGCTTTGCAACGCGCGTCTGATCATTGTTTCAGCTTCCTCCAGATTCATGTTGTGATCCGCCCACATGTAACCCAGATAGTTGCTGGCCTCGGCCGAATTCTCGGGATCGAGCGCAATTGATTTACGAAGCAGATCCGCCGCCTTGTTGTATAAGCCAGCCTGTTCGGCAGCTGCTCCATAATTGAAGTAAAACTTCGCGTTTACGAAATCGTCGTCCTCCTCCAGTTGTGCTTCGTGCAGCGCCTCTTCGAACGTGGCCACGGCCTGCTGGTTTTGCTTGGCTTCGCGTTGTGCGATCGCCAGGTAATAGACTATCTCCGGTGCGCCTGGAAATCTTCGCCGGGCGTCGCCCAGCAATCTCACTGCGCGTTCAGGGTCGCGTAAAGCGCTGAGAAGTAATTCTGCCAGGCGGACATACGTGCCGGCGTGATTTGGATTGATCAGGAGGCTTTGCTCATAGTTGGCAGCGACCTTGGCAAACTTCGCTTTGGCTTCCTCGATTCGATTTGCGCGTTGAAGCGATCGCGCTTCCTCGTCAAGCACCTGAGCCAGCAAATCGTACGGTTGATATTTTTCCGGGTGTTCCTTGATGATTTGCTCAAGCATCTCGACTGCTTTGTCCCTCTGGTTTGTTAGGACAAAACCGGTGGCCAGTTTCTCTCGCGCGTTCGCATCGTCCGGTTGCAATTCGAGTACACGCAGATAAAGCGGGATCGCTTCTTTCAGTTGCTGCGATGCCGCGTAGTAATCGGCGACGTCCTTAAGGATGCCCGGATCGTCCGCGGAATTTTCCGCCGCTCTTTTGAAAATCTCATTGGTTTTTTTGAGTTCGTCGGCTTTGGGCTGTGAATCGGACTTAAAGAGAATCGCGACGTAAAGTTTTCCAAGGCGTATCCAGAAATTGGGATCACGGCTCTGAACTTTCAGCGCGCGATCCAGAGCCTCGAGCGCCTTTCTCTCCTGTCCGGCTGCGAGTTCGATTTCAACCAGGCGCTGGTAACCTTCTACGTCTCCGGGATTCAAAGCGATGGCGCGATTAGCGTATTCAATGGCCTGGTCCGTTCGCTTCAGATACCTCGTGTAAATGAAAGCTAGTTGCTGATACGGCTCGGCGCTTTTTGGATTTGCCTTAATGGCGTCCTTCAGCACATCGATTGCCTGTGGGAAATCATCCTGCTGGATCAGCAAGCCGGCCACGCGCGAGGCGATCTCTGACTGACCTGGATCGACATTGAGTACTTTTCGATAGGCTTCCAGAGCGCGTTCCATCTCGCCGTTCTCCTCGAACGCCATTCCTTCAACAAAACGCGCCAGCGCGTCCGCTTTGTGCGCGCCTTGCGGTCGCAACGCGAGGTCTGGAGCCGGTTTTGATGTAACTGAATCATCGTGGCGCGTGATGGCTTTTCGAGGATGGGCGCGAGGAACTTTCGCAGGTGAAGCCTTGGGCGCCTGCGCCTCCGCAACCATTGCTGCAACAAGAAAAGTCAGCCCGAAAAGAAGCTTTCGGCAAGCGCACCAAACGCACCATTTTTTCTGCTCCCTCACGCTTAAGCTTATCTTTCTGGCGAGGGTTCGGCAAACCAGCAGGGGCTGCGGCTTCGCTGGCAAAAGCAAATGAGATCGTGCCTTACAATTTGTACCGCAGTCGCTTCTTATGCCGGTGCGCCTTCATGCGTTTGCGACGCTTGTGCTTGGCGATTTTTGCTTTCCTTCGTTTTTTAAGCGAGCCCATTCAGATTTTGGTAACTGCGACTCGATTGAATCATCTAATTCACCGCAGTGCAAGTGCAGGCGCAGGTTTGGCTACTTGTTTTCGTGTGATGGTCCGGCTGCTGCTTTCTTTTTATCCTGCGTGCCGATGCCTATCTGCTTCAAAAACGGTTCGATCGATTGTTTGCGGCCCAGGAATTTTTCGATCGACTCGTTGACATCGCGTGAATCGCCGGGCTCGTAAATTTCCCGGCGCAATTTCATTCCGGCTTGTTTATCAAGATAACCGTCCTTTGCCTTTTCAAAAACGGTTGCCATGTCGGCGGCAATAGCATCCGCCCAGGCATAGCCATAGTAACCAGCATCGTAACCATTCAGATGACCAAAATAGGAGACGAACGTTGTGCTCGGATCAATCGGCAAAAAGACTTTTTCCAGGATCGGGTTCGTTATCGCCACAGAGTCGTATGGCATCTCTTCGGGGTGTGGGTCATGCAGAGCAAGATCGAGTGAAGCGAACGCGAACTGGCGCCGGTAGAGCACGCCGGCATTTGCCAGTTTCGCGTCGTTGAGCTTCTTGACGGCTTCTGCGGGAATTTTTTTGGACGGATCGCGGTAATCGGCAGCGAAAGTATCCAGCACTTTCTTGTCCCAAACCCAATTTTGTAGCATCTGCGATGGCGCTTCAACAAAATCACGCGGGACATGCGTTCCTGCGAAGCGGCCATACTTGGCGCGAGTGACGATGGAATGCAGAGCATGCCCAAACTCGTGGAAAAGCGTCTCCACGTCCTGATGCGTCATTAATGATGGAGCATCGCCACTCGCCGGCGGGAAATTGCAAAGCAAGGCAACAATGGGCCGCTGATATTTTCCGTTCGGCAAAAGTTTGCCGCTGATGATCTCGAATTGTGCGAAATGATTGTATTTTCCTTCGCGCGGGAACATGTCGAGATAAAACATCCCGAGCGGCTCGCCCGTGGCTGAATCGGTGACGAGATAGAGCTGGAGATCGTCAATCCATTTGTATGGCGCGACGATCTTTTCGAATTTCAGACCGAAGATGCTCTGATAAATGTTGAACATCCCGTCGAGGACTCTTTGGAATGGGAAATACGCGCGCAACGCTTCCTTATCGACGGCGTATTTCTGCTTGTTCAGCTGGTTGCTATAGTACCGCCAGTCCCAGATCATGATTTTGGCGTTAGGATCATTGGTATCGGCGGCCTTCAACTTTTGCAGTTCCGCAATTTCACTGTCGAATTTCGGCTGAATGCCTGCGACCAGATCGTTGATGTACTTTTCCGCATTCATGCCGGTCTTGGCCATCTTGACTTCTGTCTGGTAATCGTCCCATGACTTGTAACCGAGGCGCAGCGCAATTTCGTTTCGGAGCGCCAGCATTTGATTCAGAAGAGGAACGTTTTTGTCTTTCGCGAGCGTTTCCCTAACGATGTACAGTTGTTTGCGCGTCGCCTCGTTTTTGGCGTTTTCCTGGACTGTGTTGAATTGCCACGTGACATTCGCCATGACCGTGTAAACGTCGTCGCCCGTTTTGATGCCGGGCGATGCGAAGAAGCTTTCCGGAAGCCCATCGAGATCGGCTTTGCTGAACATGACCGGAGCGTTGGACTTAACAATGTTGGCGTCGAAATCCGTTCCCAGCTTGGTCAACTCCTTACGCAGATCCTCAACCTCTTTGCGCTGGTCGGGAGGCAACGCCAAACCGGCACGGCGATAATCACGTAGCGTTTCCTTGAGCAGCTTCTCGTCTTCGCCGCTGAGCTTTGGATGCGTATCAGCGAAAGCCTTGATCGCCTTGTAAACGTCCTCGCGATAATCGACACCGACCGCCCAGTTCTCGAACGCTTTCACGGCGTTCTCCGCCGCGGTGCGCATGGCGGGATTCGTGTTCGCTTCCTTAATGAGATTGGCCCTATTTGCCGCGAGACCCGCCTCATAACTGACATCATCCAGAGCGACTACAGTGCTCTTGAAAGTTACCTTGCCTAAGTCTTGGGCACCGATCCGATCCAGCGACGTGTTGGCCTTCGCAATCGCATTTTTCATTGCAGCCTCAACCGCTTCCGGTTTTTGCTCCCAATCGGGAATCGTCAATACAGCGTTCGCCTTTGCCGCGGCGGCACGAAAATCGTCGACCGTTTTCATTTCGGCGGCCGAAACGACTAAGCTCGAAGCGAGCAGAATGAGTGAGACGTGAACAAATGCGGCTTTAATGAAATCGTATGACATGGCAGTGAAAGAACAAAACAGGCCAAAGAGTTACACAGATTTTCACCGGTGGCAGCCCCGAAAATTTTCGGGGTTGATGAATCCGTGTTTCATCTGCTTGCCAAGCCGTAGTTTTATACGAAGGCTGGTGTTCATCTGTGATGAGGCGGGCGGTTCTGGCAAGACGCGTAAAGTATGATCCACAAATTTTTCGTTGCCTTTATTCCGATTTTTGTCGCGATAGACGCTATTGGTCTGGTGGCCATGTTTTTGGGACTGGCTGGGGACACTCCGCGCGAACAACGGCAGCGAGAGGGTTTCATCGCCGTTTTCACGGCGCTCTGTATTTCGATTGGGTTTATATTTCTCGGAAAAATAATCTTTACCGCACTTGGAATCACCGTAGCGGATTTTCAGGTGGCAGGCGGCCTGATTTTGCTTGGCTTGGCGGGACGGGAGTTGCTTAACGTCGCGCCAGCCAGTCGCGAAGCCACAGACGACTTTGGCGTTGTCCCCCTGGGGATGCCTTTGATAGCCGGGCCGGCCCTGCTGACAGCGCTCCTCGTTCTTGTCGATACAGTCGGCTTGGTGTTTACGGTTGCGGCGCTTCTGGTCAATCTCGCGCTGGTGGTGGTCACGTTCTGGAATGCCGATCTGGTCGCGCGCTGGATGGGCAGGCAAGGGTTGCGCGGTGTATCAAAAATAGTCGCGCTCCTCCTGGCCGCCATCGCCGTCAGCCTGATCCGTCGTGGTTGGCACGGCGTCTGAGTGTCGCGAACGACTCAGCCGCATAGATTTGCGCGTCGACGACCTCGCCGATCGCGATCCTCCACTATCGAGCTCGCGGCCTGTTAGAAGCCTGAATCGAAACGTCCGCCGCTGGCAATATGCCGTCGCGTTGAAGGCCAGAATTCCTTCAGCTCTGCGCTCTTATCACCGTGGTCGTATCGCCAATTCAACTCAACTTCGATAGCCTTGATCTCGTCTTGCTGTGGCAGCGAGATTCCATTGTAGATGTAGGCGGGAACCTCATTGCGCGTCCTGGTGAACGGGACTTGGGCATAGAGATCGAGGCGCCGCTGCTGCAATTGGGCCGTGCTCCAGTCCTTATAGGCTGGGCTACGATGGCCCCATGCGTCCGCCGTATAAGCATACCGGGAATAAGGATAACTGCCGGTCACTGCGGGGCCGGGCGAGGGCGCGGGTTGGTTGGCGCAGCCAATTAGTCCAACGGCAAATGCTGCTAAGAATAATCTTTTCATATGCTTGATTCTTCGATGGTTTAGACTCCCAGTTGTTCAATTTAACCCCACAAATCCAACGTAGTCGCAGGTTTATTTTGCTATTGGGGGACCGATACGCTAGAATCCGGATGCAGGTCCAAACAATCACCGGAGGCCGATTAAGAGTATAAAAACGGGTCGGCTCATTGACACCCCGAGCGTCTCTCGGTAAAATCCTCGCTTTTTTATGAGATTTCCTCTTCCGCTCACAGCAAAAATTGCTGCTTACGTGATCGGGCACAAACTGCGGGGCACCAAGAAGTTTGCCACGGTGCTCCAGCTCGAGCCGTTGCATACGTGCAACCTCACCTGCACGGGTTGCGGGCGGATTCGCGAATACTCTACGTCGCTCAAGGACATGATGAGCTTGGAGGACTGCCTTTCGGCGGCAGAAGAGTGCAACGCGCCCATGGTCTCAATCTGCGGCGGCGAACCCTTGATCTATCCGCATATTGAAGCGCTGGTAGATGGATTGCTCGGGCAAGGACGGATCGTTTACATCTGCACCAACGCGATGTTCATGCGCAAAAAGATGCGCGAATGGCTGGCGAAAGAATTGAGTAACGCTCAAAATGGCAGCGGCAAAAAATTCGAGGAGAAAATCGATGTGCTCCTTAGGGCCGGATTGATTTCCGAAAAAGACGCCGCGGAAATCCGTAAAGGACCGAAAGATCCGGGGAAGCCAACGATCGCCCCAAGCGGATGGATGTACTGGAACGTGCACCTTGATGGCTTGGAACGAACACACGATCTGATCGTCGAGCGCGAGGGCGTTTTCAAAGAGTGCATTTTGGCAATCAAAATGGCGAAGGTGCTTGGGTACCAGGTCGCGACTAATACAACGATCTACAAAGAAACCGATATGCAGGAAATCGAGCGGATGTTCGATTACCTGTCAGATCTTGGAGTCGACGGACATACCATCACTCCCGGCTACGAATACGACGCTGCGAAGCGAGACATGATCAACCGGCTGAAGTTGCGTCCGGAAGATTTCTTCCTCACCCGAGCTATGACAGTTGAGAAATTCCGAAAAATCGAAGATTGGATGAATCGGTACACGTTTTTTGGAACGCCTGTCTACTTTGAATTTCTCGCTGGCAAACGGGACCTGACTTGTTCCGCATGGGCAATTCCCACGCGAAACATCCGTGGATGGAAGGGCCCATGCTATTTAATGACCGACGGCCACTTCTCAAGCTACGCGGAGCTGCTGGAACAGACTGACTGGAATCGGTATGGAGTCGTCAATGGTATCGCACGCGATAGCCGCTGCGAAAATTGCATGGTGCATTGCGGCTACGAGCCCACTGCAACGCTCGGCTTGCAAGCTCAGCGCGGCGATACTTGGAAAACGATCAAGTTCAATTTCGGTGCGAAGCCGAAGCCTATTGGGCGCGGGAGTGAAGTGCTCGCCTACAACGGTGTCAGCTCGGGAAATGGTCATCTCACCGGCAAGCGCGCTGAGCCAGCCGTGAAAGCCTCCTGAACGATCGAGATGGCGTCGAACCAATTGATAGTCTTACCAAGTTCGCCCGAAACCTCTGAAGCCTACTCGGCGGCGGATGAAGAGATCAGCCGGGCAATTTCACTCGCTCAGGAAAATCTTTTGCGGCAGCAAAAACCTGACGGGCATTGGTGCGGCGAGCTAATGGTCGATAGCACGCTATGCTCCGACTACGTCGTGTTCATGCATTGGTGCGGCGAAGTGGACGTACAACTGCAACGGCGTTGCGTCCGTCATATCCTTAAACGCCAACTGTCCGACGGCGGCTGGAACATTTATCACGGTGGGCCGAGTGAGATTAACGCTTCCGTGAAGGCATATTTTGCCCTGAAGCTTGCCGGTTGTTCTGTGGACGCGCCGTTTATGCAGGAGGCGCGCGCGACCATCATGCGCCTGGGCGGGATTCCGCAGATGAACACATTCAGCAAGCTCTACCTCGCGCTACTGGGTGTGTTTCCGTGGAAATATTTGCCAGCGATTCCGTTGGAGATGGTGCTCCTGCCGAGCTGGACACCTTTTCACATTTACAAAATGTCGTCGTGGAGCCGGGCGATGCTCATTCCTCTGTCCATTATCAATCATTTTAAACCCACGCGGATTTTGCCCGGCGAAAAGCAACTGCACGAACTATACCCCCTCGGTACAGAGCAAGCCGATTTGCGTCTGCCCCGCAGCGAAAAATTCTGGACGTGGCGCAATTTCTTCCTCCGCCTTGACGACACCTTGAAATTTTTGCAACCGCTTCGTATCGGCTTGCTGCGGCGACGCGCCTTGGAAGCAGCCGAGCGCTGGATGCTCGAGCGCATCAGAGAGGGGAGCGACGGTCTCGCCGCGGTTTATCCCGCCATGCTGAACTGCATGATCGCTCTGCGCGCTCTTGGCTATTCAAAAACACATCCAGTTTACGCGAAGGCTGAAACAGATTTCAATGGCTTGTTTGTCAACGATCCCGACGATTTCAGAATTCAACCGTGTCTCTCGCCCGTTTGGGACACAGCCATCACGATTATTTCACTGGCAGACTCTGGTCTTGCACCAGACCATCCCGCACTTCAAAAAGCGGCCGAATGGTTGGTCAACAAGGAAGTGCGAATCCGCGGCGATTGGGCGATCAACAATTCATATCCGGAAGCCAGCGGCTGGGCGTTCGAGTACAACAACGTCTATTACGCCGACACGGATGACACGGCGATGGTGTTAATGGCACTGAGGCTTGTTGAACCGGAAGATTCACAGTCACTCGAGGAACTGTTTCGTCGCGCGCTTGGATGGCAACTCAGTTTCCAATGTCGCGACGGCGGCTGGGCAGCGTTCGATAAGAATGTCACGACAGAATGGCTGGAAGATATGCCGTTTGCGGATCACAACGCGATTCTCGATCCCACCTGCAGTGACCTGACTGCGCGCACGCTCGAGTTGCTCGGTTACATCGGTTTTGATCGCAATGCGAAGTGCGTTCGCGATGCGATCAAATATTTAGTCGCAACTCAGGATGATGATGGTTCATGGTACGGACGCTGGGGAGTGAATTATATCTACGGCACCTGGCAGGTGCTGCGTGGCCTGCGGGCAATCGGCGAAGATATGGCTCAAGACTGGATTTTGCGCGGACGCGATTGGCTCGAGAGCTGCCAAAACAACGACGGCGGCTGGGGTGAGACCTGTGGTACCTACGAAAATCCATCGACCAAAGGAATTGGCCCAAGCACTACGTCCCAAACCGCTTGGGCGATTATGGGCATCTGCGCCTGCGGCGACCTGGATCGACCGAGCGTTCAACGCGGCTTGGGTTACCTTCTTCGCTCTCAAAAGCCCGACGGCTCATGGGATGAAGATGAAATCACCGGCACCGGCTTCCCACGCACGTTTTATTTGAAGTACGACATGTATCGCCAGAATTTCCCGCTCTTAGCTCTCGCGACATATGTGAATCATCGCAGCGGAGTGGGATATTACCCTGGGTTTTATCGCTGCTCTCGGTAGCCGGCTCCCTATAGGCGACGCGACGCAATAGGGAGTACGTGGAACCTTCGACACTCAAACTGGGCTGAATAATTTGTTACAAGAGTGTCTGCATGACTGATACGACGGGCGCCGCACTCGTTAACAGCTCAGCGCAGCCTGCCTTAATGCCAGCGATGATGATGACCGCGCCAGTACGCGTGTCGGCTGTAGTATTGGTGGCCGCCGTTAAAACCGTAGCCGCGTCCGTAATAGCCAAAGCCCGGTCCAAAGAAAACGCCGACGCGAACCGGCGGAACGAAAAACACGGGACGTGGCGGCGGCGGCGGCGCGTAATTATAACTCGGCGCGGGAGGGCGGTACGGCTCAATCATATCTGTGCCGGCGTTTGAGCGCACAGCAGTTCCAAACACGAATGCGGACACAGCCAATGCCATCACGAAACATTTCTTTCCCATAAAAGAGTTTCTCCTGTTGTTTTCGCGATTTAACCCGACGACGAGCGCGAAGTTGCCGAAGAAAATAGCAGGCCACAGAATCGCCGAAGGGCTGGAGGAAGAAGGGTGAAGAAAGACGGCGCACAGCGCGCCGTGGCTACAAAGTTACTTCTTCTCGAAAAGCGGAAGATAGGCTTCGTAGCCTCTCTCTTTCATCTGTTCGACTGGAACGAAATGAAAGGCAGCAGAATAAACGACGTAACGCCGTTTAGTGGGCGATTGCGGGTCGGCGAAGACATGGCCAAGGCGAGCGTTACTTCGCTTGTCGCGCACCTGAAGCCGTTGCATCTCGCTTGTGTTGTCGGGTACCTCGACTAGGAGATCGTACGAAATGGGTTTCGTGAACGTGGGCAGGCCGACTTTGCCGTCGAACTTGTCGAGTGAAGTGAATAGCGGTTCGCCGGTAATGACATCCACGTAGACGCCGGTCTTCTCATTGTTCCAGAACTCATTTTGAAAAGGTGTCTGCGAGCCGTTTCCCCGCACCACGCTCCATTCCTCGGCCTTTAACCGGCCTTTCAAAACAGCGTCGCTAGGCACTGGCCGATTCGGATCGAAAGTTGTGGTTTCCTTTTTTTCTTTCTGCGTCAGAAAGAAGAAGTAAATCCCGACGACGGCGAGCAGCACGGCAACCCCGGCACCGACGTACACACTGATCGCGGATTTTTCTTCGCTGGTGATTCGACCCCCACGCATCAGATCGCAATAATTGAATCAGGAGTTAGCGATGGCCGTCAAGATGGAATACGACAGAATTGCAGATCATCGCTGAACTTTGTTTGGATGGAGAATATTTGAAATTACGGCATGAGAAGCGGGCAAAGACAGATAGAATGAAATATGAACAGCGGTCCAACAATCAGCCTCGGCTCGACTGGTCGCGACGTACGAAGACTTCAGCGTATCTTTGTTATGACAAAGGTACTCGCGCCCGGCAATATCACCGGCACGTTCGACTCGACAACGGAACAAGCCGTCAAAGATTTCCAACAGGGCGCAGGCTTGACGGTGGATGGCATCGTGGGGCCGATAACGTGGCAGGCGCTCCCGGCGGATCCAAATACGCCGCTGTTGGCTCGCGGCGCCTCGGACAGCGTTGTGGGCGCCTTACAAAAAGGTCTCAAGAAATATTCAACCCCTGCCACTGATCCGGGCGCTGTCGATGGTGACTTCGGGCCGAAGACCGAAGCCGCTGTCAAAGCCTACCAACAGGATCGTGGTGTTCACGTGGATGGGATCGTTGGCGACCAGACGTGGTGGGCTCCGGCGGGAGCCGCGGGCGCTACGCTCGCCTCCCTTTCGGAACTTACGACGGTGTGATTTGAGTCGGCGCCGCCGGCACCATTCTATCGGACGGATTGCGCAAAGGAGACGGTCTCGGCCACCGTATTCTGTATAGGCGAAAACACCCGCCTTTGACATCAGCAGCAGCGAGAAGGTTGCCGAAAAAACCTAACACAGGTGCTACTTCGGAGAAGTTAACAAGCCGTGGGGGAACCATTGCCACGTGGAATCGCTTATGTTTTTTTAGGGTCAGGTTATGGCCAGAGAATTCAAGCCGGTTCGCTTCTTTGTGATGATGGCAATCGCGGCATTCATCGTGTGCGGTGTGACAGCGTTTTACACGAAGCGTGCGGAGCACGGCCGCACGGCAGCGGAACGGCAAGGGTACTGGATCGGCGAAAAAGCGGGTGAGCAGGTGCCGCGTGATGCAAAAATGCCCACGCCTGCGGAGTTGAACATGATGGCTCAAAAGTATTTCAAGCAGCAGGGATTGGGCAATCAGTCAGATTGGAATTTGGCCTTCGAACACGGATACGAAGACGGGTTCAATAAGACACATCCGCGTTGAAGCCCTGTAGCAGCCCTCGATGAGCGCTCGATGCTTTCGTCAATCAGTAGATTTTAGAGAGAACGCCGCCGCGAGCGGATAGAAGACCGGCGGTCGCAGACCGCCGCTATAAGCGCGTGGTTGCGGCTACAGGAGGTGAAGCGCCAACCCAATCTTGTAGCCACGCCCCTGTGCGGCGTGCATGATGCTCTCATGACGCGGTTTGGACGGCGCATAGCGCCACGGCTACAGCGCTGCATCGTACAAAATCACTGAAATGAAGCTGTCGGAAAAATTTGAAGAGGCATTGATTTATGCGACGCGCGCGCATGGTAATCAGATGCGCAAGAAAACGGGAATTCCGTTCGTCGCGCATATTCTTGGCGTGACTGCCATCGCACTTGAGTACGGTGCGAATGAAACCGAAGGGATCGGCGCGCTGCTTCATGATGCGGTTGAAGATTGCGGTGGCGAGGAACGGTTGCGCGATATCCGGGAGAAATTTGGCGATGGCGTCGCCAGGATCGTTGATGGATGCACCGACACATACGAAACGCGAAAGCCCCCATGGTTGGAAAGAAAACAAGCTTACATCGAGCATCTCAAGAGTTCGGATGGCTCGACACGACTGGTGTCAGCGTCGGATAAGTTGCATAACACGCGTGCGATTTTGGCTGAGCTTCGACGACATGGTCTCGAAGTGTTCGAGCGGTTCGCTGGAAAAAAGGAAGGGACCGTTTGGTATTACCGAACGCTTGTGACCGCGTTTCGCCAGCACGGGGATCATTCGGATCTCATCGACGAACTCGATCGTGTCGTAAGCGAGATTGAGAAGTTCGTGCGAGAACACTGACACCGTATTGCAACTGGTAACGCGGGCTGAAAAGCGTCTGACACAGACGCCCTACAATTAATGTGTTAGCGAGGCTTGTAATCTGTGTTCGATCAGTGTTCATCTGTGGCGAAAGAGTGAAAATACGAACCGTATTTAAATGGGCGATCTGTGTGCTCGCGATTGTAGTTCTTGTCGGTGTTGGGGCCGTGGGCTGGATTGCTTTCGTATCGCTGGAAAAAGGCGAGCAGCATCGCCGTCAATTTCAGGCTGAGTTGGACTCGGGACGGTGGGACTTTGGCGATCAGCCGGCGTTGTTAGCTGTTGCCCAAGGTATCGTAAAGAACGACCCGGAAGCGATCAGTACCGCAGCGAAGAACGTGCCCGATTTGCAAGCGGCGGGACGAGACGGTGCAACTTTGCTCAACTTCGCTGTGAGACAATCGTGGCGGCGACCCGAATCCGTTGAGGCAATTAAAACCTTGCTGTCGCTGGGAGCGGACCCGAACTACACAAACGGTAACCGAAACTCTTTGGCGATGGCCGACGCAGGGCATTCGTCGGCGCGCGTTCTTCGCTCAATGTTAGAAGCAGGAGGAGATGCGAATACTCGCGATGGGTTTAATCAGCCGATGATTCTCATGAACTGGTATTTGGGTTACTACAAGGACCAGGCGAGATCGCGTTTTGAGTTGCTCCTTGATCACGGTGCTGATGTGAATTCAGCCATGCCCGCAGATCGCTCGGATTCCGCGGGTTATCCATTGCTGCTTTACCGCACGGCAATGGGACTGGATGACAATCTCGCTTACGCAGATGCGCTGCTATTGCTCCAGCGCGGCGCTGATCCGAATCGTGCCGGGACTGACGGAATGACGTTTGGAAAAATGCTAACGAGCCATCGATCGCTCTTTCAGCGAACACATAAATCGCCGCCACCCCAGTTCGTCGCGCTTTGGGACTGGGCCGAGCAACACGGGATCATCAAGCAAATTCAGTAGGTCAGGGGTTCGAACAGACGAGCTACAATCTTGACTCGTAACCTATCATTTGGAATCTCGGTTATGAACGGCAAGCCACATAAGAGATTTCCATGGCTGTGGTACATACTGGCGCTGTTCGTTATCGTGGCGTTCGCGTTTGCGCCGATAGGATCCATCATATTGTGCGCCGCAATCGCGAACGCGTACGGGTGCAAAGTGGACGAGGGCTCGGTGCATCCGTGCATCATCAACGGACACGATTACGGCGAACTCCTCTATTCACTCGGTGTGATGGGCTGGTTCATACTCGTCACCATTCCCGCCGGTCTGGTTGCATTTGTTGGCTGGCTGATTTTCCTCATCCTGCATCGCGTCGCCTGGCGAAAGCGCATATCCGCCGGGACCCCTCCTCCGATACCGCCATCGACCGCAACCGCATGATAGTATAGCGCAAGCTCAGAAGGTAGGGACATCGCGCTGCGATGTCCCCCGAAAGCTTTCGGGGCAGCGCGGCGTCCGTCCCAGTGTGCTCCGTCAACTGCCGCGTAAAACAGGCAACGGCCGTGGATTTCTCGGCTTGACTTGCGGCTAACCGCGTTCGCCTAGCAATCGCAGCTCTTGCCGCAATTGCATGCCCCGCCATTATTCATAGGGCAATTTTTGCCCGTCTTCTTGCACGAGGGTTGGTCTGCCGCCAGCGCCGCCGCGCAAATAACGGTCGCGACAATGGAACACACAATCTTGGAGTATCTCTTCATATAGATTTAAATCGTCTGCGGCACTCAAAGTTGCGCGGGTAAAAAATGTCATAAGCCATAATGATTTTGGACTGCCACCATTGGAATTCGAGCTTTGAGTGAGTGAAACGTTGAACGAAGCTTGACGCCGAAAAGGCAGTCATGAATTGCGAGGTGGTTAACCAATGAAGGATCTGACGACGGGCTCAGTGACCAAACACTTGCTACATATGTCGGCGTTCCTGGCGGCGAGCATGTTCGTGCAGACCCTTTATTTACTGGCTGATCTTTATTGGGTCGGCCACCTTGGAAAAGAAGCCATTGCTGCGGTCGGTGTGGCCGGCAACATCACGATGATTGTGCTGGCCCTGACGCAAATGCTCGGCGTGGGAACGACGACGTTGATGTCGCAAGCGGCTGGACGAAAGGATCAGCCGCACGCCGAAGTCGTTTTCAATCAGTCTTTCGTCATGTCGATCGTGATCGCGTTCGGGCTGGCGGTTGTCGGTTTCATTCTGCGCCCGGTGTATTGCGACTGGCTGAGCGCAGACGCCGAGACCGCGGAGTTGGCAAAAGATTACCTGCTTTGGTTTCTGCCAGGGCTTTTACTCCAGTTTCCTCTTGTCGCGCTGGGCGCAGCGCTGCGCGCTACCGGCATCATAAAACCGGCGGTCGCATTTCAGATGCTTAGTGTGTTTCTTAACATCGTGCTCGCGCCGTTACTGATTTTTGGAATCGGTCCGTGGCCGAAACTGGGCGTGACGGGTGCAGCGCTCGCGACGTTCATTTCGATTCTGATCGCTGATGTGTTGATGATGGTTTATTTCGAAAAGAAATATCACTACGTGCGGTTCCGATTTCCGCTGTTCCGCCCGCAAACAAAAATCTGGAAACGCATGCTGGGGATTGGTGTTCCGGCGGGTACGGAATTCTTGCTGATCTTCGTTTACATCGTGCTTGTTTACGCAATCATCCGCGGCTTTGGACCGGAGGCCCAGGCCGGTTTCGGAATCGGCGCGCGCGTGATGCAGTCGCTCTTCTTACCTGTAATTGCGTTGAGCTTTGCTGTTGCGCCTGTTGTGGGACAAAACTTTGGCGGCCGCCGTGCGGATCGCGTCCGGCATTCTGTCTATTCGGCGATCGGCATTGCGTCATTGACGATGGTGGTGCTCGCGCTGGTTGCATCTCTCGCATCGGCAATACTGGTTAGATTTTTCTCGCGCGATCCAAAAGTGATTGCCTTCGGCAGCGAATACCTGCGGATTGTCTCATTCAATTTCATATCGAGTGGAATTATCTTCACCACGTCGAGCGTCTTTCAAGGCATCGGTAATACCCTGCCGCCACTATTTAGCTCGTTAACACGGCTGGTTCTTTTCGCAGTGCCAGCTTTGATCATTTCACACATGCCGGGCTTTGAGATCCGGGAAGTCTGGTATCTGTCGGTTGGCACTGTCGTCTTCCAGATGTGCATTAACCTCTTTCTGCTTCGGCACGAGCTGCGGAAAAGGCTTCGATTCGACGAACCGGAAAACTTTACTCCCGCGAGCGCGACCGCGTCGTAAGC
>Ga0070684_100000960_pt1 | contig 20532 bp, 24 predicted proteins | sample KBSC723LmetaG_FD_65653 | JGI IMG/M metagenome (GOLD analysis project Ga0070684, IMG submission 65653) | Corn rhizosphere microbial communities from Kellogg Biological Station, Michigan, USA - KBS C7.2-3L metaG | ecosystem: Host-associated > Plants > Roots > Rhizosphere ...
CACTAATGACGACCTACGATCAGGTCCAGAAAATGAAGGAGAATGTTCAGCCTGGGGTGGTTTTTCCTATGCGGCGGTTCGACGAATATGAGTTCATGAAGCTCCCGCCGTGGGATCAGGTGAGTATTCTTGTGATTCAGGAGGTTGAAAAGCGGGTCAAAGATCATTTTGCCATTTTTGGGATTGAGGATCTTGACCTGATGAAAATGCGTCGGGAAGAATTTGTTGATGATGTTTTGGCTGAATTTAAGCCGGTTTCGCAGCAGATGATGAAGTTGATGCGTCAATTTTTACCCGATGCCGAAGCTGCCAAGGTGGTTGGACCGTTGAACCGGCCATTTCATATCGAGAGAGAAGAGATTCAGGGTGAATTTGAAATCTCAGGCATAGTCGATCTCCGCGACATAGACACCGACTGGATGAAGGAAAAAGGAACGATCGCAACTCAGCTTCTCTCAATGGATACACTTGGAATCTCCAATCGTGCGGCAATCCTGAAAACCTTGTGGGGCGGATTGGATTACAGTTTTGCCGATGTAGCCTTAACTGACCAGCAGGACGCAAGCCAAAAGGAGATCGAGGATGAACAGCGAGCCGTAGATTTGATTATTGGCTCAGGCCAGGATCAGCCGTTGCCAAAGGCGGGGAATTTCAACCTCAGGTTGCAGACATTGCAGGCAAAACAGCAGAGTATTCAGCAAAATCCTGCAACGATGAAAATCATTCAGGGCAACCCCGACATTATTAAAGTGCTGATGAACCGCGCTACCTATTACCAGAGGCAGTTACAGCAGCTTCAAAATGCCCAAATCGGACGATCGCAAGTTTCCAATACATTTTCCAAAGATGCTCCTCAAATGACTGAACCGGCAATGGGTGGATATTGATATGAGATGGATTGATAGATTTTTATCTCGATCGACTCATCTTCAGCCAATCGAAACCGATCGTGACATGATGATGGCGTTTGCCGTTGAAGATACCAATCCACTCTGGTTGGCGGTTCATCAGGCAATCAATGAAATTGAAAAAGAATGTGTCGAAGGCTCCCGCCGATACGTAGCAAACACCAATCAATGTATTTCGGCTGTTGGTGCCGGGGAGGGCGCATCACTTGTACGCACAAGATTGATTGAGAAGCGCAATTTAGCATTGAAATCATATCGAGAGAAAGTGGGGTGAAAATGAAAGCATTACTACTTCAAATAGTCGTGACGTTGACTCTAATGTCATGGCTGATAGAAGTGTTTGGGCGAACGCTCGGACACAACCCTTAAATTGAAACAAACTAACCCTAAAATATTATGACCCCGCAAGAAGTCGAAGAACTAAAAAGACAAGAAGCAAAAGCATGGGGCAACCATGCAACCGCAGACTGGCGCAGTCTGCCCGATGCCACCGGCAAAACCCACTGGGATTATGAAGAGGAAAAACGCACCGGAGTAGTCAAACCAGTTACCGTAGTTCAGGGTGAACATGAAGTTACCGTTGCTGCCATTCCGCAAAATAAGAGAATGGTCGAAGCTTACGATGAAAACTCTAACCGTGTTCAGGTCGAGGTTGGCGACAATTCAAACTTTGCCATTGGCGACAAGCTCAAGGTTGGACCACATGAATCCGGTTTTATCGACGTTTTCAGACTATTAAGCGGAGTTCCCCAGGACCGGCGCCGTTAAAGAAAAGGTTGACGGAAAGCTAATTTTACTGTAATCGCAAATCACAATATGTGGAGTTTCTCGAATTTCGCCCACACAATCGGTAGATTGGACAATGTAAATTCGTGTCACCTACTTTGGAGGGTTAAAATCCATGCCTGAGCCAGAATTGGCCGCTGAAGGGGAGCAGAGCGTTCAAGCTGCGACCACTCCGCAATCTGCGGATAAACCAGAGACAACTACTCAAGCAGAGGGTACTCAGTCCGATTTCGATTCGGTTGCTGATTTGCTGGATATTCCTGAGGATTTGAAGCAACAAATTGCTCCGAAGGCGCAAACAGAAGTCAAACCCGATGAGAAACCTGAAACACCTGATACTGAAGCTGAACCAGAGGGAGAACCTGAGGTTAAAGCTGAAGAAAAGGAAAAAGAGGAAGAGGACGAAGAGGAATCCGAAGAGGAAGAGTCAGAAGAGGAAGAAAAGCCAGCGCAAAAAATCGACAAGCGCCAGAAGCGGATCAATCGGTTAACCCGACAGAGAAGCCAACTGGAAAAGCAACTCGAAGAACGTGACGGTAAAATTGAGGAGCTTTCAGAAAAGCTTTCAAAATTTGAGAAGAACGGTCAAGCGCCTGTTGCAACAATTCCTCAAGTCGGAGCTTGGATGCCCAGTAAAGAAGTGGCAGAAGAGTATTCCGAACTGAGCCAGAAAAAAGAGGCAGCAAAAGCAACAATCAAATGGTGCGACCGCAATAAGGATGGGGTTCAAGTCGTCCGAGATGGGCAGCAAGTGTTCATGGACGCAGATGAAATCGCTACTTATAGGCAGGAAGCCCAGGAGAAATTGTTGGAGATTGCACCCGATATTGCTGTGCTTGAACGAACTGCAAAACAGGAGTTCAGGAAGCAAAAAGGGGATTACGACAAAATTGCCTACACATTCTGGCCTGACTTGGCAAATAAGAGAAGTGAGCTTTACCAGGAAGCGAATGCTATCAAGGCTGAATTTCCTACCGTGGCAGCTAGTCCGGCAGCAGATTATTACATCGGATTGGCAATCGAGGGAAGGAAATCGTTAGAGGCAAAAATAGCAGCCGCCAAAAATGGTAACGGCAAATCTCCTCAGAAACCGAAGGGGGATATAGATCCCAAGGTTTTCACCACCCCAAGAGTTCCTATTGCTCCTCATACGGCTGAACCACCCACACGCGAGAGTACGCCATCGTCTCAAAAAAGAATCAAAGAGGCAAACGACAGGCTAATGGCAGATCCAGACGGGAGCGCCGAATCTCTTGCAGCGTTATTTCAGGCGAGGGAAGAAGTGGGTACTAAAGTAAATTCTCGTTCACTGGTAAAGTCATAACCTGTTCCAAAGAAAGGAACAGTAGATGCCAGCTTTAGTAGAAGCTGATCTAATCGGGAAACGCCAGGATCTTCAGGACATGATCTATGTGGCCGATCGAAAGGTCACACCTGGAATTTCTTCGATTAAGAAAGGCGAAAGACTCAGAAACAGCCCTTACGATTTCATCGTAAAGAGCTATGGCGCACGCAAGAGGGGCGGTGTGCCGGACGGGAAGGACGTAAGTGCGTTCGACTCCCAAAGTCCGAAAAGACAATTACAGGCGCGATTGGAAGTTTATCGCAGAGCACCAATGGTCGGTTTCATTGCGCAAGAGTTCAGTCTTGCGGGTGGAGTCGCCGGTGTGCCTAACGCGATGAGCGAAGCCAAGGCCGATCAGATGATCGAGCATAAGCGCGACATGGAGAAAGAACTTTGGTCGAATCAGGATTCACGACCGGATGACGGTATGAACGGTTCGATCATGCGTGGATTTGGACGTTGGATTTATGACGGAGCGGCAACGCTAACGTTAGATGCCAGCGATCCTTCTCCTGCTACCGGATATTATGAATTGGCGGTTCCAGCAGATGTGCGAACACCGGCAAATCAGATTTATACCGGTTCGATCGCTACCATGACGCAAGCCCAGTTCGAGGCGCTGATTCAAGCCAAGTACGAGAATACCGGAGCATCGAGTGATCTTCGGGGTTTCGTGACTCCGGTTATCAAAAACCGAGTCGGCTTTTTCTCGCGTTATCAGGCAGACGTATCGGGTTACACAAGCAGAGTGTTCATCAGTTCGGGGGTAGTGAACGGGAACACCATGTTTGGTGCGACGATTGATGTTTACAAGAGCGATTGGGGAACATTCGAGTTGTTTCCGGTGCTGACGGATTTCATGCCGACAGCTTACACTGGTTATTTTCTCGACATGGCTCAACCCCGACTGCGAAGTGCAGGAACATACGAGACTTCGGATCTTCCGAATCTTGGTGGTGGTCCACGCGCTTTGATTCAGTCGATCATCAGTATTCATCCTGGTGATCCGAGGGCGCACGCCAAAATCGCTGGAACCGCTTAATCGAAAGGAAAACATAATATGAAGTTCAGACCATTAACGACGAACGAGCGAGCGGAAACCCCAGGCTTCACACATGTAGCAATCGTTACTGCTGATGACTTGACGACCTCGACTGCAAATACTACCCAGACAATTACTCTGGCGACGTTGCAGGCTGGAGATCAGGTTCAGCGTGTGAAATGGTATCTTAAAACGCCATTTCAGGACACGACTAGCGCAGGCAATGACGCTACGACTGCAAGCGTTGGAGACAGCGCAGCGGTAACAACGTTCTTGGCGGCAGGTGAAACCAACCTGAACGGAACAGAACTTATCTGGAGGACATTCAATACGGTTGTGGCATACACAGCCGGTGATTTCATCACGGTAACGTTCACTCCGAAAACGACAACGAACCTAAACGCTATCAATCGTGGGGAACTGCTGTTGTTTTTCTCGATCTTCCGCCCAACATTTGTGGCGCAAGCGATTTCAGCAACCGCAATCTCTAAAACTTAGGGTTAGTCCATCGACTAAGGGAATGGAAATGGCTCCTGTGCCGTAAAAAGCTGGGAGCCATTTTCTATATTAACCAAAGAAAGGAAAATATGCCAAAGAAAGATACTGCTGACGAAGTTAAAGGCGCACCGAAGAAAACCGATGCTGCCAAGAAAAAAGAAGCGCAAAAAGGGAAAGAATCATGGCGACATAAACTTGTTTCCGGCAGCAAGCATCCAGACCACAAACCGCCAGTGACAGTCATTGCGGAAGCGTCGGATGAAGCCAAGGAAAAATACGAGGATTCGATCAATGCTGAACGTGAGAAACAATTCTCATCCGGTGCTGATTGGAGAGACTTGGAAGGCGGAAAACCTCAGGACGAATCAGACGCGCCTGAACCGCGGTTTCCAAAGGGAGCCAAGGACGCTGCCAATCCATGAATGATTCGGCAACAGAACTGATCGCTGCACAGAAAATTCTGTCAGACGGATTAGCTGGAAGCGTTCGGTTCGAGATTGCCAAGGCAAACGCTAATGGAGCCTATGCCGAAGGGTGTAGGCTCCTTGCGCCTTGGATGCTCAAAGAGATTGAGGAGCAATGCAAAATAATCGGAATCGAGAACAAACAGAATGAACGTCAGGCAACCCGTTCTCACGTTCCATATTACCGAAAGCCGGTGATGATGCATCACTGCTTTGAAATGATTTTTGGTGAGGGTTGCTGGCAGGATGAAGATTTTGTTGAGGATGTTTTGAAGCATCACCCTGAGCTTCGATGCAAAGTGAAATATGGAACCAAGGGTCAGGAGTATGTGACTCCAACTAGAAAGAAACAATGAGGAAAATCATAATAGGAATCGGGATAGCGATACTGGCTATTACGTCATTATTTGCTGGAAACCCGATCACTGAAAAGGGAACCACTGTTCCTTATGCTGCGCATATCACAACCAAAACTACGACGACTCCGACCAGTTCAACCTGTTACGTTTCGTCGGTTGCGATTTGCGTTACGGCGGCTGGAACCACCCAGACATTGGTGATTCAAGACAAAGGAACGACTGCCAAAACGTTGTACACGGCAGGAACAGCTATTGCTGTAGGAAACACTTACATCAATTTTCAGCAACCAGTTTTAATGACTGGCGGGATTGATATTATCACTGGTGGAACCACAGCCGGAACGCAGGATGTATTTATCACTTACTGGGTTCCGTGACCAAGCAATATCGAACACTAAAGATAACGACCAAGGATACTTTTGTGGTTTCCAATGTTGGATGCTATCTCACTCAGATTGTTTTCTATTGTTCTAATGCAGGAACAGCCTGGACGATTACACTAAAAGACAAGGCATCATCTCCTAAAACATGGCTAGGTCCACTTACGATGACCGTTCCTACCGACAAGCTTCCGGTTAAAATATTCTTTGATGAGCCTCTGTTTTTTGATGGCGGGATTGATGTTGTTAGCACAGGAACTACTGCCGGTGAAGTTGCTGGTGCTTTGAATTTTGTAGAGTCAGATCAATGAGAACTGTCCCATTCAAGTCTGTATTTGATCGTGCGGTAGGACTGTATGATTTCGATCCGCGAACTCAAATTCCATCAGAATTTGCTAATTCACTGGTTGAACATATCAATCGACGGGTCAGGACTATTTGCCAGGTATGGCCCTGGCCGGAATGGATATTAACTGAAGAAAGGGCATTTCGTCAGGTATGGAACGCGAATCATCAATATCTGCGAGCTAGCATCACAGACGGTCAACCTGATGAAGTTTTCTACATACCAAATACGACATATTATCGGGTAAGATCAGATGCGATTGGTGATCCGCCAGTAGGAACCATTCCTTCAACTGGAACGGATTACTTCGAGGTTATTTCTCCTGTCGATACTTTCATTGCCTACGATCAGGTTTGCAAACGTGCTATCGGAACGGTTTTGGGAATTTACAAGCGAGACCCCAGGGTTCCTACCGGATCGAATAATGGCCTGTATAGGTTCATGCCAAGTGAACGGGGAATTGATGTTAGTGACGCTGGTGGACCAACCGTATTCATAAATTACAAGATGCCAGTCCCTCGATACACCATAACTCCGTACGTGAGCGGCAAAGTGTATCCCAAGACGGAGATAGTGTTTGATCCGACCATTGGAGAGTGTTTCCAGGCATTGACCAATACTAATACGCTTCCATCCAATACAGACGCATGGCGTAGGATACCATTTCCTGAAGTATGGGAGAATTACGTTTGCTGGGGAGCTTTTTCGGATTGCCTGATGGAGTCCAAGAAAGAAGGCAATACAAATATCCAAGAGCGAATCGCTCTTTCCCAAAACGCAGGAAACAAAGCCGAGGGTTATATCAGATCAGAAATTGATAATCTATATGCTCAAGGTCAGAAATTTTTCTACAATGTTTACAGGGGTCCGATTGGATCATGGTGTTACTCACAACCGTGGAGTGGGGGAACAGTAAGCACCCTGACTGATGTTTGCGATGATGAACTTGGGTGGATTTATCCGACACCATCAATCACTCCGCAGGTGTCATGGAGGTACTACAATCTCATTGTTGCGCTCAGGCTTTCAGATGCAAGTCCATCACTGGATCAGATTTCAACTCGTTATCTACTTCCAGATTCATTGGCTCAGATCGTAATCACTGAAGGCACAGAGAGAACTCCCATGACATTTATATTGGAAGCAGGAGCGTCAGATCCGTTAGATCCAAACGGACAGGTAAACCCCATTGATTACAATGCCTCTACAAATTCAAAACATTGGAGGAGGTTAAGTTGAAGAAATTACTATTACTGTTTCTCATCCCGTTCACGGTGTATTCCGCAACCGAGAATGTTCGGATCAACACCAGCACCCACAAGGTTATTAAACCGGCTCCATCTGGACAAGCGTTGTTTGATCTGGATTTTTCGGATGTAACCACAAACATTTCCGGTGGCGGTGGAGGTGGAACCCCGGGTGGCGCAAATCAGACATTGCAGTTCAATAATTCGCTCACATTCGGTGGTGTTCCGTACGCCACATACGATGGAACAGCGGTAACATTGCGATCTGGTGGTAGATTATTTCTGGCTGACACGATTGATATTACCAAGAAAGCCCAATTCAATCTTGCACTTTCAACAACTGGAACAACACGAGTAGTCACAATCGCGCCAGGAGCCGATTCAGTGACAGTAACTCCGTTATCGGCATCAGCTAACAATTTTATGACTGGTGTGAACGTGTCAGGCGTACCCCAGTTCGCTCAACCCACATTCACGAATCTATCTGGCACACTGGCGTTATCTCAGACCAGTATGGCTACCGGTAAATTGATCGGTAGAGGAACAGCTTCCACTGGACCAATGGAGGAGATCACGCTAGGGACCAACCTGAGCTTTACAGGAACAACGTTGAACGCTGCTGGCGGCAGCGGTACTCCTGGTGGATCAAATAGCCAATTACAGTTCAATAATTCTGGTGTATTTGGCGGGACAACGATTCTCACAACTGATGGAACATCTGTATTTGGTCTTACCGGTTCTAAACTGATACTTCAAGATCCTACCAACACTGGAAAATCAGCCTTTTTCGATTTGTCTGGAATAACCGCAGGAAGCTCGAAATCAGTTACCTTGGCAAACGGTGCATCAACTACGGTGCTTCCAGATACCGGTGCAACGAACAACTTCCTCACGGCAATTAGTGCTGGTGGCGCAATTAGCAAATCGCAGCCGCTATTTACCAATATTGGCGGCACGATCACGATGGGGCAGAACAAGGTGCTGATCGGGAAAGAGATTTGGCAGGATGGCACTAACGGAAGCGATATTACAGGTGCGCGAGGTGATCTGACCAAACCCTTCCTGACGATCGCGGCAGCATTGGCAGCGGCTTCAGTAGGAGATGTGGTTTATGCTGGACCAGGGACAACCAGCGTGGCGGCAACTCCATTGGTGGTTCCGGCAGGAGTGACATTAGTTGGTGCTGGTGTTGGATACACTATTGTAACTGGAACAACTGGGACAACACGAGGAGTTGTCGAACCTGGTACTGGTAGCGCAATCTACAATCTGACAATGCAGAATACTTCATCAACCGGTATTGCGTTTGGAGTCAGCACCGGAAGTTCTGCATTTACTTCAGCATACGTGTCGGGATGCAAAATCATCGGTATATCTAATGGGATTTATATCAACAAAACAGGCACTACCGGATTGGCTATGGATAATACCGTGGTCCAGACTCAAGGGTTATGTTTATACTCAAATATTGTAGGGGCAACGAGCGATCTAAGAAATTGCGATTTCATCAGTGATGGTACAGGAGTAGCAGCGTCCGTTGGTATCAGCGTTGATAAAGGAATCGTTCATTTCTATTCAGGAACTATCACAGTCGGCGGTGGCAGCAGCACGAACATTTGCGGGGTAGCCAACAGTGTAGATTCAACCCTTGAGCTTCACGATAGTCGTTTATCTACTACAGCGAGCGGCACAACCAACTTCGATGTTCAGCAAGTAGCTAGCGCGTCATTAGGAGTGAATAATGTCTATAGACCTGATGCTGCGGTGCTATCTATATCTGGGACAATCACTCAACTTTCCAGATACGCATTACGCGACAATAATCTCAGTGATTTTCCAAATATAGGGAGCGGCACTCGTGGAGACATTATCTACAGGAACGCTACGGGTTGGACCAAACTCGCGGCCGGAACAGATGGAAACGTTCTGACTACGCATAGCACCACGGGAGATCCATCATGGGATGTGTCCGGTTCAGGTGGAGTGGTAAACGACACAGCGTTCGCATCAAGCTGGAACGGAGTCACCAGCATAGCTCCGTCTAAAAACACTGTTTACGATTGGGGTCACACATTCGATACCGATGATGACGGTAAAGTTAACGTACTGGATCAGGCGGCAGGTATCGCAATCACTGATGCAAGCGGAGTGTTGCAAACTCCTGTAACGGATAATCACACTAACTGGGACACGGCTTTTACCGATCGGTTGAAATGGGATGGTGGAGCAACTGGACTCACGGCTGCAACAGGCCGAACCAGTCTTGGGGCGACAACTGTAGGATCAAACATATTCACGCTAACAAATCCGAGTGCTATTTCGTTCATAAAGATTGCTGCCGACAATAGTGTTAACACCAGAACGCCGACGCAATTCAAGAGCGATCTTGCAATCGCGTTTAATGATCTATCGGGCGCAGCTACCAACGCTGTTACATGGAGTGCCGGAACTGGAAACAGAGATTTTCTTGTAGGAACAGATTCATCGTTCAAATCAACAATTGGAGTAGGAGCTAATGCGACCGAGAAAATGTCTATGTCATTTGACGGTCCATCAGGACTAGGTGAGATCGCGTCATTTTACGATATGGCGATTACAAGTCTGAACGATCTACCGATCCAATTTAACATCGGACCTTCTAATGGCGAAGTAATAATGGCTTCTGATGGCGTAACAGTTGGGACCGGAGCAACAACTCCTCAAGGAGATGGAACAATAAATGTATCCGGTGGTTATTACATTAACGATGTAAACATCCTTAGTAATACCGCGTGGGCATCATCCTGGAACGGAGTCACAACTACCGCTCCAACCAAGAACGCAATTTATGACTGGGGTCACGCATTTGATGCTAATGACAACGGCAAAGTTGATGTGCTAGATCAGACCGCAGGCATCACCGTAACGGACGGAAGTGGCGTCATCCAGGCTCCGTTAACCGCGCCATCCGGCACAATCGTTGGAACCACTGATACCCAAACGTTGACAAATAAACGTGTAACCAAACGTGCGTTATCTACAAACGCGCCTGGGGCAACTCCAACAATCGGTACAGACAGTTACGATGTAGTTCATCTGACTGGACTGGGAACAGCTGTAACCAGCATGACCACCAACCTGACTGGAACACCTGTTCAGGGTGACATGCTGAAGATTGATTTCACTGATGATGGAACGGGGAGGGCAATCACCTGGGGAGCGTCGTTTGAGTCTAGTCCTGGTGCTACATTGCCGACAACCACTGTCGCTTCAACACGGTTGGATACGATATTTGCGTGGAACTCGGTCACATCCAAATGGAGATGCTTGGCAACCAGTGAACCGATAGCTGGAACTGGAACTGTAACGTCTGTTGGATTAGCTGGAACATCTAATCAGATCACGATTACGGGCAGTTCACCAATTACTTCGTCTGGAAGTTGGACAGCGAGTATTCCTTCTTCAGCGCAGTTGAGCATTGCCAAGATCACGAACTTAACCAGTAACGGGTTTGTAAAAACTGGGAGCGCAGATGGCTCATTGAGTGTCGATACCGCAACGTATCTGACCAGCACAAACGTTGATGACACGGCCTACGCATCTTCGTGGAATGCGGTGACGACCAATGCACCTTCGAAGAATGCCGTGTACGACTGGGGACATACGTTTGACACGGACGATGATGGCAAAGTTAATGTACTGGACATGGGAGCAGGTGTGGTCAAATCTGATTCGGGAGGAGCGGTTAGTGCGGCTACAGCCGAAACCGATTACGTCACTCCGACTGGTACTGGAACATTATCTGGTAAACGGATCACACCACGCGCAGGCGCAACCACATGGAGTTGCGGAGAGGCCAGTAGTGCCACTTCAACGCCAACATCTGATTCATGCGATCAATGGGATGTGACAGCACTTGCGGCGGCAGACGCTTTCGCTGCTCCTTCGGGAACGCCGGTGAACGGACAGAAATTGATTATCAGGATCAAAGACAATGGAACGGCGAGAGCATTAAGTTTCGCTACTGGCAGTAGCGGCCAATACCGATTTTCCACCGATCTTGCAGCCCCAACCACGACCGTGATTTCCAAAACCCTATACATGGGTTTCGTCTATAACTCTGCTGATAGTCGTTGGGATTGCGTGGCTCAACTGAATAATTTCTGATGTGTAAACAATTTCTAATCCTGCTGGCGATACCGACGATTGCGTTTGGTCAATCCATAGGGACACAGACCAACACAGATAATTTCAATCGTGCGAACGAAACTCCTCTATCGGGTGGAGGCAACTGGACAAGCACCACGAACCGTGTCGATCTGATTTCCAATCAGGTCACAACGGCTGGAACAGGAAGTGATCGGGAAGCTGTTTATGCAGCATGGGCGAATGGCAACGATCAGTATTCTCAACTTAAAGTCACCGTCAGTGGAACCACGGCAGGAGCAGGATTTGGCGTATCAGTCCGATCTACAACCACAGGAAGCACGTTCAACTGCTACCGTGTGGTTCTTAATTCGGATGGTGAATATGAAGTATGCAAAATGGTATCCAGTTCATGCACATCATTGCGTACCGGAACGTTATCATACGTCGCAGGAACGGCACTAGGATTAAGTGTTCTATCAACAACATTGAAGGTATGGTATGGCGGTACTCAGGTAGGGGCAGATATTACCGATTCGGGCATTGCATCTGGTAAGCCAGGAATAGCCTACAGTTCAACATTATCTGTAGTTCCAACTGGTGATGATTGGGATGCCGGAACTACAGCAGCAGCGGCTACTAATAAATCCAAGTTCTTTCTGTTCTTCGGAACGTTATGCCACATAAACTTCTTCGAGCGTTAATTGCATCCCTGCTGATCGCTTCAGCCAGTGGAGCTACTCCTACGCTCATTCAGCACGTTGCGAGCGGGATGGATGTTTACCCGATCAATACGCTGACGTTTTCTCTACCCAATGCATCCCTATCCGGCAACTGCCTAATCATGGGAATCCAGTTCAAATCAGCCGGAAGCATCACTTCAATCGTGGACAATATGGGGAACACATGGGTTGCAGGACCGACAGTGACAAACGCCACCAGCAGCAAAACAATGGCGATCTATTACGTCCTGAATGCCACGGCAGGAACACGAACGATCGCGGTAAATTTCACTGGGTTAAACACAGGAGCAAATAACGGATTCCCGCAGGCTGTAGTGTCCGAGTTTAATAATGTCGCAACGGTCAGCGCATTGGATGGATCTAGCGGGAGCAGCACAACTAAATCAGCAGGCACGATCACGACGACTACGAACGGAGATTTGATCTGGCAATACGGAGCGGCTCTCAGTAGCAGTAATAACGCCGGTGGAGCTTTCAACGGAACATTCATCACAAAAGGCAGCGGGTTTACGCTCCTAAACGCCGATTTACAAGTCGGAACGGTCGCTCAATATCAGGTACAGGCGACAGCAGGTGCGATCAATCCAACTTTTACCACCAGCGGCGCGGCAACCTGGGGAACTCTCGCGATAGCATTAAAAAGTGCATCTGCCGGAACACCGATGCCAGCAGGGATGCGAATAGTTCACATGCAACATATCCTGATCTTTTCGCATCGGCTTCAGGGGCGTGATGCTATGCTGGTGTTGCAGTTTCCTTCCACTGGAAATCTTTTGGTTGGAACGTTTAATGGAACGACTCAAACCATATCCGGCGTAACCGACAACAACAGTAATACATGGTCTGCTCCCGCAGGACTACGGAAGAAAGATAATAACGGAGATACCTGTGCTCAGGTCGTGTACGCGGCCAATGCCACGACCTCGACTGATCTGAGCGGCATTACCGTGAGTGCCAACAACCTGACAACTGGTGATGGAATGTTCATCCTATATGACGTTGCCGGTGCGGCGACTTCACCGTTTGATGTGGTGAATCTGGCTACCGGAAATCAACTGGTGGATGGCAATATCGACATGGGAACGATCACGCCAACCACATCAAATGGACTGATAATCCATGTGGACTCGATCGACTTCAAAGCCATTCATACATTAGTGGCTCCTGCCCCTAGCGCATCCAACGTGTTCGATACATGGACAAACGATCATGGTCACGGAACCGATGTGTCGCCCCTGGACATGGATAATGGATACGCGCACATCTATAACCCGAATACCAGCGCGATCACATTCACTTTCACGGCAGCGGGAAGTCACGTTGGCATCGGATTCTGGTCGGCGGTGAACGTAGCGTTCAAAGCCGGAACGGTTGGACCGACTCCGACTGCCACAGCCACGGCAACGGCAACTGCCACGGCAACCCCTACCGCTACCGCTACGGCTACCTCTACTCCATCAGGTGGAACCTGCAATTCAGACGGGAGCAGCGCGAGCGTTCAAGCTTGCGTTAATGCAGCTTCAGCCGGTGATACGGTGACGATTCCTGCCGGTATTTTCAACTGGTCAACCACAGTTACTTGCCCGAAGAACATCACTATTATCGGGGCTGGAATAGATGTGACCACGATAAATGATCTGGTTCCGAAAGTCGATCCGTCCCCAAACGTATTCAAATTCAATCCACCAAGCGGCTCTACGCTTTGCAGGTTAAGCGGTATGACAATCAATGGTCCGGCAGGAGGAACGCTCTACACGGGAGCACAGGGGGCGATCAGTATGGATTGCACCAGTTCAGTTCCGAATGTTCGTATCGACCACATCAAGTTTCGTAACCTGATGGATAGACCGATCGTGTTCTTTGGTGGAGTGATGGGCGTAATTGACCATTGCGATTTTCAACTATTCACATTCAACGCAGGCGGCATTGATGTTCGTCATTCTACATGGAAAGGGGTTGGCAACTACGGGAACAATTCTTGGGCGCAACCCTCCAACTGGGGAAGCCAGGAAGCGTTGTTTATCGAGGATTGCACGTTCGCAAACTATTCAGCGGCAACCTACGTGGACGGTGATGCCGGTATGCGAATCGTCATTCGGAACTCCAATATCTTCGCATCCGAAGCGGGCAACCACGGAACCGAGACTGGATCAAATCCAGGGACTCCATATCGCGGAGGTCGAACCTTGGAGATGTACAACAACGTAATTGACGGTGGACCGGCAGGAACCGTTGGAGGTATCACCAATTTCAGAAACTGGGTAGTGGCAAACCGAAGTGGTCCAATGCTGGTGTGGGGAAACACGATGGATCGTTACGATCGCATCATGGATTTGGCAATCTATCGGTACTGGTTTTCTCCTGCTTACTGGGGAATCGCAGACGGAACCAATACATGGGACGTAAATCACGCCGGTGGACCGTTCGCCACTGGAACGGCATCAATCGCCAGTACGTGTTCTGGATCGACTTGCACGATGACCGTATCTGGAAATCCGTGGACAGCAAATCAATGGTTGGGCAACGCTGGAAATCCGGTTGCCTATATTCTTCGTAATACTTCCACCGGAACAGCCAGTTTCATCAAGAGCAACGGAACGAACACGATCAATTACGCCAGCAACACGCAGGGAGCGAACATGGCGTTTACCGCAGGGCAATCATTTGATATTCGCGCAGTCGAGATTGTCCTGGATCAACCTTGCCGTGGACAGAGTGATTTACTTTCCGGTGTTCCGCCTGCCCCTACAGGTTGGCCGAACAACCAATTAGAGATGGTCAGGATTTGGAGCAACACGCTCGGGCCAAGCTGGGGGAATGGGAACGGGATTGCGAAAGTTACAGGAACAGCGGTGATGCAACCAGGGAGAGATTATTGCCAGAGCGATAATGCTAGTTGTGCGATGCCAGGGTACACACCGTTCGTATATCCACATCCACTTGTAGGACCGGCCGTGACTCCTACCCCGACCCCGACTGCTACTGCTACTGCGACATTCACGCCTACCCCAACCGCTACCGCAACATTCACTCCAACAGCAACTCCTACAGCATCCCCAACTGCTACGTTCACGCCTACACCAACTCCGACAGCAACGTTCACTCCAACCCCAACTGCTACAGCTACGTTCACTCCAACCCCAACGGCAACGTTTACCCCTACTCCAACGGCCACGGCAACTGCTACTGCAACTACAACGCCAGGGCATCCTGCCCCGCGCCCCCGTCCTAAACCTGGACGCAGACCATTTTGAAATGGAATAAACTACATTTTTTACTCCGCTACACTCTCGGAAATGAACGATGCCAACTCAAGATGAAAACGCCGCAGTTATTAAAATACCGAAGAATGGGACTAGGCTCGCCCTAATCTTTTTTATTATCAATTTCCTTCTTGTATTTGCGAACCTCTACTTAAGCAATGGATACGTTTCAAAGAACACTTACGAGCGGGATGCAACTGATACAGTTACCAGACGCGAGGCATTGAACGCTGAACTTAGAGGTATCGCTATTGAATTACGGGGAATCAAAGATCACATGCAGGGGGATGAAAAGCAGGATAAACGGATTGACGATCTTGAATACAGAATGCGTGAACAGGAGAAAAAGAAGTGACTCCCGAAGAGTTCAAATCAATAACGACTCAGTTCGAAGATGGAGTTCGCAAACTCATCAACCGTATCAACATCAACACATGGATATTCAGTATCACTCTAATAATTGTCTCCATCATACTTTGGAGATTGATACTGGTAAGCAGAGCATTCACCGAAACAGCAATACTAACGACTCAAAACGCTGTGAACATTGCGGCAGTCAAGACCACTCAGGAATTAAATCAGCAAGTAATTTTGAATTACATCAAAGAACAGATTGAGGCGATGAACAAATTGCAATCCGACAACTCAGACCCGGAGATAGTGAAACGTCGCGGGATCAAAGTTCCCAAATGGCCGGTTCCGCATGCGTCTATTCCAAATGGAAAGATTACCGAGAACGATCTTCAACGAATACCGCAACCAGGACCTTCACCTTCACCTATCGTAAAGATTAAAGAGAAAACTGTGATAAAATATCGCAAACCAAAACCAACCCCGAAACCTTTCCCACTGAACTTATTCGATAAAAATAATAGAGATCCACACAGGATGCGATGAACTTCACAATCGGATTAACGCTGGTGATACTGTTGATAATTGCAGGATTTCTAATCATGGGATGGTTGATTCACAGTATCGGACTTAAAATTAACGGTAGAATGACCCAGATGATGCATTCAGTTAAAGAATTGGCGCACAAAGAAGGAATGGAGGAGGAGCGATTGCACCCCCAAAAATGAGAACTGTTTCATATAAAGAAATCCTTTGGGCGATCGCTCACGAGGAGGGAATTGATCCTGATATTACCAGAAACGGTCAGGGCATTATGCCAGATCAGGCAGATGCATGGACAAGCTACGTTAATGCGTGGGTTCGGCGGTTGTACGATCAGGAAGATTATCCTGAATGGACTCAGACAACGGAATTTATTGTTCCGACCAATCACATTGTTCCGTGGTCGGTTCATGCTTCTGCTTTTACAGGTCCGTTAGTGGATTTCGGTAGGGTGCTGAAAGTTTATCTGGTCGATCCTTCAACCACTTATTCGCCGGTTGATACTCCATTCCGATTAAGCCCAGCGGGTATCCATGTCGGGTTCGAGCATGGATCGAGCGTGTGGATCAAATACGTTCTGCCATGCCCACAGTTCAGCGCAATGGGCTGGGACGCCAATCTAACATATAAAAAGGATCAGGTAATTTACTCCATCTCTTCAGGAGAATGCTACAAGAGCAAGGTAAATGGTAATCACGGGCATGATCCCGAAGTTACATTCTCTCCTCCTCCAACCAGTTTCCCTATAGAGCAGCCACAAAACCAACTTTCAACGGAATTAGTTAACCAGCTAACGCGGGCAAATCCTGGTATTCTGGCGCAAAACCAGATCACCAGAATCAAATTACAGATCATCGCTGGAAATGATACGGTTCCGGCAATATCAGATCCGCCTCCAAATCTGTCACAATTCTACATTAACGCTGTTGAACCAAGTATCCCAGGAACTCAGATCGGGGCGGCAATAACATTGGCTGATGGAGCGATGACTTTATTGGACGTTCTTACTGATTTAACCAATCAACTGATTACGGCATTGAGCGGTGGCGGATATACAGTCACGAAAAATGACGCTGATCTGACTATTGATCTTGAAAGGGGAGCGCAATTCGAATCTGCTGCCAGATTCACTCCTCAATTTGGACCTGATTTTTATCTACTTGTTCAGCAAATCCAGCCGTATATCGCTGCAATATCAGCAACCGATGGAGAACGCCAGGTAATCAATTTCACATTAACAGATGACAACGTGATTCATGGTGGAATCTACACTCTGACATTCAAGGATGTAGCAGGAGTAGATCATGTGATTGAATACGAATCGGGCATTACTGATACGGCGAATCAGATTTTAGTAGAACTCGTAAATCAGATTGGAACGCTTTCACAGACCGATCCGTTCTTTATGGATATTGCTGCTAACATTGATGCAGCAGCGTTTACGGCTGCGTTTAGTTCCGCTTCAGCAATTAGTTTAGATGCCAGTTTAACATTGCCAGGTTCCCCCTGGTGGGAAGTTGTTCGATTACCATTTATCATGTTCGATCAGGTTGTGCGTGGAGCGGTAGCTGATGATTTAAGGGCAACCGGACAATCCGATAGATCAGGAGCAGAAGAACAGGCTATTCCACAAGAGGTTGCGCTTACATCTGGAAAGATTCTGGCTCCGCAGTATTTGCCATTAACCGATCAATCTCGTCGGAAGGAAGGGTAACGATACGAACGTACGACTTCTACGTGGAACATTTAAGAATCAGGATACTTACGCCATTGATAACATGGAAGCGTACAGCGTTGGAGATGTGATTCAGTTTCCGATCGCGGTTCAAGAGAACGGTAATTTACATTTCGAGACGGCAACATTTAACGACAGGCAATAAATGGCTGAGATTTTTAACAAAACATCCCCAGGTCCAAGCGAGAAGGTTCTAATTCTGGCAGTCAGAGAACAGGTAATTCAACCTTTCCAGGCTCCCGATTGGACTGATCTACGAGTGGGATTCCTGTTAAGTCTTTGCGACGATACCGCAGACGACACCATTACGGGGTTAGGTCCAGAAACTATCACCATTGGAACAGAAAACGAACCAGATAAAAGATACTGGATTGGCGTCAAAGACAGGAGTGATCAACTACCGTCATCGAATGCGGCGACATTTATAGGATTCTCGAACTCTGCCGTTACAGGGGTAAGAGATCGGGGAGATTCCAAATTGGTATCTTCGGATCTTGGCATAGGAACGACCAATACTGATTATTGGCGACCGTTAAACGATCAAGCCCAGACGGTTTATCTTGGAGGGATTTTTGATGGTGGGGCTAGGCGAGGTGGATTCCGCCCTGGTGCTGAACAGCATTTTGTTCAGAACTTTTCCGGTGGTCACGCTGCCGGATACGCAACGCTTTTGATGCTTAGGATTAGGAGAGATCAGCCAACCTCAAAAGTGGTTACGGTTACTACCAAAACAAACGTGGCTCATACTGGCGACGTTCTTTTCACCAGTGACCCAAGTAAAGATTTACTCTTGGCTAATATGGAATCATTTCCGACTAGCGTTCAGACAGTTGGACCGGTGCAATTAAGGGAGGTTCCTTCTGCGCTGTTTGCTTACTGGCCGTTCTTTGGATCGAGACTGAGGATTCATTGTTGGGGGATTTTAAGGGTGGCATGAATGGAATATTTAATAGGATTTGGATTGGTTGCTGCGGCGATGATTGTCATTGCTGCTGGGATCATTCTAAAAAAGAAACAAACAAAACATGACTAAAATATTCGGAGCAAACTGGGCTAGCACAGTATGGGGGTTTCTTTTTGCGATTGCGATTGCGATTGCGAATACACCATCCATTATCGCGCCACTTCCTGATGCTGTTGAACCGTACGTTATTATGATTTGCATTTTAATAACGGGATCAGGCTTTGCCGCATCAGTTAAATCCAGAAACGTAACGGGTGGAACCGTTCAGCAAACCGTGTCAGGAGCGAAAGCTGATGAGGGAACACAAAACCTTGTAGATCATACCGTGATAGCGTCAATCGAATCCGGTGATGACTCTGTAACCACAGAACAAAGGAGAGCAGTTAATAAATAATATGAAACCACAGATGAAATTCCTGCCCGTTTACGCGGCGGCTATTTGTATGCTTATGGGCGCTTGCGCCCAGTTGCAGTCAGGTTCCGATCCCGTTGTAGTTCGCGCAGAGCAAACTCAGACGATCAGTAAAGATACGTTGGATGCGTTCGTGACATACGAGCGGAACAACGACGCGACATTGCGAGCATTGAATCCACAGATTCATACCTACGCGAACTATGTCCGAGCACACGGTCAGCAATGGCTACGAACCTTGCAAGCTGAGAAGTTGGCTTACAAGAACAATCGAACCGGAGAGAACAAGGCGAACCTCTTAACAGCGGTTGCAGTCTTGCAGGAAGCGGTAAAGCAAATCGGGATTTATATGTCCCAAGCACAAGCAGGAGTACACTAATATGACGCCAGCAATGATTATTGCAGCCATCAACGGGGCAATCGACTTGATTGGATTACTGTTGAAAGGCGCGCAAGCGATGAAGCAGGACAAGGAATGGACAGCAGCAGAAGATAAAGCTTATTCCGATGCCGTTGAAAGATTATCCGACAAGGATGCTTGGAAAATCATAGATTAATATGCAATTCGATCGCAATATCTGGAGGGCGCTAATCACAATTAGTCATCAGATTTATTGTGTCGAAAAGAAGCTGAATCTTGTTCTGGAAAACATTCATCCTGATTTCTCTAAAGAGGATCGGGCAGTCAAGAGGATAGCAAAGAAAGTTGTGAATGCTCAGGAACGCATTCCACACGAAGAAAAACAACAGAAAGGGAAAACACATGCCAGTAAATAGAGAACAGTTCGATGCAGACTTGGCCGATCAAATTGCCAAGGTGAATGATTACATCACGGCGGTTGATGCGTTTATCGCGTTGCCACAGGTGATTGATCTTCAAAACGAGGACGATCAGGTAAAAACAGCCGCGCAAGCGGTAGCTGATGCCCGTGGCAGGATTCCGAATCCTCCTCCGCAGCCTTAACTTGAGATCCCAAAAACAAATCAAAAACGAGCGTGAAACGATCGAACGTGAACGCTT
>Ga0070684_100000964_pt1 | contig 20512 bp, 22 predicted proteins | sample KBSC723LmetaG_FD_65653 | JGI IMG/M metagenome (GOLD analysis project Ga0070684, IMG submission 65653) | Corn rhizosphere microbial communities from Kellogg Biological Station, Michigan, USA - KBS C7.2-3L metaG | ecosystem: Host-associated > Plants > Roots > Rhizosphere ...
ACCCGGTCTGGGCGACGCCCCACTTGGGACCCTGGCCGAACGTCTTGCCATCGTCCGTCCAGCGGAAGATCGACCAGGTTGAGTCGCTGTACCAGTCGTCCCAGCCGTAGGCCTTGATGTACGGGTCGAGCGGGATGATCAACCGAGCCTTGACCAGAGCGGCATCCGTCTGGTAGCCCTGGTTGCCCTCGGTGATGTCGGGGCCCTGATCGGAGGCCAGGGCACGGGGGACGACGTTCACCAAGTCGTTAAACGACTTGAAGACCATGGTGATCTTCACGTTCGGGTACTTGTTGGTGAAGTTGGCTGACAGCTCCTTGAGCACCGGCTCGAGACCGGGATCCTGGTTGTCGTAGGACCATACCGTCAGGTTCACGGGGCCCAGCTTGTCGAACCCGGTCTTCTGCACTTCCTTGCTGGTGTTGACCGAGCTCTGGCTCGCGCCGGGGGTGCCGCCGCAGGCCGTGGCCAGCGCGGCCACGAGCACGACGGTGCCCGCGGCCATCCATCGTCTGATCTGTGCTCGTCCGTGCATCCTTGAATCCCTTCCGATCAACAGAGTCCGGGCGACTATACCGATCGGCCCGCGGGTGCAAAGCGAGCTCTGGTACCATCGCCCGCCATGAGCGCCGGCGGGTATTCGCCGTCGCCGCGGCCGACCTTCGACCGGCCGGCGGCGATTCCCGGGCAAGCGGCCACCCGCCACATCTGGGGCGACGCCGAGGCCGGCTTCGTCGCCGATCGGATCTACGCCTCAACCGGCCTGATCCATGCCCTGGTGTTCGAGCTTCCCGCCGGGGGCGCCTTTCGCCACTCCCCCGAGTTCCGCACGGTGTTCGGCGCCGACGAGGTGCTGCACGTGCTCGAGGGCACCATGGTCGCCGCCAACCCGGAGACCGGGGAGGTGCACCGGATCGGTCGCGGGGAGCGGCTGTTCTTCCGCAAGGACACCTGGCATCACGCCTTCGCGCACGGCGGCGAGCCGCTGCGCGTGCTGGAGCTGTTCGCGCCGCCGCCTTCGGCCGGCACGTCGGGCGCCTATGCCCGGGAGCGTCCGTACATCGAGCGGTCGCGCTATGCGGACGACGCCGCGCTGGGGTCGGTGCCCGGCTGGGTGCCTGGGCGGGTGACGCTGCGCCCGCTGGCGCCTGCCGACACCGTGTGGCGGCGAGAGCTGGGGGTGCTCGAGGGGGTGGTGGCCAGCACCGAGCAGCTGACCGTGGTCACGCTCGAGATCAATCCCGGCGAGGCGGCCGCGGAGCACGCCCACGGCGGTGACGAGGTGCTGTACGTGCTGCGAGGAACGTTGTGGGTGCGGGCCTGGCACGAGGACACCACCTATGTCTTCGAGCTCGGTGCCGACGACGCCTGTTACCTGCCGGCCGGCGCCCGCCACGAGTACCGCAACTACGGCACGGAGATCGCCGAGGCGCTGGCCGGGATCGCCCCCCAGTACGCTCCGTGAGCGGGGCGATCGGGATCGACGTCGGCGGCACCAAGATCGCCGCCGGGGTGGTCGATCTCGATACCGGCCGGGTGTTGCATGCCGAACGGCTGGCCACCGCGCCCGAGCGCGGCGGCGCTGCCGTGCTGGCCGACTGCGCCGGCCTGGCCGGACGATTGGGTGCGCCGCAGCTGCCGGTCGGCGTGGGCATCTGCGAGATGGTGGACCGCGACGGGCGGATCACAAGCGCCGAGACGATCGAGTGGCGCGACCTCGACGTGGTGGGGATCGGCCGGGGCGGCACCGTGGTGGTGGAGTCCGACGTCCGGGCGGCGGCGCTGGCCGAGGCCCGGTTCGGTGCCGGAGCCGGCCTGGAGTCATTTCTCTATGCGATCGTCGGCACGGGCGCCAGCGTGTGCCTGGTGCTGGAGGGCCGGCCGCTGCTGGGAGCCCGCGGCAATGCCATCGTGCTCGGTTCGCCTCCCGCGGAGCTGGTCGCCAGCGGGCGGGCGATCGCCGAGCGGACCGGCGTCGACGCCCGCACCGCGGTCACCGACCCGGCCCACGCGGTTGAGGTCGACTATGCGGTGGCCGTGCTGGGCGGGGTGCTGGCGACGCTCGTGAACGCGCTTGATCCCGACCGGCTGATCATCGGCGGCAGTCTCGGCCGCTCGCAGCCGTTCTTCGGGCGGGTGGCGGAGGCGACGCGTGCGGGCATCGAGTATCCCGACACCCGGAGGCTGCGGATCGTGCCGTCCGCGCTGGGCCCGGACGGCGGCGTGGTCGGTGCGGCCCTGGCCGCCGCCAGGCGGTACGGTGCCCCGGATGTGGACCGACACCGGCCTGTGGGCTGACATCCGCGAGCTCCCCGAGGGGCTGGCAGCGACCGTCGACGTCTCCGATGGGCTGACGGAGACGGTGGCCCTGCTCGGCGGCAGCGGCGTCCGCCGTGTCGTCGTCAGTGGCAACGGAGCCGCCTACTACGTGGCGATGGCGCTGTGGCTGGCCTCGTTACGCTCGGCTGGACGGGGGCCGGAGCTGGTGGCGGTGCCGAGCGGGCTGCTGGCCGGCGGATCGTTCCGCTTCCGGTCCGGGGACAGGCTGCTGGCGATCTCGTCATCGGGTGAGTTCCGCGACCTGATCGAGGCCATCGACGGCGGCGCCCCGCAGCCCTACGCGGCGATCACCGCGACCGCCGGTTCGACCGTCGAGCGGGGGGCGGGGGCCAGGATGCTGCAGCGCGTCCTCCATCAGCGGGCGGTCACCCACACCCAGGCGCTGGCCGGCGCGGTCGTCTGCGCCCTGCTGATCTGGGCCGAGCTGTCGCACGACCACGAGCTTGGCGACCGGGTGAGGGCAGCGTCCGGCGCCGCCCGGCGGGCCATCGAGCAGGCCGAGCGGTGGGCCGGCGACCTCGACGCGACCCCACCCGCCGCCGCGATCGCGTTCTCCTCGGGACCCGGCTGGGCGGCCGCGCTGGAGACGGCGCTGCTGCTGAAGGAGGTCTCGCGGATACCCTGCGAGGGCGTCGAGTCGCGGGAGGGGGCGACCTCGGCGATGTTCGGGCTGGCGCACGGGCATCTCGCGCTCAGCCTGCCGCTGGGTGACGATCCCGCGCTCGAGGAGACCGAGCGGCTGTGCGCGGGGGCCGGGGCGCGGGTCGTCCGGCTGCCCGGAGGCGACCAGGCCGACCCCCGGCTGTCGGTGATCAGCACCCTGCCCGCCGCATCCGCCGTCGCCGCCCGCCTGGCCGACGCGGCCGGGCACGACATCGACCACCCGGCCTGGGTGGATGCCTACGAGTCGACCGCCCGGGGGCCGGCATGACCGTGCGGCTGGGGGTTCTGGGACTGGGCAGCGTGTTCCTCACCCCCTACCGGACGCTGATCGACCGGCTGGCCGCGCAGGGCCGGGTCGAGCTGCGGGCCGCCTTCGACCCCGATCCGGCCAAGCGGCGGGCGATCGCCGAACTGACGGGAGCCGACGTCGACCTGGCCGGCGACGCCGACCTGATCGCCCGGGACGACATCGATGCCGTGCTCGTGCTGACCAGCATGCCCGATCACGGCCGGCTGGCCGTCGCCGCACTCGAGGCCGGCAAGCACGTGCTGCTCGAGAAGCCGATGGCCACCTCGCTGGATGACGCCGGGCGGGTGCTGGCCGCCTCCACGAGCGCGCCCGGCAGGCTGGTGTGTGCGCCGCACATCGTGCTCTCACCGACCTTCCGCGACATGCTCGACCGGATCCGGGGCGGCGTCATCGGCCGCCCGCTGTCTGCCCGCGGCAGGTACGGCTGGGCGGGTCCCTGGTGGGCGTCGTGGTACTACCAGCCGGGCGGTGGGTCGCTGTTCGATCTTGGTATCTACAACCTGACCAGCCTGTGCGGCATCTTCGGTCCCGTGCAGCGGGTGACCGCCCTGGTCGGCACGGCCATCCCGGAGCGGACGATCGAGGGCCGGGCGGTCAGGGTGGAGAGCGACGACAACGCCCACGTGCTGCTCGACTTCGGGGAGTCGCGGTTCGCCTCGGTGATGACGGGGTTCACGATCCAGCAGTACCGCTCGCCGGCGCTCGAGGTGTACGGCGGGGAGGGGGTTCTGCAGATGATGGGCGACGATTGGGCGCCGCAGGGGCTCGAGCTGTGGCGGCGGGAGTCGGGCGTATGGGAGATCATCCCCGAGTCCGACCCGACCTGGCCCTGGACCGACGGCCTGCGCCATCTGGTCGACTGCATCGAGCGTGACGTGGCCCCGGTCAACCGGCCGGAGCATGCCTACCACGTACTCGAGGTGGCGCTGGCGGCCATGCGCTCGTCGGTGGAGGGGCGGGTGGTCGAGATCGAAAGCGGGTTCCCCGAGCTCGACTACCGCAGCCTGCCGCCGGACGAAACCGACGAGCGACGTGTGCACGACCCTCGCACCCTGGTCTGACCCCGGCTACTTGGTCTTGAACGGATCGACGTAGACGTCGTCGATCGACCACGTGCCGCCTCCGACCGCGCTGAAGCGCAGCGAGATCTGCGCATTGCCGTCGGTCAGGAGCGGCGGCACCGCCAGGTTCGCGGCCAGTGGCAGGGGCAGCGTCGGCGCCCAGTCGCCGCCGCCGAGCACCGGCAGGGCCAGCGACTCCTGGTCGCCGAGCAGGCCGGTGTACAGCACCTCGACACGCAGCGTGGAGAGCAGCCCGCTGTCCTTGCGGACGAAGAATCGAAGCGTCGGATCATTCCATGAGATGCAGAACTCACGGCTGCTCGCCGATCCGCCCGGGCCGAGCTGGAGCGAGCGTCCGTCGTCCCCTGAGCCAACGAAGAAGGTCTCGTTGCCGGCCGCGATATCGGCGCCGTCGCTCAGCTGCCAGTCGGCGCCGCCGCGCTCGAAGTTGCCGTTGGGCGCCAGCACGTACTGAGCGGGATCGAGCCAGGGCAGGAAGGGCTGGGACGCCGGTCCGGCGTCGCAGCCGCCCGCCGCACGGGCCTGGGTGGGAGCGACCGCGGTGGCCACCATGACCACTGACGCGACGGCGACGACGATACGAACGACGGGCTTGCGAAACATCGAGCCACCCCTGGTGCGAGGACAAAAATTCGCGGTTAGCCTCGTCGACCGATGCCGCCGCTGCGCCACCCTTTCGGGGGATCTTGCGCATCGATCACAAAGTGCTCAAGTCCACCGGCCGGCGGCCGATACGCCTCCCGTGGCTTCTCTCGAGAACTCAGCCACCGCCGCCACCGTCACCGCGTTCGACGCGGTGGTCAGCGCGCCGTGCGACATGCTGATCGAGGAGTCGCGGCGGCGGCCGTCGAGCACGCTGGCCCGCCGCGAGTGGGCGGTCTCTTTTGCCAGCGCCGGCCTCTTCGTCGGCGTGGCGGCGCTGATGGCGCTGGCCGCCGATCGGCACGCTCACCTGAGCGCCTTCACCGTGGGGCTGCTGGTCGTCACCTACTCGATCGTCTCCCGGGTCGAGTTCGAGATCGGCACCGGATCCGCCGTGCCCACCGAGCTGATGCTCGTCCCCATGCTGTTCATCCTGCCGCCCGCGACCGTGCCGCTGGTGGTTGGCGCCGCCTATCTGGGCGGGGCGCTGATCGACGTCGGCATGGGAATCCTGCGCCCCGACCGGCTGCCGGTGGTGATCTCGACGTGTTGGCACGCCGTGGGGCCGGCGCTTGTGCTCGTGGTCGGCGGCGCGGGAGCACCGTCGTGGGACAACTGGCCGCTGTATGCCGCGGCGCTGGGTGCCCAGTTCGCATTCGACCTGGTCAGCTCCGTCCTCCGCGAATGGCTCGGGTTCGGCATATCGCCGGCGGCCGTGATCGGCTTCTTGCGCCCTGTCTTCCTGGTCGACGCGCTGCTCGCCCCGGCCGGCCTCCTGTTCGCCTTCGCCGTCGCTCCCCAGCCCGTCGCCATGCTCGCGGTGATGCCGCTGGTGGCGCTGATCTGGGTGTTCTCGCGCGAACGGCGGGCCCGCATCGATCAGGCGCTGGCGCTGACCACGGCCTACGACGGCGCCAGCCAGCAGGCCCGCCACGACGCCCTCACCGGCCTTGCCAACAGGCTGGGCTGGGAGGAGGCGCTGGCCGCCGAACAGCAGCGCCGGGCGCGAACCGGATCGCCGGTGGGCGTGATCGTTATCGATGCCGACGGCCTCAAGCAGGCAAACGACAGGTACGGCCACGATTTCGGCGACCGGGTGATCCAGAGCCTCGCATCGACCGTGTCCGCCTGTGTGCGGGAGAGTGACGTGGTGGCGCGCATCGGCGGTGACGAGTTCGCCCTGCTGCTGCCCTCGAGCGGGCCGGCCGACACCCTGCGCACGGTGGGCAGGATCGCCGATGCCGTGGCCCGCCAGACGGTCGACGGCCACCCGCTGTCCGCGTCGATCGGGCATTCGGTCTGCCCGCCGGCGCGAGATCTGGTCAGTGCGTTGAAGAAGGCCGACGCCGCCATGTACGCGGCCAAGCGTGAGCGGTCGCAGCGGTCGCCGGCCGGGCGCGACCTGCACTGACCGATCCCGGTTGCGCCATCGGGGTCCGGTGGGCGAGGCTTAGCCCGGCATGGAAGTCGACGTCCGGTATGTCCGCAGCGGAGGCGTCTCGATCGCCTATCAGGTGGTGGGCGAAGCCGAGACCGACCTGGTGTTCGTCCCCGACTTCTGCTCCAACCTGGTCTACGGCTGGGAGTCGGACTACTGGAGACCGTTCTACGAACGGCTGGCGCGGTCGTTCCGGCTGATCCTGTTCGACAAGCGCGGAACCGGGCTGTCCGATCGCGGTGGGGGCTTCCCGACGCTGGAGACCCGCATGGAGGACGTGCGCGCCGTGCTCGACGCGGTGGGATCGTCGCGCACCATCATCTTCGGCTCGCACGAAGGCTGTCTGATGGCCGCTCTGTTCGCCGCGACCTACCCGGAGAGCTCGATCGCGCTGGCCCTCTTCCATCCCTCGATGCCGGGATATCTCGACTCCGCCGCGCTCGAGGAGCTGCCCACGATCCGGGAGATGTGGGGAACCAGGGAGTTGTGCGACCAGATCTGCGAGCAAACCTGTCCCACGCTCGCGGCGACGGCGGAGGGGCGGAGCTGGTTTGCGAACTGGCTGCGGGTCGGAGCAGGCCCGGCCATGGGCTACGAGCTGAACCGTGCGTTCATGGAGACCGACATGGGCGACGTGTACGCCGCGGTGCGCGTGCCCACGGTGGTGCTCTACCGCGATACACCGCTGGCCAGCGGGGAGTCGGCCGCCGCGGCAGCTGCGATCCCGGGAGCGAGCAAGGTGTGCGTGTCCGGCCGGGACTACTGGGGTGTCTTCCTGTCCCCCGACATTGCGGACGAGATCGAGCTGATGGTCGCCGGCGAGCCCCCACCGGTGATTCCCGAGAGTGTGCTCACCACCCTGCTCTTCACCGACATCGTCGACTCCAGCCGGACCGCCGCTGCGATGGGCGACCGTGCGTGGCGCGACCTGCTGGCACGGCACAACGCCGTGGTGCGTCGGGAGCTGGCCCGGTTTCGCGGGCACGAGCGTGACACGGCCGGCGACGGGTTCTTCGCAACCTTCGACGGGCCGGGCCGGGCGATCCGTTGTGCGCTCGCCGTGGTCGAGGCGGTGAGACCGCTCGGTCTCGAGCTGCGGGCGGGGGTGCACACCGGCGAGTGCGAGCTCCACGAGGAGAAGGTCGCCGGAGTGGCGTTGTCGGTCGGTGCGCGAATCTGCGGCCAGGCGGGCGCAGGCGAGGTGTTTGTCTCGCGGGCGGTCAAGGATCTGGTCGCCGGCTCGGGCCTGGAGTTCGCGGCCCGCGGGGTCCGCGAGCTGAAGGGTGTCGGAGAGTGGGAGCTCGCGGAGGTGACCACCCGGCCGTAGCCCGCGGCGGGGTCGTCAGGCTGCCGGCTTCAGGATCCGGTGCCCAGCTGCTGTTCGAGCATCGCGGTCACCGGCCACGCGCCGTCGGTGGTGTTCGAGATCACGGTGTGCGTGATCGCCGAATCGGGATCGTGGACGCTTCGGAACGACACGCCGGCGTCGCATCCCTCCAGAATCACCACCGATCGCGTGGGGTGGAGCCAGACGCCGAGGCCGTAGCGCAGCGACTCGCTGGGCACGTCGCTGCGTGGCCGCACCATCTCGGCAGCCCATTCGGCGGGCACGATCCGCCCGGCGCGGAAGGCCGCCCACAGGGAGCTGATATCGGCCGCGGTCGAATAGATGCCGCCGTCACCGCTGCCACACACCGGCAGATGAAGCACGTTCGTCCTCGGCTCGTCGGCTGACAGGTAGCCGAGGGCGGCCCGGCCCGGCAGCTCGTCGGAGCGTAGGAAAGCGGTGTCGGACATCCCCGCCGGCTCGCACACACGCCGGCGGACGAGCTCGTGGAACGGTGCGCCGGCGGTCCGCTCCGCGATCAGCGCCAGCACCACGTAGCCGCCGTTGCAGTAGGCGAACCGCTCGTCCGGGGAGAACGCGGTCTGATGGCCGTCGAGGACGGCCAGGTAATCCTCCGTGGTGGCCAGCCGGTGCACGGGCACCGGCATCACGTAGTCGGTGACCTCGTGCACCGACTCGTCGAGGTAGTCGCCGATCCCCGACCGGTGCGCCAGCAGCTGCTCGACGGTCACCCGGTCGTCGATCAGTGGCAGGTCGCCCCGAAGCACAGATCGCGCGGTTGTCGACATGTCGAGCCGGCCCTCGGCGATCAGGCTGACCACGGTGAGCGCCGTCAGGCTCTTCGTGCCGCTGGCGAGCGCAAACAGGGTGTCGGCGCCGTTCGCGACCCCGTGTCCGCGGTCGGCGAGCCCGTAGGCCTGCACGAACACCTCCTCGCCGGGCCGGTCGACCCTGACGACGCCCGAGAATCCGGTGGCCTCGGCGGTCTCGTCGAGCGTGGCTCGCAGCTCGGGGTCGGTCGCGGCGATCAGAACCGCTTCTTCAGCATCCCGAACACGCCCCGCACGACCTCCTTCTCGATGGCCTTGCCCTGGCTCGAGGCCAGCAGGTCGCCGAGGGTGCCGAGCGCACCGCCGCTCGCCTGTTTTCCGGCGTGCCTGGCGGGGGGCCTGGCCTTCTTCGATCTGGCCGGTTTGTCCGGTGGCGCCGGGGCGGGCGCAGCGGCGGCCGAGGACCGGGCCATGCGTTCGGCCAGGATCTCGCGTGCGCTCTGCGCGTCGATCGCCGTCCCGTAGCGGGCGTAGAGCGGCGACGTCCTGGCCGGCCCGGCGACATCGTCGATCGGGCTCATGCGGGACTGGGGCGCCCGCATGCGGGTGTGGACGACCGGAGTCGGGACGCCGGACTCCGACAGGATGGTGACCACCGCCTCCCCGATCGCGAGCTGCGTCAGCAGTTGCTCGAGGTCGTAGAACTCCGACCGCGGGTATGTCGAGACCGTCGATCGCAGCGCCTTGGCATCGTCGGGGGTGAAGGCCCGAAGGGCGTGCTGAACGCGGTTTCCCAGCTGGCCGAGGACGTCCGCCGGGACGTCCTTCGGCGACTGGGTGACGAAGAACACGCCGACGCCCTTCGACCGGATCAGCCGCACGGTCCGGATCACCGACTGCAGGAAGGCGTCGGTCGCGCCATCGAACAGCAGGTGCGCCTCGTCGAAGAAGAACACCAGCTTCGGCTTCTCCAGATCGCCGACCTCGGGCAGCTGCTCGAAGAGCTCGGCCACCATCCACATCAGCGCCGTGGAGAACAGCGCCGGCTTGTCCTGCACGGCCGCGAGCTCGAGGCTGGAGATCATGCCGCGGCCGTCGGCGGCGGTCCGCATCAGGTCGGCGATGTCGAACTGCGGCTCGCCGAAGAACTCGGTGCCACCCCCGTCCTCGAGCCCCGCCAGCGCCCGCAGCAGGACGCCGATGGTGGCCGGCGAGACGCCGCCGATCGACGATAGGTCGGCCCTGCCCTCGTCGGACTCCAGGTGGCTCAGCACCGCCCGCAGGTCGGCCAGATCGAGCAGGGCCAGCTTGCGTTGGTCGGCGTAGCGGAAGACCAGGTGCAGGCTCTGCTCCTGGGTCTCGTTGGCGTCCAGCACCTTGGCCAGAAGCTGGGGGCCGAAGTCGGTCACCGTCGCCCTCACCGGAACCCCGGGACCAAGCCCGCCCAGGGCCAGGAACTCGACGGGAAACGCGGCCGGAGTGAACGGCTCGCCCAGATCGGCGGCCCGCTTCGGGGCCGGGCCGTCGGTCGCTCCTGGGGCAGCGAGGCCGGAGAGGTCGCCCTTGATGTCGGCCACCACCACGGGCACGCCGGCCGCCGACAGCTGTTCGGCCAAGCCCTGGAGCGTCTTGGTCTTGCCGGTGCCGGTCGCGCCGGCCACCAGCCCGTGGCGGTTCATCATGGCGAGGGGAACCTGCACCAGCACGTCGTGAGCCACGGCGCCGTCGTGGACGCCCCGGCCCAGTTCGATCGCCGGCCCCGTGGTTGCATAGGCCTTCGTCACCACGTCCGCGAAGCTCTCGGTGACAGCCACATCCCCTCCTCGTCGACGCGTTCGCCGATCCTAGCCCGTCGGGTGCCGCTCCCGGGGCTCGCGCCGAGTCCGAGGCGCCGCGCCGCTACAGAAGCGCCAGGCCGGCGGCCCTGATGATCCAGTAGGCCACGGTCTCGGCGCCTCCCAGCACGAACGCCCACAGGACGAGATCGGCGACGGCGAAAACGGCCAGTGGACGCAGGGAGCGTCGGCGAGCAGGCTGCGGCTGCTCCTGCCAGGTCATCAGCAGCCACGTCTCCCGCAGGGAATGGATCTCGGGGCGGAGGGGCGCTTCAGCCGGCGTCCACGTTGGCCGTGACATCGGCCGAGCATACCTCACGGATTTGTACCTTCAGAGATACTTTATTAACGTATCGTTGCTTTCAGGTTTGGCGGTAGCGTAAGTACACGACGCCGTTTGTGAAACGTCGCTCGTCCAGCAGTTCGAGCGTCACCCGGGCGTCGTCGGGGAGCGAGCGGGTGCCGCCTCCGACCACGATCGGAGTCACGAACAGGTGAAGCTCGTCGACCACACCGGCCCTGATCGCCTGGCCGGCAAGGTCGGCCCCGCCCACGGTGATGTCGCGATCGGCCCCGGCCTTCATCCGCCTGATGCAGTCGAGATCGAAGCGCCGCTCCAGTCGCGTCCTCGCGCTGGACGCGGCCTCCAGCGTCCTCGAGTACACGATCTTGTCCGCCGCTCGCCAGATCTCGGCATAGTCGCGCATGAACGGCGGTTCGCCGGGACCGGTGCCGGCGGCTTCCCAGTAGACCATCGTCTCGTACATCCGCCGGCCATAGAGATAGGTTCCCACCGGCCGCTCCAGGTCGTTGACGAAGCGGTGAACCTCCTCGTCCGGCGCTGCCCAGTCGAAGTTCCCGTTCGCGTCCGCGACATAGCCGTCGAGCGACGCGATCGCCGAATAGATCAGCGTGGCCATCGCGGCCCTATTGCTGGTAGTCCTCGACGGTTCGTTCAGGCCGCGCAGACGCGCCGCTGGGGTCGAGGCCGAACTCCTCGAGCGCCCGCCGCTGGCGGAGCAGATCCCAGCAGCGGTCGAGCTGGACCTTCACCTCGCCGAGCCGGGCATGATCGTCAGGGCCGAGGCCCTGCTGCGTCTCGCCCTGGTGAAGCAGCCGGTGTTCCTCGGCCACCAGTTCTTCGATTCGGCCGAGCACCTGTTCGTCGTCCACGGCGCTGCCCCCTCGGTTCGATGCCGCGCACCGGTGGCGCGTCGGCTGGGCTGATCCTACACCGAGTGGCGGGCGGGCTCCGGCCGGGCATCGGCGGCCTCGAGCCGGTGCAGCAACCGCCTGAGCACCCACCGGGCATCACCGGGCGCATCCACGAACCTACATCCGATCCGCGTGCCGCTGAGGCGCGCCGGCGCAGCACGCACCACCCGCGCGTCCGCGCGGATCTCTCCTTCCAGCACCCGGCATACAAGCCTGATCGGGTCGCCGACATCCAGGTGGCCGTGGGGGATTGAGGCGGCGAACCCGCTCAGCGAGAGGTCCTCGATCCGCGCTGGCGTCGGGTGGCCGGCGACCGGGCCTGCAGCGGGCGTGATCGTGGCGTGCAGGCTGAGATGGAACCGCTGCTGGCGGCGGCTCGAGGACCGCGGCATCGCGTGGATCACCCGCGCCTCGAGCAGCATCCGGCCGGGCGTCGGCGTGCTGATCTGTTCGACCACCAGCACGGCCGCATGCGAAACCCCACCCAACACCACGTGCAGGCCGAGCCGGTCTCCGAGTTCGGCGGAGCCCGACCGCGCGGTCGCCCGAAGCACCGCCCCTGCGCAGCCCGCCGGCCACAGTTCGAGCACCGACCCGTTCTCGGTCATGGCATCGAAGCTCGACTCGTCGGCGAGCAGGCTTGCGACACGGGTGAGCTTGTCGGACACAGTCGGTGGGCCCGGGCAATCGGAGCAGGAAGAGCCGCTGGAGCACAGGGCGAGACGCCCACGACCAGTAAACCACGATGTCGCGGCCACGGCTATGGCCTAGCATTGCGACATGCTCGCGGTGGCCCTGCGACTGATCGGACAGCATCGCCACACGAGGTCGTATCTGCTGGTTGCCATCGACGGCGGCGGCGGTGCCGGCAAGTCCACGCTCGCCGAGACTCTGGCGGACGCTCTGGGCGATGTGACCATCATCCCGATGGACGACTTCTACCGGCCGATGCGGCCTGCCGAGCGGGCGGCCCTGACCGCCGGCGAAGGCGTCGACCGGTACTTCGACTGGCAGCGCCTGCGAGACAGCGTGCTTCGGCCGCTGCGCGGTGGGCATACGGCCCGCTACGGCCGGTACGACTGGGAGACCGGCACGATCGCCGGCGACGTGGTGGAGGTGATGCCGTCCGGCGTCATCCTGATCGAAGGCGTCTACACGCTTCGCCGCGAACTGCGCGATTTCTACGACCTCGCGATCTTCGTGGACACACCCGCCGACGTGCGCCACCGACGGATGGCCGGCCGGGCTGAGAACCCCGAGGTCTGGATCGACCGCTGGATGGCGGCCGAGCACTGCTACCTCGAACACCACCGGCCCCAGGACGAGGCAACGCTGATCTGGCCGGGGGTGGGGTAGCGGCGCCCGTCTACCGCTTCAGCACGCGCCCGAACAGCTCGAGCAGCCGCATCCAGTGGCGCTCCGCCGACGGCTGGTCGTACGCGGTGGTGTCGGTCTGCGTCCAGCCATGCTGCGCGCCGACGTAGAGCTCTGTGGTGTGGCGGACGTGGGCGTCGGCCAGCGCCCGGGTCAGCCGGCTCATCTGCTCCGGATCCATCGACCGGTCGTTGTCGGCGTGGCCGACGTACAGCTCCGCCGCGGCCCGAACCGCCGCCAGGTGCGGGCTGTCCGCGCCGTCGGTGGCGAGATTGCCCCCGTGGAAGCTGGCAGCCGCTGCCACGGCTTCGGCGCACTCGCCTGCCATGCGCAGGCTCAGGCGCCCGCCCATGCAGTACCCGACGGTGCCGATCGCTCCGCCGGCGACCGCTGCATGGCCGCGCAGGAATGCCAGCCAGGCCTGGGAGTCGCGGTTCGCGGCCTGGGGCGTGACCGCCTCCATCTTGGGGCCGAGCATCGCCCAAAGCGGCCCGCGATCCTCCGCCCGGATGAGCTGCTCGATGTTCTCGGCCACCGGTGAGCGGCCGCTCCGGTAGAAGACGTTCGGGGCCAGCACGCAATAGCCGTGGCCGGCGAGCCGCTCGGCGTGCGCCTGGAGCGCTGGCCGGATGCCGTAGGCGTCCATGTACAGGACCACCCCCGGGTATGGCCCGCCGGTCGCAGGCCGGGTGAAGAACGCATCCGCTGTCCCATCCGCCGTGGGCGCGTCGACCATGTCCGAGACGAGCTGCAGGTCACCGATCGGAGCGGCTGTCATGTGCTGAAGGCTAGTTGGGCGGTGCCAGACGCCGCTTCAGCGCCGCAACGTCCAGATCGGTCGGCGGGTAGCTGGGGTCGATCCGCTCCAATGTCTCCTGGAGCAGCTTCGCCACCGCCCAGTTGCGGTACCACTTGTGGTTGGCGGGGACCACGAACCACGGGGAGGCATCCGACGAGCAGCGGGCGATCGCCTCGTCGTAGGCCGCCATGTACTGCGGCCACAGCGCCCGCTCGTCGATGTCCCGCTCGCGGAACTTCCAGTGCTTGGTGGGGTCGTCGAGCCGCGCCAGCAGCCGCTCCCGCTGCTCGTCGTAGGAGATGTGCAGGAAGCACTTGAGGATCGTGGTGCCCGCCGCCGTCAGCCGCCGCTCGAAGGCGTTGATCTCCTCGTAGCGCGCCCTCCATACCGGCTCCTCCACCAGCGCGTGCACGCGTACGACCAGCACGTCCTCGTAGTGCGACCGGTCGAACACGACCACCTCGCCCGGCCCCGGCAGCCGTTTCTCGATCCGCCACAGGAAGTCGTGGGCCAGCTCGTCGTCGGTCGGCTTCTTGAAGGCGGCGACGTCGACACCGGCCGGGTTCATCGCGGAGATCACGTGACCGACGGTGCCGCCCTTGCCGCTCGTGTCCATGCCCTGCAGCACCAACAGCAGCGAGCGCCTGCCCTCCGCCCATAGCCGCTCCTGGAGACCGCCGAGCTTCTCGGCCAGCCGGGGGAGCTCTTGCTCGGCGTGCTTCCGCCCGTCGATTCCCGGCGTCGCGTCGGGGTCGACGGTCGACGCGCCGGACTGCGGTGCGATCAAGCGCTCGCCAAGCGTACGTGCCGGGGACATGGCCGCGCACGCTACCAGGCCGCGGACAGGGGTTTCCGCGCCTCCGTGGCCGGCGCCGTTGAACAGCTTGACAACGCTGTTTTCGACCATATAAGGTATTTGTGATCACAAGGAGGACTCGATGACGACTGCAGAAGGCGATCCGACCGCGATCGGTGTGCAGGAGGCGGTGTTCAGTCGGCGTGCGACTGGATTGGTGAGGCTGGGAACGCCATGGCGGATCATTGTTCTGAACTTCGCCAACATCGGCCTGACGTACGTGATGTTCACCTACTGGATCACCCCGGCGGTGTTCCCCCAGAGCAATCTCTACCTCTCGTTGCTGATCGCCGGTGCGCTGAATGTTGCCTTCGCCGGCGCGATGGCGATCTTTGCGTCGTCGTTTCCCCGCTCGGGCGGTGAGTACGTGTATGTCAGCCGCACCCTGCACCCTTCGATCGGGTTCGCATGCAGCGTGGCTGCGGCGCTGTCGCAAGCTTTCTGGGTCGGCATCGGCGGATATTGGATCGCCACCCTGGTCGCTTCCCCCGTGCTGACCTCGATCGGGATCTCGACCGACAACTCGACGCTGGTGGAATGGGGTGCCGACCTCGGCACAAACGACTGGGGCTTCATCGTCGGCACGGTTGCTGTGGTGCTTTGCGGGCTGATCAACCTGGGAGGGCTGCGCGGATACTTCACGTTCCAGTCGATCAACCTGGTCATCGGGACGGGGACCTTCCTGATCCTGCTGGCCGTGTTCGTGACCTCGTCCCACGCCGACTTCAGCAGCGGGCTGAACAGCTGGTCGGCGGCCGGCGGCGGCTCCTCGACCGCCTACACCGATCTCACGTCGGGCGCCAAGGAGCTGGGCATGCCGGGTGGCATCACGCTGCACGACACGCTCGGCGTGGCCGGCGTCACCTTCCTGCTCGCCTTCGCCTCGGCATCGATAGCCGGCGAGGTGCGCAGCCCGCGCAAAACCCAGCTGGTCGGCACGGTCGGCGGTACGGCGCTCTACACCACCGTGGCACTGGTGCTGTTCGCCGCGATCAGCGTGGCCGTGCCAACCAGCTTCAACAAGGCGGCAGCCTGGATGAGCTACAACAGCGCCGACTACGCCAGCATCGTGCCCGGCTCGCCCACCTTCATCACCTGGGTGTCCGTGCTGACGTCGAACACGCTGGTGCTCGTCCTGGTCGGCATCGGCCTGGTGGTGTGGAGCTACTTCTGGCTGCCGTCCGCGATGATCATCGCCACCCGCAACATGTTCGCGTGGTCGATGGATCGGCTGGTGCCGGCCAAACTGTCCGAGGTCAGCGACCGCGCGCACGCCCCGGTCTGGGCGACTCTGACGGTGGCGGTGGCCGCGGAAGCGTTCCTGATCGCCTACTGGCAGGGATGGTTCACGTATCTGACGCCCTTCCTGGCCTACGCCTGCGTGTTCCTGATCATCTCGATCTCGGCGCTGGTCGCCGGGTACCGCGACTCGACCAGGCAGTACCTGCACCGCGCGGGGTGGACGCGGACGATCGCCGGGGTGCCGGTGATCGCCCTTTGCGGGGCGGTCGGCGTGGTGTATTGGGGCATCGCCCTGTATTACGCCTACACCGAGGATCTGCTGTTCCTGAACACCACCAAGCAGCTCGTGCTCACGGCCGCCCAGTTCATCGTTCCCTTCGTGGCCTTCTTCGTGATCGCCTGGTGGCGGAAGAGTCGGGGGATCTCGGTCGATGCGGCCTATCGGGTGCTGCCGCCCGAGTAGCCGTGGGAGACCATCTGTTTTTCTTCGCCACCGACGTCCATGGCTCGGAGGTGTGCTTTCGCAAATGGCTGAACGCCGGCGCCGTCTATGGAGCCTCGGTGGTGATCATGGGCGGCGATCTGACGGGCAAGGTGGTGGTGCCCATACATCGGATCAACGGCAGCTATCGCGCCCGCTGGCGCGATCAGGACGTGGTGCTGAGCGGCGACGACGAGCTGACCGCCTTCTGCCGCCAGGTCGCCGACGCCGGTGCCTACCCCTGGCGGGCAGACCCCGACGAGGCCGCCGCCACCTTCGCCGACGAAGCGGCGACCGATGCCCTGTTCGACCGGTTGACGGCGCAGCGGATGGCGGAGTGGGTGGAGCTGGCCGACAGCCGGATCCCCGGTGACACCAGGGCATACATCATCGCCGGCAACGACGATGCTCCCGGTATCGACGACATCCTGCGTCGCGGCCGGCGGCTGCAGTTCGCCGACAACCGCACCGTGATGGTCGACGACTGGCTGCCGATGGTCTCATTGGGGGACTCCACGCCGACGCCGTGGGACAGCCCGCGTGAGCTGTCGGAGCAGGAGTATGCGACGCGGCTGGAAGCGCTGCTGAGCTCGCTCGACGATCCGCGGAGGGCGGTGGTGAATCTCCACGTACCTCCATACGGGTCGACGCTCGACGACGCCCCGGCGCTCGACGAGCACCGCGCTGTCCGCTACTCGATAGCGGGCGACACGAAGATGCAACCGGTCGGCAGCCTCGCCGTCCGCGAGGCGATCGAGCGCCACCAACCGCTGATGGGCCTTCACGGTCACGTTCACGAGAGCTGCGGTCGGGCGAGGATCGGCAGGACGGTGTGCTTCAACCCGGGCAGCAGCTACCAGCAGGGCGTGCTGCAGGGCGTGCTGATCAGGATCGACCAGCGGCGGGGCGTTCGGGACTACACCCTGACCACCGGATAGGCGGGCTACATGATCGTCAGCCCGCCGTCGGCCACGAGGGCGTGGCCCGTGACCAGCGATGCGTCGTCGGAGGCCAGGAACGCGACGCAGGCGGCCACCTCGTCGGGACGTCCCTGCCGCTTCAGCGGGATGGCGGTGTGCACCAGCTCCGCCAGCTCGGATTCGCTGACGCCGGCCAGCATCGGGTCGTTGAACCCGGTGTCGATCCAGCCCGGGCACACGCAGTTGATGCGGACGCCCCGCGAGGAGTAGTCGATCGCCATCTGCCGCGTGAGGCTGATCACCGCGGCCTTCGACGAGCAGTAGGCAAGCAGCGACGGCTCACCCACCAGACCCGATGTCGAGGCGGTGTTCACGATCGCACCCTTGCCGCGGGCGAGCATCAGCGGGAGCACCGCCCTGGCGAGCAGGAACATCGCCCTGACGTTCACCTGGAACGTGCGGTCCCAGGTCTCCAGCGACTGATCCTCGAGGCTGCCGGGGAGCAGCACCCCGGCATTGGAATGGAGGATGTCGACGCGGTCGAAGTCCTGCCTGATCCGCGCGACGGTCTCCTCGACATCGGCCCAGTCGGCACAGTCCGCCTGATAGGCGCGGGCCTCGATCCGTTTCAGCTCGAGCTCCGCCACCGTCTCCTCGGCGGCCTCCCCGCGGATGTCGATCACCGCCACCCGGGCGCCCTCGCCGCCGATCCGGTGGGCCGTGGCGCGCCCGATGCCGTGTCCGCCGCCGGACACGACCAGCACGCGGTCGGTGAAGCGGGCCGACATTCTTGCTACGTTATCACATATGTGTTGTGAAACAGCTGCTCCCGAAACCGACATCCTGGCCGAAGCGGTGCGACTGCTGCGCGCCGCCGAGGAGTCGTCCGTTCCCCTGCGCCTGATCGGCGGCCTGGCCATCCGGATGCACATCCCGGCCGGCGTGGCGCCCGCGTTCCCGCGCGAGTATCAGGACATCGACCTGGTGACCGCCGGTGGCCGCAGCCGGGACGTCGGCGATCTGCTGACCGGCCTCGGCTATCAGGCCGATCGGCAATTCAACGCCCTGAACGGCCGCACCCGGCTGCTGTTCCTGGACGTCCGCAACCGACGCCAGGTCGACGTGTTCGTGGGCACGTTCGAGATGTGCCACATCGTCCCCGTGGCGGACAGGTTGGAGGTGTCGGCGTTGGGCATCCCGCTGGCCGAGCTGCTGCTGACCAAGATGCAGATCGTGGAGCTGAATCCCAAGGACATGACCGACGTCCTGACCATGCTCTACCACCATGACGTCGCCGATACGGACGCCGGCGCCGCCATCAACGCGCAGCGGGTGGCGGAGCTGTGCGCTGCGGACTGGGGCCTTTGGCGAACGACCAAGGTGAACACCGAGCGGGTGCGAAGGGCGATCCCGCAGGCCGGGCTGGAACCGGCCGCCCAGCGGCTGATGCTCGACCGGCTGGACCGGCTGTGGCAGCGGATCGACGCCGTCCCCAAGCCCCGCGCCTGGCGGATCCGCGACCGCATCGGCGACCGCAAGCGCTGGTACCAGCAGCCCGACGAGGTGGCCTGAACCAGGACGGGTGACTTCGGCGGTGCCGTTGCAGCCGTCAACTTGACCGGTTATGGTTTGCTTCAACGCTCACATGCTCCAGTTGAGCGGCATCGACGGGTGGAAGGGGGTGGCCCGATGAACCGCAATCTCGCGAAGTCGAGCCCTCGAGGACGGATGGGTCTCGTGGTGACACTGGCGGTGGTCGGCTGCGCGCTGCTTGTCGGCGCCAACGGGGCGATCGCGGCGCCGGCCGACGGGGGCGTGCTCAAAGCGAACCCCAAGCGCGTGAACTTCGGCACCAAACAGGTGGGGACGTTCACGGTCAAGGGCTCGACGATCACCAACACCGGCTCCACCGAGCTGCTGGTGCAGACCGTCGCCGACAGGATGCCCGACCAGTTCTCCTGGGGCCTGTTCCCTGGGCAGACATGTCCGATCTTCGAGCCGGCCCCGCTGGGCCCGGGCGAGAGCTGCGGCATCGCTGTGGGCTTCCGGCCCGAGGCATTCTGGGCCGGCCGTGAGGATCTCGCAGTGCTCGGCCTGAGCGTGTTCGACCCCGCAACGGGGGTTCCGATCGACAGCGTGCTCGTCGAGTTCCGGGGGGTGACGAAGCTCTAGCGGACCCCGGTGGCGCCGCTGCGCGGCGCAGCCGGCAACAGCTTTTCGAACCAGTGGTCGGCGTAGGGCTCGTCGTTGAAGCGCTCGACCTCCCGGTAGCCGGACTGGCGGTACAGCCCGATCGCCTCCGTCAGGGCGCGGTTCGTCTCGAGCCGCGCGGCGGGGGCGCCGGCCGCTGCGCAGTGCTGCTCCAGCTCGCTCAGCAGGCGGCGGCCGAGGCCGAGGCCACGGACATCGGGGGCCACCCACATCCGCTTGAGCTCGGCCGGTTCGCGGCCGTGCAACTTCGCTGCGCCGCAGCCCACCGGCCGGCCCCGGAGGCGCGCGACCAGCAGGACTCCCCGCGGCGGCACCAGGTCATCCTCGTCCGCGGGGATGCTGCGCGAGGGGTCGAAGCCGGCGTCGAACCGCGCGCCCAGCTCGGCGAAGTACTCGCCGATGCACCACCGCGCTCCGGCGGTCGACGGATCCTCCGGCCCCAGGTCGATCAGCGACACGGACAGCAGGCGATGGACGTCGTCCATTGCGGTCAGCAGCCGGTCGCGCTGGCCGTCGTTCAACGGCTCGAGGATCGATCGCACGAGGTCGTCCGACAGGCGGTCGAGCTGTTCGCGCTCCGCCCGCCCGCGGCGGGTGAGCACGGCGCGGCGCACCCGGCGGTCGTCGATTGCCGGTTGCACCGTGAGCAGCCGCTGCCGTTCGAGCGAGCGAAGCATCCGGCTGGCGTACCCGGGATCGATTCCCAGCCGCCGTCGCAGCTCCCGCACCTCGGCGCCGTCGCGCCCCACCTCCCACAGCAGCCGCGTCTCGCCGAGCGGTCGGCCGCGGCCGAGATAGCTTTCTCCCAGCGCCCCCATGCGCTCGGTCACCAACCGGTTGAAACCGCGCATGCGGGCCACCGCGTCGTCGTCCATCGTTTGACTCTAGTCAGAGGTCGACGATGACGTCAACCAACACCCCTCACGCGGTAGTCGACGAACGTCGCGAATCGCGACTGCCGCACCCCCAGGTGCTCCAGCTCGAGG
>Ga0070684_100000965_pt1 | contig 20493 bp, 19 predicted proteins | sample KBSC723LmetaG_FD_65653 | JGI IMG/M metagenome (GOLD analysis project Ga0070684, IMG submission 65653) | Corn rhizosphere microbial communities from Kellogg Biological Station, Michigan, USA - KBS C7.2-3L metaG | ecosystem: Host-associated > Plants > Roots > Rhizosphere ...
GCCCGGGCGAGGAACATGCGCCATTGCGGAATGGGAAGGGGACTGAGAACGAAGACGTCGAGCAGGTCCGGAAAAAACAGGTCCCACTGAAAGACCGTGATGAGGCCCATGGCAACAAAGGAGTAGATGACGAAGAAGAAGTGGTGATTGGCCTGAACCCAGTACGGCGGCGGTCCCGGCAAAATTCCGTCATGGCGCGGCGGGTAAATGATCACGGGGTGGTAGATCGGCCACAGGTACACGGCGACCATGAGGCCGGGCAGACCGGTGACGCATGCGATCTGCACCATGCGCGTTTTGCCGTCGCCCGTCGAGGAGGCGGTCTCGTGATTGAAGAAGCGCTCGAGAAAGTGGCGGACGAGTAGCGAAAACTGGCTGCGCTTCGGCGGACGCGCCGGGCCAAGCGCAGCCTGCACGCTGAGCGACTGCACGGTGAAGTCGGTGCGCTGAAAGATGCGCTGGAAGGCTTCAGGCATGGCTGATCTTCATGACCTCGACGATCTGTTGCGCGGCCGAGCGGGTGTCCTGCTGCTGGACGAGTTGGGCGAAGACGCTTTCGAGATTGGGCAGGCTCATCAGGCCGGTGAGCTCGGAAGGCGCCGCATCGGCGAGAACGCGCCCCCGCGCGATGACAATCACGCGATCGCAGACCTGCTCAACGGTTTCGAGGACGTGGGAGATGTAAAGCACCGCCTTGCCTTCCGCGGCGAGCAGCTCGAGGAGGTCCTTGAACAGGCGGCCCGACGCCACATCGAGCCCGGAGAGCGGCTCGTCAAAGATGAGCAGCCGCGGATCGTGAAGCAGAGCGGCGGCAAGCAGCACGCGCTGCCGCATTCCTTTGGAGTAGGACGAAATAGGCGTGTGCTGCCAGGATTCAAGATTGAGCAGGGCGAGCAGCGAACACGCTTTTTCCTCGATGGCGGCCTCGGTCATGCCCCGCAGCCGCCCTACGAGCTGCAGGTATTCAAGGCCAGACAGGTAGGAGTAAAGGTGCGCTTCCTCGGGGACGTACCCGAGCACCTTTCGGTACGACACCAGGTCGTCGTGGATATCGCGGCCATCGAAGAGGATGTGGCCGTCGTTGGGATGAAGCATGCCGGTAATCATTTTCACGGTGGTGGACTTGCCGGCACCGTTGGGGCCAAGGAACCCCACGATCTGGCCGGGAGCCACCTGGAAACTTACGTCCTGGACGGCTGGGATGCCACGAAAACTGCGGAAAAGATGCTGCACGAGGAGCATGGAGGTTTCTCCGGTACCCTATGTAGCATTCAGCGTGTACCCGAAAAAACTTCTTGTCAAGTAGTTTCCTACATAGGGTATGATTCGGGACATGGGTACCGAGGCGAAGCTCTCGCACACCGCGGCAATGATCCTGCAGGCCATCCATGCGGGCTATCGGTATGGATTCAGCATCATGGAAACGATCGGCCTGCCCAGCGGAACGGTATACCCGGCGATGCGGCGCCTGGAGCGCGATACACTGATCCGTTCGAAGTGGGAGCGGCAGTCGATCGCGGACGCGGAGCAGCGGCCCCCGCGCAAATATTACGAGCTGACAGCGGCGGGAATTGCGAGCCTTGAGGCAGCGCGGCGGCGCTATCCGTTGCTCGAGCGCCTGATTCCGACCGAAGAGGAGAGGGTGCGATGACGCGAACAGCCGGCATTGCCTTTCATGCGCTGGACCTGGCGTTCCTGCGCGGGGCGTCACTGGTGGTGCCCTTCCCTCTGCGCGCGGAGTGGTACCGCGAGTGGCGCGCCGAGTTGTGGCACGTGCGGCAAAGCTGCCTTGCCGAGGGCGGCACGTGGAGCGCCGAATGCGAGGTGGCCGGATTCTGCCGAGGCGCCCTGAAGGACGCCGCCTGCCTGCGCCAGGAAAAGGGCGAAGTCGCTGTCGCGTCCGCGTCGATGCATGGTTCAGCGCGGCAGTGCCTGCTCTATCTCTGCGCGTTGTTGATTCTGTGCGCCATCGTCGCACGGCTGCTGCCGGGAATTCGCACCGAAGAGCAGTCATCGCGCATGGTGCTGCGCAACGGCGTGGTGATGATCGAGGCCGGGGAGAATCACGCGGCGTCGATTCCCTTTTCTGTTTATCGGGACTGGGCGTCGCGGCGGCAGCGTTTCTTCGACGGGCTGACGTATTACCGTACTGACCGCGAGCTGGCTGAAGGTGGCCGGGCCTTCACGGTGGCGCATGCGAGCGATTCGCTGTTCCGAGTTTTGGGCGTGGATGTTCCGGCCGGCGGCGAACCGGGCATTGCGCCGGCGCTGATCAGCGATGGCATGTGGCGGCGGGCATTCCACTCCGATGGCGGAGTGATGGGCACGATGATGCGCATCGGCGCCCGCAAAGTGCGAATCACTGGAATTGCGCCGGCCGAGACCATGCGGCTTCCGGGCCATGCGGATGTGTGGATACTTGAACCGGCGGAGCAATTGGCGCGCACGGCGCCGCAGCAGTCCGGATATGTAATGGGGCTGCTCTCGGCATCGGGACGGGCCGAGATGGACGGAGACACGATTGCGATTTCCGCTCCGGGAATCGATGGCGAAGACGTGGAGATGCGCGGCGTCACGCTCGAGCCGCAGAGCGGCGGTCCAATAGCCATTTTCCTTTTTTCGCTTCTGCTGGCAGTGCTGGCGCTCCCGGCGATCACGTCGGTGTTCCAAAGCGAATCGAGCTTTGCCTCGCATCAGCCATCGTTCCGCACGCGGGCGAAGCGCGCAGGTTTCCTGGCTGCGAAGCTGGCGCTGGTAGCGGGCGTTGGATATTGCGCGGGGCTGGATCTGGCGTATTGGAATGTGACCGGATATTCGCCCAATGCAGAGCTTCTGCAGTTTGCGGCGGCGTTCCTCATCTGCCTATTCGGACTGCGCTGGGCGATCATGGACCAGAGCCGGCGCTGCCCGGTTTGCCTGCGGCGGGTGACGCATCCGGCGCAGGTGGGAATCGCCTCGTGCAGCTTCCTGGGATGGAACGGTACCGAGATGATCTGCACGGGTGGGCATGCGCTGCTGCACGTGCCGAGCCTGCCGACGAGCTGGTTCAGCCGCCAGCGCTGGATGTACCTGGACACGTCATGGGATTTCCTGTTCGCCGATCCGGCGCGTCATTCCTGAAACTCGCCGTGCGATATTCGATTTGCGGTCCGGCGCAATCCTGCATTACGGCACCATCGGCCGGAAGGCGGGAACATGCCCGCTCACGTGCGCTAAGATAAAACCGTCAGGGTGGCTAGTCCCCTGATTCCACAATGCGCAGCCAACCCGCTGCGTTTCCCCCGGTGCAACTTCGTCGTCCGCTAAAAGGACAACCGCCCTTATGCGGCCAGCATCGTACCGGCTTTTTACGGTATCTGGGATCGAACGCCAAAATGCGAATGAGATCAAGCCGATGGTTTCGTCGATCGTCCTCCGCCATCGCTTTATTCGCATTTGTAAGTTTGATGGCGCAGGCATCGCTGGCGCATGCGTCGCTGCCGGGCTCCATCTTCGCGCCGCACTCCACGCCCGCGCATGAAGAGCATTCGCTCTCTCTTTTTGTTCTCTCCATATGCCTGCTCATCTTCCTCGGCGTAAGCGGGCTGCTGGTGTACGCGCTGATTCGCTTTCGGGCGAGGCCGCACGACACGGCCGAGCCGCCGCAGGTCTTCGGCAGCCTGCAGATCGAGCTCTCCTGGACCATCATTCCGATCCTCATCATCGTCGTGCTTTTTCTCGGCACCGCGCGCGTGCTTTTCTCCGTGCAGGATGCGCCTGAGCCGCCCACGGCTCTCGATGTGACGGTGATCGGCCACCAGTTCTGGTGGGAATTCCGCTATCCCAAGTACAACGTCGTGACCGCCAACGAGCTGCATCTGCCGCTCAGCACCAAGTCCGATCCACGCCCCTCGTTCCTCAAGCTCACCTCGGCTGACGTGATGCACAGCTTCTGGGTGCCTCAGCTCGGCGGCAAGACCGACGTTCTCCCGAACCGCGTGAATGAAATGTGGACGGATCCGCTGGAGACGGGCCTTTACGTGGGCCAGTGTGCGCAGTTCTGCGGACCGGAACACGCCAAGATGCTTCTCCGCGTCTACGTTGACACGCCCGAGGATTTTGAGAAGTGGATCAAAAACCAGCAACGCACACAGGCTGAGCTGGCACAGCCGCATATGGCCATGGCTTCGATGCCGAATCCGGGGAATCAAAGCGCCGGGCCCGTGCCGCCCAACTCCCCGCCGACGCATGGAGCGGTTGCTGCAGCTACGTCGACCGAAGCGACCGACGCGATTGACGCGCGCAATGGCCAGCTTGTGTTCGAGCAGCAGTCCTGCATAAGCTGCCACACTGTTGCCGGAACCGTCGCCAACGGCCGCTATGGCCCCGATCTTACGCACCTGATGAGCCGGGCCACAATTGGAGCAGGCGCGGCCCTCAACACCCCCGGCAATCTCGAAGCTTGGATTGCCGATCCCAACACGTTCAAGCCCGGGTGCCTGATGCCCGCGATGCATCTCAGTGACCGGCAGAACGCGCAAATCACCGCGTATCTGCTCACCCTGAAGTAAGCAGGAGACCGCCGATGGCCGATCAAAGTTTGCCGGTAGGGCACGGAATCCCCTCAGGCCAGGGGATCGAAGCCGCACTCGATCGCACTCCTGCGCATGGCGGCCGTGGCACCTATCTCGAAGTCATTCATAGCTGGATTGTCACGGTCGATCACAAAAAGCTGGGCATCCTGTACATCGCATACGCCCTCGTATTCCTGCTTGTCGCCGGGGCTGAGGCGATGCTGATCCGCATTCAGCTCATCAAGCCGCACAACGACTTCGTTTCGCCCTTCACCTTTGACCGCCTCTTCACCATGCACGGCACCACGATGGTGTTTCTCGTGGGCATGCCGATTCTATTCGGCTTCGGAAATTATCTTGTCCCGCTGATGATCGGCGCGCGCGACATGGCATTCCCGCGACTGAACGCCTTCAGCTTCTGGATCAGCGCGTTCGCCGGCATCCTGCTTTACTACAGCTTTATTGGAGGGGTCGGGCTTTCCGGCACCGGATCCGCGCCCGACATCGCGTGGTTCGCCTACGCGCCGCTCACGGAGAAGGCCTTCTCGCCGGGCCACACCACCGACTACTGGGCCATTGCCATTCTCGCCAGCGGCATTGGCAGCATCGGTACTGCGATCAACATCATCGCGACGGTGTTCTGTATGCGCTGCAAGGGAATGACCCTCATGCGCCTGCCTCTCCTCGCTTGGCTCTATGCGACCATGTCGTTCCTGGCACTGGTGGCCATCAGCCCGCTCACCGCATGCCAGGCCATGCTGCTGATCGACCGCTATCTCGGCGGACACTTCTTCGACACACAGGCCGGCGGATCGGCCATTCTTTGGGCTCACTTCTTCTGGATCTTCGGTCACCCGGAGGTATACGTCCTCGTCCTACCCCCGTTCGCCTTCGCCAACGAGATCATCCCGGTCTTCTCGCGAAAGGCCATCTTCGGGTACCCGGCGATGGTGGCCGCCTCGGTGGGCATCGGCTTCATCAGCCTGGGCGTGTGGGCGCACCACATGTTCACGATCGGCATGACGTCGTTCGGCAATGCCTTCTTCACGCTGTCGACGATGCTCGTAGCCATTCCAACCGGCATTAAGACGTTCAACTGGCTGGCCACCATCTGGGGCGGCAAGGTGCGCTTTGAAACGCCCATGCTCTTCTCCGTGGCCTTCCTGTTTCAGTGGGTCATTGCGGGACTGACCGGAGTGATGCTGTCGGTATCCGCGTGGAACTGGCAGCTCCACAACTCCTATTTCGTGGTGGCGCATTTCCACTACGTGCTGGTCGGCGCCATCGTCTTCATGATCTTCGCGGCCATTTATTACTGGTATCCCAAGATGACCGGCCGGATGCTCAACGAGAAGCTTGGCAAATGGCATTTCTGGCTGATGGTCGTGGGCTTTCACATGACGTTCGATGTCATGCACTTCCCCGGCTTGCTCGGCATGCCTCGCCAGATCTACACGTACGAGCCTGATCGCGGTTGGAATACGCTGAACTTCATCATCACCATCGGGGCGTTCATTCAGGCCATCGCCGTGCTCATCTTTGTCTACAACATGGTGCACTCTTACTTCCGTGGAGAGGACGCCGGCCCGGATCCATGGGACGCCTGGACGCTGGAATGGGCTACCGCCTCGCCTCCGCCCGCGTACAACTTCGCCGTCGAACCGGAAGTCGCCAGCCGGCGTCCGCTGTGGGATGTGAAACACCCGGAAGATCCAGATTCGGCGTTTGAGTAAGAACAGGGATCATGGATCAGGGAACATTGAGAGGAAACAGGTAAGGATGGCAACGATTCCGCTCGAACACGGCACCGCACAAGGCGAATGGCGCCTGCCCTCCCGCGGCACGGTCGCCATGTCGTGCCTCATCACGGCCGAGTCCACCATCTTCACCATCTTCGTGGTCGCGTATCTCTATTACATGGGCCGCGACGTGCAGGGCCCCACGCCAAAGGAAGTTCTCGAAGTCCCCATCTTTTACACGGTCTGCCTGCTTTCCTCGAGCTTCTTCATCTGGCTCGCGGAGCACGCGATCGAGCACGCGAAAATGGCGGCGTTTCGCCTGTGGTGGGGCGTGACGATTCTGCTGGGGCTCACGTTTCTTTATGGCACCGCGGCGGAATGGTACAAGCTGATCGTTCACGATCACCTCACAATCAGCACCAATCTTTTCGGCACGACCTATTACTCACTGGTCGGACTGCACGCTTCGCACGTGATCGTCGGGTTGATCATGATGCTGTTTGTGATGGCGTTTTCGCTGTTCGGCGCGGTGCGCCCCGAGCACGCCTATCGGGTCAAGACTCTCGCGCTCTACTGGCACTTCGTTGATGCCGTCTGGGTTGTCGTATTTACCGTCGTCTACGTGGTGAGCCGCCAATGACAGATCGCATCGATCCGCGCCAACCCGACGTCGATCCCGCGCAGCCCGGCGAGGCGCAGGGCGGGGTCGTGCACCTGCCCGCGCCGACGAAGTGGCCTTTCCTCATGTCGCTGGGGATCATTCTTGTTTGCGCTGCGCTGGTCACCAGCGCATGGCTCGCTTATCTTGGCGGATTGCTCTTCATCGTCTCCGCGGTCGGCTGGTTCCGCGAGGTGCTGCCGCACGAGGCGCACGAATATATTCCCGTCGCCGAGGAGATCTTCGCGTTCATCCCTGAGCGCGAGACCGTCGCTCACATCGAGATCAATGAGACGCATCGCGCGCAGCTCCCGCTCGAGACCTTCCCCATTACCAGCGGCATCAAGGGCGGGATCGCGGGTGGCATCGCGATGGTCATCCCCGCCGAGATCTATGGACTCATCCGGTATCACAGCATCTGGTACGTGGTGAACCTGCTGGGCGGCGCGGGCGTGGGCACCTGGAGAAATCCCACAGTCGAGCAGATGAGCCATTTTCAGCTCGGCGCGTTTCTCACCGCGAACATCATTCAGGGCGCAACCACTCTGCTGGTAGGGATTCTCTACGGCGCGATGCTGCCGATCTGGCCGCGCAGGCCCATTCTGCTGGGCGGCATCATTGCGCCCGTGGTGTGGACCGGTCTTCTGCACAGCGTTCTGGGAATGGTGAACCCGTTTCTGGCAGAGCGCATCGACTGGTGGTCGTTCGCCGCGTCGCAGGTCATCTTCGGCATCGTGGCCGGATACGTGGTGTCGAAAACCGGCCGCCTCAAGCGGCTGCGCCAGGTGCCGCTGCCGGTCCGCCTTGGCGTCGAAGCTCCCGGAATATTCCAGCACGACGCACACGACGGGGACCATGGCCACGGTACCCGCAATGGAGAGGAACACAAGAAATGAGAGCCCTCTCCATCGCTGCGTGCTTCGCCGCTCTGGCTGCCATCGGCCTCACGGGCTGCAACCTGCCTGGCCGTCCCGCGGCCGGACCAGAAGTTCCGCGCCCGGACGCGGTGACGTCGTTCGATAAGCTCTACGGCGAAAACTGCGCCGGGTGCCACGGCAAGAATGGACAGGGCGGCGCCGCCACCGATCTAGGGAACCCCGAATACCAGGCCCTCATCGACGACGCAACGCTGCGAGACATTATTGCGAAGGGCGAAAAGGGCACGCTCATGCCGGGCTTCAGCGTGCAGAGCGGCGGCATGCTCACGGACGCGCAGATCGACGCGCTGATCAAGGAAATGCGCGCCCGCTGGAGCAAGCCCAACGCCTTTGGCGGCGATACTCCCCCGCCGTGGAAGGCCACTCATTCCGGCGACACTTCGAAAGGCCAGCAGGTTTACACCGCCGCGTGCGCAAGCTGCCATGGCGAATCGGCAGAAAAGCCGGGTAAGGACGGGTCGATTCTTGACGGATCGTTCCTCGCGCTCATTAACGACCAGACTGTGCGGACTACCATCATCGCGGGGCGTCCCGATGTGGGCCAGCCCGACTGGCGCAATCACATCGAGGGCCGCGCGCTGACTGACGACGAAATCACCAACGTTACGGCGTGGCTGATGGCGCAACGGCCGGCGCTTCCGGGCCAGCCCTATCCCACCGGCAACAGAGCGCCGTTGACTGAAAAACCCGGCGAAGGGCAGCCCCTCGCCAACCAAAAGAGACAGCCGTGAACCCTTGTACACGTCCCCACGGGAGCCACCGTCATGGATGAGAAACTTCCGCCGCCGAGCCCGCAGGAACAGGAGCAGCGCCTGCACGAGGAGCGCGTTTCGCGGCGCACGTTCCTGATGAACGTGGGCATCGCGCTCAACGCCCTGGTTGGAGCCGTAGTTGCCGCGCCCATCGTGGCGTACGTCCTCGGTCCGGTGCTGCGCCGCCGGGAATACCTCGCGTGGGTGTCGGTGGGCAACGTCTCCGACTTTCCTCCCGGAGAAACGAAGCTGGTGAATTTCCGCAACCCATTTTCAAACTCATGGGATGGACAGACTGCCAGCGTTCCTGCTTACGTGCGCTGCGCCGAAGCCGGCAAGTTCACTGTGTTCGCGATCAACTGCGCGCACCTCGGATGCCCTGTGCGCTGGTTTTCCGAGTCGCAACTATTCATGTGTCCCTGCCACGGCGGCGTGTACTATGCCGACGGCAGCCGCGCCTCAGGACCGCCCGAGCGCGGCCTGTTTACTTATGACGTGAAGGTGGAAAACGGCAGCATCCTGATTGACGCAGGCCAGATCCCCACCTTCCGCAACCGCGCGAGCGCAGGGCCTTGTCCCTCCGCAACAGCGCCCGCGTCTCCAGCACTTGTTGCGAGGATTGATCCATGTCCCAGTCCCGATGGCCCCGATCGAAGCGCGTCTACGATTGGCTAGAACGGCGCATACAAATCGAAGGGCCCATCAAAGAGGCCGTGCTGCACCCGGTGCCTAAAAGCACCGCGAGCTGGTGGTATGTTTTCGGCTCGGCCAGTCTCACGCTGCTCGTCTTCCAGGTGGTCACCGGCATCATGCTGGGCCTGATGTATTCGCCCTCGGCGGCGCATGCATGGGACTCGCTGCAGTTCCTGAACCACAATGTGCCCGCGGGCTGGCTGCTGCGCGCCATGCACGGCTGGGGATCGAACTTCATGGTCGCCGTTGTGCTCATCCACATGGCGCAGGTGTTCCTGTTTGGCGCGTATAAGTTTCCGCGCGAGCTTACGTGGATTCTTGGCGTATTCATGCTGCTGATGACGCTCGGCATGGCGTTCACGGGGCAGGTGCTGCGCTGGGACCAGGACTCCTACTGGGGCCTGGCGATCGGCGTCGAGATCATGGGGCGCGTACCGCTGATCGGCGGACAGCTGGTGCATGTGATGCTCGGCGGGCCGATCATTAACGGCAATACGCTGTCGCGCTTCTTTGCGCTGCACGTCTTTATCATTCCGGGCCTGCTGCTCGCCTTCACGGGACTGCACGTGTGGATGGTTCTCAAACTGGGCATTAACGAGTGGCCGATGCCTGGGCGCATCGTGCGCCGTGAGACCTACATTCACGAGTACAACGAACTCTCGCACAAGCACGGGATTCCGTTCGTTCCGGGCGCGGTGTGGAAGGATCTGTTCTTTTCTGCCGCGATTGTGCTGGCGGTTATGGTGTGCGCTGCGTGGTTCGGGCCGTTCGGCCCGAAGGGCGTGCCCGACCCGACGATCATCGCAACTGTGCCCAAGCCGGACTTCTGGTTTCTCTGGATCTACTCCATTCTGTCGTTCTTGCCACCGGACATGGAGACGCCGTTCATCCTGATCGCTCCCGTGGTTGCGATTCTCGGACTGGTTGCGCTGCCATTCATCGCCGGCGTGGGTGAAAAGAGCTGGCACCGCCGCCCTGTTGCTGTGTTTTCGGTCATGTTTCTCGCCATCTGCTGGGGTGAGCTCACGCACCTGGGGACCTACACACCGTGGAGTCCGCAAATGACGGCATGGAGCGGCGCCGTGGTGCCGGTGGGCCTGCTGAAGAACCGCACTCCGCTGGAACGCCAGGGCGCGGTCGTGTTTCAGGCCAAGCAGTGCCGCAACTGCCACGCGGTTGGGGGACTGGGCGGCGAGCGCGGGCCGGCGCTCGATGACGTTGCCACGCGGCTCACGGAAGACCAGTTGTATCGCCAGGTACTGCTGGGCGGCGGCAACATGCCGGCATACGGCAGCGCGCTTTCGCCTGCGGAAACCACGGCGCTGGTGCGCTACCTGGAGACGCTGCACCCGAATTATCAGCCGGCGGCGGCTGACGCTTCGCGCGCGGTCGCTGCGCACGGCGGAGCTCCGCCAAACACGACCGTCCAGCGCGGCGGCACGCAGATCGCGCCGCCGAAGTAGAGCGAGGCCCGATTTGAGTGCACGACTGCGCGATTGTGGTTTCGATCTGAGTGAGAAGAAACATCCCTCAGGGGCTGAAGCCCCGTCGTTTTATTCGGCTCTTACGGCACGACTTCACAGCATGCTGAAAAATGCCGCGTATCGGGCTTTGTAACAAGGGCACGGCTTCAGCCGGGCCAATAAGTTGCACATTCATTGAGCTGGGCTTTAGCCCCTGCTCAATTTCGCGGCCCGAAAGTGCATTTTTCACCAAGCTCTAAAGTCGTGCCTCTTCAAAAGCCGCGTCAGTCGAGTTTTCGGCAGAATGTAGAGAGCAGTCTGTTACGCCATGCTACTGGTAACTGAAAATCTCGACGCCCTTCCGCAGAACCTCTGGGCCGCATGGTCATTCCCTGTTGTGCCGTTTATCGGAATTGCACTAACAGCAGCGCTTTACCTCCGCGGCTGGCTCGCAGCCCATCGCACGCGCCCGCACGAACTCCCGGAGTGGCGGCTGGCCTGCTTCCTCTCAGGACTGGGCTTTCTCTGGATCGCGCTGGCGTCGCCGATCGATGCGCTCGACGACTACCTGCTTGCGGCGCACATGATTCAGCATTTCATCCTGATGTCGATTGCGCCGCCGCTGATCGTGCTGGGCGCGCCCACCGTTCCGCTGCTGCGCGGGCTGCCGCGGCCGGTGATCCGGCTGCTTTCGCGGCCGCTGTTTCGCAGCGGATGGTTTCACCGGCTGGGCCGGCTGGTTACGCATCCTGTGTTCACGTGGGTTGCGATGAACATCGTTTACCTTGGCTGGCATGTGCCGGCGATGTTTGAGCTCACGTTTCAGTCGGAGCGCATCCACGACTTCGAACATCTCTGCTTCTTCCTGACGTCGATGGCGTTCTGGTGGGTGGTGATTGCGCCGTGGCCGACGGAGCAGCGGTGGGCTCGGTGGACAGTGATTCCTTACCTGCTGGGCGCGGACATTCTCAACACGGTTTTGTCAGCAACGCTGGCGTTTGCGGGGCGTGTGCTGTATCCGTCGTATGCTGAGGCGCCGCGGATCCTGAGCTCGCTGAGCCCGCTGCAGGACCAGGTGGCGGCGGGATCGGAGATGTGGGTGCTGAACTCGATGGTGATGCTGGCGCCGGCGGTGCTGATCACTTTGCAACTGCTGACGCCGCGCGGGCTGCGCGAGTCATCCGGGCGGTCGCGCGAGGTCCTTAGCGGGCGGTGAGGGCAGTCGGGACGAGTTGACCTCCTTGCTTTCAACACCTGTATCCGCGATCACATCCAGCCTAAGGGCAATCTGCCAACATTGCTTTGCTCCCGAAGAAATCCGGGTGCCGAAAATGAGGACCGGCCAGCAAAGCGTCGTTAATTTTTTTTCTTTCTTCGCTTTAACTTCGCTTTTCGCCGTTCTTTCGTAAGTCGTGTAAGTGGCAGTAAAACAGCGGTTTATAGCAATCCGGACTCGTTGGTAGCTTAAGTCGCTCGGAAAAATGCCGCCCTCCTCGCCTCCCGCCAGGACCTCAGGAAAATCTTGCTCGAACTCGCCTTCAGGGAAGGTCTGGAGGTCGACCGGCGCTACGCTGTGGCCTTCTCCCTGGCACGCGCTCCTCGCCAGTACAGGAAGAGCCCGATCAGCACCGCGCCGAGCGTTCCCCCGATGAGCTTGACCTCGAATGCCACCTTGCCTTCGCCGCCGGGCGGGACGAAGGATAAGGCAATCCCGATGAGCACGACCACAAACCCGAGCACGCCGCAGATCCAGACGCCGGTCTTGCCGCCGGGCACCAGCACCGCATGTGCGTTCTGGCGGCGGTCTCTGCGGCCGGCGAGTTTGATGACGGCGGCGAACATATAGAGGAACGGGATGAAGTAGAGAATGATGGCCGCATCGACCACCACTTGATATGCGGTGATGACGGTGGGGCTCTTGACCTGGCTGAGCAACAGAATGGCGCCGGAGAGCACTGCCTGCACAAGGATTGATATCCACGGCGTCTTCCACTTGGGGTGGATTTTGCCGAAGGCCGCGGGCAGATAGCGGTCGATGCCGACGACGAACGGCACGCGGGCCACGCCGGCCACCGTGGAGCCGACGCCGCCGGCATTGCCCACTGTGACCAGCAAGGCCGCGATCACACCCAGCGCCCCCACCTTGAGCGCGGTGGAGCCGATGGTGATGCCGTAGAAGACGCCGCTCTGGGGGTCAATGCTGGCGGCGGGAGCGAGGGCGAGGATGGCGAAGGTGCCGGCAATATACATGAGCGCGATGAGGGCCCCGGCCCCGAAGACTGCGCGGGGGAGGGTGCGGCGCGGGTCGCGCACCTCCTCGCTCATCGCGGAGACAAGTTCAAGGCCGGTGAAAGCGAAGGCGATCTGCGACCAGAAGTTCACTGTGTCCCAGTTGAATGTGGGCAGCATGTTGTGCAGGGTGAAGTGGGTGGCGGAGCCATGTTTGAGCGCCATGACCGCGCCCACGCCCACCAGGATGCACAGCGGCACGTAGGTGCCGACGCCGCCGGCGTTCTGCAGCCATTTGCCGATGTTGAGGCCGACGATGTTGAGGACGACGGCGACGAGGAGCAGGGCCAGCGAGCCCAGGACCAGGTAGGTGCGCTGTTCGGCGAGCGCTGCTCCACGGGCGCCGCCCATCACGTAGGCCGACATCGATACCGAGGCCAGCAGCAGGCCCGGGAAATAAAACACGGTGTAGATCCAGTACGTCCAGCCGGCGACGAAGCCGTGGAAGGGGTCGAAGGCCTCCTTGGCCCAGGCGTAGAGGCCGCCCTCTTCAGGGAAGCGCGAGGAAAGCTCGTTGATGACGAGCGCGCCGGGCACGAAGAAGAACAGCGCGGCGAGCACCCACAGGCTGATGGACGAGGTGCCGTTGTGCCCGGCGGCGGCGATCCAGCGGGGGCCGAGGACGGCGGCGATGTTGAACAGCAGGACATCCCAGAAGCCCATGGTCTTGCGCAGTTGGGATTTGGCGGCGGCCGGGTCGGCGGCTGGAAAGGTCATGCGGTCACCTGCTGGATCGCTTATGAGCTGAGGAGTACAGGGAATCATAGCGGACAGACGCGTATGCGGGGCAGTACTCAGCCGGCATGCGCGACCGATTTATCGGATATCATGGTGGGCAATCTTCCGGAGGCGATGGTTTGGATCAGACGGTGCGTGTGCGGCCCAGCCTGTGGCAATGCCTGTGGGCAGTGCCTTTTTTCCTGGTCGGCGCAGGGTGGTTCGGCTACACGCTGTTCCACGGGCTGATGCACGTCACCGATTTACTGACGCAGGTTGTGGTTCCCGGCACGGCGGAGTTGAGCCTGCAGCCCGGGCAGTATTCCGTTTTTCTCGAAGAACAATCCACGGTGAACGGGAAGATCTACTCGACGACGGAATCGGTCAACGGTCTTTCGTGCCGCATGCGGTCTGTTCAGACCGGTGCGCCTGTCGCGATGGCTCGACCGAGTGCGAACGTGAGCTATGACGTGAATGGACGCTCGGGGCGTTCGGTCCTGCAATTCGCGATCGAGCAGGCGGGAAAATACGCCTTCGCATGCGACTACGGTGAGACGACTAAAGGACCCGAGGTCGTTGTCGCAGTGGGCTCCGGTGTGGGCACCGCAATCATGCGCACGGTGGTGGATGGACTATCGGCTTTTTTCGGTGGAGGCGCGGCCGGCGTCGTGGTGATTCTGCTGGTCGTGGTCAGACGCGAACGCGCGAAGATGCGAGTCAGGGAATTGGGGCAGGTTCGAATTTGACGTAACCGCGCGCGATAGAGGGGACCGGCGACCTGGGCCGATCAGTCCGAACCAGATCCAAAAGAGCACTGGTGCCTGACGCATTACCTGCTGGACGGGCATCACAAACTGCATGCTGCTTCAGAAACCGGAAAACCTCTCAGTCTGCTAAGTTTTTTGGCAAGCGAGCAAGGTGGCTCGAGCCGAGAACAGATTGAGTTCGCAGTCAGAGTAATGAGCGGTGTGAAGTAGATGGTGCCTTCTACATTTGCAGGGGCTGAAGCCCGCTCAAATTGAAGTGCAGTTTATCGGCCCGACTGAAGTCGTGCCCTTGTTACAAAGCTCAAAGCAGATTTCAGCAATCTGCAGATCGTGCGCCATGAGGCCCCACGTTGAAATCGGCAGTTTCTTGTTAGCGGAGCGCATTGACGCAAATGGCTTGTGTCGCCACGCGTTTGCCCCTCCCAAGCCCAGCACTTTATGATCGTTATACCGCTGGCACGGTCTTGGGCTGGCTCTGTTCACCTGCGGCCAGCCTTTCCGAACCCCAAATCTCAGCGGCCGTGGCGGTCCCAATCCAATGAAGATTCACGAGTATCAGGCGAAAGAAATCCTCGCAAAATATGGCGTGCCCGTTCCCCGGGGCGAAGTGGCCAACACTCCCGAAGAGGCCGCGGCGGTGGCGCGCAAGCTGCTCGCCGAGGGCGCGTCGGGCGTGGTGGTGAAGGCGCAGATCCACGCTGGAGGCCGCGGCAAGGGCGGCGGCGTGAAGGTGGCGAAGAGCCGCGACGAGGCCGAACAACACGTCAAGAACATCCTCGGCATGCAGCTCATCACGCACCAGACCGGTCCCGAGGGACAGAAGGTGCAGCGCCTGCTGATTGAAGAGACCGCGGCGATCGATCGCGAGCTCTACCTGGGCATTGTTCTGGACCGCGCCACGGGGAAGCTGGTGTTCATGGCTTCGCAGGCTGGCGGCATGGAGATCGAGGAAGTCGCAGCGAAAACGCCCGAGGCGATTTACAAGGAAGCCGTCGACCCGGCGGTCGGATTCGGCGCATGGCAGGCGCGCAAGCTGGCGTTTGCGCTGGGGCTCAAGGCGACCCAGATCAACCAGGCCGTGGCGTTTTTGCAGAGCCTCTACAAGGCGTTTGTCGAAACCGACGCGTCACTGCTCGAGATCAATCCGTTCATCACGACGAAGGACGACAAGCTGTTTGCGCTCGACGCCAAGATGAATTTCGACGACAACGCGCTGTTCCGGCATCCCGAGATCAAGGCGCTGCGCGATGTGGCCGAGGAAGATCCGCTCGAGGTGGAGGCCAGCAAGTACGCGCTGAACTACATCAAGCTCGACGGCACGATCGCCTGCATGGTCAATGGCGCGGGGCTGGCGATGGCGACGATGGACATCATCCAGTACGCGGGCGGGTCGCCCGCCAATTTTCTCGACGTGGGCGGCGGGGCGACACAGGAGCAGATTGAACACGCGTTCGAAATCCTGCTGAGCGACAAAAACGTGAAGGCGATCTTCATCAATATTTTTGGTGGGATTTTGCGCGTCGATCGGTTGGCGACGGGTGTGGTGGCTGCGGCGCGGAACCTCAACGTCAAGGTCCCCATCGTGCTCCGCCTCGAAGGCACCAATGTTGAAGAAGGTCGAAAGATCCTCAAGGATTCCGGCCTCAACTTCCAGGTGGGCGCAACTATGAAGGAAGCAGCAGATCTAGTAGTAAAAGCCGCGAAGTAACAGCTTTTAGCTCTTAGCTTCTAGCTGTTAGCTCACCGGATGTGCGCTCGATGTTGGGCGAAGGACGATTTGATGCCGCAGGATTTTCATGATCTGACAGTTTGGCAGCGGGCGATCGACCTGACGGTGTGCATTTATCAGTTAACACAGAAGTTTCCAAAGGAAGAGACCTACGGGCTTGTATCGCAATTGCGCCGCGCGGCCGTGTCCGTCGGAAGCAACATTGCTGAAGGACGAGGAAGGCTGAATCCGGGAGAGTTCCGGCAATTCCTCGGGGTTGCGCTGGGGTCGACGTTCGAAATCCAGACCCAGCTTGTCGTAGCAAACAGACTCGGATTCGGGAATGAGTCGAAGGCCATGGAGGCAGCAGCGCTTTGTGATGAAGTATCCAAAATGCTCACCTCGTTCATTCACAAATTAGGTTCGAAGCCAAAAGGCTAAGAGCTAAAAGCTAACAGCTAAGAGCTAGCAGGAGCTTTCAATGGCAGTACTTGTCGACAAGAGCACGCGGCTGATTGTTCAGGGAATTACCGGCAAGGAAGGCACCTTCCACGCGAAGGGCTGCGCCGAGTACGGGACCAACGTGGTGGGCGGGGTGACGCCTGGGAAGGGCGGCTCGACGCACGAGGGCTGGCCGGTGTTCAACACGGTGGCGGACGCGGTGCGCGAAACCGGCGCCAACGCGACGATGATTTTTGTGCCGCCGCCGTTCGCGGCCGATGCCATTCTCGAAGCCGAGGACGCGGGGATTCCGCTGATCGTCTGCATCACGGAAGGTATTCCCACGCTCGACATGGTGAAGGTGTGGGCCAAGGTCAAGAACTCTTCGTCGCGGCTCATCGGCCCGAATTGCCCTGGAGTAATCTCGCCGGGCAAGGCGAAGATTGGCATCATGCCCGGGCGCATTCACAAGGAAGGCAGCGTGGGCATCGTGTCGCGCTCAGGCACGCTGACCTACGAGGCGGTGCACCAGTTGACGCAGCGCGGCATTGGGCAGTCGACGGCGATTGGAATTGGCGGCGATCCGATCATTGGGACGACACACATTGACGCGCTGCGGCTGCTCAACGACGATCCTGACACCGAGGCCATTATCATGATCGGCGAGATCGGCGGCACGAACGAAGAGAAGGCCGCTGCGTTCGTAAAAGAGCATGTGAAGAAGCCGGTGGTGGGGTTCATCGCCGGACAGACCGCGCCTCCGGGGCGCCGCATGGGTCATGCGGGGGCGATTATCTCCGGTGGAGAGGGCACAGCATCGGGCAAGATGCAGGCCATGCGCGAGGCGGGAATTCACGTGGTCAATTCGCCGGCCGAGATGGGCGAAACGATGGCACGTGCGATCGGCAAGGGATAAGAAGCAGCTTTTAGCTGTTAGCTTTTAACTATCAGGTTCTAGCTCAAACGAAAGGCTCGCCTTTGGGGTGGGCCTTTTGTTTGCGGTTTGAAGAGGCTACGACGGGTAAGTCGGCGGCATCGAATCGCGCAGGAGAATGCCATGGCCAAGCACGATGAGACGCACCGCAAAGCTACGTCGAGGGATGACGCGCGGCTGCCCGCCACCACGCTGCACAACATCAACGAGCCTCCGCACGCGCACGATCACGAATCCCCCTCGGACGACGCCGGCACAGGCGAGTCAAATTCGGGTCAGTCGCAGTCGAATACCGCAAAGGACGTCAATGTGGTTCGCGGTGACGAGCGCCCGCAAAACGTTCGCCACGGCGGCTAATCGGGCCAAGTGCTCTCAGGGACCAGCGAGCCGTCTTCTGGTCCCTGGTCCCTGGTGCCTAGTCCGTTGTTCCCTGTCTTTACGACGCCTTGGGTAGCTCGAAGCCTTCTTCTTCCCGGGCGCGCTGGCTGTCCCAATCGGTCATGCCGACCACGGTGCCCTCAACGTAGCCGTTGCCGTGAAAGATCTTGGATGCTGCCGTGTTCTCGAACCCGAACATCTTCGGCATCATGAGCGAGGCGGCGGCAAATCCCGCATCCATGCGCCCGTGGGTGGCAAACGGGATTACTTTTTTCACGCCGAGGGGGTAGTCGGTCAGCATGGATTCGACCAGGACAAACGAGCCCGTAATGAGCGCCGCCAGGGCTGCGCGCCGGTTGCTGTTGCGGCAGACCCACGCCATGCCAAGGAAAAAGGCCGCGTGGGCGTAATCGATCATTCCATGTGTCCGTGCGTCGAGCACTTTGGGCATGCGGTCTTCCAATTCCTGTACGGCCATGGTGGCGAGACTCATAAGATATGTTTCCTCCTCTATCGCTGGGGTTAGATGCGGCAGGGGCCGGGGGGTAGCCCCGCGATCCGGCTCCGTAGACGGGCCCGCCCACCCGCTATGATCGAGAGAGATGAGCCGAGTCAAAGAGCTGCTAAAACCGCTGGCCGAAGACGGCGCTGCGCTGACCCGCGAACAGGCTGCCGAGGTACTTTCGGAAATCCTCTCGGGCCGGGTGCCGGAGGTTGAAACCGCGGCGCTGCTTGCCGTTCTGGCCACGCGCGGCGAGCAGGCGGACGAGCTGGCCGGCTTTGTTGAGACCATGCGTGACCGGTCGGTGCCGGTGCCTCTGTCGGACGAGGAACGCAACGAGCTGGTGGACACGTGCGGGACCGGCGGGGGTGGGCCGCTGACGTTCAACATCTCCTCTGGCGCGGCGCTGGTCGCGGCGGCGGCGGGGGCAAAGGTGGCCAAGCACGGCAATCGCGCGGTTACATCGCGCTGCGGATCGGCCGATGTTCTCGAGGCCCTGGGCGTGCCTGTCACCCTGTCGCCGGAGCTGGCGGTCGAGTGCCTGCGGGCGACCGGGTTCATGTTTCTGTTCGCGCCGCATTATCACCCGGCCATGAAGGCCCTGGGCCCGCTGCGCCGCGCGCTGGGGTTCCGGAGCATCTTCAATTTGTGCGGGCCGCTTACCAATCCGGCGGGCGCGCGGGCGCAGGTGATCGGGGTTCTTGCTCCCAGCCGCGTGCTGCTGGTGGGCCGGACGCTGGTTTCGCTCGGCGCGCGGCGGGCTTTTGTGGTTCATGGCACCGACGGTATTGACGAGCTGACCACGTCAGGCGAATCGGTGGTGGCGCGCATCGAGGAAGGCCCGGACGGCGGGCCGCCGGAGATGAAAGCCGCGCGCATTACACCGGAGATGGCCGGGGTGGCGCGTTCCACGCTCATGGAATTTTCCGGGGGCGATGTGGATACCAACGCGTCGCTGCTTTACGACGTGATTACCGGCATTGCCGGGGCGCGCCGCGACATTGTGCTGCTCAACGCGGCTGCGGCGCTGGTGGCGGCGGGGATCGCGGGCGATTTGAAGGAGGGCGTGGCGCTGGGCGCGGAGGCGATCGATTCCGGACAGGCGGCTGCGACCCTGGCCAAGCTGCGGCAGTTTGGGGAAAAGCACCCTACGGGCTCGTAGGCGGGCGCAGTGCTTTCGCTGTGTTAGGCTTTCGCTCAATTACACGAGGCCTTTCCCATGCGACTCTCAATGGTTCTTTTCTGTGCGTGCGCCGCTTCGACGGTAGTCTTGTCAGGATCGGCTCAGACCATCCAGATCAACCGCGACAATAAGACCATCGCCATCAATACCACGGACGAAGCAACTGCGGTGGCCGATATCGCGGCAGTGACCGTCGGGTATGAGGTGTACGGGCCGGACTCAGAAACCACCTACGCAGACGGCGGGAAACTCTCGCACGCCATTCTCGACGCGCTACATAAGGCGGGCATCGAAGATAAGAACATCGAGAGCAGCGGCCAGGGGCTGCAACGCAATACCGACTTTGACGACAAAGACAAGCCGGAACAGCGAGCGAAGAAGCAGTTTGTGATGCGGCAATCGTGGCAGGTGAGCGTGCCGCCACAATCGGCTGGCGAGGTGATCCGGGTTGCCGTCGCAGCCGGAGCCAACCAGAGCGGCGCAATCGACTGGAGAATTTCCGATCGCAAGGCGCTTCAGGCCAAGGCGGCTGAGGCCGCGCTCGTCAAAGCGCGCCAGGTGGCAAGCCACATGGCCGAGGGCTTGCATGTGCAACTGGGAGCACTGATCTACGCGAGCAACGAAACACCTAACGTCAGATTATTCATGCCGCGCGCCGGTCTCGTGATGAACACCGACAGCTCATCCGTGTCGTCAGTCACGAGCCTGAAGCTGCCAGTTCTCGAGATCCGGCCTCAGACGGTTCGCGAAGAAGCTACTGTCTATGCCGTGTTCGCGA
>Ga0070684_100000966_pt1 | contig 20483 bp, 19 predicted proteins | sample KBSC723LmetaG_FD_65653 | JGI IMG/M metagenome (GOLD analysis project Ga0070684, IMG submission 65653) | Corn rhizosphere microbial communities from Kellogg Biological Station, Michigan, USA - KBS C7.2-3L metaG | ecosystem: Host-associated > Plants > Roots > Rhizosphere ...
GCAAAAAAGAAAATGATGCTGTTCAAAACTTTTTTAACTCGTTTGAGATAACACCATTTGTTTATCAGCCTCCCTGTCAAAAGACAGATACCTCATTGCAGTATTCGGTGAATACTACATTCTATCCGGAGGACAAAAAGATAAAACTTGCTTTACCCGGCGATAATAATTCTCCTGGAAATGCTGACGACGATGACAATGACAACTTCATGAATGGGAACTTTAAGAACAATGTCATAAAAAATGATACGACCGGGGAAACAATATACCTGTCATTTTACAAAACAAGCCGGTATTACTATAATGATGACAGTTCCGATATCGATGAGAACCGCGTGACAAGAGAGGGCTCGTGGATCATTCGAAACAAGAAAAAAATCACCGGGCCCAATGGTTGGAAGGTGGTGGAATTACAATTATCTGATACAAACAGTAGTCGCCTGGTATGGACGAAAACGTTTTATCGAAATGGGATTGGTTTTTTCATGGTCACGGAGAGTGATACACTGACAGCAGCCAGTTCTTTCTTAAAAACCTTTTTTGAAACGTTTACACCCTCCGATGAACTAAAGGGATTTAACCCTTTTGAAAAGAAAGCAGCCGTTTTCTTTAATGATTTTTTCAGTAACGATTCGCAGTTGCATAAGCAGGCTATAAAGGCTGTTGACCAGGTTGAAGTAGATTCAACAGACCTCATTAATCTCAAACGGGCTATCGCCACACTTAGCTGGAAAGAGAAGAAATATCTTGAAGTCAAAAAATCTTTGATCAGTAAGCTGGGTGATATAAAAACAAAAGCAAGTTCCGATCTCCTGAAGGAACTATATTATGCTGCCGGTGATACTGTTGACATGCAGTATATCGCCCTCGAAAGTTTACTCCAGCAACAAACGCAATATGCATTCGCAGTCTTTAAAACTATTATTTCGGTGGAGCCTCCGGTAATAGAAGGCGGATATAATTCTTCCTTCAACAATTTCAATCCGGGAAATTATCGTTACATACGTTCCAGGTATATGGCCGACAACAGTTATGACAACGGTGATTTTTGGGATGAGTTATACGACTCGGTACAACTTACACGCACCATACTACCCGATATCCTGCCGCTGTTGAATCTCGATGATTACAAATGGAAGACGATGCGGCTGCTGGCAAGAATGGTCGACAGTAATCTTGTGAAGCCGCAGGACTATGAAATTTATTTCAGCAAGTTTTTTATCGAAGCGAAACAGGAATTGAAAAAGCAAAGCATCAGTGAGAAGAGAAAGTTGATAAAGAAGGCAGCAGACAAAAATTTAAAAGATGATGAAGAGGATGACGATGATGAAAAAAATGATGATTACGGCAATGAAAGATTAGGCCTCTATGCAAAACTATTATTGCCATTTTGGGAAAAGAATACAAACGTGCCGGACCTGTTGCAGCAGATGATGAAGTCTGGTGATAAGAAATTGAAGTATGCTATTGTGTTGCTGCTGATCAGGAACAATAAACCTGTTACAGACAGTACGCTGAATTATTTTGCAGCCATGGATGATTTCAGGTATACGCTCTACCACGATCTCAAGAAGATGGGTTGTCTAAAACTATTCCCCTCGAAATATGATAACAAGATCGACCTTGCTAAAAGTAAGCTGATGGATTCCAAAACCTATGGCAGACCGGATTCGGTTGTGTTTCTCGATAAGCTGCCTGCAAAATTCAAATCAGAACAGGGATACGTTTATTTTTTTAAATACAAACAAAGAAAGGATGATCTTGTTTGGAAAATAGCCACGGCAGGACTCATATCAAAAGACGCACAGCATTTTGAAATTGAGGATACCATTGCATTTTCAAGAAAGAATGTTACTTCTAAGAAAGGACTCCTGTCATCGAATGAATCGTATGATTTTACTTCATTTACTGACACGAAGTTGACCATAGACGAACCTCTCTCTGACCAATTGAGCAAGGAGCTCAAGGTGATGCTTTACTCACGTCGCAAGAGTGCGAAAGAGTTTTACACTATGTCAAGACCCGGATTAGATGATATACTGAGACTCCGAAACTAGGCGGTCTTTTCGTTAGGGATCGATGCAATCAGTTTTTTTGTGTATTCCTTTTGTGGATGGAAATAAATATCATCGGCATTGCCGCTCTCCTCAATTTTACCTTTATTCATCACTATGATCCTGTCGCTGATATAGCGGACCACTGAGAGATCATGAGAAATAAAAATAATAGTAAAACCGAATTCTCTTTTCAAATCATTCAGCAGGTTTAAAATTTGGGCTTGTACACTCACATCCAATGCAGAGACAGATTCGTCGCAGACGACAAAAGAAGGATTCAATGCCAATGCTCTTGCAATCACAATACGTTGGCGCTGGCCGCCGGAGAACTCATGTGGGTAGCGATCAAAATGTTCTGGCTTCAGATCTACTTTTTGCAAAAGCTCGATAACGCGCTGCTTTCTTCCCCTGGTAAAAAGCTGGTGCACCTTCATGGGCTCGGCAATTGCAGTGCCAATGGTCATCCTCGGATTTAATGAAGAGTAAGGATCCTGGAAAACGATCTGTATCTCTTTGCGCAATGAATTGAGCGCATCACTCTTTTTTGCAGTCAGATCATTACCAGCGTAGAATATTCTTCCTTTCGTTGGCTCGATCAACCTGAGCAAAGCCCTTCCAAGTGTCGTTTTGCCGCAACCAGATTCACCAACCAGTCCCAATGTTTCGCCCCTGTAAACTTCAAAACTTATATTGTCAACAGCTTTCACAAATTCACGTGGTTTGCCAAACAGGTTTTTCTTTGATGGGAACCAGACAGAAAGGTGTTTGACTTCGAGCAAAGGCATTCTTTGGCCGATAGGAACTGGTTGATGGTTACCGGTAACCATCGGTTCATTGGTCTGAGATAATTTTTCACTTTCCACTTTTGACTTTTGACTTTCGGTTTGCAAAAAGTCACTAACCACGGGTAACCTTTCTCCGCGTTGATGATTGGCTGGACGGCAAGCCAGTAATGCTTTTGTGTACGGATGTTGGGCCCGATGAAAAATTTCACCGACAGAGTTCTGTTCAACGATCGCACCTTTGTACATCACGACTGTTTTATCAGCTATTTCACTTACTACTGCGAGATCATGGGTAATGAAGATCACACCCATATTTTGTTCTCTCTGTAGTTCACGAATGAGCTCCAGGATGTTTTTCTGTACAGTTACGTCTAAGGCAGTTGTTGGTTCATCGCAAATCAGTAATGCAGGGCGACAGCACATCGCCATCGCGATCATTACTCTTTGTTTTTGTCCGCCGCTGAGCTGATGGGGATAGCGAAAAAAAATATTTTTAGGATGTGGTAACCTTACTCTTGAAAGCCATTCAATGGTTTGCCTGGTAGCCTCATCTTTGGAGACTTTTTTGTGACTCAGTATTGCTTCCATAACTTGTTGCCCGCAGGTAAAAACAGGATTTAATGACGTCATCGGTTCCTGGAAGATCATTGCGATCTTATTGCCGCGTATATGTTTTAATTCCTTCCTCCGCTTTTCGAGAAGATCCTCGGCATCATTTCCATTTTCCGAGAACACTATTTGGCCCGAAGCGTACGAAGCGGGGGGAGAGGCTAAAAGCTGCATTATCGAAAGTGCCGTGACAGTTTTTCCCGAGCCCGATTCTCCGACAAGAGCCGTTATTTCTCCACGATTCACGGTGAATGAAATATTTTTCACTGCATGGGTAATTTCTGGCCTCTTTGATTGGCGCGCTTTTTCAGAAATGAAATCGATAGAGAGATTTTCTATTTGCAGAAGAGGCTTCATGTACTCAATTATTATTCGCAGGGACCCGGAATCACTTTTATTGATAATTTTTTTGGCGGAACAGGATAATACATCAAACAAACTGCACAATTCTGAACAGATGTGCTGTCAATCTTGAAATAAAATTCATGACCTGCATTGAAACTATCGGGAAATGTGCAGCGGCTTTTGAGTGCAAATACATTTTTGTAGGTTTTGCCGGTATTTTCATCCGTCCAGCTTCCGACTACAAGAGACGTATCAAAATTTGGACTGGTAATGCTGATCGTATAATTCATACAACCGCCCTTTACTTCTAACCTGCCCTTATAACAACTTGCGCTCATACTGGTACTTCCCCTTTTTGTTTTGCAATCTTCCTTCACCGTAAACAAGATAAAGGACGCCGCGAGGAATAAAAATTTCATAGGTTAATTTTTTAAATTTAAAATCGCAAATGTCTTACCGTTAGGCCGTCATTGATCAGTTGCTTCAGGGAATCAATGCCGATTTTCAAATGCGTTTCAACAAAATCGGCGGTTATTTTCTTATCGCTTTCTTCAGTTTTTACTCCTTCCGGTATCATGGGCTGATCGCTCACAAGGAGTAATGCACCTGTAGGTATCTTATTGTAAAAGCCGACCGTGAAAATGGTAGCCGTTTCCATATCAATCGCATAAGCCCTTATTTCCTGCAGGTACTCTTTGAAATCTTCGTCGTGCTCCCACACGCGACGGTTCGTCGTGTACACGGTGCCTGTCCAATAATCGACGCCGTGATCACGGATAGTGGTTGACACAGCTTTTTGCAAAGCAAACGCAGGCAATGCAGGAACTTCCTTTGGAAAATAGTCATCAGATGTTCCTTCGCCACGTATCGCTGCAATGGGCAAAATGAGATCGCCGAGTTTATTTCTTTTTTTTAATCCCCCGCATTTCCCCAGGAATAGAACGGCCTTTGGCTTTACAGCACTTAACAGGTCCATTACCGTAGCTGCAGTAGGGCTACCCATTCCAAAATTGATTATGGTTATATCCTCAGCGGTGGCACATGGCATTGGTTTACCGATCCCAATGATGTCCACATTATTCCACTCTGCAAATAATTCAACGTAATTGCTGAAATTGGTAAGTAAAAAATATTTTCCAAAATTGTCAAGTTTTTCACCTGTATAACGAGGTAGCCAATTGTGTACGATCTCTTCTTTTGTTTTCATCCTATTGCTCTTTGAATTCTGCTAATTTAAAAATTTATTTTTGGAGAATGATCGCAGTTAATTTTCCCGAACCGGTTTTCAGGCTGAAAAAAGAAAATGATGTGGAATTTATTTTTGACGCCATTCGCAAGCAATGGCTTGTCTTAAATGAGGAAGAATGGGTCCGGCAGAATTTCGTTCAATACCTTATTCAAACTCTCCGGTATCCTGCAGCATTCATCGCCATCGAAAAGGAGATCATGCTCGGTGAGCTGAAAAAAAGATTTGATGTTCTTGTGTATGATAAAAATCATCGCCCCTGGATGATGATCGAATGCAAAGGAAGTGCGATCAATCTTAATGACGCTGTATTACAGCAGGTACTGCGGTATAACATCAGCGTTCCAGTTCCGTTCCTGATCATCACCAATGGTCACTATACTTTTGGATGGGAGAAATCAGACCGCCAATTGAATCTTATACAGCAAATGCCCTTGTGGAAATAGAAAGGATTTCAAAAGTCGTCATTGCGATCCGCCGTAGGCGGAGAAGCAATCTAAATAACTCGTTTGTTGATTAGTGACAGATTGCCTGCCCACCGGCAGGCAGGCTTCGGTCATTCTCCCTTGCAATGGCGACTTTGCGACGCCAGAAAATAAAAATAACGTTATTGCTTGTCAAAAATCTTTTCATCAACTGGAACATCCAGTTCTATTTTATCGAAGTGCACTTCCTGTAAAGTTTGTCCTCCTGATTGAACTGATCGCATCATGGCGAATTTAACATTGCCAATGTCCTTTACCTCGCTATAATACGTTTCTAACTCCATCTCCTGGCCCATGATGTTTCGCATGCCTATTGTCTTTACAAGTGCGTAAGTACTAGCATCGATAAAATAAGTTGTCGTTTTATTGTCGTCAGTCGTGACCTTGATCTTATAGGTCTTCGCTCCCTGCACATCTTCCTGCCCCAATAACTCTGCTTTGTAACCGTGGTCTTTGTAGTCCATTAACTGGCTGGTCAAAGATCCCTGGATCTTAAATTCATTTAACTCTTCCGGTGTTGCATCGGTTGCCGTCGGCGCGCCTGCATAAGGATTCACTTTCCAGCCCTTACCATCTTTATAGGCATTGGTGATAGTTTGTCCCATCACGTCAACATCAGTGCGCATCGCCCTTCCATTAATAATCTGAACAGTGAGCGGAAATTGATTTCCCTGGGCACTGGCCGTCCCTGAAAACTTCGCTGTCTTGATCTTCTTGAAATTCTCAAGTCCGCCGGCGGCATTTGCGTATTTCTGAACGATCTCATCGACAGTTTGCGAATGCACTTTTATAGAAGCAAACGCAAATAGCAAAACAAATAACTTTTTCATATTGAGTTTTTAGAAGTAAAAATCCGCTGCTATGGAAATATGCCCAATTCAGCGTAACTGGTTCCTACTTTATCAATCGCCACTACAAATGCCGCTGTGCGCATGTCGGGAATTTGAGGATTGGCTTTCCATACATCCATGATTTCGCGGGTGGCCGTGATCATTGTTTCTTCAAGACCGCTGTAAACAAGATCTACTTCATCAGCACCATGAAGAATGAATTCCTTTTCTTCGGTGTCCACTTTTTTTCCACTCATCGCTTCCATCTGTCCTATTATGTGGGCGTTCATGTTTTCCGTAAATCGTTTTTCCAGGCGTCCGTATCTAACATGACTCAGGTTCTTCAACCATTCAAAATATGATACCGTGACACCCCCCGCATTCAAGTACATATCGGGTACTACGATGATCCCTTTCTTAGCGAATACTTCATCAGCTTCGGGTGTCAATGGTCCATTGGCTGCTTCTCCAATTAATCTTGCTCTTACTTTTGGTGCATTCTCTCCGTCGATTACATTTTCAAGGGCCGCCGGGATCAGAATATCGCAATCCATTTCCAACGCATCCGTATTTTTCGCAAAGTTTTTTGCTCCTGGGAAATTCAGAATGGTTCCTGTTTTTCTGCGACTATGAAAAACGTCATCAATGTCCAAACCGCCTTCGCTGTAAATAGCGCCTTCGTATTCTGCTAACCCAATAACCCTCGCACCAGCATCCTGGAAAAATTTCGCCGTGTGATATCCCACGTTTCCCAAACCCTGCACCACAACACGCTTTCCCTCTACTCCTGTTGTCAGGCCCAGTCTCTTCATGATGTCGGGCATATTGCAAACTTCCCGAAGTCCGAAAAATACGCCAAGACCGGTGGCCTCACGGCGACCACGCACACCACCTTGTGTCACTGGTTTGCCAGTAACACATCCCGCAGCGTCGATCTCTCCGGGTCTCAAACTTGAGTACGTGTCCAATATCCACGACATCTCCCGTTCACCAGTGCCATAGTCAGGAGCCGGTACATCGGTGCCGGGACCAATAAAATTCTTCCTGATCAACTCCGCGGTATAGCGACGCGTAATTTTTTCAAGCTCATAAGCAGAATATTTTTTAGGATCGACCTTTATTCCCCCTTTAGCGCCACCAAATGGAACATTCACAATAGCGCATTTGTAGGTCATCAGCGCGGCCAGCGCCATCACTTCGTCCTGGTTTACTTCGGCAGCAAATCGTATCCCGCCTTTGCATGGTGTTTTGTGTTGTGAATGCTGAACTCTGTAAGCTTCGATCACATCAATTCTTCCATCGTCCATTTTTACAGGAAACTTCATTTGATAAACAGCGTTGCATTCTTTTATTTGCTCCAGAACACCCGGATCCCATTTTGTAAAGGCTGCTGCTTTATCAAAAGTTTTATTTACGTTTTCAAAAAAACTATAGTGCTTCTCTGGCATGACATTAATTTTTGAATAGTTTGAATAGTTTTATATGCTTAGCTTATTAAATACAATTTAGTCCCGCCTCATGCGGGATTGTGTCATCATGCTGACGCTTTCGGCCCGAAGTTTCGGGCAGCATCCCGACGTTCATTGTCAAGACTTTTGCGTTCTTAACATTACTCAGCTGCTATTTTTCTCGAGGTTAGTTATCTTTTTGTCTAACCTTAGCAGGTACAGAAACAGTCCGACCAGGATCAGAACTACAACGGCCACCACAACATATATGCGTCCATTACTGCGCATGGTGTCAGCCATTTCGACCTTGTCGTCTTGTGCGTAATTGATTAGTGTTACCAAAAGCGAGATGATCAACGCGGCCAGGTATTTTATTTTTCTCATTGCAGCAGTCTTTTTTCTTTTAAGAGGCTCAAACGGATCTTTAGAGAAGTTATCCAGACACCCAACAGCGTCCACCCGATCACAGCGGGATAAAAAACCAATCTCATCCGGCTATCGATATCTTTTGTATCAAGGGCAGGGTTACCATTCTCCCCACCGGGATGAAGGCTGGGTAAGATGCGGGGGATAATCCATATTGTCGGAAACAGCAGTGCATAGGCAAATATGTTGTACACGGCGGTGATCCGGGCCCGCTTGTCAATATCCGAAATTGAATCACGCAAAACCATATAGGCAAAATAAATAAGAAGCGCAATCGCCGCACCGATCAATTTCGGTTCGCGGGCAACAGCACCGAACGATTGAAAGGAAGTGTTATTTGGATCGGCCCAGGTATAACTCATCCAAATACTGCCGGTAGCATAACCAAGTACTCCAAAAACGATACCGACAACAGCAAAGTGCCGGCTGTAAATATCATCAGTTAATTTGTTGCTGCGCAGATACCTGATTGCATACACAACAGAAACGGAAAAAAGGATCATCATGCAAAACCACATGCATACGTGAAAATAGAGATTGCGAATCGTTTCAGACAAAGCGGGCAACCGGGGAACATCCATCAAGAAACCACCAATGAACGTGTAGAGAAGAAGAAGTACACATAATATTTTCCACCAGGACTTACGCATAATATATTAAACAAAGGCTCCTGTCATTCTCAAAACTGTGAATGGAGGCAGCAATCGTTTTTAAAAAGCGCAGCAAAAATAAGGAGGAAAACGATAAGGAATAATGAATAATTTTTGCCCTTGCAGAATATAGAAGATAGAAAATAGAAAATAGAATATAGAATATAGAATATAGAATGGAGAGTACAGAATAAAGAATGGTCACCGCGAATCAGGATCAATCTTTCCATAAAAAAGGAAAGAGGATCACTGCTAATAAGACCACCATCAGGTCAAGTGCGATCAATAAAAGAATTGTGGTGCCGGGAATGGGGATCGTGTCGCTGAAAGTTGCATTCGATAATCGCATCAGCAGGATCAACTGAGGAATGATGAGAGGGAAGCCGAGAATAGCCATGATCGCCGCATTCTGCTGCGCTTTCGCGGCGATGGCGGCTAAAAATGTAAAGACAAGGCTTAGACTCCACCCCCCCAGCAAAACGAGACCCACAAATGCCCCTGCCTTCACTAACGGGTTTCCAAGAAATAACATAAATAAGCCGAGACTGAGTAAACTCATTAGCAGCATCAGTAGAGAATTGAACAACAGTTTCGCCAATACAAAATCTCTTGGTCCCGCGATAGAATAAAAGTAAAGCATTCGGCCGCGACTCTCCTGCAAGAAACTTTTTGCTACCGCATTGACGGAAATAAAGATCTGTATCACCCAGAATAACCCGTTCCATACATTACTTTCCGGCGATTCAATCGCCATGTATAAAACAAAGATCGTTGCCCCAATATATAATAGCACTCCGTAAAAACTATACTGCTGCCGTATTTCAAGCAACAGGTCCTTTTTGAACAGCGTGAAAATGTGATTAATTGATCTCATTCATTCCTTTATTATAGCATATCCGGCAACGTGGCTCATACACATCCAACTCGCCAAGCATTACCTGGTCGTCGTTTGGGACTTTGCGATACGAGTAATTCGCAATATTGCCGCAAATCACACAAATAGCATGCACCTTCGTTACGTAATCTGCTTTGGCCAGCAGGCTTGGCATAGGGCCAAAAGGATTGCCGAGGTAGTCCATATCAAGACCTGCAACAATTACCCGCACGCCTCGCAAAGCAAGTTGGTCGCATACCTCTGGCAGTTCTTCATCAAAGAATTGAGCCTCGTCAATGCCTATTACATCTGCTCCCTGCGCGAGTAATAAAATCTTCTGCGAATTATCGATCGGAGTCGATTGAATTGCATTTGTATCATGAGAAACGATCCTCAATTCATCATACCTTCTATCAATCGCCGGTTTAAAAATTTCGACTTTCAAATTGGCGATCTTGGCTCGTTTCAGTCGCCTGATAAGCTCTTCCGTTTTTCCGGAGAACATAGATCCACAAACGACTTCAATCCAGCCTCGGCGTTCGCCTAATATAGTGGGCTCAATAAACATTGTTAAATTGATCGCATTAATTATTCACAGCGTCCTTATTGGCAAACAGTTTGTAACTTTAAATCACTGATTTCACGAATTATAAGGATCGCACTATACGGTTTAATGAACGTTTGCAAAGGTAAATTCTGTGGAATCCCTTCCGAAATCATTTAATCAGCGATTCAAAAATAGCTAAATCAATGGAACGTATCCGAGTACTCATTGCAAGATTAAAGGAACAAACCGAGCAAAATGCCAGCCCTTCTCAAATGCTGGTAACCGTTCAAATGTTGCAAAATGAATTGTACCAATTACAGGTAAACGGCAATTTTAGCCTCGGTACTTCAAAGGTTGCCGTAATGCTTCCAAAAACAGTGAATATTTCAGTTTCGCAGGAAACCCAAAAAAAGGGAGAGGGTAAAACTGAGAGACAGCCAGTACAAGAAACTGAAGAGGTGGTTCATTCAAGGAATCGAGCCACATCATCAAAAAAGGCAGAGCCATCTAATTTATTATTTGATCCTTTGTTTGAGATCCCCACGCTCTCACACCAACAAGGTGTAAAAGAAATAAATGAACTAGCCGAACACCAGGCGGAATCACTTAACGACAGGTTGAGACAGGAAAAGACTGAAGTCGTTGAAGTACTAAAGCACGAGCCCATAAAGGACCTTCGGAAAGCAATCGGTATCAATGACCGCTTTGTTTTCATTAATGACCTTTTCCGGGGCGATGAGGCCATGTATGAAAGAAGCATAAAGACGATCAACAGCTTTCATATTTTCCAGGAGGCAGAATATTGGATCAGCAGGGAACTGATTGTAAAATTGGGTTGGGATAAAGACAGTGAAATTGTAAAGCATTTTATTCACCTCGTTAAGAGACGGTTTATTTCAATATAGTCTATAACTTTTTCAGTAGCCCCTTTGTGACTCCCTACGTAATTTTTTGACGCATCACATTTCGACTCGTAATCATTTTCGTTTGAAAGAAGAGTCAATAGTATCTCACGTAATTCTGCGGGGTCAGAAAAGGATATTGCTCCGCCAACATTTATTAAGTCAGCAGCTTCTTTATATTTCTTATAGTTATTTCCAAAGAGAACGGGCTTGCCATAAACGGCGGCTTCTAAAACATTGTGAACTCCATCTTTCGTAAATCCTCCGCCTACATAAGTTATGAAGGCATATTTGTACAGCCGGGAAAGCATGCCAATGTTATCGACAATCAGAATGTTGCTTGTGACTGGCAAATCATTAGATGCGAGCTGGGAGAATCGAAGAGAGGCAGGAAATAATTTTTTTAATTCTTCAAGGTGCGCACTATGTATTTCGTGAGGAGCAATGATGAGTTTAATATTGTTGTCCGCCAATTTATCAAATGCAATTTGCAGGACCTCTTCATCCTTTCTCCACGTGCTTCCGGCGACGATCGTTTGCTTATTTTGAATAAAGGCCTCTATGAATGGAACAGGTTCAAATTTTTCAGCGATATCAACGACGGCATCAAACCTGGTGTCTCCACCAACTGTGCAGTGCCTGACGTTAATTGTTTCCAATATTCTTTTTGATTTTTCGTTCTGTACAAATATTTGTGTGAAGCAATTAAGCATTTTTCGTTGTAGACTGCCGTACCACTTAAAAAATGCCTGGTCTTCCCGGAAAACTGCCGAAACAAGTAAACTTTCGATCTTTCTTTTCTTTATTTCAGTTAAATAATAATACCAATAATCGTACTTGATAAAAATAACCAAGATTGGCTTTACGATATCGAGAAATTTCCGCGCATTTCTTTTTGAATCCATTGGAAGGTAAAAAATATGATCGGCGCCTGCATAGTCCTTTTTGATTTCGTAGCCGGAGGGTGAGAAAAAAGTGATAAGTAGTTTGCAGTTTGGATAAAGTAGTTTGATCTTTTCCACCACAGGTTTTCCCTGCTCAAACTCACCTAACGAAGAGCAATGAACCCAAACGGTGCCCGGTTTGGCCTCCCCAGCAGCAACTTTTATTTTTTCGAAAATGTTCTTTCGGCCGTTGATCCACTTCCCGGCCTTCTCGTTCCATGTAGAAGAAATCGTGATGGCTGCATGGTACAACCACAGGAAAATTGAATAGAAGAAACCCGACAAATTTTTGATTTTGGCAAAAGTAAAAGCATTCATATAACCTACCTATATTTTATTATTTTTGCGCGGCCTTGAACTGTTTGGCAATAATGCCCTAAATCTGAACTCGAATGAGACAAATTCAAATGGTAGATACTCAGACGCAGTATCAAAAGATCAAAAATGAGGTTGACCTGGCCATTAAACAAGTGATCGACAGCTCTGCGTTCATTAATGGAAAAATTGTTCAGGAATTTGCACTTAATCTCGCCAAATATCTCGATGCAAAATATTTAATTCCCTGTGCTAACGGAACGGATGCGTTGCAGATTGCGATGATGGGCCTCGACCTTCAACCCGGAGATGAAGTCATAACGCCTTCGTTCACTTATATTGCCACTACTGAGGTAATAGCGTTACTGAAACTTACGCCGGTATTTGTTGAAGTTGATGCACAGACATTCTGTATTGACCCTGCTGCTATTCGAGACGCAGTTACTCCAAAAACAAAAGCAATCGTACCTGTGCATCTATACGGTCAATCCGCCCCTATGGAGGAAATTATGAATATTGCCCGCGAGTTTAGCTTATATGTTATCGAGGATAACGCGCAGGCGATCGGGTGTGATTATATCTTCAACAATGGAACAAAAAAGAAAACCGGGACCGTCGGCACGATCGGCACCACATCTTTTTATCCCTCAAAAAATTTAGGCGCCTATGGGGATGGGGGAGCGTTATACACAAACGATGACCAGCTGGCGGGTAAGCTAAAAATGATCGCCAATCACGGCCAAAGTAAAAGATATTATCACGATTTAGTAGGATGCAATAGCAGGCTCGATAGTATACAGGCAGCTATCCTCAACGAAAAATTGAAACACCTCGATGAATACATTGAAGCCCGCAGAAAAGCCGCTGGGTTTTACGACAAAGCGTTTGCGAATTGTGCGAAGATCAAGACTCCATCCAGAGCTTCATATAGCAATCACGTTTTTCATCAATACACCCTAATACTGGAAGGAGTTAACCGCGATGAGCTCCACAAATTTTTAACTGAACAGAAGATTCCTTCCATGATCTATTATCCGGTGCCTGCCCATCAACAAAAGATGTTTGCACAGTATAACTCTTCCGCATTAAGTATGCCGGTAACCGACTGGCTGACGCAAAGAGTGATCTCTTTGCCGATGCACACTGAATTGGATGATGAACAATTGAATTATATCTCTTCTAAAGTACTAGACTTTGTAAATCGTTAAATTAAGGAAATGAAAATTGCCGTCATTGGTACCGGTTATGTTGGTTTAGTAACAGGAACGTGTTTTGCCGAAACGGGGAACACGGTCATTTGTGTAGACATCGATGAAGAAAAAGTAAAAAAACTTTCGAATGGCGAGATGACCATCTATGAGCCTGGTCTTGAGAAGTTGTTGAGACGCAATTTGCGTGAGGGCCGTCTTAAGTTCACTACCGATCTGGAAGAAAGCGTAAATGAGTCGTTGCTTATCCTGTTAGCGTTGCCGACCCCACCGGGAGCCGATGGTTCAGCCGACCTTTCTGCTATTCTCAAAGTTGCCAATGACCTGGGGAAGATCATTAAAGAATATAAGGTGGTCATTGACAAGAGCACCGTACCGGTGGGTACGGCAGAAAAAGTGCGAAAGGCCATTGCCGCGAACTGTAAATCTGATTTTGATGTTGTGTCGAACCCCGAGTTTTTGCGCGAGGGCCTTGCGGTGGAAGATTTTATGAAGCCTGACAGGGTAATAATTGGGACAAGTTCTGAAAAAGCTAAAAAGGTATTGAGTGATCTGTATGCGCCTTTTGTGCGCCAGGGAAATCCTCTTGTGTTCATGGATGAAAGGTCGGCCGAATTAACTAAGTATGCAGCAAATTCCTTCCTCGCTACTAAGATATCATTCATGAATGAGATCGCTATTCTTTGTGAAAAGTTGGGTGCTGACGTTGATATGGTCCGCCGCGGTCTTGGAAGCGATGATCGCATTGGCAAAAGGTTTTTGTTTCCTGGTATTGGCTACGGAGGAAGTTGTTTTCCGAAAGATGTAAAAGCACTGGTGCAGTCTGCAAGTGAAGCAGGTTACAACTTTAATATACTAAGGGCGGTTATGCAGGTAAACGAAAGTCAGAAGGTCTACCTGGTTCCGCGAATAAAAAAGTACTTCAATAACGATATCAAGAATAAAAGGATCACACTGTGGGGTCTTGCATTTAAACCAAATACGGATGACATCAGGGAAGCGCCGGCATTAGCTATTATAGAGGAGTTGCTGAAGGAAGGAGCAGTTGTAACGGCATTTGATCCTGAAGCAATGCCCAATGTAAAAAAGAAACTGGGGGATCAAATAAGTTTTGCTGCAAACGAATATGATGCCATCAGAGGCTGCGATGCACTGATCGTTGCTACTGAATGGAATGAATTTCGCACGCCTGATTTCGAGAGGATGGTTTCGCTTATGAAAAACAAGGTGATCTTCGACGGTCGAAATGTGTATGAACCTGCTAAGATGAAGGACCTTGGATTTCATTATGAAAGTATAGGCCGGGGTTTACCCCAATGAGTGGCAGGCATAAATAAAACGATTAACAACCTGGTAAGAAACGAATTTAAAAATGAATAAACGTGTTTTGGTTACCGGCGCTGCGGGTTTCCTGGGATCACATCTTTGCGACCGGTTTATTAAAGAAGGATATGAGGTGATTGGTATGGATAACCTGATCACGGGTGATCTGCGCAACATTGAACATCTTTTCAAGTTAAAGCAGTTTGAATTTTATGATCACGATGTTTCGAAATTCATTCATATACCCGGGCAAGTGCATTACATACTTCATTTTGCTTCGCCTGCAAGCCCGATCGATTATTTAAAGATCCCTATCCAAACTTTGAAAGTTGGAGCATTGGGAACGCATAACTGCCTGGGCCTGGCATTGGAAAAAAAAGCGACAATCCTTGTGGCCTCAACAAGTGAAGTGTATGGCGACCCACTCGTCCATCCACAAAATGAAGAATACTGGGGAAATGTAAATCCTGTTGGCCCGCGAGGTGTCTATGATGAAGCAAAACGTTTCCTGGAATCAATCACGACAGCGTATCATACTTATCACAGGGTTGATGTAAGAATTGCGCGGATATTTAACACATATGGCCCGAGGATGCGACTGAATGATGGCAGGGCCTTGCCGGCCTTTATAGGCCAGGCTTTGCGCGGAGAAGATCTGACAGTGTTTGGGGATGGATCGCAAACAAGGAGTTTTTGTTTTGTACAGGATACGATCGAAGGAATTTATCGCTTGCTTCTTAGTAACTACTGCTCACCTGTAAATATTGGAAATCCCGATGAAATTTCACTGCTTGATTTTGCAAAAGAGATATTGGACTTAACAAATAGCGGAGTAAGTATTACATTTAAACCGTTGCCGGTTGATGATCCAAAAAACAGGCAGCCTGACATATCAAGGGCAAAGGAAATATTGGGATGGCAGCCCAGGGTAGATCGCAAGGAAGGCTTAAAACTTACCTATGAATATTTCAAAGCATTGCCGTTTGAAGAGTTGAAGAAGCAGCCGAAAGAGTTTGTTCGCAGAAATAAAAAATCCGGAATTCAAACTTAGAATTTAACCACATGTATAAAGAACTTGTTGGGAAAGAAAAGAAACTTGCGGTGATAGGGCTGGGGTACGTAGGCTTGCCCATTGCATTGGAATTTGCAAAGAAGATCTCGGTCGTTGGATTCGATATTAATCAAAACCGCATCGAGTTGATGAAAAGAGGGATCGATCCGAGCAACGAATTGGGCAAAGAGGCGTTTGACAATTGCGACATCGTTTTTACAAATTCTCTCGAAATGTTGCGGGAAGCGAATTTTTTTATTGTTGCTGTACCAACGCCCGTTGATGAACACAATGTTCCCGATCTTGCTCCTGTTCAAAAGGCTTCCGAGACTGTTGGCAAGGTGATCAAAAAAGGAGACTATGTTGTATTTGAATCGACAGTTTATCCCGGGTGTACTGAAGAAGATTGCCTACCCATTATCGAAAAATTATCAGGACTTGAAAGTGTGACCGATTTTAAGTTGGGATATTCGCCGGAGCGTATCAATCCGGGTGATAAGAAACATACATTATCAAATGTCGTCAAAGTAGTATCAGGATGTGATGCTGACTCGCTCGATGAGATCGCAAAGGTGTATGAGTTGGTAGTAAAAGCGGGCGTGCATAGAACGTCTAGTATAAAAGTTGCGGAAGCAGCAAAGATCATTGAAAATACCCAGAGGGATCTGAATATCGCATTGATGAATGAGTTGTCAATCATTTTTGACATGATGAACATCAATACGTATGAAGTGCTGGAAGCGGCGGGGACAAAATGGAACTTTCTAAAATTTCAACCCGGTCTGGTTGGCGGTCATTGTATCGGTGTTGATCCCTATTATCTTACTTATAAGGCGCAGAAATTGGGGTATGGTTCCCAGGTAATTCTTGCGGGCAGGAATATCAATGATGAAATGGCCAACCACGTGGCAAGAAAGGTCATTCAGCATATTATCAGGTATCATGGTGACGTAAGATCATCAAAGGTGTTGATCAAGGGAGCGACCTTCAAAGAGAATGTGAGCGATATACGAAATTCAAAAGTGGCCGACATCATAAAGGAATTAAAAGCATTTTCCATAAATGTGGAAGTGGAAGATCCGTATGCAAATTCGGATCACCTTGTTCAGGAATACGGGTTTGAATTAAGTAGTGATCTATCCAATGAATACGACGCCGTCATTGTTGCTGTTCCACATGAGCCCTACTTGTGTCTCGACGAAAATTATTTCGCCAGTATCACAAAACCCCATGGCCTGATCGCGGATCTCAAAGGTATTTACAGAAATAAGATCATAAATAGAAATTACTGGAGTTTATAACATGCCCTTTCATAAAACTGAATTTCCCGGGTTGCTTGTCTTTGAGCCAACCGTCTTTCAAGATAATCGCGGTTATTTTTTTGAATCGTATAATGAAAAGTCTTTTCGTAACGAAAATATCGAACTGAGATTTGTACAGGACAACCAGTCAAGTTCCTCTTTTGGCGTTGTACGGGGGTTACATTATCAACTGAATCCGCATGCTCAAACAAAACTGGTCAGAGTTTTGAGTGGAACTATTCTTGACGTAGCAGTTGATATACGGGAAAATTCTCCAACATTTTCAAAAGCGTTTTCTATTGAGCTGTCTTCGGAGAACAAAAAGCAATTGTTGATCCCACCCGGGTTTGCGCACGGTTTTTCGGTATTGAGCGAGAGGGCAGAGGTCTTCTATAAATGTGATAGTTTTTACAGCAAGGAAAGTGAAACGGGGATCAGGTACAACGATCCACTGCTAAATATCAACTGGAAAATTCCCGCTGAGAAAATTATTGTTTCGGAAAAAGATCAACAATTGCCCCTGCTTGCCGAGTCCAAAAGTAATTTCGTGTTTCAGTAATAAGAAGATAATCGAATAGCGCGCCCGATTGATCAATTGCGCTGGGTTATTTTATTGCTGTGATCTGAGTACTTCCATTATTTGTTTCAGTTTTTACCACTCCAAACCCAGGGGCATACCATTCGGTTACGTCACTGTTCATCGGAATTCCGATGCCCATTTTAAAGATCATTTTGCTGTGATAAGTGATTTTATAGCAATTCCAGGTACCGGCGGGGGTAGTTACACTTTCTTGTCCGGCAACTTTCCTGTTTGTCATATCAATTGAAATATGACCACCAATGCCACTTGCAGATTTGAAGTCCATGGAAAACGAAGCATCTTTGAGGGCATCTCCTTCCTTCAGAGCTGAAGGATATTCAAGATAGCTCGCAGTGCCACTGGCCGAAATATCGCCCATTTGCTCCATCTGAGTTGAAGGAATAAACATTTTCATGTCCATCATCAGGTTTCCATTGTCGCACTGAATACTATTTGTTGCCTTGGAAACACTCTTGCCATTCTTATCAATGAATTCCGAATTTACAGTACCCGTCGTCACGCTTCCCTTAGTCGCTACGTTAGAAATTACGTAGATCAGCTTGCCCGCATCTTTGCCTTTCTTATTCGAAATACTCATTTCAATGGTCTTATTGCTCTGCAGGAAAAAGTAGTTACTGCATTGTTGGGAGAATGCTGAATAGCCTATGCTAAGCAACAGCAAGAAGTAGATTTTTTTCATAACATGCAATTTTATCACAAAAGGTAGGGAGAACAAAAAAACCTGCCAATAGTACTTTTCAATACTCACTAGTTTGTTCTTCTTGCGCCGACAAAGGTGACGGGACGTAGAGTTAGGCTAATTTGATTGAATTTACAAAATAGAAATCATGTTAAATTCGGGTTTGGTTTCTGCTTAAGACAATATTGTGTCACTTTGCAAGAAATCATTTAAGATTTTCAAATTTTAATGTTGCATCAATGACTATTTTTTCTCGTTTGTCAAGAAGAGCAGAGGCATTGAGAAGACGGCTTGGACTCTCATACGATCAAATTCTTGGGATCCGTTTTGCCGCGAACGTTGGAATTTCCACAGCAATTGTGTGGAGCGTATTGCAATTCGCACAAAATGCCAGTCCCCTGCTGGCTGTTGCTTCTATGGTTGCAGCCTCTGACCCACAGCCGAAAGAAGCGCATAAGATCTTCAAGGCGCGTCTTATTAATTCTTTGGTTGGATGCGCAGTTGGACTCTTTATTCTGCTCGTAGGCGGAGCCAGCGTATTGTTGCTTTCGATTGGTATGGCCGTCACAGTGCTTGTTTCTTCCCTGGTGGTTCGCATCAAGTCGATGTGGCTCCAGGCGCCGATTACGGCTGCGCTGGTTATTGGGACAAGTATTGTGCATGGTTCTGCAGCTAAGGGTATTGCGGATGGGCTACACAGGGTCGCAGAGATCTTCTTCGCATCCCTGGTTGGTCTGTCAGTAAGTTGGGCAATGTCAAAAATTTGGCTTATCCCCGAAGGCGTCGATTAGCTTTTAGTTTTACATGAGCCGGGAATAATGTTAAGTGGAAACCGCGACAACGATCGCTGATGCAATCCAAATTCAAAAACTCAATAGATCTGCTAGAGGCTGTCACGATAGCTACAATCGCGATCAAAAAAAGGCGAGTCACCTATGGGTCACCCGCCCTTGTTGCCGTTTGGAAATTAAACCACGTTGTTGCCTTGCAAGGATTCGAACCCTGACATTCAGAGCCAGAATCTGACGTACTACCATTATACTACAAGGCAATGAAGAAAGCCCAAAACTCAAGGCACAAGAAACAAGTTCAAGAAAGTATTGTTTAAGACTTGTGTCTTGACATCTGTTGGCCCATGAGGATTCGAACCTCAACAGACAGAACCAAAATCTGTAGTGCTACCGTTACACCATGGGCCAAAAAAGGAGTGCCTGCCTCCCGAATGGGCGGCAAAAATACGGGCTGAATTCTTCATGCCCAAATGGTTTTAAGCCTTTTCGAGTTAAAATACTAGTGGCCTGCAGCCGAAAGTTCACGTTCCTTGAGTTCCCTCAATTTATCGAGGGCCCCGGCTACAACGTCGCACATGATCGTATACAATACGCCGGCTTCATGATTAGCGTAAATATGTTCGAGGGCTTTATTTTCATCAGGAATGATCATGACCGGAACGTTAGGATTTACTTTTTCAATTCCCTGTTTTAGCAGGTCAATAATTTCCTCCGCTGTTCTTCCGCGTAGATTTTTATCGCACCGGATGATGATCTCGTCGAAATAACCTGCCGATATTTCTCCCAACTCACGGATATCTTCATCTCTCCTGTCACCCGTTCCGGAGATCACACCAATATTTTTGGGATAATCAAGTTTACTGATAAAATCACAAAGCAATCTCAGCCCATGAGGATTGTGGGCAAAATCTGCGAGTACAGAGAAATTTTTGAAGTGAAAAAAATTCAACCTTCCCGGAGTCTGGGATGATGAGGGTAAAAAGGAGCTTAGTGCTGACCGAATATCTTCGATAGTGATATCGCGGAACAAATAAGTAGCCAGCACTGAGGGTAAACAGTTTTGAAT
>Ga0070684_100000967_pt1 | contig 20482 bp, 18 predicted proteins | sample KBSC723LmetaG_FD_65653 | JGI IMG/M metagenome (GOLD analysis project Ga0070684, IMG submission 65653) | Corn rhizosphere microbial communities from Kellogg Biological Station, Michigan, USA - KBS C7.2-3L metaG | ecosystem: Host-associated > Plants > Roots > Rhizosphere ...
AAAACGAACCAGTCCGAGCATCAGACCAGAATAGAAGCGCGCCTAGCGAGGCGCAACCATTCATCTTCCAACGCGCCATAACTCGCGGTCGCGGCTTCGTGTCTGGCGATAATTACGAACCAAATACCGTGTCGCAGTTCATGCTGGTGGCGGCGAACAATGTCTCGCAAACGACGTCGAACACGATTGCGAACAACTGCCTCGCCCACGCGGCCTGAAGTAACGAATCCTGCCCGCCACAGACGACAATTCTCCATCGCCAGCGCATTTAGCATTACAAGTTTACCCCGTTGCGTAATTCCGTTCCGTTTCACACGCTCGTATTCTGAGCGATGCGTCAGGCGGTGCGTTTTTGGGAATGACAGTGAACTCACCTTCGTCGTTTAGGGCGCCAGGATTTTCGTCCGGGAACAAGCTGCTCAAGGCGCAGTCGCGATTCGTGATCGGCCGCTCCGTACAAAAGAAGTCTTCCACCGAAAACGGTGGAAGACTTCTGTAAAAGGAATTTTAGCTTTACTGCGCAGGCGGCGATTCAGCAGGTGTTTCCTCGGTGCCAGCCGGGGATTCAGTGGTGCCAGCTGGCGATTCTGTGACGGCAGCTGGAGCTTCCGTCGCAGCAGGACTCGTCATTTCAGTCGCCGCAGGCGGCGGGGTCGTGGGAGTTGGACTTGTCTCAGGAGTGACAGTTTCAGTTTTTTGCTCGCACGCCGCGAGAAGTGCGGCTCCGGCCAGAATGCAGATGTATTTCTTCATAGTTAGAAACTCACATTGCTTTAATTGAGCAATCTCAGCAAGCGCAGTTTTTGTACCGCGTAGAATGTTACTGGAAACACAAATGGTTCGACCCGAGCACTAAAAAGGTGCTTCCCATTTCAAGCCATGCGCCTGAGCTACCGCGTCACAAGTAAGCCGGCCATCGCGCGTATTGATCCCACCAATTAGCGTCGGCTGCTTCCTGCACGCGCCCTCAAGACCGATGTTGGCCAGCAGCTCCACGTAACGATAGGTAACGTTCGTAAGCGCTTGCGTCGCGGTGCGCGCGTACGCTGCGGGCATGTTTGCCACGCAATAATGCGTCACACCTTCCTCGACGTAAACGGGATCGAGGTGCGTCGTTGGTCGCGAGGTTTCAGCGCAACCGCCCTGATCAATCGAAATGTCTACGAACACGCTGCCGCGTTTCATCTTTCCCAACATTGCACGCGTGATCAGCTTCGGCGCCTTGGCTCCCGGCAAAAGCACGGCTCCGATGAGTAAATCGCAACCGGGCATTAAGTCGTCCAAATTTGCTTCGTTCGAATAAAGCGTGTGCAGGTTTTCCATGGCGATATCGAGAAATCGCATCCGCTCGACGTCGACGTCGAGAATTGTGACATCCGCGCCGAGACCTCTGGCCATGCGTAAGGCGTTCACGCCCGAAGTTCCGCCACCGATGATGACCACGCGACCCGGCAACACGCCCGGAACGCCGCCGAGCAAAACTCCGCTGCCACCGTTGTACTTCGCGAGAAAATTTGCCCCCATTACGACCGACATGCGACCGGCAATTTCGCTCATCGGCTCCAACAGCGGCAAACGATTGTCCACCTGGATCGTCTCGTACGCCACGCCGGTGACACCTGATTTGAGCAAAGCCTCAGTGAGAGATTTGCTCGCAGCAAGGTGCAGATAGGTGAAAAGAATTTGGCCCCTGCGCAATAGCGGGAACTCTGCTTTCAAAGGTTCTTTGACTTTCACAATCATGTCAGCCCGCGCGAAAACTTCTGTTGCCTGCTCAACAATTTCCGCGCCGGCTTTTACGTAGTCCTCGTCGGGGTAGCCGGAACCGAGACCGGCATTCGTTTCCACCAAAACGGAGTGACCATGCTTGGTAAGCTGAATCGTGCCCGACGGCAGCAACGCAACACGCTGCTCTTGTTCCTTAATTTCCTTTGGTACACCGATGATCATGGCGCGAAGTGAAAGTGATTAGTGAGAAATGAGACTTGGAATCAAGCTAAATCACTTCGGTGGTCTTACTTCTTGATTAGTTGAGCGAGGGATCATCTGGAGCAGCGGCGAGCATTTTATACCACGGTCCCAGTGTTCGCATAATGTCGAACCACAGATTTGGCAGGCGATCAAGTTTAAGCAGCGATGGTTTGGCATTCTGCACAACCCATGCTTTCTGTTTCACTTCATTTTCGAGTTGCCCGGCGCCCCACCCTGCGTACCCCACAAAAGCGCAAACCGTCACCAACTTTTTATGGCTCTGTGCATCGCTTCCTTCGTCAAACGCGATGTTGTGGTTGAGTTTCAGACCCGCGCCCTTCTTCCATTCAAACGCCGCCAACATTAGTTGGTTTTTTCCCACCGGACCGCCCAAAAACACCGGCACATTCTCGAGCCCGCTCGGCGGTGTCCCGGAAACCAATTCAGCCACTGGGCGGTCAAGCGGGCGATTGATTATCACGCCTAATGCGCCCTCAGCAGGCTCATGCTCGGAAACAAAAAGCACCGTGCGCCGAAAATTCGGGTCGACCATATTCGGATGAGCGACCAGCAATGAACCGGCAAAATTGCGCGACGCCGCCTCACTGCCCAAATCACGCATTCCAAATTAGAGACCGCTACGAGCGCTTGTGCAACCTCTTGCTCGGCCTTACACGCGACATCCTATTCACTCTGTAGTGCGCTCATTTATCGCGGAAATTGCAACGGCAGAACTGGGCGAAAATTTTTCGGAATTTTTGTATAGAATTTTGTTGCCAGCAGATGAAACCTCGCTTACAGCCTTGAAAGTTTTCTACGATTGTTCTGGGGGGAACAGCCGCCCTTCACGCCTATCGGGCGTGGGGGGCGGTAATTTTTTGGGGTGGAAACGTTCGCCGCTTTCTTCTTGCTCGTGATCTGCTCTTGCTCGATTGCGTGTGAACACAAAGGCTTAATTCCGAAGGTCCAATGTCGAAATCCGCAACTCCGCATCGCGTAGCGTGGCCAATCGCGCTGACGCTAGTGGCATTGATTGTCGCAACGACGATTGTCGTCATTTTCCTTCGCTTGGAGAGCTGGCCGGCTCGCACTGCGCACCAAAGCACGGCTGAGCTGGAGCGGGTCGGTAAAAATTTGCGCGCTGCATTCGTCGACATCGCGCATTTGCAGCCACGGATCACGATTAATGACCGCGTTTACATGGAACAGACGACGCCGGTGAGCGAGCTGGTCGTCCTATCACGCCGCATCGAAGTCGAACACGAACTGCTCCATACGTGGGCCGGCAGCTCTAAGCGGGTGAAGCTGCATGGCACATTCCTTGCCAAAGCTGGATTCGATCTGAGGAAAGGTCTCTCGATCGATATTCGTCCGGACAAAATCATGGTGCAGCTGCCGCGCGCGCAGATTTTGGGTGTTGAGCAGCAACAAGTGGACGTGCTTGCATTCGAAAACGGCTTATGGAACCGCATTTCCGGGCAGGATGTTCAAAGCGAATTGTCAGTGCTGCCTGAGTTGGCTTGGAAAAAAGCAGCGCAAAGCGAACTGCCCGCTGAAGCCGAGAAAAATTTGCAGGAGCAACTCGAACAACGGATTCACACCGGACAGCCGCTGCGTTTGGTCTTCAAAGACGAGAGCAAAAGTGAATAGTGGTACGTCAACTGCGATCAGTATCCGAGTGACACACACAGGTGTGATCACCCATTATCGCTCTGGCTTTCGCTGATCACCTCTTTGTCGCACTGGGATGCCCTTTAAAAATCGAATCTTCCTCATTATTCTAGTGATCGTCGTCTTGGCGCTCGCCGCTGTCCTGCTTGCGCCAACTGCAGTCTCCAATGCAGTTCGCCTCTGGGTCTGGTGGTTCGCTCGCCAGGAGGGTTTCGTCGCCACTATCGACGGGGTCGACGCGCCTTTTCTGCGTCCCATCGTCATTCGTCAGCTTCACCTGAAAAGCGTCCGTGACGATGCGGCGCGCGTTGATATCACTCTGCTGGACGCGCGAGTCCTTTTGAATCTAAAGCACATCTTTCTGCACTTGAGCGGCCGCGACATCCGAAATATCTCCGTTGGAGAACTCCACGCCGAGCTGCACCGCACGAATCCAAAAGTACAAGCGCTAAGTGAACGCGGTTGGGCGACACTTCATCGAATGCTCCCCGAAAGCTTAAGTATCGCCAAGCTGGAGACGCGGGTCGAGACAGGGCCGAGTTTGGTTTTGTTGCGGAATGCATCGCTATCTTTAAGTGAGACAGAACCCGGCCGATTCACCGCTGCGGAGCTCATGATCACCTCACCCTGGGTGCGCCAAACTTTTTCGCAGTTACGTGGAGCAACTCACTGGGAAAGCAACCTCTTGACGCTTGCCGGATTGACTTTGACTCATGGGCTCGACTTGCAGGCTGCGACGGTGGACCTTGCGCGTCTGGGGAACCGGCGACTGGGATTGCAGTTCGACGTCGACGCGTTCGGCGGCAAACTTCGCGCGAATATTTCGCATGAATGGCACTCGCCACATTCTAACTGGAAGATTGCGGGCGGCGCGGCCGATCTTTCGCTGGCGCAAATTTCAGAAGCGCTTGGTTTCGCCGATCGTATCAATGGTTTGCTCCATGCCAGCAACTTCACCTTTCGCGGCAACCTGGCGGAGCCGGACCGCGCAACTGCGTCGCTCTGGGGTGAGCTAACCGGGCTCACCTGGCGCGATCGCACAGCGGAAGCGCTCATGCTAGGCGCCGCGCTTTACAATCGGAAGATTGATCTCCAGCAAGTTTACATCAGGCAAAAAAGCAATCAGTTCACCTTAAGCGGCGACGCTGCCTTACCAGCGACTTCCGCCGAGTGGCTAAGGCCGGATTTTCGCGGAAACATTTCCGCCTCGATTAATCAACTGGGTGAATTCCTTGCTCTGTTCGGTGCGAACTCAGCTGATTTCGCAGGGAAAATCAGCATTCAAGGGTCGATGAATACTCACGCCCGCAATTTCGGCGGCAGCCTTGCGATCGAGGGCGCCTCGCTAACGTTTTTCAAATATGACGTCGACAGCTTCAGAGCAGACGTGACTTTGAAACCGAGCGAGCTGGAGATCGAACGTTTCGATTTGGCTCGGAAAAAGGATTTTCTGTCAGGTGAAGGTAAGATCGATCTTTCACCGCAGCACAAGTATTCAGGAACTGTCGACGCCTGGACGAACGATCTGCGCGATTACGTTTCGACCGCGCGCGTGTCACCACGGCAAAAACCGGCCGCGATTCCAGTCGAATTTCAAGCAACCGTCGATTCCAGTCAGTGGGACACGCGCGGCGTCGTTCACTTGCCCAAATCGAGTCCACTTACATTCACCGCGACTTTTCCGTTGCCCATCGGGATCACTTGGAGCGCTTTTCAGATGTCGCCTGTCAATGTTTCGCTGGATTTTCCGGCAATCTTTCTGGCGGCCACACCTCAGTTTTTCCATTCAAACATTCTGGAAGACGGTATTTTGAGTGGAAAAATCTCTCTGTCCGAAACATTGGAGTGTCCCAGCATCGTTGGTGAAGTACAGCTCGTAAACGGAAAGCTGGTTAGCAGCGACTTCTTCTCAAACGTCACCGGAGTCAGCACTCTGGCGATCTTCGATGGCAATCACGCTTCTCTCGAGTTTCTGAATATCGCAACCAAAGATGTAGACCTCGCGTTTAGCGGAGACATTGATTTCGAAAACCCAAAATACATCGTAGTTGGACTCGCGGCAGCGACACCGGTTTTCGACCTAATGTCACAGCCCGCTGACTGCGTGAACAAAATTGAAATCATGTCGACGGCTCTGCCACTGGTTCCCGCCGCCACGGTATTAGAGTTTCGGGGTCCGCTTCTTGGCTCCGGTTGGAGCGTCAGTTTGAAAGAAAAGATCGATAGCGAGTTTTCGATTGTTCCGATGCCGGACGCTGCCGAGCGCATCTTTCCTGTTTGCCCTGGAGCAGGCCCGGAGGAAAAAGCGTTGTTACTGGGCGCCCTCCCGCGTGGCGAAGCGGGCCCGAAGGAGAATCCAAAAAAAGCAGAGAAGCGGCAATAGCTCAGCTACTGCTGTTGCCCGGTCACAAGCCAGCGGGAAAGCTTCTCCGCCAAATCGGGAGTAAGATTCACTCTAAACTCAGTGCCCGTATCTAACCGCAACGAACTGCCGTTGCCTCGATCAAACAGTAATTGAACTGAATGACGTCCGGGTGAGCTGACCAGGATGTTGCGAACCTGCCGCAACTCATCGCCCGTCGTCGCTGAAGAAAACCGCAGACAAACAACGGATACTTGTGGCGCGTCTTCCGATCTTTCGGTTGCGCCATTGGGTCTTACAGCTGTCAGCGGTTTAATTTCCACAGCCGTGGCACGAAGCATTTCGTCGCGTCTGTCCAATGTTGCTTTCAATTCAACAACGCGTCCGGGCACGAGAACATCCGAGACCTTCAGATAAACCTCATTCCACACGACCACCTCGAGCACGTTCATAAGATCTTCAAGCCAGACAACGGCAAATGGCTTGCCCTCCTTTTTCGTAAACTTTTTCTCGACCTCCACGATCGCTCCACCGATTTTAAATTGTCCGCGATCGTCCAGTTCGCCTAACGAGGCAATCGATCGATATTTTTTTGCTGCAAAAACGGCGGCATACGCGTCGAGCGGATGGCCGCTGACGTAAAACCCGAGGAGTTCTTTTTCGTAGGACAGTTTTTCATGCTCGCTCCACGGTTTAATTGGTTGGCGTCTCATTGCCGTCGCAGCGTGCGTTTGTTCATCGAAAAGCGAAACCTGTCCGGCCGCCCGATCGCGCTGCGCTATCGCTGACGCGTTCAGTGATTCATCGATGCACGCGAAGAGCTCCGCTCGATCCCGCCCGGTAAAGTCAAACGCGCCGGCCTTGATGAGACTTTCCAACATCTTGCGATTGGCCAGGCGTGAATCGAGCCGCGTACAAAAATCCTCGAGCGAACTGAACTCGCCATGTTGATCTCGCTCGCGAATGGCGATCGCCATGGCTGCCTCGCCAACGTTTTTGATCGCAGCGAGGCCATAACGAATGGCATTCAATGTGGGAGCGGCCTCAGTACCGCGACTGTTGGGAGGCTGAGGTCCTTCAAACGTTTCCGGTGTGAATTTCAAACCACTCTTGTTGATGTCCGGCGGCAGAATAGAAATCCCCATCCGCTTGCATTCGCCAACAAACACCGAAATTTTTTCCGTGTTATTAATTTCGTTACTTAGCAAACCGGCCATGAATTCCACCGGATAATGCGCCTTGAGAAAGGCGGTTTGATAACTAATCACGCCATACGCCGCGCTGTGACTCTTGTTGAATCCGTAACCGGCAAATTTTTCCAGCAAATCGAAGATAGCATTCGCTTTTTTCTCAGGGATTTTGTTCGTGCGCGCACAGCCATCGATGAAGTTTCTGCGCTCTTTCGCCATCTTCTCCTTATCTTTCTTGCCCATGGCCCGCCGGAGAAGATCGGCTTGCGCAAGCGAGTAGCCGCCAAGTTTGCTCGCAGCGGCCATTACCTGTTCCTGGTAAATCATAACGCCGTAGGTGTCGGCGCAGATGTCCTCAAGCAGCGGATGCAAATATTTTATCGGGGTGATCCCCTTTTTCGCTTTCACGTATTCCGGGATCAGCTCCATCGGGCCGGGCCGATACAGCGCGATCAATGCGATGATGTCGTCGAGCTTTTCGACGTCGAGCTGCTTCGAGAGACTGGTCATACCGCCGGACTCCATCTGGAACAGTCCGATGGTTTCGCCGCGGTTGTAGAGCGCGAAGGCAGCTGCATCATTCAACGGAATATCTTTTAGCGAAAAGTTTGGGGCGCGTTTGCGAATCAGCGTCAGCGTATCCTCGATGACGGTCAGTGTTTTCAATCCGAGGAAATCCATCTTCAGAAGTCCCAGATCGTTCAGCGGTCCCATGGCATACTGGCTGATGACGTCATTGCCTTTCACGTCGTGGCAAAGCGGGATGTAATCGGACAAATCCCGATCGGCGATGACCACACCTGCCGCGTGCACACCGGCATTGCGCGACAGACCTTCGAGAAGTTTCGCGTGCTCAAACAGCTGCCGTGTCGGCGCTTCGGTGGAGATCGCGCGTTTCAGCTCCGCATTTTTTGCCGCTGCTGTTTCAAGGGTAATGTTCAGCTCGTTGGGAATCATTTTCGCAATGCGATCTGCATCGCGATAACTCCATCCCAGCACCCGCGCGACGTCGCGCACCACGCTTTTTGCCTTGAGCTTGCCGAACGTAATGATCTGCGCGACGCGTCGCTCGCCGTATTTTTGTCGAACGTATTCGAGAACTTCGCCGCGGCGCGCTTCGCAGAAATCCACGTCAATATCGGGAGGCGAAACGCGATCAGGATTCAAAAACCGCTCGAAAATCAGGCCGAACTGAAGCGGGTCGATGTCGGTGATGCCAAGGACGAACGCAACGATCGAGCCTGCAGCCGAGCCGCGTCCAGGACCAACCGGAATCCGTTTTTCCTTCGCGAAATGGATAAAATCCCAAACAATGAGGAGATAACTAACGAACCCTGTCTTTTCTAGAACACCAAGCTCGTAATCGAGGCGCCGGGTGAGTTCCGAATCGGCCGCCGCTTGTTCGCCGTAGCGCGCGCGCAAACCTTGGTAGCAAAGCTCGCGCAAATAGCCCTCTCGCGTTTGGCCATCAGGCACCGGATACTCGGGATATTTCGATTTCCCAAACTCAAGATCGACGTGGCATCGTTCGCCAATACGCAATGTGTTCGTGATCGCCTCTGGAAAGTCGCGAAACAGCTGCCGCATTTCGTCCGGGGATTTGAAATATAATTCCGGCAGATAATGCATCCGGCTTTCGTCCTCCACCATTTTGCCGGTGCCGATGCAAAGCATTACGTCATGCGCTTCGTGGTCGCTTCGGCGGAGAAAATGGACGTCATTCGCCGCCACCAGGCCGACTCCGAGGTCGCGCGCCATCTGCACAAGTGCTGTGTTGCACATTTTTTGCTCTTGCATCCCGTGGTCGTGCAATTCCAAAAAGAAATTCTCTGCACCGAGAATATCCCGATATTCGGCGGCGCTTTGTTTCGCTTTCTCGACGTTGTTTCCCTGAATCGCGCTGTTGATTTCGCCTGCTAGACAGCCACTCAGTCCGATCAAACCCTCCGAGCGCGCCGCAAGCATTTCTTTGTCGATCCGCGGCGCGTAATGAAAACCATCCAGATGCGCTGCCGTCACCAGCTTCACGAGATTGCGGTAGCCAGTTTCGTTTTCGGACAACAATGTAAAATGATATGCAGATTCCCGCCGCGACGGCGGCCGGTCCTTATGCGAGCCCGGCGCTACGTAAACCTCACAGCCGATGATTGGTTTTACCCCGGCACGTTGCGCCTCCTGGTAGAATTCAATCGCGCCAAATAAATTGCCGTGGTCGGTCATCGCCACCGCAGGCATCTTGAATTCCGAGGCTTTTTTCATCACCTCCTTCATTCGGATACTTCCATCCAGCAACGAGTATTCGGTGTGCAGATGAAGGTGAACGAAAGAGTCGCGGGACATCAGTTTGAGTATTAAACGTCAAGGATTTTTGGCAAATTTGCGAGGCATTTGAGCTGTCATTTCGAGCGAAATCGAGAAATCCCGCTGCAGAATCAAACGACAATTCCACGGGATCTTTCGACTTCGCTCTGCTCCGCTCAAGACGACAGGGGCGAATTCAAAAATTCGTGATTGCATTCGAGTCAGGCAATTGCTATGAGAGCGCGTGCTGCGGTTGCCTTTCGATTGGAAAGCTCCGCGCGATCCCGAGGTTGCTGCGACATGAAAAAATTGGAAGCCATCATTAAACCGTTCAAGCTCGAAGAGGTTAAGGAAGCGCTTGCAGAGCTCGGCATTGAAGGGATGACCGTCACGGAGGTGAAAGGTTTTGGCCGCCAAAAAGGGCACACCGAAATTTACCGGGGAAGCGAATATACGGTGGACTTTCTGCCGAAGGTAAAAGTGGAAGTGGTGATGGCGGACGACTTGATTGAAAAGGCGGTCAATGTCGTGGTGGCTGCCGCAAAAACCGGCAAGATCGGCGACGGAAAAGTGTTCGTGCTCCCGGTCGAACATGCGGTGCGCATCCGCACCGAAGAGATCGGCGAAAAAGCGGTGTGATGCAGAAATTGATAGTTGAGAGTTGATGGTTAAGGAAACTATCAACCTCGCGCGCGACTATCATTTGCGAGAAACGTCACCAACGCGAATCATTGCGGATGAGACTTTTTTATTTCTCTCAACTCTCAACCATCAACTAACAACTTGAGAATATGGCCCAAGACAAAAATGCATCCGATGTCAGCAAGATGATCAAAGACCACGGCGTGAAGCTTGTGGATTTCAAATTCACCGACCTGCCAGGAACGTGGCAGCATTTCACTACGACGCTCACTGAGTATAACGAGGACATTTTTACAGAGGGACTTGGGTTCGACGGCTCGAGCATACGCGGCTGGAAAGTGATCAATGCCTCGGATATGCTCGTTATTCCGGATCCGGCCACGGCGTGGATCGATGTCTTTAACGCCGAACCCACCCTGAGCCTCATTTGCACCATCGTCGATCCGATCACTCGCGAACCGTACGATCGAGACCCGCGCGGTGTTGCCGAAAAAGCTGAGGCCTACCTCAAATCGACGGGAATCGCAGACACGGCGTTCATCGGGCCGGAGGCAGAATTTTTCATCTTCGACGATGTACGATTTGCCAATACCGGCAACGCATCGTCCTACGTCGTTGACAGCGTCGAAGGACATTGGAACAGCGCACGCGAAGAATTTCCGAACCTCGGTTACAAAATTCGAGCAAAGGAAGGATACTTTCCTGTCTCGCCGATGGACACGTTGCAGGACATTCGCAACGAAATGTGTTTGGAGCTCGAGAAAGCAGGCGTGGCGATTGAACGCCAACATCACGAAGTCGCGACTGCCGGCCAGGCAGAGATCGACATTCGCTATGGGCCGCTCAAACGCATGGGCGACAACATGCAGTACTACAAATACATCCTGCGAAACGTCGCCAGACGGCATAACCGAACGGTGACCTTCATGCCAAAACCGATTTTCGGCGACAATGGCAGCGGCATGCACACTCACATTTCGCTTTGGAAAGATGACAAACCGCTCTTCGCTGGAAACGGCTACGCCGGGCTCAGTGATACCGCTCTGTTTTTCATTGGTGGAATCTTGAAACACGCGCCGGCCCTCACCTGCATCACGAATCCCACCACCAACAGCTACAAACGCCTGGTGCCCGGTTTCGAAGCTCCTGTTAATCTCGCCTACTCTGCCCGCAATCGCTCCGCTGCAATTCGAATTCCGACCTACTCACCAAGTCCGAAGGCAAAGCGTATCGAGTTCCGGACGCCCGACGCCGCCGCAAATCCCTATCTCGCTTTCTCGGCGCTGCTGCTTGCGGGGCTCGACGGAATACAAAACCGCATGGATCCCGGCGATCCGCTGGATAAAAACCTCTACGAATTGCCGCCCGAAGAGCTCGCTCAAGTCGCCAGCGTCCCCGATTCACTTCGCGGTGCAATCGAAGCGCTGCAGGCCGACCATTCCTTTTTGCTGCGCGGCGACGTCTTTAACGAAAACTTCATCGCCAACTGGATCGACATGAAACAAAAGGAATACGACGCGCTGCGTCTTCGCCCCCATCCATACGAGTTTGCGATGTATTATGACGTGTAATCGCAGGGCGCGACCACAGCCTTCTCGCCACGGCGAGGGCGCCGTGTCAGCGGTTTTTGCTTGCAACCGAGTTGGACGAAAAAAGTGCGAACATTCGTCAACTTCTAATTAGTGGACTCAACCGGCGGCGGCGAGCAGTACTGCGAGCCAATGGCACTCGATGACAGGGCAAGGTGATGGCAAACACTGATTCTCGCGTAACGATTCACATGGCAGCGAGCCTCGATGGCTTCATCGCCCGAAAGGACGGGCGGGTCGATTGGCTCGAAACCTCAGACGAATTCGCGGGCGGGGACACCCTGGACCCAGGATTCGTCGAGGCGTTCCTCAAGACGATCGACTGTTACGTCATGGGGTCGCGAACCTATGAGACCGCGTTGAGTTTTGACGCCAAAGGATTGGGTTGGGCATACGGCGATAAACCCACCTTCGTCCTGACTCGTCGCGACCTGCCGCGAACCCGGGATACCGTCGAGTTCTATGCAGGTGATCTTGCGCAGTTCGTAAATGGGCGCCTGCGGCCATCGTTCCGTTCCATCTGGTTTGTTGGAGGCGGCGCAGTCTCCGGCGAATGCCTTCGCCTCGGGCTAGCCGACGAAGTTCGTTATTCGATCCTGCCGATCTTGATCGGCGATGGGATACAGTTCTTCGAGAAGCTGGACAGAGACATTGCCCTTCATCTGGCGGAGGTCAAAGCCTACAAGAGCGGCACGGTAGGGCTTTGTTATGAGGTGCGAGGGGATCGTGGCGAGCCACGGAACGCCGCCACCTAACGATTCACTGCAACAGAGCCCACAAACGGGCGCGACTGAGTCGAAAGCGAATCGCGCAGCAAGACACGAAGGCTGCGAGGCTGTCATTTCATCGCCGAATCGGCTCGCCTGATTTTCGAATTGAACAAACAGGTCAGTTCCTTCATAAATCACCATATGAAAAAAGCCCATCTCGCGTTTTGCATCGCGTTCGTTACTTTCGTTGGGATGACCCAGTTTGCCCGAGCAGCTGATCCCACTCATCCAGACCAACCGTCAGTAGCTCCAGCGGAAGCAATCTCGAAGCTCAAGGAAGGTAATGGCCGCTACACCGGCGGCAGTCTGCAGCATCCCGGTCAGACGACGGACAGGCGCACAGAATTGGCAAATGTTCAACATCCGTTCGCCGTCATTGTCAGTTGCTCTGACTCTCGCGTTCCACCCGAGATCGTCTTCGACCAAGGGCTCGGCGATTTGTTCATCGTTCGAGTGGCGGGAAACGTAATGAATGATGAGGGCTTGGGTAGCATCGAATACGCGGTCGATCATTTGGGTAGCCGCCTGATATTGGTGCTGGGACATCAGCGTTGCGGCGCGGTTGACGCAGCAAAACAAACGATTGCCGCCAAAGGCAAGGCACCCGGGCACATCCAATCGTTAGTCACAGCCATCAAGCCTGCGGTTGAAGCCACAGCGAAAGATGATCTCGACACAACGATAAAAGCGAACGTTAAAAATGTCGTGCAAGCGTTACGTTCATCGACGCCGATTCTCAAGGCCGAAGTTGATTCCGGAAAGATTCAGGTGGTCGGTGGTTATTACAGCCTCGATACGGGGGCAGTCACTTTTCTCGACGAGTAGTAATCGGTTCGGCGGCGCCCGGGGTCATAGTAAAACCCGAGGAATCGGTATGAGCTTCTTCGCTTCGCTCAGAATGACATCGCAATATGGAAACTACCTGGCTCGTTTCTGACTCGTCCGGCTGCTACCAGATTTAAAAGAGTATTTAATTCATGAGCATCGTCGGAAAAGTGGACAGCCTCTGGCGCTATCCCGTCAAAAGCATGCGTGGCGAGGAGTTGGAGGAAGCGTTTGCAGGTTATCCCGGAGTTTACGGCGACCGCATCTTCGCCTTCAAAAGCTCGGCGAGCCCAACTGGCTTTCCGTATTTTACGGCGCGCGAGCAGCGAAAACTTTTGCAATATCGGCCTCGGTTTCGTTTTCCTGACAAAGCTGCGCGGCCGGTGAATCTGACCGAAGCAGACAAAATAGGCGCAGGTCCTCTATCGGCCGACATTTCAGAGCTAATTGTCGATATTGAAACTCCGGAAGGAAAAACGTTTCCAATTGATGATCCCGCTCTGATCGACATTCTGCGCAACGAGGTAGACGAGAAACATCAACTCACAGTGATGCGATCGCACCGGGCCATGACCGATTGCCGCCCCGTGTCGATCTTCAGTTTGCAATCAGCACAGCAACTTTCCGAAGAAACAGAAACTCCGATCGATAAGCGGCGTTTCAGAGCAAATGTCTATTTGGATTTGGCCTCTGATAACGGCTTCGGCGAAAACGAACTCGTCGGTCGATCGGTAAAATTTGGACCAAAAGTTATCGTCAGAGTTTTAGAACGTGATCCGCGCTGTGCCATTATCACGCTGGATCCCGACACGTCAGAGAGAACACCAGCCGTACTGAAAACAGTAGCTCAAGCTCATGAGGGCACCGCCGGAGTGTACGGTGCTGTGATTGTCGAAGGCATGCTGCACAAAGGCGATTCTGTCGAACTGCTGGATTAGCGCCCGCCTGAGGACAGGCCGTCTCCAACATTCATTGCCGCTCTGGATGGAGCCAGGCCGCTCTCGGCCTGCTTTGCATCGTTGTTTTTTTGCATGAAGACTGGCGAATGCGAACCGGCCAGACGATTGAATCCTATGTTCCGGCGCGGTTAGATGCGTTGCCCTGGAGCTCTTGGCATTGGCTCATCGTCGTTTCGCTCGGCGCGACGTGGATTCTCGACGGGCTGGAGGTAACGCTTGCCGGCGCGTTGGGTGGAGTTTTAACACGTCACGAGACGCTCGGATTGAGTGACACTCAAGTCGGTGCGAGCGCGACGTGCTATTTAGCCGGCGCAGTCGTGGGTGCGCTGCTTTTCGGCTACGGCACCGATCGGTTTGGCCGGAAGAAATTGTTCTTCATCACGGTTGCGGTTTATCTCATCGGGACTGCGCTGTCGGGTTTCTCGTGGAATTTCTGGAGCTACGCACTGTTTCGCGCAATCACCGGAGCAGGCATCGGCGGCGAATACGCGGCGATCAATTCGGCGATCGACGAATTGATTCCAGCGCGTGTCCGTGGCCGCGTTGATTTGATCATTAACGGCTCATATTGGGTCGGGGCTGCGATGGGCGCGAGTGCAACGCTGGTGCTGCTCAATCCACGTTACATTCCGATTTCGCTGGGATGGCGATTCGCATTTGGAATCGGCGCCGCTCTGGGATTAATCGTGATTTTCTTTCGCCGCTGGATTCCGGAGAGTCCGCGTTGGCTGATGATTCACGGGCGAAATCACGAAGCGGAAAAGATCGTCAGCGACGTGGAACGAAAAATTCATGACGCCCGCGATTCAGCGGGCGGAGAACACCGCTACAGTGAGCTGTTCCCAACCCGTATTCGCACTCGCACGCATACGCCTCGGCGCGAAATCTGGAATGCGATTGTGCACGAACATCGGCGACGTTCGTTTCTTGCTTTCGTGCTCATGTCAACGCAGGCATTTTTTTATAATGCAATCTTTTTCACGTATGCCCTTGTATTGATGCGGTTCTACGGCGTGCCGGAACAAGACGTCGGCGCCTATCTTCTACCGTTCGCGCTTGGAAATGTGCTCGGGCCGCTTCTGCTTGGGCATCTGTTCGATACGATCGGGCGCAAACGAATGATTACGCTGACGTATGCGCTCGCAGGAATATTGCTCGCGATGACTGGTTGGCTTTTTCACGCCGGATTACTCACCGCGCAAACACAAACGCTCGCGTGGACAATTATCTTTTTCGTCGCTTCGGCTGCTGCCAGTTCCGCCTATCTGACCGTGAGCGAGATTTTTCCATTGGAAATTCGCGGAATGGCAATTGCAATTTTCTTTGCAGCCGGAACCCTGGTCGGCGGCGTCGGTGCGCCGCTGCTGTTCGGTTGGATCATCGGTACGGGATCGAGCGCAGCATTATTCACGGGATATTTGGTGGCCGCGGCGTTGATGATTTTTGCGGCAATGATGGAAGCATGGATTGGCGTGGCCGCCGAGCGACGCCCGCTCGAGCAAGTCGCCGCACCGTTGTCGAGCAAAGGGTTGTAGGGCGTCTGTGTCAGACGCCGGCGTCTCACAGAGACGCCCTACAACATTGGCACTCTATGTCATCGGGCGGTCAGAGACCGCCGCCACAGTGGACGGTAAGTTCGCGCGTATGAATTGGCCCCGCAGGCGTCAGGTTGCTGGAATAAAGATGAAACGCGTCGACGCGGATCATTCCAGCATCGAACTGGGCATTCGATTGTAAGAATTTCCGTAGCGCTTGAGCGGAGACATCGCGGCAACGCGCGATCGTGATGTGCGGATGCCAGGGACGAAGCTCCGGTTCGATACCCACGGCCAGTGCGGCTTCCTGCACCCGCTTGTGAATTTGGAACAAATGCGGGTGCGCTTTGCCGACTCCGATCCAGATTATTTTCGGCGCGCCTTTTGAGGAGAAGACACCAACTCCACTCACGTTCAGAAAGAACGCGCCGAACCCGATCTCGCTGAGTTTTTCCCGCAGCCTGAGTTCAATATCTTCCGGAACGTCCCCGAAAAAACCGAGCGTCAAGTGCATCCGGTCCGGTTCCGTCCAACGCACGCCGCGAATGTCCGGATCAAGATCGGCAAGCAATTGGCGCGTTGAGTCCGGCAGATCAATTGCCACGAAGAGCCGTTTGCTCATGGCTTCGCTATGTTAATCGTTGAATCCTGAATCGTTGAATCGGGAACAATCAAATCCGATGTAACGATCAACGTTTTAACGATTCACAGAAGACGTCGCATCTTCGTTGTTTTTCCTCGTCGCGCGGTCAGCCAAACGTGTCATCCATTCCGGCGTTAATCGTGGAAGCTCCGAACCAGCTCGCGACTGTTCGCCGCTTTCATCGGCTACGTCAGGCAGAAAACGATTCACAATTTTCATGGCGTATCCGGTTAGATTTGGAAAGAGCGCGTTCCCAGCGATCGCGCCGCGGGCACCAAATGTAAGGGTGAGCGATGGCTGACCACGTTTAAAGGCTGCAATGATTTTGCGTGCTGCGCGATCCGCGTCCATTGAGATCAGCGGCGCGCCGGCGCCGGCGGAGAACCAGGCAAATTCAGCATCGTGCTTGCCTTTGAACTTTGCGTTCACATGTGAGCCGGTCCGCATGAGTCCGGGCGCCACAGTTGTGACTTGGATGTTATCGCGCGCAAGCTCAGCCCGAATCGCGTCGGAGAACCCGGTCAGCGCAAATTTGCTGGCGCTATACGGCGCGAAATGCGGTATGGCAACTTTGCCGCCGATGGAGGCGATGTTCACGATACGTCCCCCACCCCAAAGACGCATCTCCGGCACGATCTGCGAAATCAATTCGTAGGGCGCCCAAAAATGCAGTTTCATCGCGCGGTCGTAATCTTCGCGGCTCATATGATCGAGCGGGCCGACTTCGATGATCCCGGCGTTGTTGATCAGAATGTCGATCCTGTCGAAATGATCGATCACTTTTCGGACTGCAGCCTGAATCTGATCGCGATCGAGCAGATCACACTCGACGGTGAGAACTTTTCCGCTGCGCACAGTGACGTCGGCTTTAGCGCGTGCGAGTTCTTCTGGATCACGCGCGAGGAGAGCAACCTTTCCGCCTTCATCGCAAATGTGTCGCGCCAGCACGAGACCGAGTCCGCGCGATCCGCCACTGATCAGTGCAACTTTATCGCGCAAGCTGTATTGGCTCGTGCGAATGACGCGAGCGGTTATCCAACCGCCGACTAAAAGAGCGCCTGCTCCGAGCCAAACACGCCTGTTCATTTGCACAACGTCATAATCAGATACGAAAGGTTTGGAGCAAGCGGCCGTGAGCCAAGGAACGACGGCTTGGGCAGCCGTCGCCTAAGCGGGACGGCTGGGAAGCCGTCACCCCTTGTGCATTCACGCGTGTTTGCGATTGAAGCGCGCAACCTCACGCGCCGTCTCGCGATCAACAGCGCGCTTCTTCAAATCAGCACGTTTGTCACGTGCATCCTTGCCCACGCCGACCCCGACTTCGGCTTTCAGTTTCCCGTTTTTCCAATATAACTTCAGGATTACGAGAGCGCGGCCTTGCACTTGCGCTTCGCCGTAGAGTCTGTCGATCTGCTCGCGGTGAAGCAACAATTTGCGAATGCGTTTTGCGCTTGGAATTTCATGGCTCGCGCGCTCGTAGGGCTGAATGTCGGCATTGTAAAGGAATGCTTCGCCCTTCTCGATTCGCGCGAACGCGTCACCGATATTCGCTTTGCCCGCACGGATCGATTTCACCTCGCTGCCCTTTAACTCGATACCCGCTTCGTAACGATCAACGATGTGATAGTCTCGCAGCGCTTTGCGGTTGATAATGGATTCGGCTGCCATATTGCCAAAGATCCCGGCATTCTCGCACCGGGCTCCCTTCGTTGTAGCGTCCGCTGTCCTCAGCGGAAATCCAGCGCGCCATGTCCTCACCCTCGCTTGATTTATGCGCTGAAGACAGCGCACACGACATCCGGTCTAGAAACGCAGGCTGCTACGCGCCGTCCCCTTCGAGCGACTCGTAAGTCAGTTTGCCAGCGATAATTTCTGTTAGGGCAATATCCGTTAACGACATTCGCGGTGTCGTCTCGATTAACGGCCGATGTCCCAAGCCAAGCTGACGCACACGCTTGGAGACAACATTAATCAGAGTTTGCTGATTTGGGATAACCTGGGCTGCATCCTGAAGAAGTTGAGTGGTCATATGGCGCAAGAAACGAACGGGACGGACTGCCTCGGTCGGGAATTGAAGAATACTCGACACACTGCTTGTAAGCGCGGAGGGAATAAGCTGCGATGCGAGCATGGTAAAATGAGTGTTGACTTTCCAAATGAAGCGGCTCGTTGTCAACGCTTTTTGTCCGGGCAAGCACAAAGTAATTTCTGGCCGTTCGGCAACCTGGCGGCAAAAGAACACCGCTTTGGGGTCGGCCCACGGTAAGGTCGACGAGTTGCGCAACTCTGAAGTTAGCGGGAAAAGCCGGCCGGTTTTGTTAACGCCGATTGGTGAAGCACGGCTGACCAGCAAGCTCTGTCCTTGCGATTTAGATGAAAATACGCGAAGTAAGGACCGCGTTCGCGACAAATTCGGTCATTTCGGGCTGTGGCTCAGCTTGGTAGAGCGCCTGGTTCGGGACCAGGAGGCCGTGGGTTCAAATCCCACCAGCCCGATTCACTCGATGCGGCAAGTGTAACGGTGCTCGGGTCGACGACAGGCGTTTGGCACAAACGCCTCCACATTGTAGATGTCGGGGGCGGGTTTCCTTATGCATTCCTCAACCATAATCGTAGGCGTAGTCATTGGCGTGGTGATTTTGTTCTTTGGAAGAAAGCTGTTTTGGCTGTGTGTTGCCGCAGTCGGATTCGCTGTCGGCCTGCAGATTGCGCCGTTGCTGGTTAACGAGGCCTCGTCGGTGCTGGCGCTAGTCATCGCTCTTGCCTTTGGCGTACTCGGAGCTTTGCTCGCCCTTTTCATTCAGAAAGTTGCGATAGCAGTACTCGGTTTCTTAGCAGGCGGAAAGCTCGCGACGGCGATCGCCGCTGCATTTTTTGTGCAATATGCGCAGTACTCGACTGTCATCTTCGTCATCGGCGGCGTTATTGGGGCGATTCTACTGCTGGCCGTGTTTGGTTGGGCATTGATCGTTGTCTCTTCATTTATCGGCGCGTACTTGATTCAAACGGCAATCGTATTGCCGCCGACCGGTTCAACGCTCGTGTTCATCGGCCTCGCAATCCTGGGGATATTCGTGCAGGCAATGTCGTTCCGCAGAAGCGCGGTATAAACGCGCGTTGTCATTACTGACAATCGGCGCGTTGAATCGTTAGGGCCTTGAATGGCAAATCGGGACGTAACGTCGTCATTTCGCAAGCCACTCTCGCGGAACATCGACGTAGGTTCTATCGAGTTGCGCTACTGACGCACATCCAAGCAGCTTAAGCGTGCGCACTAGATCCGCGCGCAGAATGTCGATTGCGCGTGAAACACCCGCGCCACCCGCCGCGCCGAGTCCGTAGGCGTACGCGCGTCCGGCCATCACAGCGCGGGCTCCCAAACAGATGGCTTTAATAATATCGCTACCGCGGCGGATGCCGCCATCCAGCAGCACCTCGATGCGGTCTCCTACCGCCGCCACAACTTCAGGCAAAACACGCAGGGTCGACGCGACCCCATCGAGTTGCCGGCCGCCATGATTGGACACAACCAAGGCGTCCGCTCCCATGTCTACAGCGCGTTTAGCGTCCTCGGCGGTGTGGATGCCTTTGATCACGATTGGCCCGTTCCACGCCTGCCGAATCCATTCGAGATCGTCCCAGGTCACGACAGATTGCTCAAGGGCAGCAGTGACGTCGGCATACAGCATCGGCCCGTTTCCTGGAATGACGACATTTTCAAATTTCATCAGGCCGCCGTCGGCAAAAAAAGCCGCCAGCCAGCGTGGCCTAACGAGAAGCTGATTCATGAACGGCAACATTTGTCCAAGCTGTCCACTAAGAAGTTCTTTCGCGCCGTTGCGAAGGTCGCGTTCCCTGAAACCTGCGACCGGCGTATCAATGGTGACGACCAACGCCGAAAACCCGGCCTTGCGCGCGCGGTCGATACCGGCCAAAGCACAGTCGCGACCTCCGACGAGATAAAGTTGGTACCAAGTCGTCCCTCCCGATGCAGCTGCGACGTCTTCGACCCGGCACCCCGAAA
>Ga0070684_100000968_pt1 | contig 20476 bp, 8 predicted proteins | sample KBSC723LmetaG_FD_65653 | JGI IMG/M metagenome (GOLD analysis project Ga0070684, IMG submission 65653) | Corn rhizosphere microbial communities from Kellogg Biological Station, Michigan, USA - KBS C7.2-3L metaG | ecosystem: Host-associated > Plants > Roots > Rhizosphere ...
CGGCGCCCCGCTGGTCGTACTTGAGACCGACGGCGCGCCCACTGATCACCTCCACGCCGTTCAGGAGGTCCGGCCGGAACGTGGTCGTGAGCGGGTTGGCGTCCGGAAGGACGATGTTCCGCACCTTGCCGCCTGGATTGTCTGGCCACTCCGCGGCATACACGATCGGCCCACGCTGCAGCGCGACGCGGTTGCGATCCGACGTCACCTGATCGTTGGCGACGATGCGGCGAACCGGCATTGGAAGCTTGAGATCGATCACATCACCGGGTCCCCACGTGCGCGCCATCGTCGCGTAGCCTTTCGTCAGCGTGATCGCCACGGGGCGACCGTTCACGGCGAGGGTTGGCGCCGCCGATGGTTTGTCGAGATACCGATAGAGATCGCCGGGCACGGGCTGCTCGCGCGCCCATCCTGGAATCCGAACGTTCACCGTAAAGGCCCGCGGAGCGGACGGCGTCAGCACGATGCGCACCGCGCCGTCCCACGGATAGCGGGTCTCCTGCGAGACCTTGAGGGGCCCGCCGAGATCGACGTCAGCCGTGCCGCCAGCAAAGAGGTTGACGAAGAGCGTGTCGCCGCGCTGTGCGTAGACGTATCCGGGCACGGACGCCATGAACCTGGTGATGTTGCCCGGACAGCACGCGACACCAAACCAGGCCTGGCGTGCATGCTGCCCGTTCGATTCGAGCGGATTGTCGTAGAAGAAGGTGTCCCCCTTCAGCGAGACGCCGGAGATCAATCCGTTATAGAGCGTCCGCTCCATGACATCGACGTACTGGGCGTCGCCCTGCAGCAGGAAGAGGCGCTGGTTCCAGAAGTCCATGCCGACCGACGCACACGTCTCGTTGTACGCCGACATGTTCGGCAGGTCGTACGGAGCGCCGAACCCTTCATGGCCGCCCGCCGCCCCGATGCCGCCGGTGAGATACAGCTTGTTCTTGACCAGGCTGTTCCAGATCGCCTCTCCTGCCGCGCGCATCCTGGCATCGTCTTCGAGTGCGGCGACATCAGCCATGCCCGCATACATGTACATCGCGCGCACGGCGTGGCCGACCGGTTCCGTCTGGTCGATCACCTTCCTTTGAGCCTGGTTGTAGTCGAGCCCTCTCGGGTTCACGGTTTCGCCGGCGGGAGTCGTGTCCGGGCCGCGCTCGTCGAGCATGAACTTCGCGAGCGCGAGGTACTGCTCGTTGCCGGTCACGCGATACATCTTGACGAGTCCCATCTCAGTGATCTGGTGGCCCGGCCAAATCGATCGCTTGCCGGGACCGAAGGTCCGGGTGAGCAGGTCCGCGCCGCGGGTCGCGATGTCGAGCAACGTCTTCTTGCCCGTGGCCTGGTAGTGCGCGACGGCGGCCTCGAAGAGATGACCGAGATCGTAGAGCTCGTGACTGTCGTTCCGCTCATTAACCCAACGCTCGGCGCCGGCCCACGGATGAGGACGCTTGGGATCAATCGTGCGTGTCGTATAGATGTAACCGTCGGGCTCCTGCGCGGCCGCGATCTTCGCAATCATGCCGTCCACGTAGGCGGCGAGCTTCGGGTCGGGGTGTACGCTCAACACGTACGACGCTCCCTCGATCACCTTGTACAGATCCGTGTCGTCGAACGGATAGCCCGGCGGCTTCGTGTCGTGCGGCTCGCCCCGAAGCGCCTGAGCGGCCCGCTCGAAGTTGTTCACGCGGCCAGTTACTTCACACTGCTGAAACGCGGCGGGAATGGTGACGGTGCGGTTCGTCTCAATACGCGGAGCCCAGAACACATCGTTGAGGTGGACGGCGGTGAAGGGCACCGGCCGAACTGGATAGTCATGAGCGCGCGCGTCCTGCGCGCCATGGTCCGAGCGCGTCCGGCCCGCACCGGCCAGCGCGACGGTCGCAACGGTCAACGCGACACCTATGAGCCGGCTTGGGCGAGCATTCATACATCCTCCAATTACTCCGAGGGGCTTCGCCCCTCGGACTTCCCTACTCGCTCTCTCGCTCGCTGCTTCGCCACGCTCGCTCCGGTCGCGAGGCTCACTCGCGGCGCTCGTTCGCCAGGTCCGTACTCGCGCACTGGGTTTGAAACCACTTCTGGTCACTTCACCAGGTCGAGGGTCACAACGGCAACCGAGTGTGGCGACATGTCCAAGACGAAGCGGTTCCCCGCGCCGATCGACTCGCGAGTCAGCCTGATCGCCGCCGGCGTCGAGAAGCCGTTGACCGCCGTCAGCGAATCGGCCACGACGCGCTCCGCCGTGGCGGTCGGCGACACTTGTGCTCCGCGGATGGTGATCTGAGGGGCCGCGGCGCGATCGAGATCAAGGTTGACGATCTTCAGGAAGATGTGGCGGCCGTCGGCGGAGCGCGAGGCCACGACATCGAGCGTGGCAGCGTCGCCGTCGCCGTGCGCATGCTCGTCACCGATGCGCGTGCGAAGTCGATCGGCGCCGCGATGACGCGCGTAGACGCTGTTCACCAGATAGATCGGCGTCACGAACACACCGCCGCGGCCCGATTGAATGATGCCGCCCGGCCAACCGTTGACCAGGTCTGACACCGCGCTCATCCCGACGAGATTGCTCTTGCGCTCGAAGACGTTCATCAGCCTGGCGGCATACAGCGCCGACAGGATTGAGTACTGCTGCGACTCGGGCAGATCGAGACCCCACTCATTGATCGCCAATTGCGGCCTCCGCTCCGGCGCGAGCTGACGGAAGTAGCCGTCGACGTCGCCGTAAAAGCGTTCGTACTGCAGCGGCCGTGCGAGCAGCTGCCGCGTATCTCCCTTCGTGTCGCGGCGGCCAACGTAGTGGTGGATCGCAAGATACTGCGTGGGTGCGCCACGCTCGACCACCGTGCGGTTCCACGCCATGTCGTTGTCGCCGACCGCAATCAGCTCGATCGACGGATCGACGGCTCGCATGGCGGCAGCGTAGCGTGTGAGGTTGCGCGCGTAGGTGGACGCGTCCGAATGGCCGCGCACCCAGTCGCCCCAGATCTCGTTGCCAATCTCCCAGTACTTGACGCGGTATGGCTCGGGATGACCGTCTGCCGCGCGTTTGGCGCCGTAGGTCGAGTCAGCCGGCCCGTTGCAGTACTCCACCCATGCGGCGGCTTCTTCCGCAGTCGCTCCCCGACCCTCCACGTTCACCGTCAGCGACGGCTCCGCTCCGACGCTGCGCGCGAAGCGGATCAACTCGCCCGTGCCCAGGTCTCCGGACTCCACCTCATTGCGCCACGACAGGTTGATCCAGGATGGCCGTGCGTCGCGCGGCCCAACGCCCCACTGCCAGTGATAGTCCTGCGCCACGTTTCCGCCCGGCCACCGAATGAACGCAGGTTCGAGCTGCTTGACCTTATCGAAGACATCCGGACGGATGCCGTCGCGAGCGTCGTCAGGCATCAACGAGGCCTGGTCAATCCAGATCGTCCCCTGCCCTTCGAATGCGACGACGAACCGGGCCAGCGAATCGGTGGTGTCCGGCCGGAGCGTGAAGCTGTACTTCGTCCAGCCGCTGGCGACGTTGCCGATCCGTTCCGCGGCGTAGACACGTCCGCCATCTGTGTCCGCTTCGAGCGCGGCGGTGATGGCTCCCTGAAATGAATCGGTCCTGGCCCAGATGTAGCCGTGATAGTCGAGACCCTGCCGGAGCTTCACGCGCGGCTGATAGATGCCATGGTGCGCGATGACGCCGGGCTTCAACTCGAATCGCATCGAATGCCCGCCGGTCGTTCCCTCGGATGGCTTCACCTCCGGATACGCGACCCCATCATCGCGCTTGAACGACATCGCGTAGTCGTCGACGCGATCGTCAGGGTAGCGTTGCCAGTATCGAGACAGGCCAGTGGAGTCAGGCGCCTCCTCGAACCCGCGATCGCGAATCATCTCCGCGTGAAGCCCGTACTTGACCCCTTCGAACATGAACTCGATGAATTGGCCGTAGAGAAGCGGGCTGATCTTGCCATCAACCGTCGACGCGTCGATGTCGACCGCAGGCGACGTCTGCGGCGTCGGCCGGGATGGAGGCTGAACGGCGATGGCCGCGGGCAGCAGCAAGACGAGCCATGTGACGCGAGTCATTTTCCGAACGCCTGCTTGCGCTGGATTCCGGCGCCTTCGCGAATGACGACGAGCTGGTCGGCTTCTACACCCTGAATCGTCTCGGTCGTGCCGTTCGGCCAGCGGATTACGAGGTCGGCCGACGTCGCGGCGCCCAGCCCGAAATGCAGGCGGCGATCGTTCGCCGAGTAGAAGCTCGATTGCGCCGTTACATCCTGCGCCTGTTGCCTGCCACCATACCGGGCCACAATCCGGGCTCCGACCGCGCTTCGGTTCGACGCCGTGCCGGTGAGCAGGACCTTGAGCCAGTGGCCACCGCCGGTCACGTCGTTGCGCAGCAGCGATGGCGGCTCGTTCATGTTCATCACCAGAATGTCCACGTCGCCGTCGTTGTCGAAGTCGCCGAAGGCGCAGCCGCGGCTCGTATGTGCCGCCGCGACGGCTGGGCCGGCCTCCTCGATCAGCTCTTCGAAGCGGCCGTCGCCAAGATTGCGAAACACCAGCCTCGGGGTCCGGAACGGATAGGCCGGCAGCGTTCGCTCCACTTCCGGATACACACTGCCGGTCACGAGGAACAGGTCCGGCAGACCGTCGTTGTCCAGATCGACGATCCCCGCGCCCCAGCCGACGAAGCGCGTCTCGACGCCAATTCCCGCCCGTATCGTCACATCGTCGAAAAAGCCCTTCCCGCTGTTGTGATAAAGGACGTTGGTGTCATCCGCGAAATGCGTCTTGAAGATGTCGATGTTGCCGTCGAGATCATAGTCGCCGACGGCGATCCCCATGCCCGCCTGCTCGACGCCGTCCTCGCTCAACGCCACGCCGCGCTCGAGCGCTTCCTCCCGGAACGTGCCATCGTGCTGATTGCGAAACAGCCAGCTCGGTGTGGAGTCGCAGGCGACGTAGATATCGGGCCACCCGTCGTTGTCGTAGTCGGCCGCGACAGCGGTCATCGGGTACGAGCGCGCCGCCGCGGCGACACCTGACTGACGGCTGACGTCGGTAAACGTCCCGTTGCCGTTGTTGTGAAACAGCTGCACGAACCCGGTCGGCAGACCGCGCGGACCGCAGTTGACCGGCACTCCTTTCCAACGGCAATCGGGGTTCTCGCCCGGCTTGGGCAGCTTCTCGAGCGTGGTGTTCAGGTAGGTCGCGACAAATAGATCGAGGTGGCCGTCGCGATCGTAATCGATCCACGTGCAACCGGACCCATAGCGAACGAGCTCCTGCTGAAGGCCGGCCTTCGCGGTAACGTCGGTGAACGTGCCGTCGCCGTTGTTGTGATAGAGCACGTTCTGCCCGTAGTAGGTAATGAAGAGATCGTCGAAGCCGTCGTTGTCGTAGTCGCCGACCGTTACCGCCGACGCCCACCCGGATCGCGTGAGCCCCGCCTTCGCGGTGACATCGGTGAACGTCCCGTTGCGGTTGTTCTTGTAGAGACGATTCGTCGCGCCGGGCGCGCCGTCGAGCCGCGTGCCGCTCAGGACGAAGAGATCCAGCCAGCCGTCGTTATCGAAGTCGAAGCACGCGACGCCGCAGCCGACGACCTCGATGATGTAGCTCTTGCTGTCCGCCGCCCCATAGATCGTCGGCTGGATGAGGCCCGCTTCTTTCGCGACGTCAGTGAAGCGCGCGTTGAATGGACGGCCGGACGGCTTGCCCCGAGGCTGCGGCCGCACGCCGCGCGACGATACGCCCTGTCCGAAGGAGGGGCGTGCGACAGCAAGCGGCAGCAGTCCGAGGAGATCGCGGCGCGTCATCATCGTGAAGGCTCGGTGGCCGTTAGCGTCTGCCCGGCTTTGACGTTCTCGAATCTCGCCACGGCACCCGAGGGCCAGCGAATCTCGACCAGCGCGGCGCTCGCGTCTGAACCGAGGCCGACCGTCAGCCGCCTCTCGCTCGCCGAAAGATAACCAGCCGATGGACTCACGGTGAAGTACTGACTCTGACCCGAGGCGGACACCACCTTGACGCGGCTGCCGATTCCGTCACGGTTCGAGGTCGTTCCCCTGGCAGTGATTTGGATCCAGTTGTTCCGGTTGCCGCCGTCGTTTCGGAGCACCACCGCGTTCTGTCCGACGTTGCTCAGGACGATGTCGACGTCGCCGTCGTTGTCGAGATCGCCGAACGCCGCGCCTCGCCCGGCCCACGACCGCTGGAACACGTCTCCGGCGTCCACCCTCACGAACCGCCCCCCGTCGTTGCGGAGGAGCAGCGGCGGCTGGAGGTAGCGCAGGTTGGGCGCGGTCTTCTCGATGGTGTCCATGACGTGTCCCTGGGCGACGAACAAGTCCTTCCAGCCATCGTTGTCGTAGTCGAAGAGCCGTGTGCTCCACCCGGAGAACGATAGCGTCGCGGCGCCGAGCCCGCTCAGGTTGGTCACCTCACGAAAGCTGTGGTCAGCGTTCTGCCGGAAGAGCATGTAGCGTTCGTTGGACAAATCCGTGACGACAATATCGGGACGCCCGTCGTTGTCGTAGTCGGCGAAATCGACGCCCATTCCGGCAAACGTCTTTCCGTCCTCATTGAAGCCGACGCCGGCCGTCAGGCCGACTTCGGAAAACGTTCCGTCACCGTTGTTGTGGAACAGGAAGCACTGGACGGAGTCGTTGGCGACGTAGACGTCGGTGAAACCGTCGTTGTCGTAATCCGCGAAGGACACGCCAAGCCCTTTTCCAATCGATCGCGCGATGCCGGACTTTTCGGACACATCGGTGAACGTGCCGTCGCCATTGTTGTGGAACAGCAGGTTGGTCATGCCCTCGAAATTGTCCGGGTGACAATAGGACCGGTAGCCCGGCTGCGTCTCGCCGCAATGGCGATTGTTCTGGAACGTCCAGTCGACGTAGCGCGTGACGAGGAGGTCGAGACGGCCGTCGTTGTCGTAGTCGAAGAATCCCGCGCTCGCGCTCCACCCGCTCGCCCCGACTCCGGCACGGCCCGTCACGTCGGTGAACGTGCCGTTACCGTCGTTGTGATAGAGCGTGTTGCCACCGTAATTGGTGACGTACAGATCGTCGAAGCCGTCGTTGTCGTAGTCGCCGACCGCGATCCCCATTCCGTAGCGGTTCTGCGGCATGCCGGTGAGGTGCGCCTTCTCGGTGACGTCGACGAACGTGCCGTCCGCATTCTGGTGATACAACCGGTTCCAATACGCCGGGTCGGACTTGTCAGGCAGCTTGCCGGGAGGCATCGGGTCTTCAATTTTCGCGCCGTTGGTGAGGAAGATGTCGAGGCGGCCGTCGTTGTCGTAGTCCAGCAGCGCCACGCCTCCACCCATGGTCTCCACGAGATACTTGTTCGACGTGGCGGAGTTGCGGTGCGTGAAGCTGACGCCGCTCGCTTTGGTGACGTCGGCGAACCGCACGTCAGAGGACGTCGCCCCTCCGATGAGCAGCAGCCACGAACCAAACACCATCAGCCAGAGGCGCATTTATCACTCCGAGGGGCTTCGCCCCTCGGACTCCTCTACTCGCTCTCTCCCTCGCTGCTTCGCCACGCTCGCTCCGTTCGCGAGGCTCGCTTCGCTACGCTCGCTCGCGTCGTGCTTTGCGCCGCCTGGTAGGCGGGCGCACGTTCGCCACTGTCGCATGAGGTTTTGCAACCACTTCTAGCCAGGCGTGCGGCTGCCGACGATGCCCTTCGTTTCCTGGATGACGAAGAGGTGGTTAGCCTCAAGGTCGCGGTAGGTTTCCTTGAGGCCGGACGGCCACGCGACGTCGACGCTCTCGACCCTGGCGGCGCGCCCGAGGCCGAAGTGCAGACGAAGATCGTTCTGCGAATAGTAGCTCGATCCGCTCATCACCTCGTCGATCTGCGTGCGGCCGTTGGCGGTGATCTTCACGCGCGTGCCGATGGCGGATCGGTTCGACTTCGTCCCGACGCACTTGATGAGCACCCAGTTGTTGCGGTTGCCGCCGTCGTTGCGCAACAGCGTCGGCGGCCCATCCAGGTTGTTGATGAGGATGTCGAGGTCGCCGTCGTTGTCGACGTCCCCGACCGCGCAGCCGCGGCCGACGTTCTCCGCACCGATGGCTGGACCGGCTCTGGCCGAGACGTCCTCGAAGCGGCCGTTCCCGAGGTTCCGATAGAGGATCTTCGGTTCGCGGTAGGTCAGATAGAGCTTGCGATCGGCAATCTGCGAGTAGACGTGGCCGTTGGTGATGAAGATGTCGTTCCAGCCGTCGTTGTCGAAGTCGAGGAAGTCGACTCCGAAGCCGACGTGCTTCCGGTTGACGCCGAGTCCGGCCTTGATGCTGCTGACCTCGAACGCGCCGCCGGCGTTGCGATACAGCGTGGTCATCTGATCGGAGAAGTTCGTCCGCACGATGTCCAGCCAGCCGTCGCCGTCGTAGTCTCCGACGCCCGCGCCCATGCCAGCCAGCGCGGCGCCGTGCTCGTCGAAGGCGCAGCCTGCCGGCACCGCAATCTCGCGAAAGGTGCCGTCATGGTTGTTGCGATAGAACAGGCTGGGGGCGGTGTCGCACGCGACGTAGATGTCGGGCCAGCCATCATTGTCGAAGTCGGCCGCCGCGGCCCCCATGCCGTACGACCCGGATGGCCGCCAGTTGCTGCTCACGAACACCATCGACGAAGAGCCGCGAGGGCGTCCGATGCCCGACGCTTCTGACACGTCCACGAACGTCCCGTCACCGCGATTGCGATAGAGGATGTTGGTACCGCCGGCAAAGCCAAGCGGGCCGCACGGCACGGCAATCTCGTTGTAGCGGCAGTAGGCCGAATCGCCGGGATGCGGCGCCCGCTCCGGATCGAAGTTCAGGTAGTTGGCGACGAACAGATCGAGGTGGCCGTCGCGATCGTAGTCCAGGAAGCAGCAGCCTGCGCCCCACCGTGTGCTCGATCCCGCAACGCCCGCACGCTCGGAGACGTCGGTGAACGTGCCATCGCCGTTGTTGCGATAGAGCACGTTGCGCCCCCAGTAGGTGACGAACAGGTCGTCGAACCCGTCGTTGTCGTAATCGCCGACCGCGCACGCTTGGCCCCAGCCCGAATGTGTCAACCCCGCCTTGGCGGTGACGTCGGTGAACGTGCCGTCGCGATTGTTGTGAAACAGATAGCTCGCGGGACGGGCCTCGCGCGCTTTCGGATCGAAGCTGGTGCCGTTGACCAGGAAGATGTCGAGCCAGCCGTCGTGGTCGTAGTCGAAGAACGCGGCGCCGCCGCCCATCTCCTCGAGGATGAACTGCTTGTCTGTGGGGCTGCCGGAGACGTTGACGGCGCGCCCCAGGCCGGCTGCGGCGGTCACGTCGGTGAACACGACCCCGTCCTGCGCCTCGAGAAGAAGGCGCCAGGGACGGCACAGCGTGGCGGCACCCGCGCATCCTAGAATGCGGAGGAACTCACGTCGCGATCGGGTCCAGAGATCGAGATCGCGGTCAGCCACGCCCAGTTACCGTTGCGCGCCGCTTCTTCTCCAGATCGCTGCTCTCGCGCTCGAGCTTCTGGAAGACTTCGAGCGCTTTCCGGCTTTCCTCCATCCGGCCCAGACGCCGATAGACACCCGCGAGCACGTAGTAGTACGACGACGCACGCGGGTTGATGGCGATGGCATCGTTGAGGGACCTGACGGCCTCGTCGTATTTGCCCTGGCGATCGAATGCGCGGCCTTGCTGGAACAAGGCGCCGTCGGACTTCGCATCGAGCGCGAGCGCGCGCTGCGCGTGCTCGAGCGCCTGTACGGGATCACCGGTCTTGTTGTAGTAGGCGCTCAGGTTCACGTGCGGCAGTGCGTACGTGCCATGCCGCGCATCGTTGAGCGCGATGGCCTTCTCGTAGGTCGCCACGGCGTGTTCATCCTCCCCCAGGGCCTCGAGTGCGAACCCCAGCGCATCCATCGCCTCGACATACGCCGGGTCGATCTGCAGCGCGGATTCGAAGGCCTTTCTGGCCGGCTCCCAGTTGTCCTGCACCGAGAACAGCTTGCCGAGATTGTAGTAGCTCTCGGCCGAGTCCGGCTTGTAACGGATCGCCTGGGCGAACTCGATCTGCGCCGCGTCGAACCGGCCGATGATCATCAGGTCGCGGCCCAGCATCTTGTGCGCCTCGGCATTGCGGATATCGAGCTCAAGGGACTTCGAAAGCGCCCGGATCGACTCGCCGATCTTCTGCTGGCCGAACTGGCTATACCCGAGAGCGTACCATCCCCACGTCGACGAAGGACGCTCCTTCACGTACGCCGCGAGGAGTGCTTCGACTTCGGCGAACTTGCCGTCGCGAATGTAGCCTTCGAGTTCGGCGACGCGCTTGGGATCGTCTGCCCCTGTGCCGGTGATCGCGGGCGTCAGCGCATCGAGCCGCTCCTTGGCGAGGGTGCTTCCGGGATTCAGCTCCAGTGTCTTCCGGTAGGCGGCCACCGCGCCTTCGGTGTCGCCTGCCTTCTCGAGCGCGGCGCCAAGGAACTGGTGGGCATCGGCGGAATCCGGCTGCAACTGCGCGGCGTGACGGAACTTCTCGATCGCCTGATCCGGCGCGCCGCGATCGAGCGCGGCGCGTCCTTCCGCGATATCGAGCGCGGCGTTCCGAGTGCGATCGTCGGCGGAAGACAGCTCGCGCCCTTTCTGCAGTTCGGCGGCCGCTTCGTCCTTGCGCCCCGCACGCGCGAGCGCCAGCCCGAGCTGATAGTGCGTCTCGCCGCTCGCTGGATCCAACCGGGCCGCTTCCTGCAACGCGGCGATCCCGTCGGTCACCTTGCCGTCGGTCACCAGCGCCTTGCCGAGCGCGAAGTGCGCTTTCGCAAATGTCGGCTCGAGATCGATGACCTTTCGCAGCTGCTCGATTTCTTTGGCGGACCCGCGGGTCGAACTCGATCCATAGGCGGTCGCGAGATTGAACTGCGCCTTCACCGAGGTGGGTGCGAGCGCCACCGCGCGTTCCAGCTCGCGGATCGCCTCATCGGCATCGGTCGGCGTCAGCGCGGCCCCGAGGTTGGCGTGCGCATCGGCGTAATCGGGAGCAAGCCGTACCGCCTCGCGCAAGGCGGCGATGCCGTTCGGGTCGTCGCCTGACTGGATCAGGACGAGGCCGAGATTGTTCTGGGCCTCGGCGTATTCTGGACGCAAGCGAATCGCCTCGCGGAACGCCGAGGCGACGTCGCTGCTGGTCGCGCCGGCGCGACCGAGCAGCCGGCCGAGGATGTTGTACGCCTCCGCCCGGTCGGTGCGTGCCCGATCGGCCGCTGCATCCGCGTCCTTGGGTGCGGGGCCGGCATCGCTCGAGAGCGACGTACGAAGTGCCGCCACTGCACGATTCCAATCCGGCGCCGGGGGCGGCGGTGACGGCACGTTCAGTCCGGCTTCGAGCTGACCCACCGCATGATCGAGCTGTCCCGCCGCGAGATACGTGATGCCGAGGTCGATGTACGCCGAGGCGCTCGACGGCAGCAGTGCAATCGCGCGCTGCAGGTTGACGCGTGCGGCGTTCGGCTCACCGCGCTCGCGCAGCACGGTGCCGAGAAACGCGTAGCCGTCACCGTCCGCCGGATCGAGCGCCACGCTCTTCTGCAGCTCCGTCACGGCGCGATCCTTCGCGCCGCTGTACCAGAGCGCGACCCCGAGGTGGTAATGCGAGTCGGGCGAATCGGGACGGAGCACGATCGCACGCTCGAGCTGTCGGATGGCCGCGGAAAGCTCTCCCTGCTGTCCCAGCGTGAAGCCGAGCAGCGTGTGCGCCTCGGCGTGCCTGTCGTCGCGCCGCAGCGCCTGCTCGAGCTGCTCGCGCGCACGCCCAAGATCGCCATGCCCGAGCGCATCCTGCGCTTGGCGAAACAGATCGTCGGCGGGACTCGGCGACGACGCGGCGGACTTTCGGACGCCGCGGCTCTGCTGCTTGAGGGCGTTGCCCAGCGCGTAGTAGCCCGCGCGCATCTCGGGATCGATCGCGAGCGCACGCTCGTAGGCGGCAATCGCGCCGCTCACGTCGCTGCTCTGACCGAGCGTCTGCCCGAGCTCGTACTGGACCGACGCGTTGTCGGGATCGGCGTCTGCAACGTTCCGAAGGTGTTCGAGCGCGCCATCGAGATCGCCGGTCTCGCGAAGCGCCGTCCCGAGGTTCAAGTGCGCGCCGACATTGTTCGGTTCAATGGCGAGCGCCTGCCTGAACACCTTCACCGCTTCGGTGTAATCACCGCTCTGCGCCAGCGTGGACCCGAGGTTCGAGTAGGCGCGCCCGTACTTCGGATCGAGCTCGACCGCCTTCCGGAATTCGAGGATCGCACCCGGCAGGTCTGATTTCGTGGCCAGCGCAACACCAAGCCAGTTGTGGGCCTCCGCGGAATCGGGGCCGACCCTGACTGCGCGCTGAAACGTCTCGAGCGCGCGCGGGTCGTTCCGATCGAGATACGCCAGACCGAGGAGCACCCATCCTTTCGGATCGGTCGGGTCGCGCGCGGTCAGCGATTCCAGCTCCGCCAGCGCAGCTGGCGCCGACGGTCTCGCCTGAGACGCGCCCTGAGCGGACGTCCGGTTCGTGGGTGCAGGAGCCTGTGCAGCGGCGATGAGCAGCAGCAGCGTCAGCATCATTGCCCGGGATCCAGCAGCCGGAGCTGCAGACGCGAGGTGGCCGCGTCCTCCTCGCGGAGCGACTTCGCCAGGGCCAGCTGCCGGTCCGCTTCGTCCTTGCGGCCGGTCCGCGCCAGGAGCAGTCCGAGCTGATAGTTCGCTTTGACGAGCTTCGGATTGACGCGAATCGCGTCCCTCAATCGGCGTTCCGCCTCATCATAGCGCTGGGCGGTCATCAGCATCCCGCCGAGCGCCTCGCTCGACGCCGCATGATCCGGAAAGCGCTGCAGGAGCGTTTCGAGCGTTCCGATCGCCTCGGCATCGTTTCCCTGATCGCGCAGCACGAGCGCGAGATAGTAATGAGACGCGAGCTGTTCGGGCTGGAGACGAAGGCTCTCGCGCAGGTGCGTAGCGGCATCCGGCAAGTGCCCTTCCAAATAAAGGATCGATCCCAGCGCGTACTGGAGCTGCGGATCTGCGGGCTTCGTCTTGACCAGACGCTCGATCAGGCGCTGCGCCTCCTCGAACTGCCTCTTCCCGACTTTGGCGGCTGCGAGCGTGTACTGATACGTGGCCTCGTTCGGCTTGAGCCCAGCCGCCTTCACCAGCGCTCCGTCCGCATCCTCGAGCAGATCCATCCGGAGACACACCCGGCCGAAGCCGAGGAGGATCGCCGGGTCGTCCGGCGTGATCTTCTTCGCGCGCATCCAGTACGCGAGCGATCGCTCCAGCTCGCCGCGACGCTCGGCCACCATGGCGGCCTGCTGCAGGGTGGGCACCGAGTCAGGATTCAGCGCGAGCGCCGCGTCGTAGGTCTCGAGCGCTCGGGCGGGGTCGTCATTCAGCAGGTAGGCGCCGGCAAGATTGAACGAGAGCTCGAACGAGGGCGGCCCCATCGCGCGCGCGCGTTCGAGGAGGCCGATCGCCTGTGATGCCGCCCCTTGCGTGGCGAGCCGCGCGCCCACGGCAATGAGCAGATCGCGAGGCACCTTCGACGAATCCAGCGCCAGCGCCCGTTCGAGCGACTCCAGCGCGAGCGCCGGCTTCCCTTGCAGCGCGTACACCTGCGCGAGGCTGAGATGGGCCCCCACCAGACGGTCGTCGAGCTGAATCGCCTTCTTGAAGAAGATGACGCTCTCGTCCAGCTGATGACGCTGAAAGCTGATGGTGCCGAGGACTGAGTTGGCGATGGCTCGCGTGGACGGATCAGAGAGGCCCTGGCGCGCCTGCACTTCGGCCTCGTCCAACCGACCCTGCTGAACGAGGCGCGCCGCGTTCTGAATCGAGCTGGAGGCGTCGGCGGAGCCGCTCTGTCGGAGTGTGGCCGCGGAGATCCCCGGGGAAATCGACGCGGTCGCAACGAGGACCGCACACACAACCGGCGCGACGGGCGTGAGGAACCGGCTCCGCCGCGCAATTGGCGGCGGAGCCGGACTGGGTGCGATCAGTAATCGAGTCTGAACGCGAACTGAACCGATCGGGCCTGGTTGCACTGAGTGTTGACCGTTCCGAACGCGGGCGAGCTCCAGTTCGTGTTCGGGTTGCAGAACAGTGTTCGGTTGAACAGATTGCCCACGTCGATCTGGACACGGGCCTTCATCGGATCATGGAGCATGAACTCCTTGAAGACGTTCACGTCCTCGCTGTAGTTGGGGAACCCGCGCACGGTGCCATCGACCCGGGGCGCATTCCCGAACTGGAGCGGTCCCGGATCAGTCCAGGCATTCTTGTTGAAGTAATTGTCCGTAATCGGATTGAAGTTTCCCGACGCGGTAATAGCGTCCGTTCCGGACGTGCGATTGGGCCGCTTCTGGCTGTTGAACAACAGGCCGCCGAGATCGTTGTTCATCGTGATGTTCAGCGGACGTCCGCTCTCGTAGCGCAGGATGCCGCTCACGTGCCAGCCGCCGAGCAGTGTCTGTGAGAGGCCGGCCGCCGACGGCCCCGGCACCTCCCAGGTGAAGCCCGTGAGAAACACGTGCGGCGTATCGTCCTGGCTCAGGCCCCACTCGAGCGTATTCGCCGGGTTCTGGATCTTGTCGTTGTCGCCGTTGTTCCCTTGCGCGCTTTCGGAGCCGTTGTTGTTCAGTCGCGAATACGTGTAGCCGACCCGCGCCTGGAACCCTTGCGAAAAGCGGCGCTCCAGGACGAACTCCATGGCGTGGTACTGGCTTTCACCGGTGGGGACGCCGCGCCACTGGATGCCTTGGTACTGCGGCCATTTTCTGAGCGCCTGTGCAACGTTTCCATTGAACCCGGGATATGGCGACTGGATCCCGGCGGCGTGCGCCAGATCCGAGTTGATGTTTGACTGCAGAACGGCCGTCCCCAGCGCAAGGACGCTGGGATCGTTCATATTGGCGTCCACGCCTAACGTCCGCCCATTGTGGTTGAGACGACTGCCGTGGTTCCCGATGTACGACACGTCAAGCATCATGTTGCGATTGAGCTGCCGCTCGTAGGTGATGGACCAGTTCTGGAAACGCGGCAACGTCAGTCCATCTGGAGCCACGGCGATCGGGGAACCACCCAGATTGAACGTCGGGTCGATGAACGGCGGCTGCTGGATGCGATTCGCCGGGAATCCCTGATCCAGCAGGAACGCCGGCTGGATGCCGTTGGTCGTGTTCGGCGCCAGCGCGTTGGTCTGGAACCCTTCCGTCGGCTGGCCGATGAACTGGTCGAACGCGACGTGGGCGTAATAGATCCCGTAGCCCCCGCGAATCGCGGTCTTGTCGTTGAGTCGATATGCGGCGCCGATGCGCGGCCCCCAGGCATCCTTTGCCGGATCCTCGAACGTCCTCGTCCCGGCCCGCCCCTGCCCAGTGCCCGCGAAGATGATCGCGCCGGGATGACCACCAGCCCCCGGATTCGGGGTGTTCGGATCGAACGTCGAGTACTTGTCGTCGACCTCCGTGCGCGCCGACTGGTAATCGAAGCGAAGGCCAAGCGTCAACGTCAGCTGGTCCGACACCTTGAACTCGTCGTTGATCCATGTCCCCGTGTAGGTCTCTCGGAACGTCGGCTGGACGGGTATGGTCTGGTTCGCGCTCTGCACTTGTCCCAGCAGGAATGAGGCGAACGCATCGCCCGTCGGACCCAGGTTGTTGCCGCTCGCATCGAACCCAGCTGTGCCGAGGCGATTGAAATTGAACTGCCCGGCGACCGCGCCGACCGCCCAGCCGCGGAACGGGAAATCGTGATAGCGGAACTCCAGACCGGTCTTGAGCGTGTGCCGCCCCTTCACCCACGTGACGTCGTCCGAGAACTGCCAGCGGTTGTTCACCAGGTACCCGAACGACGGCCAGCCGTACTGACCGAGCTCGTTGTATGGAATGTTGCCCCCGAAGGTCAGATAGGGCGGACCCGCGGTCGTATCCAGGATGCCGCCGGTTGGCGCGGCCGTTCCTTGCCAGAGGCGCTGCGGCCACTGGGCGCCAGCCGCGAGATTGTTGCCACCCATGAACCAGCGGTCGTATGCGACGGTCGAGTGGTTGAGCAGGTTGTCCCTGATGATCCAGTCGAACTGCTGGTGCAGGTGCTGCGTCGAGATCCGCTGGAAGAACCCGTTGCCGTAATAGTCGGTGTTCTTCTCCGGCGCCGTTTCCGGATCGTTCGGCACGGTGCAGCCAGCGACTTCGCCGCAGTTGCGGACCGAAGGCCGATGGTTCCAGTAGAAGCTGGTGCTGGCGCGGAACTTGGTGGTGAAGTTGTGATCGAGGCGGGCCATGATGTTCCGCGCGTCGAGCTCCCATGTTTGATCGCCGGCCGGGTTGCCGGCGACGTTGTTGGAGATGCCCGCCCGATCCGGATGCACCATCAACGGCACGATCCGCGAGGCCACGACGCTGCGCATCGGATCGTTCGCCGGAATCACATTGCCCGGGTAGGGATCCCGAACTGGAATGCCGTTGACCAGGCGCGTGGTCGCCGGGTTGAAGATCTGTCCTCCGAAGATCGGCCGGCCCAGCGCGTCGGTCGCGATCTGGGTGCCGGTCAGCAGCGCGCTGAAATCGCCGTTTTTGAAAGCGTCGATCGGCGTCGTGTTGCCGAACCCCGGCAGCACGCCCGAGCGGAGCCGGGTGTAGTCGTAGTTGGCGAAGAAGAACGTCTTGTTGCGGCCGTTGTAGCCGGGGAGTTTCACTGGGCCGCCGAGTGTGGCGCCCCAGTTGTTGTTGCTCAGCGGCGTCTTGCCGATGCCTGACTGCTTCGCAAAGAACCCATTCGCATTGAACTTGTCGTCGGCGGTGTAGAGATAGGCGCTGCCGCGATACGAGTTGGTTCCCGACTTCCCGGTGTATTCGATGAAGCCGCCGCTGGTGTGCCCGTACTGCGCTGAGTAGGACGTCGAGATGACCTTCACTTCCTGGACCGACTCGACGGGAGGCGTGCTCTCGTGACTCTGTTGATGGCCCACCGCGTAGCCGAACGCGGCGCCATCGAAGAAATTCTCCGTCGCCATCGTCTGGCCGCCGTTGATCCGCGAGTTGAACTGGCTGCCGCGGAACATCGGGTCGCCGTTGGGGCGCATCGGGAGAAAGCCGGGCTGGATCTGCAGCACGGCTTCGGCGAGACGGACGTCGGCGGCCGTCACGATAGGCAGCGCGCGGTAGTACTGTTCGTTGACCGTGTGGGCGACGTCGGGTGTCGTGACGTCGATCCCTCCGCGGGCCTCAACCTGGACCGTCTCTTGGAGGCCGCCCACCTGCATCGAGACATCGTGGCGGACCGCCTCACCGCCTTGCAGAAGGATTCCGCCCGTGACGGTCTTCTTGAAGCCCGACATGTCCACGGTGACCGAGTACCGGCCGAGCACCAGTGGCGGGCTGTTGTACGCGCCGGCGCTGTTGGTCACGAGGACCGTGTCGACGCCGGTGGCTTCGTTGTGGATTGTGACGGTCGCGCCGGGCATCGCCGCCCCCTGGGCGTCGGTCACGACGCCGCTGATGACGGCACGGTCAGCGCGCTGGGCGAGGAGGGAAGCGCTCCAGCAGATGAAACAGAGCGTCGCGACAAGAAGGCGGGGCCCCACACGGTCGGTCCTCGTCATGGCGACCTCCCGAAAACGGATGAGCCGGCACTCTAGAGCATGAACGTCTCACGGTGCCGCAACTTTGGCACGCTAGTGCAGACATACTAGGATGTCAAGTTGGATTCCTCATCGTGTGTCAAAGCGAAATAGACATGTACCCGTTCTTGGCTCAATAGAAATGTCCCGCGCGGAGATGAGAAGCGGTTTCAAAACCCGTCAAGTTCACGAGTAACGAGTTTTGAAACCTTCTAGATAAGTGATCAGTGATCAGTGATTAGTGATCAGTGATTAGTGATTAGTTAAGCCCTGACTCCGAGATGCGCGATTGTGTACGAGCGCGGCGGGAGCTTGAAGCTCATGCGGGCGCCGGGTGCAGGCGGGTCGAGCCGTTGGGGTACGACCCGCCGCGGATCCGCGAACGTGTTCACGGCCTTCAGATCGGCGCCGGTCAGCGTCTCGCAGGCCAGCACCCGCGCCGGCGCGACGTCTTGGAACTCGAGCACCGTCTCGCGTTCACGCTCGAGATCCCGATTCAGCATGAACACGGCCGCCTGGCCGGCCGAATCGTCGATGGTTGCGGCGACGTCGACGAATGGAACGTCCGCATCGCGCGCGTAATCCGGTTGCAGGCCAGCGCCTTTGATCGAGTACGTCTCAGCCTCGACCCGAAGATCCAGGACGCGGCCGCGCGCGTAGCGGAGCGCCCAGCTGTACGGATAGTAGGTCGTCTGCCGGAGCAGACCGGTCTCATTGGTCACGAGCGGCGCGATGACGTTCACGAGCTGGGCGAGGCAGGCCACCCGGACACGATCCGAATTTCGGAGCAGCGTGTTGACGAAGCCTCCGACGAGTAGCGAATCCTCCAGGTTGTAGACCTCCTCGAGCAAGTGCGGTGCGGCGGTGCGTTGCCCATCCATCGCCTTGGCGTCGCGCGCCCGATACCACACGTTCCACTCATCGAACGACAGCCACAGGCGTTTGCTCGATCGCTGGAGGCCCTGCACGTAGTCGCAGACGGCGGCAATCTCATGGATGTGGCGATCCATGTCCAGATTCATCGCCAGGAACCGTGCGGTGCTGTTGCCTGACCACTCCTTGGTGTTGCCGTAATAGGCGTGAAGCGAAATGCCGTTTACCTGGTCGTAGCACTCCTCGAGGACCTCACGATCCCACGTCAGGTACGTCGGCATGAAGGTGCCGCTGGAGCCGCAGGCGATCAGCTGCAGATTGCGATCGATGACCCGCATCTGCTTGGCGGCGTCACGCGCCTTGCGCCCATACTCGCGGGCCTGCAACTGGCCGATCTGCCAGGGACCGTCCATCTCGTTGCCGAGGCACCAGTAGCGCACGTTGTGCGGCCGCTCGTACCCGTGCGTCCGCCGAAGTTCGCTCCACTTCGTGCCGCGCTCGACGTTGCAGTACTCGACGTAGGCGGCGGCCATTTCCACCGTTCCCGTGCCGAAATTCATCCCGAGCAGCGGCTCAGCGCCGACCAGGCCGCACCAGTCGATGAAGTCATTCGTGCCGAACTGGTTCGTTTCGCTCTGGTTCCAGGCGCGATCGAGCACGACGGGACGCTGCGCCTTCGGCCCGACGCCGTCGAGCCAGTTGTAGCCTGAGACGAAGTTGCCGCCCGGATAACGAATAATCGGGACGCCGAGCTCCTTGATCTCGCGGGCGACGTCGGTGCGGAATCCCTTCGCATCCGCGGCACGAGATCCGGGCTCGTAGACGCCGGTGTAAATCGCCCGACCCAGATGTTCCAGGAAAGAACCGAGTACGCGGCGGTCGAGCTCGCCACGGCCCTCGGATCGGCGGATCAAGACGCGAGCGGGTCCACGACTGACCTGCGTGTAGCCGATGGCTGTCAGAAAGGGTGCAGTCGCCGCGAACGCACCGGTTCGAGCGGCGGACGCAAGGAACCTTCGTCGATCGATTCCGCTCATTGCGATCTCTCCGATTGATTCTGATTCACATCAACCGAGCGGCATACGCAGCATAGGCTGAACCGTCTCTCATTTGCCAGCGCTTATCTAGCCAACGGCGAGCGCCATGATCCGTTCCTCGGTGCAGTCCGCGCGCGCCAGCGTGCCGGTCATCGCACCTTCGTGCATGACGGCCACTCGGTCGCTCATATTGAGAATCTCTTCCATGTCGCTGCTGATCATGACGATGGCGACCCCCGCCTCGGCGAGGTCGCGCAGGAGCGTATAGATTTCTGCTTTGGCACCGACGTCGATGCCCCGCGTCGGTTCGTCGACGATCAGCACCTGTGGATCGAGAGCCAGCCACTTCGCCAGCACGACCTTCTGCTGATTGCCCCCGCTCAAATGTGCCGTCTGAATCTCGATCGATGGCGCCTTGACCTGCAACTGCTTGCAGACCGCAGCAGCGCCGATCCGTTCCTTCGACACCGACACGAGTCCGTGCGATGCGTATCGGTGCAAGGCCGGGAGGGTCACGTTTTCGCGGATGGAAAAATCGATCACAAGACCTGCGGTCCGCCGATCCTCCGGGACGAGGAAGACACCGTGGCGAATCGCCGCCGCCGGGTCGGTGATCTCAACTGTCGATCCGTCTACGAGAATCTGTCCGGCGAGCGGAGGCTCAACGCCGAAGATCGCCTGCGCGACTTCAGACCGCCCGGCTCCGACGAGACCGGCAACGCCGAGGATCTCACCGCGACTTACTCCAAACGACACTGTTTTGTGCGGGTAGCGCCTGGTGCGCAAACCCTCAATCCTGAAGAACTGATCCTGCGCGGGCACCGGCTGAGAGCGCACCTGCGCAGCAATGTCGCGGCCAACCATCAGCCGAACCATGTTGTCGTGGGTCAGTTCATGGCGCGAGAGGGCGCCGACATTCGCGCCGTCGCGAAGTA
>Ga0070684_100000969_pt1 | contig 20473 bp, 20 predicted proteins | sample KBSC723LmetaG_FD_65653 | JGI IMG/M metagenome (GOLD analysis project Ga0070684, IMG submission 65653) | Corn rhizosphere microbial communities from Kellogg Biological Station, Michigan, USA - KBS C7.2-3L metaG | ecosystem: Host-associated > Plants > Roots > Rhizosphere ...
AAGACGACGCTCGTCTACCACGTGATCGCCGAGGCGCAGCGGCGCGGCGGGATCTGCGCGTTCATCGACGCAGAGCACGCGATGGATCCTTTCTACGCGAAGCGGATCGGCGTGAACATCGACGAGCTGCTCGTCTCCCAGCCCGACACCGGCGAACAGGCGCTGGAGATCACCGAGCTCCTGATCCGCAGCGGCGCGCTCGACGTGATTGCGATCGACTCGGTCGCAGCGCTCACTCCGAAGGCAGAGATCGAGGGTGAGATGGGCGACAGTCACGTCGGCCTCCAGGCGCGGATGATGAGCCAGGCGATGCGCAAGCTGGCCGGGACGCTCAACCGCACCGACACGATCTGCATCTTCACCAACCAGCTCCGCGAGAAGATCGGCGTCATGTTCGGGAACCCGGAGACGACGCCGGGTGGCCGGGCGCTGAAGTTCTACTCCTCGGTCCGCCTCGACATCCGCCGGATCGAGACGCTCAAGGAGGGCGTCGAGGCGATCGGCAACCGCGTGCGCGTCAAGGTGGCGAAGAACAAGGTCGCGCCGCCGTTCAAGCAGGCCGAGTTCGACATCCTCTACGGCCAGGGGATCTCCTGGGAGGGCACGGTGCTCGACGCGGGGCTCGAGCGAAAGGTCGTCCAGAAGTCAGGTTCGTACTTCAGCTTCGAGGACGAGCGGCTCGGCCAGGGCCGGCAGAACGCAACCGCGTTCCTCCGCGAGCATCCCGACGTGACGCAGGGCATCCTTCAACGGATCCAGGCGCAGCTCGGCGACGACCAGGTCGCCTCGGCAAGGCTCCTGCCGATTGCCGATCCGGGCGACCAGGAGACGGCGGCGAAGAAGAAGGCCGCTGCGGCGGCGGCCGTCGGAGACACGTCGCCGGTGGAACAGGCCGAGGAGCCGGTCGAGGCGTAACAGCCTGTCCGGCGAGGCCATGTCGTCTGAGGCTCTGCCCCCCGACGCCCCGCCCCCCGACGCTCTGCCTTCGAACGACGTGCGCGAGGAGGAGCGCGCCGTCGATCGTGCCGTCAGGGCGCTTGCCCGCCGGGACCACTCGGCTGCGAGCTTGCGAACCAAGCTCGACCGCGCCGGCCTCTCCGAATCGGCGCAGTCCGCTGCACTCGACGTGCTCGAGCGCGCCGGCTACGTCGACGACGCCCGCTTTGCGTGCGACCGGGCGGCCGCGCTGGCCGATCGCGGCTACGGCGACGCCTGGATCCGCGCCGATCTCGAACGCCAGGGGATCGACCGCGAGACGGCCGACTCGGCCCTGGGCGCCCTCGAGGCCGAGCCCGAGCGGGCGCTCGGCGAGGCGGCGAAGGCCGGCGGCGGCCTGCGCGCGCTTCGCTCGCTGGGGCGCCGGGGGTTCTCCGAGGACGCGCTCGAGGCGGTCGCTGCGGCATCCGTTGCGGACGATGCGCCGGAAGGAGTAGGATACGAGAGTTCCATCTGACGTTTTGCCTGCATACGACACATTTCCGAATCGAACCGAACCCAGAACCACTGAACACGAGTCTGATTTGAGACCCATGCACGCGACGGCTTTCCGGAGGAACTCGACCTAAGCTAGTCCCGAGCGACCCGACGGTCGCCGTTCGCTTGCTTCGATTCGCGGGATGCGTCCGCGCCGGCTTGGCGGCGGATGGGCCCCTGCGGCGTCCGCCGCGGGACCGTCGACCGAGGAGCGGCATGGCGATCGTGATCGGCATCATCATCGGTCTCGTAGTCGGCGCCGCGCTCGCGATCGTCGGGCTCGCCGCGAACGGCGGATCTCGGTTGGCGGCGGCGAGACGCCAGCGGCAGCTGTTGCTCGACGAGGCTCGCCGGGACGCCGACGCTCTGCGGCGCGAAGCCCAGCTGGAGGCCAAGGAGGAGTCGGTGCGCGTCCGCGAGGAGATCGAGCGGGAGGTGAAGACGCGGCAGTCGGAGTCGGTCCGGACGCAGGAGCGCCTGGTAGCGCGCGAGGGGGATCTCGAGCGACAGATGACCGAGCTCGACCGCCGCGAGCAGGGGATCGCCGACCGCGAGGTGCATGCCCGCCAACTTCAGGAGGAGCTGAAGTCGGCAAAGGACCAGGAGCTCGCCGAACTGGAGCGGATCGCTGCGATGACCGTCAACGAGGCGCGCGCAGAGGTCCTGCAACGGTCTGAAGAGCTCGTACGCCACGAGCTCGCCCGGCGTGTGCGGCAAATGGAGGAGGAGGCGCAGTCCGAGGCGCGCCGCCGCGCCCGCAACCTCGTCGCCGATGCGCTCCAGCGGGTCGCCGCAAGTCACGCAGCCGAGACCACCGTGTCGCTCGTCGAGCTGCCGTCCGACGACATGAAAGGCCGGATCATCGGGCGTGAGGGCCGCAACATCAGGGCGCTCGAGCACCTGACCGGTGTCGACATCATCATCGACGACACGCCGGGCGCCGTCGTCCTCTCGTCGTTCGACGGCATCCGCCGCGAGATCGCGAAGATCACCCTGACCAAGCTGATCGAGGACGGCCGTATCCACCCGGCGCGGATCGAGGAGATGTACTACCAGTCGAAGGCGGAGCTCGACGACCACATCCGCCAGGCCGGCGAGCAAGCCGTCTTCGAGGCCAACTGCGGCGAGTTCCCGGAGGAGATCGTCAAGATCCTCGGGCGGCTGCGCTACCGGACGAGCTACGGCCAGAACGTCCTCAAGCACACGCTCGAGGTCGTCCAGCTGACGGGGATCATGGCGAGCGAGCTGGACGCGAGCGTGAAGACGGCCAAGCGCGCCGCGCTGCTCCACGACCTGGGCAAGGCCCTGACTCATGAGGTGGAGGGCTCCCACGCGGTGATCTCTGCGCAGTACGCGCGCCGCTACGGCGAGAGCCAGGGCGTCGTCCACGCGATCGAGGCACACCACTACGAGGTGCAGCCGCAGACGGTGGAGGCCGTGCTCTTGATCGCCGCCGACGCGATCTCGGCGTCGCGTCCCGGCGCCCGCGGCGAGAGCCTGGAGGGCTACATCAAGCGCCTCGAGTCGCTGGAGGAGCTGGCCGGCCAGATGAAAGGCGTCGACAAGGTGTACGCGCTCCACGCCGGCCGGGAGGTGCGGGTGATCGTCAAGCCCGAGGAAATCGACGACGACCAGGCCGTGCTGCTGTCACACGAGATCGCCCGCGAGATCGAAGACCACCTCGAGTACCCGGGCCAGATCAAGGTGACGGTGATCCGCGAGTCCCGCGCAGTCGAGTTCGCCAAGTAGCGTGGGGGGAAGCCGGCCGCGCGGCTCATATTCCTTCGGAGTCGCCCCAGGATCTACGTAGCGCCATGAAGACGGCCCCGCTGTGGAGGAACTCACCACCGCCGACCTCGGCGCGCAGCGACTCCGGCGTGAAGTACACCTTGTAGATCTCGTGCGTGCTCCCGTCCTGGAGGACACGCACCTCCCGGCCTTCGCGATGCGTCGGCGTCCCGGCCTGCTGGACGAGAACCAGCTCGGCCGCGACCCGGCGCGCCTCCAACAGGAACCGCTGCCGATCGAGCGCCTCCAGATGGTCGAAAAAGTGGCTGCTGAAAACACGGTCGAACGAGCTCTCGGCGAACGGCAACGGCGGCGCCTCGGCGTGAATCCGCCTTGCATGAGGCAGGCGCTCACCGGCGAGCCGCAGCATGGCTTCGCTCGCGTCGAGCAGTGTGATCTCGCCACACAGGTGCTGGGTCAGGAAGCCCGTGCCGCTGCCGACGTCGAGCGTGTGGGCCGGCGGAAGGGCGGTGAGGACGTCGACGATCTGTGCGTGCTCGACCGCTTGCAGAGCGGTCTCCGGCTCCAGCGCTCCACGGTCGTACTCGGGTGCCCTGAGGTCGTAGTAGCGCTTCTGACGCTCGTAGAGACTGTCGCTCACGCTCACCCCGCCCACGCGGGATCGTACGCCGGGGCACCCCATCCCACCACCCACTGCGATCGTATCGACGAAATCGTCACGCGTCCGTGCCGATTCGGCGACGGAATTGGAATGTGAGCCGGGTACCCTGTCCGCGTGAAGCGCTACTTCGTCACCACCTTCGGATGCCAGATGAACGCTCACGACTCGGAGCGGATCAAGGGCATGCTCGAGTCGATCGGCCTCGGGGAGGCGCCCTCGCAGGACGAGGCGGATGTCGTCGTCTTCAACACCTGCACGATCCGCGAGAAGCCCGATCAGCGGCTCGCGGCGCACCTCGCCCAGGCGAAGGCGCTCAAGGACGGCGACCCCGAGCGCGTGATCGCCGTCGGCGGCTGCTACGCCGAGGCGCAGCGCGAGCGGATCTTCGAGCGCTACCCCTTCGTCGACGTCGCCTTCGGCCCTGGGTCGATCCCGCACCTGGCCGACTGGCTGGGGGCAGGCGGAGACGGCCCGAGGGGTCGCTTCGCCGACTGGACCCACTTCGCAGGCGACCTTCCGTCCCGGCGCGAGCGGCCCTTCCAGGCGTGGGTGCAGGTCTCGATGGGCTGCAACTCGAAATGCGCGTACTGCATCGTTCCGTCGGTACGCGGCCGCGAGCAGTCCCGGCGCCCGGGGGAAGTCGTCGCCGAGGTGTCGGCGCTCGCCGCGGACGGCGTCCGCGAGATCACGCTCCTCGGCCAGAACGTCAACTCGTACGGCCGCGACCTTCTACCGGGGATCCGCACGGGGTTCGCCGAGCTGCTCCGCGCCTGCGATGCGGTCGAAGGGATCGACCGCATCCGATTCACGAGCCCGCACCCGAAGGACTTCCGGCCCGACGTGATCCAGGCGATGGCCGACTACGACGCGGTTTGCGAGCACGCGCACCTGCCGCTTCAGTCCGGCTCGACCGTCGTGCTCAAGCGGATGCGGCGCACCTACTCGCGTGAACGGTTCACGAGGCTTGCCGCGGACATGCGCACGGCGATCCCGGATCTCGCGCTGACCACCGACCTGATCGTCGGCTTCCCCGGCGAGACCGAGGCCGACTTTCGACAGACGGTGGAGGCAGTCGAGGAGGTTGGCTTCGACGGAGCGTTCACGTTCGTCTTCTCACCGCGCAGCGGGACGGAGGCTGCGGGCATGCGCGACCAGGTACCGGAGTCGACGAAGCGCGACCGGATCGAACGACTCATCGACGTCGTCCAGCGTGTTGCCGCGGCGCGCAATGCCGCACGCGTCGGCGGAGTGGAAGAGGTGCTCGTCGAGGGGCCGAGCCGCACCGATCCGGCCCTCAGTCGCGGGCGCACGCGTCGCAATACCACCGTCAACTTCACCGGCGGCGCGGCCCCCGGGGAGCTCGTCCACGTCGCGATCACCGCGGCGAGCTCCACGACGCTGAAGGGCGCCGCGGTCGTGACCGCGGCCGCATAGTGGCGACGCGCGATCTCGCCTGGGACGGCTGTCTGAACGTCCGCGATCTGGGCGGCCTGCCGACCGAGGACGGAGGAAGCACGCGGTTCGGCTCCGTCATCCGTGCCGACAGCGTCGGCCTGCTCACCCCCGACGGCTGGCAGGCGCTGCTGGAAACCGGCGTCACCCGCATCGTCGACCTCCGCGCCCAGGTCGAGATCGACGAAGATCCGCCCCGCGGTGTGGACGTCGAGGTCGTGCACGTGCCGGTACTCGACCACCTCGACGAAGAGATGTGGGAGGAGATCCGGGTTCTCTCGGAAGCCGCACCCTCCCACGCAGCTGCGACCGAGCTCGTCTACCTGCGGTTCCTGGAGCATTGCCGGCCGAGCCTCGTCAGGGCGGTCGAGGCGGTGGCCACGGCGCCGGGCCTGGTCGTGTTCCACTGCCATGCCGGCAAGGACCGCACGGGAGTGGTCGCTGCGATCCTGCTCCGGCTGGCGAGCGTGCCGGCCGAGTTGATCGCCGACGACTACGCCCTCAGCGAAGTGCGGCTCGAGCCGCGGCACAGCCGGTGGCTCGCCGACGCCCAGGACGAGGCCGAGCGGGCACGGATCGAGCGGATCTCGGCCACGCCCAGGGACGCGATGCGGGCGGTCCTCGACGCCCTCGACCAACGATATGGCGGCGTCGATCGGTACCTGCTCGACGGCGGCCTCGCGCCCGCCGCGCTCGAGGCGGCCCGGTCGCGATTGCGATGACGGTGCTCGCGATCTTCGGCCCGACCGCGAGCGGCAAGAGCGCGGTCGCCGAGGCGATCGCGCGCCGGATCCCCGCAGACCTGATCGCGGCCGACTCGGCGCAGCTCTACCGGGACCTGCCGATCCTCACCAACCAATCACCCGCCGCCCTGGTCGGAATCTGGTCGCTAGGCCACGAGGCCTCGGTCGCCGAGTTCCAGACGCTTGCGCATGCCGCGATCGACGCGTCGCTTGCCGCCGGCCGGACGCCGGTGGTGGTTGGCGGCACCGGCCTGTACTTCCGGGCCGGGCTGGCCGAGCTCGAGGTACCGCCGGCGCCCCTTCCCGGGGCCCGTGAGCGTTGGGGTGCCGTCTACGACGAGGGCGCCGAGCACGCGCACGCGCTCCTGGCCGACCTCGACCCCGAGGCGGCCGCGGCCGTGCACCCGAACGACCGGCGGAGAGTGGTGCGGGCGCTCGAGCTCGCCGAGGTCGGGCATTCGCTGCATGGAGACCGCCTCTGGGCCGCCGACACGCGGCAGCCGACGACGATCGTCGGGCTCGACGTCCCACCGGAGGAGCTCGAGCAGCGGATCGTGCGCCGGACGCGCGCGATGTTCGAGGCCGGGGTCCAGGAAGAGGTCCGGCGGGCCCTTGGCGGAGAGCTGTCCGCGACCGCACGGAAAATCATCGGCATCCGCGAGGTCGGCGAGCTCGCGCCCGAGGAGGCCGAGCCTGCGCTCGTCACGCGCACCCGGCAGCTCGCCGCCTACCAGCGAAAGTGGATGCGCCGCATCCCCGGCCTCGTTAGCGTGCGGGCCGACCGTTCTCCCGACGAGGTGGCCGATGACGTTCTCGCGCTGGCGCGCGGCGGGCAACGAGTACCTGCTGGCCGAGAGAGCTGAGCTCGGCGCTCCGCTCACGCCCGAGCGCGTGCGGGCGGAGGTCGGCGGCTCGGACGGCATTCTCGAAATCGTGGCCGTGGCCGGTCGCGAGGCGGAGATCGTGATCTGGAACCCGGACGGCTCGACGGCCGAGCTGTCGGGCAACGGGACCAGGATCGTCGCCCGCTGGGTCGCGGACCGGAGCGGGTCGGGCGACGTGACCGTTCGGGTCGGCGACCGCACTGTCGCCGCGCGCCTTCTGCCGGACGGCGAGATCGAACAGGACGTCGGCACGGTCGAGGTCTACGAGCGGGAGCGAGTCGCGGGGCTCCAGGTGATCCCGGTCTCCGTCGGCAACCCGCACGCGGTGGTCGTCGGCGACCCGGACGACCTGCCGCTGATCGGGCCGCTGCTCGAGACCCATCCGCGCTTTCCCGACCGCACGAACGTCCAGGTCGTGCGGGTCGATGCAGCGGGAGCGGTGACCGCACGGGTGTGGGAGCGCGGCGTGGGGGAGACGCAGTCGTCCGGAACGAGCGCCGTTGCCGTCGCGGCCGCCACCCACGACGCCGGCGAGGTCGTGGTCTCGTTTCCAGGCGGTGACCTGACCGTCCGGCTCGTCGACGGGAGGGCCAGCCTGACGGGACCGGTCGAACGCGTGGACTGATGCCCGACGCCGGGCCGAAATCGGCACACATTCGCCACAGATACGCCACACCCGTGGGGCTACGCTGGCAATCCCGCCCCGCGAGCTTCCCCGGGTGGGTGGGGGTTAGGGATGGGGCCTCGGAGCTCGCTTCCGCCCGAGGTCGCGGCGCCGCTCGACGGCGCCGGGATCAGCTGCCGATGCCGTACTCGCGGAGCGCGTCGTTCAGGCCGACCTTCAGGTCCGTCGACGCGTCACGGCGGCCGATGATCAGCGCGCACGCGAGCTGATACGTCCCGGCGGGGAACTCCTTCGGCCTCGTGCCGGGCACCACGACCGATCGCGGCGGGACGTAGCCCCGATGCTCGACCGGTTCGGTGCCGGTCACGTCGATGATCGGCACGGAGGCGGTCAGCGACACGTTCGGTGCGAGCACGGCGCCCTCACCGATGCGGACGCCCTCGGTCAGGATGCAGCGGGAGCCGACGAACGCGCCGTCCTCGACGATCACCGGCCGCGCGTTGACCGGCTCGAGCACTCCGCCGATCCCGACGCCGCCGGCGAGGTGGACGTCGGCCCCGATCTGGGCGCACGACCCGACGGTCGCCCACGTGTCGATCATCGTGCGCGGCCCGACCCACGCGCCGATGTTGACGTAGCTCGGCATCATCACGACGCCCTCCGACAGGAAGGAGCCGTACCGGGCGACCGCCGGCGGCACCACACGCACTCCGAGCGCCCCGTAGTCGCGCTTGAGCGGAATCTTGTCGTGGTACTCGAACGGCCCCAGCTCGATCGGCTCCATCTGCCGCTCGCGGAAGTAGTCGAGAATCGCCGCCTTCGCCTCCTCGTTGACCACCCAGTCGTCGCCGAAGCGCTCGGCGATCCGGATCTCGCCGCGGTCGAGCGCGGCGATCGTGTCGTCGGTGCTCACAACACGTCCTCGAGGATCGCCGCCGCCCGCTCGCACTCCTCGAGCGTGGGCACGAGCGCGATCCGGATGTAGCCCTCGCCGGAGTCGCCGAGGTACGAGCCCGGTGCGACGACGACGCCGTGGCGGAGCAGCCGCTCGGCGCACGCCTCGGACGACTCGGCGCCCGGCACCTCGACCCAGAGATACATGGTCGCGCCGTTCGCAGCCACCCGCCGGCCCTTGCGCTCGAGCACCGGCAGCAGGACGTCCCGCTTGCGGCGGTACGCCTCGCGCGTCCGCTCGACGTGCGCCTCGTCGCCCCACGCGACGATCGACGCGCGCTGGACGAACTCCTGCGGAGCCGCACCGGTCGAAGGCCGATACGACTTCAGCGCGGAGACGATCTCCGCCGCCCCGGCGACGAAGCCCGATCGGTACCCCGTCATGGAGGAACGCTTCGAGAGCGTCTGGAAGACGGCGACGTTCGACCGGTCGTCCAGCTCGAGAGCCGACGGCGGCGGCCGGTCGAACCAGACCTCGCTGTAGGCCTCGTCGGAGCAGAGGACGAAGTCGTGCTCGCGCGCGAGCTGCACCAACCGCTCGTAGAAGGCGAGCGGGGCAACGGCGCCCGTCGGGTTGTTCGGATAGTTGACCCAGAAGAGCGCGACCCGGTCCCAGTCGTCGATCGAGTCCAGGTCGGGCAGGAAGCCGTTCGACTCGAGCAGAGGCAGAGCCTCGACCCGCGCGCCGGCGAACGCGGCTCCCCGCGCGGGCACCGGGTAGCCCGGCTCCGTGACGACCACCGTGTCCTTCGGCCCACCCGGGTCGACCATCAGCTGCGCGAAGCTGAAGATCGCCTCCTTGCTGCCGTACGTCGGGACGATCTCCGCGTCGGGATCGAGCCGCGCACCGAACCGCCGCTCGCACCAACCCGCGATCGCCTGGCGCAGCTCCGGGAGCCCCTCCGCCTTCGGGTAGCCCATCCGTTCGCGGAGCCCGTCGACGAGCGCCTGTCTGATCAGCGGATCGGTCGGCTCGCGCGGGTCGCCCTGCCCGAAGTCGAGGATCGCGATGCCGGCCTCGGCCGCCTCGCGCTTCGCCCGCTCGATGCGGACGAACGGGTACGTACCCTGCGCGGACAGGACGGGGGAGACATGCATGCGCGGAACGCTAGCTCGACACGAACCGGCGCAGGGTCTCGAACGTCCGTTCCAGCTCGGCGATCTCGACCCGCTCGTCCCGGCGGTGCGCGTAGCGCGTCGCGCCCGGTCCGAGGTTGACCGCGTCGAGCCCCTGCGCCGCGAACTCCGCCACCGGCGTCCAGGCCTGCTTCGGCTCGACTGCGAGGTCACCCGCGCGCCGGAGCCGCTCCACCAGCTCCGAGTCGGTCGCCACGCGCGCGGGCGGCGAGTTGGACGTGATCTCGACCTCGCCGCCGACCAGCTCGCGCAGCCGCTCCTCCGCCTCGGCGGGCTCACGCCCGGGCGCGTACCGGTAGTTGAGTCGGACGTCGACCCGGTCCGGGATGACGTTGTCGGCGATCCCGCCCGCGATCCGGGTTGCGCTCAGCACCTCGACGAACGTGAGCCCGCCGGCCTCCACCTCGACCGGCTCTGCGGCGACCACCGGCGCAAGGCCCCGGACGGCGGCGTCGATCGCGTTGACTCCCTGCCACGGGCGCGCGGAGTGCGCGCTCTCGCCGCGGAAGATCGCCGTCGCGTTCAGATTGCCGAGGCAGCCCGCGTGGATCGCGTTGTCGGTCGGCTCCAGCACGACGACCAGGTCGGACTCGAGCACGAGCGGCGCCTCCGCGAAGACGCGCGGCAGCGCGCTCTCCTCGACGGGCAGCTCCTCGCGCACGAAGAAAAGGAACCCGAGGTCGTACGCGAGGCCGTCCGGCCGGTCGGCGGCCCAGGCCGCGAGCTCGACCATCACCGCCACGCCGCCCTTCATGTCGCTTGCCCCGAGGCCGATCACGCTGCCGTCCTCGATCCCACCGGGCAGGTTGTCCTGCGCGGGCACGGTGTCGAGATGGCCCGCGAGGAGGACGAGCGGCCGCGCCGTCCGCTCGGTCGCGAACAGCAGTGCCTCGTCGGTCGCGTAGGTGAGTGGGAGGGACACCGCGTGCCGTATGTGCTCGACGATCCGCTGCTCGTGCCTGCTCTGAGACGGGATGTTCACGAGATCCAGCGTGCGCCGGGCGAGGTCGCGAGCCATGGAACCGCAGGTTAACCAGACCGGCCGAGTTGTAAGCGCCTCGAAAAGTCTCGTTTGGAGCTCCGACCCCGGGGGAAACCGACGTCTCTGAAGGCAACGCGAGCGATCACGAAAGGGGATGGGAATGCACACCAAGCACAGGAAGCGCTGGGCGGCCCTCGGGGCGGTCTTCGGCGCAGGGGTGGCCGCGGTCGTCGTTGCCGCTCTCGGGGCGTTCGCCACGACCGGTGACGCCGCCCGGAAGGCGGCTCCCGTCAATACGAGCCCGCCGACGATCAGCGGCACGCCGGAGGAGGGCAAGACCCTCCAGGCCAACCGCGGCCAGTGGTCGGGCAATCCGTCCGACTACAACTACTACTGGCTCCGGTGCGACAAGACCGGCGGCAGCTGCGCGACCATCAACGGCGCGGGTGGGTCGCGGTCGTACAAGCTGACCTCGGCAGACGTCGGGAACACGGTCCGGTTCCGCACGAAGGCGACGAACGGCAGCGGCTCGACCAACGCCACATCCGTGCCGACGGCGGTGATCACGAAGGCGGCGCCGACACCGACGCCTCCGCCGGCGAACGGTTGCCCGCCGGGCAGCCCTCCCGACCAGGTCAGCCAGATGTCGCTGCCGGCGCGGCTGATCATCGACCAGTTCCAGGCACAGCCCTCGCCGGTCACCGGCGGGACGCAGTCGTTCGTGTTCCGCGTCCACGTCACCTCGACGTGCACCGGTCCGGTGCAGGGCGCGATCGTCTACGCCACGCCGACGCCGTTCAACCAGTTCGACGAGACGCAGTCGAACAGCGGCTCCGACGGGTGGGCGACGCTCACCTTCAGCCGGCAGGCGAACTTCCCGGTGAACGGCAAGCAGCAGATCCTCGCGATGTTCGTCCGCGCGAGCAAGCCGGGCGAGAGCACGCTCGCCGGCATCACCGGCTTCCGGCTCGTCAACGTTCCGGTGAACCTGCACGGGTAGCACGGCCACCCGGCTGCCCACTGCGGGACAGGGGCCGTCCTCCGGGGCGGCCCCTCGTCGTTGACGGGCACAGAGAGGGACTGGCCCGCCCTCTGGGCCCATCCCCGGTTCCGTTCCTCCCGGCCGACGTGGGATACTTTCGCGCGTGACCCACCGCCAGCCCGATCCCGCCCCCGGGGCGGATCCGGAGCGTGGGTTCGTCGTCGCCGTGTTGCCCAAGGGAGCCGATCCGGCCGAGGAGCTGGCCGAGATCCGCGAGCTGGCGCGGACGGCCGGCGTCGATCCCGTCGCCGCTCTCGTCCAGCCCCGCGTGCGCCCGGACCCGGCGACCTACGTCGGCAAGGGCAAGCTCGAGGAGCTGAAGCGCACGTTCGCCGAATCGGGCGCCGAGTCGCTGCTCGTCGACGACGAGCTCGCGCCGAGCCAGCAGCGGCGGCTCGAGAACCTGCTCCAGGCTCGGGTCGTCGACCGGACGCAGCTGATCCTGGACATCTTCGCGCAGCACGCGCGCAGCGCCGAGGGCAAGCTCCAGGTCGAGCTCGCCCAGCTCCAGTACAACCTGCCGCGCATGCGAGGCCTGTGGCAGCACCTCGAGCGGCTCGGCGGCGGCGTCGGCACCCGCGGGCCCGGCGAGTCGCAGCTCGAGACCGACCGCCGTCTCGCCCGCCGCCGGATCTCCCTGCTCAAGGACCGGCTGACGGAGCTCGGCAAGCAGCGCGACGTCCGGCGGAAGGCGCGTCGGCGCTCGGAGACGCCGACGATCGCGCTGGCCGGCTATACGAACGTGGGCAAGTCGACGCTCCTGAACGCGCTCACGGGCGCCGACGCGAACGTCGACGACCGGTTGTTCGAGACGCTCGACCCGACCACGCGGTCGTTCGAGCAGGACGGGCGGCGCTACCTCGTCACCGACACCGTCGGCTTCATCCGCCGCCTGCCCCACCAGCTGGTCGAGGGCTTCGCTGCGACCCTCGAGGAGACACTCGTCGCCGACCTCGTTCTGCACGTCGCCGACGCGTCCGCGCCCGAGGACCGGTTGGACGAGCAGCTCCGCGCCGTCAACGCCGTGCTGGAGGAGATCGGGGCCGTCGAGCTGCCGATCGAGCTCGTGCTGAACAAGATCGACGTCGTCGACTCGCTGCAGCGTCGGCGGCTCGCGAACCGCTTTCCCGGTTCGCTCCAGGTCTCGGCCCGGACCGGGGAGGGGCTCGACGACCTCCGCGCCCGGATCGCCGAGCGTTTCGAGCACCGCTTCGAGCTGGTCGAGCTGCTCCTTCCCTACTCGGAGGGCAGCAAGCTCGCAGAGCTCTACGCGCTCGGGCCGCCGATCGAGTCGCGCACCGACCGCGAGGACGGAGTCCTGATCCGGGCGCGGCTCCCCGAACGCGATGTCCGGCGCTTCGCGCGCTTCCTCGTCTCCGCCGCGTGATCGAGATCCCGGTCACACGGCTCCGGGACGACGCCAGGCTCCCGACCAGGGCCTATCCCGGCGACGCCGGCCTCGACCTCGTCGCCTGCGAGCGCCACGAGCTCGCCCCGGGAGAGCGTGCGCTGGTGGGGACGGGCATCGCCGTGGCGATCCCGGAGGGTCACGCCGGGCTGGTCTCTCCGCGCTCGGGCCTGGCCGCCGAGCACGGAATCACGATCGTCAACACCCCGGGCCTCGTCGACGCCGGCTACCGCGGCGAGCTGCGCGTGATCCTGCACAACACCGACCTGCGCGAGACATTCGTGGTCGAGCCGGGCATGCGGATCGCGCAGCTGGTCGTGGTCGCCGTCCCGCAGGCGGAGCTGCACGAGGTCGAGGCGCTGCCGGCGAGTGAGCGCGGCGAAAGCGGCTTCGGCTCCTCGGGGCGCCGTTGATGGGCGTGGAGCCGCGCATCCGGGTGTCTGCGCTGCTCCGCTGGAACGATCGCGTCCTCCTCTGCCGGCACGAGAAGCCGGGGAAGGAGTACTGGCTGCTCCCCGGCGGGGGCGTCGACTCCGGCGAGTCTCTCGTCGACGCTCTGCGGCGCGAGTTGCTCGAGGAGGTGGGAATTGACGATCCGATGCCGTTCGAGGGGCCGATCGCGATCGTCGACTCGATCTCCCCGGCGCGGGCGATCCGCGCGAAACATGTCGTCCACATCATGTTCTCGGCCGATCTGGGCGGGCGATCGCTGGAGACCGTCACCTCCGCCGACGCCGCGGTTCGCGGCCATCGGCTGTTCGGGGTGGGGGAGCTCGACGAGGTCGTCCTCCACCCGCCGATCCAGCGCTTCCTGGCCCGCTGGCAGCCCGGTGATCCAACCGTGTACCTGGGGCCATTGTGGGCGCCCTAGCTTCGGCAGGGTCTGACCCCCTGCGGGTTCAGACCCTAGAACCGGCCGCCGCGCGCGCGCGCCCTCGCCGCCGAGACGGCATGCGCCTCGGCCTCGAGCCGGTCGTCGAGCGGCTCGAAGGACGGCGGCTCGCCGCCGGTCGCATGGGCGACCGCCTGCGCGAGCAGCCAGTCGGCGAGCCACGGGTTGCGGGGGAGGAGGGGCCCGTGCAGGTACGTCCCGATTGCGCGGCCGAGGCGACAGCCCTCGAAGCCGCTGGTGCCGTCGTTGCCGAAGCCTGCGACCACGCGGCCGAACGGCTCCGCGCCATCGTCGAGGATCGTGCGTCCGGCGTGGTTCTCGAAGCCCGCCACCGTCTCACGCCGGCCCGGCTCGAGCTCGCACTCGAGCAGGACGTCGCCGATCATCCGCCGCTCGCCCGCGATCGTGTGGAGCGGCAGGACGCCGGCGCCGGGCAGCTCGGAGCCGTACCGGTCGCGATAGAAGCGGCCGAGCAGCTGGTAGCCGCCGCAGACGGCCAGCACGGCGACGCCGCCCGCGACCGCCTCGCGAAGTGCCTGTCCCTTCGCGGCGATGTCGGGCGCGATCAGCGCCTGCTCGCGGTCTTGGCCGCCGCCGACGTAGAGCAGGTCGTGCCCTTCGGGGTCGACCGCGTCGCCGGGACCGATCGCGGCCACCTCCAGGTCGAGCCCGCGCAACGCCGCGCGCCTCGTCAGCACCGCGATGTTCCCGCGATCGGCGTAGATGTTCAGGTAGTCGGGGTAGAGGTGGCCGAGGCGGACCCTCATGCCGCGCGCTCCCAGTACTGGCGCGCGTGCCCGCGCTCGGCGACGATCCGGCGCAGCTCGAGCATCGCCGTGTAGGTCGGAAGAACGGTCAGCTCGCCTCCCTCGGGCGTCAACTCGAGCCCGCGGTCGAGGGCTGCGCCGAGCTCCGGGACGATCTCGACCGCATCGGCCGGAAAACCCGCGTAGGTGAAGCGAAGGGCGAGCTCGGCCGCGCGGCCGCCGGAGACGACGACGCGCTCCAGGCACTCGAGCAAGGGCTCGAAGTCGACGTCCCAGATCCAGGAGACGTCGCGCCCGTCGGCGATCGCGTCGTTCAGCGCCACCACCGCGAGCCGTGGCGCCTCGGCCTGGACGACCGTCCGCACCACCTCGTTCGCGCCCGCAGGGTTCTTGATCAGCAGGAGGAGCAGCCGCCGGGAGCCGACGTCGATCCGCTCCGCGCGGCCGAACGCCGGCGGTGCCGACTCCAGCCCCGCGACGACCTCGTCGAGGGTGGCGTCGAGCGCGCGCGAGAGCGAAGCGGCCGCGAGCGCGTTGTAGACGTTGTAGAGACCCGGCAGACCGAGCCGTACGCGGCGGGTGCCCTCCGGGGTGACGAGGTCGAATGAGACCGCTTCGAGCCCGTGCAGCTCGATTGCACGCGCCGCGACGTCGAGCGGGGGTCGGGCATGACCGCAGGCAGGGCAGCGGTAGTCGCCCAGATGCCCGACGTAGGCGGCTGTGTATACGTACGGCGTCCCGCAGCGCAGGCAGTACTTCGAGTCGGATGCGTGCTGGAGCGTCGGCCGAGCCTGCGCGGGATCGTCGATGCCGAAGGTGACCCTGCCTGGGCGCACGAGGTCGCCGACCTGCGGGTCGTCCGCGTTCACGACCAGCGCAGTCCTGTCGGGAAGCTCCGCGACGGCCGCCCGCCACCGCTCGGCGATCTGCTCCAGCTCGCCGTAGCGGTCGAGCTGGTCGCGGAACAGATTGCCGAGGCAGACGGCGCGCGGGCGGATCCGCCTCGCCACCTCGGGAAATGCGCCCTCGTCGACCTCGAACAGCCCCAGCTCTGCGTCCCGCGCCTCGATCAGGGTGGAGGCGACACCGGAGACGAGGTTCGCGCCGGAGCCGTTGTGGGCGAGCCGGATGCTCTTGCCGACGATCGCCGCGACGAGCGCAGCCGTGGTCGTCTTCCCGTTCGTGGCCGAGATCGCGGCCGTACCGCGGGGCAGCCGGGCGGCCAGCGTCGAGACCGAGCCGGGGTCGATCGTGGCGAGGATCTTGCCGGGGATGGTCGTGCCGCCGCCGCGGCCGGCCAGGCGGGAGAGACGGCCGGCGGACCGGGCGAGGGCGAGCTCGAGTGCGAGGCGCATCGCGAGCCCAGTCTAGTTGTGCCGACCGAATTTGCATTGTGTCCAACACGCTCTGGTCGCACTGGGCACCGGACTTTGCAAATATGTCAAGACGCTCTATTCTGTTTGCCCGATGCCGCGCAAACGCCCCTACCGCGCCATCACCAGCATCGATCCGGCCGAGCTGGCGGCCTTCCAGGCCGAGATCCGGCGCCGGTACTCGGACGAGGAGATCCTCGAGCAGCTGCGTGAGTCGGCGAAACGCCTGGGGCGCTCTCCGACGATGAAGGAGTTCGCCGACGATCCGGCGACGTCGGTGCATCCGCAGACCGTGATCGAGCACTTCGGCAGCTGGAACAAGGCGAAGCGCCTTGCCGGGCTCGTTCCGCGTCGCTTCGCGACCCGGGAGGAGCTGCTCGGACTGCTGCGCGAGCTCGGCGAGCGTCTCGGCCGCGTCCCGACCGCGAAGGACGTCGACGCGAATCGCGGCTGGCTGCCGTCCAAGTCGCTCTACTGGCACACCTTCGGCTCGCTGACGAACGCGCTCCGGGAGGCCGGGTTCGACGTGCCGGTGGGGGAGGAGCGGCTGGAGCGTGCGATCGAGCAGGGCGCGCAGATGGCGCTGCGGCTCGGGCGGCTGCCGAAGTTCAACGACTGGGCGGCGGCGCGGCGAGAGGACGCTGCGTTGCTCACCGAGTGGCAGGTCTACCGCATGTTCGACGCGCGCCGCGGGGCGTGGTCGACGTTCCAGTACCTCGTCCGCGAGCGCCTGCGCGAGGAGGGGACGGCGGTCGAGCGGGACGGCTCCGTGAAGCCGAAGTCGAATTAGGCCGCAGCTGCGAGGGCGGCGAGCCGGGCGAGGCAGAACGCGCCCTCGTGCGGCGCACGGACGGCCGGCAGCGGATCGGCCTCGTAGGTCGGATCGGGGCGGAACCGGTCGCGGCGGACGGCGCGGGGCCCCTTCAGCGCCAGCAGCGTCCCCTCGGCGAGCTCGCGCTTGCGGAGGTGCACGCCCGTGTACCGCTCGGCGATCTCGAGCGCCTCCTCGGTGGAGGCGAAGAAGAGCTCGTGGCGGCTGGTGCCGACCCAGACCGGCCGGCCGACGCCGCGGGCGAGGTACAGCAGCTGGGGGTGGCGCTCGTCGAGCCAGGCGGCGGCCATCGAGCCCCGGAAGTCCTCGAACGGACGCGCGGCGCTGCCGGTCGCCTCGGCGGTGGCGAAGATCACCTCGGAGTCGACGCTCATCCCGGCCTCGGCGCGCTCGAAGCCGTGTCGCGCCATCAGCTCGTCGTCGTTGAGGATCGTGCCGTTGTGGACGCCTGCGACCGTGCCGTGGCGGACGGGATGGTTGTTCGCAGCGATCTGCGGATGGCCCTTGGTGTAGTCGCGGACGTGCAGGAGGACCTGGTGCGCGTCGGCCGGGATCACGATCCGGTCGAGGACGGCGCTGGCGCCGGTGCGCTGCTTGTGCACAGACATCGGGCTCTCCGGGGAGCGAAAGGCATACCCGACCGCATCGGCGCCGCGCTCGGCGATCGCGGCCAGCAGAGCCTGAGCAGCGCGTGTCCGGTCGACTGCGCTGCTCGGACTGATGCTGAAACCTGCGATGCCACACATAAGCCGCTTCTTTCGATGGTAGATCGCCCGGCGGGTGACCCCGGTGACGGGCACAGACACTCAGACGATCGGCACCGGGCATTGGTTTGCCGAGAGCCGATGGTCCTATAGGCGCTGCCTCCGATTGCCGATACCACTGGTGTGACGGACGACCAGCGTCCCGACGAGCCTGCCGAGGATCAGCCGAAGCTCGAGCTCGTGCCCTCGCTCGACGAGCCCGAGGCCGAGCCTGCGCCCAAGGACGCGTTCGACGCCGCGGGCCCGACGCAGGATCCCTTGAAGCTCTACCTCAGGCAGATCGGCGACGGGCGGCTGCTCACGGCCGGCGAGGAGCGCGAGCTCGCCCAGCGCAAGGACGCCGGCGACCAGGAGGCGAAGCGCCGCCTGATCGAGGCGAACCTGCGCCTGGTCATGTCGATCACCCGGAACTACACGAAGGCGGGCGTGCCGCTCCTCGACCTGATCCAGGAGGGCAACCTCGGCCTGATGCGCGCCGTCGAGAAGTTCGACTGGAAGATGGGCTACAAGCTCTCGACCTACGCCACCTGGTGGATCCGCCAGGCGGTCACCCGCGCGCTCGCCGACCAGGGACGGACGATTCGCCTGCCGGTGCACGTCGCCGAGCAGGAGCGCCGCGTGATGCGCGCCCGCCGGCTCCTGACCCAGAAGCTGAACCGCGAGCCGCTGCTCCGCGAGATCGCGAAGGAGAGCGGCTTCACCGAGAAGAAGGTGCGTGACCTGCTCGAGCTGATCGAGGATCCGATCAGCCTCGAGGCCCCGGTCGGCGACGGCGAGAGCGACTACAGCGACCTGATCGAGGACGTCAACGCGGAGCAGCCCGAGGAGATGACAGCACAGGGCATGCGTGCGGAAGAGCTCACGGAGGCGATGACGCGGCTGAACCCGCGGATGCGGCTCGTGATCACGAGGCGGTTCGGCCTGGACGGCCAGCCGCCGCGGACGCTCGAGCAGGTGGGCGTCGAGCTCGGCATCACCCGCGAGCGCGTGCGCCAGCTGGAGGCACGCGCCTTGCGCGAGCTACGGTCGCAGGCGCCGCAGCTGTACCTGTATCTGCGGACCGCGTAGGCGGCGCGGCCGGAGAGCGGTGACAGGCTCAAGCCCGTCACCGCGGTCGGCTGTCAGTGGGCTACGGCCTGGATCTCGCGGAGCGTCGCGAGCCGGCGGAGGGCCTCGACCTCGATCTGCCTGACGCGCTCGCGCGTGAGGCCGAGGCGGCGGCCGATCTCCTCGAGCGTCTTCGGCTCGTAGTCGGAGAGGCCGTAGCGGAGGACGAGCACCTCGCGCTCGCGGTCGGCGAGCGCGCGCAGCGCCGAGGCGAGCGCCTGGCTGCGGAGCGAGAGCTCGACCTGCTCCTCGGGGAGCGGCCCCTCGCCGGCGACGAAGTCGCCCAGGACCGCGTCCTCCTGGTCTCCGACCGGCTGGTCGAGGCTGGTCGCGGCCCGGGCGGCGGCGCGCACCTCGCGCGCCTGCTGGAGCGGCAGACTCGCCTCCGTCGCGATCTCCTCGAGCGTCGGCTCGCGACCGAGCTGCGTCCACAGGTGCCGCTCGGCACGGTTCATCTTCTGGAGCCGCTCGACGATGTGGACGGGCATGCGGATCGTGCGCGCCTTGTCGGCCAGCGCGCGCGCCACCGCCTGGCGGATCCACCAGGTCGCGTAGGTCGAGAACTTGTAGCCGCGGCGCCAGTCGAACTTCTCGACCGCGCGGATCAGGCCGAGCGTGCCCTCCTGGATCAGATCCAGGAACGGCAGGCCCTGATTGCGGTAGTTCTTCGCGATCGAGACGACCAGGCGCAGGTTGGACTGGATCATCCGCTGTTTCGCCTGCATGTCGCCGCGTTCGATCTTCTTGGCGAGCTCGACCTCCTGGGCGGCCGTCAGCAGCGGATGGCGCCCGGTCTCGCGCAGGAAGAGTTGGAGCGCGTCCGTCGTCGATTCGAGCGTCGGTGCCGGAGGTGGGGGAGGCGGCTCGCGCTCGCGACCCGCGTCGTCGATCACGTCGATCCCCCGCTCCTCGAACATCCGGTAGACCGCGTCGACCTCGAGCGGAGCGAGCCCGTGTGGCTCGAGCACCTCGAGGAGCTGGGACGCGTTGACGGAGCCCGCGACCTCGGCGGCCTCGAGGACCTGAACGACCTCCTCGGTCTGGACGATGCTGTCGATCGTGGCTATGGATGCTTCCAACACGTGTCGGGCACGTGGGTACCCGCCCCCGCGAACGATTCAAACAGGTTCTTTACAAAATGTCGAGCGTTCGCAGGAGGGAGCTCGGCCGCGGGCCGGTCCTGGCCGTCGATCGTTGGCTCGATCGCCAACGCTCGGGTCGACCGGCCATGTCTGACGGCCGAGCTCGACGTGTGCGTGCTCCTGGGCCGGAAGCGCCACGGCGAGGTGAAGCCGGCGCCGGCACAGACCGCGACTCTGCGTCCCCCGACGCGCTCCGTGCTCAGTGCACGAGAAGCGACGTTATGTCAAGTTGGAAGACGACTGCGCAATTTGCGCTGTTTTCGTTCGTCTCCCCTCTTGCGCCGATGATGGCGGTCCTCTAGGTTGCTGCTTGCGCCGAGCACGGAGCGCGAGTAGGTCGAAGCCGAGTCGGGCGGCACCACCCGCAAGGGGAAGGTCGGTGGATTCGGTGGACGAAAGCGCTACCGGCTCGGCGAATCTCTGGTCCCGAACGGGTTGTTGGTGATCGGGAACAGCCAGTCGCTCTCACGGGTGCCGTTCGGGTCG